>Ga0307505_10002002_pt1 | contig 15011 bp, 14 predicted proteins | sample 23_S_MG_FD_202183 | JGI IMG/M metagenome (GOLD analysis project Ga0307505, IMG submission 202183) | Soil microbial communities from Populus trichocarpa stands in riparian zone in the Pacific Northwest, United States - 23_S | ecosystem: Environmental > Terrestrial > Soil > Riparian zone > Trees...
TGGCCGGCCACATGGTGGCAACGAGAAGGGCCAGTGCGGCGAAAACGCTTTGAGTGCGACTGAACATGCGACATCTCCTTGATTGGATCCACGAGAAGCGACCGCAATACTTGGCTTTGTCCGGCCGGTCGCTCCGGGTTGCGGGCGTGCGGCCCGATGCCGGAGTGTTAGCACTGTAGTAGCAAAACAGCGTTTTATATACTGTGTATAAGTACGATAGTGTTCTGGTATCCTTGGCGTTTGCGTACTGTTTGGCGACTCTGTATCTCTCGTGGTTTCTGCACAATAGCCATGGCGGAGGTGAGAAGTTCGTATGGGTCTGGACTTGCGAGCGTTCGGACTACGCGGTCCATTTTTTTTGCACACGCGTGGCCAATGGAACAATTGGCGGCCGGCCTGCAGAACAACTGTCCTCACGCAGTCGGATTCTGGCCTTTACTCCCAAGCGCCGACAGGCAGCTAGTCGAGTAACCAGTTCCGGGCGTCGGCGAAGACCGTCAACAGGTTCGCATCGAGGCCTGCGTAGGCCTGCGCGTAGCGCGCTGCGTCGCGTGGCTCATCGCTGACATCGCGGATATGGATTGCGTCGACCTGCGTGGGAAACTCGCGCGCGAGTGCCGCATAGATCTCGGGATCACGCTCGCCCGAATCGCCAACCAGCACGAACCTGCGGCGGGGGAACTGTCCGATCAGCGTGCGGATCGTGCCGAGCTTGTGCGCACTCGAGTCGCCACCGGCGCGCAGCAGCGAACGGAACGAGGTCAGCGCGCGCAGGTGCATGCTGCCGTCGGGAAACCCGCTTGCATGGATGAAGTCGGCAAGCGACGGCAACAGCTGCAGCGGGCTTGAGGAGACGTAAAGGAAACGTGTCGCCGCGGGCACGCGCGCAGCGAATCCTCGATAACTCTCTGCCATGCCAAGGACAGCGACGAACGGACGTGCGAACGTGCTGCGCAGCAGCTCGCGCCGGTCGCGCACGTTCGACTGCTTGATCGTGTCGTCGATATCGGAAACCACCGAAATTCCATGCGTTGGCACATGCAGGGCGCGACCGCCGAACTGGCGTGGATCACCGACGGGCATGACCACATCGAAGGTGATCGATCCATCCATGCCGAGCAATCGGGCATCGACCGTGAACTGCGCCGTGCTGCGCCCGTCGTTGCCGGTTGCCGGCAAGCCGTGTTCACTGCCGTCGGCGAAGCGCACACGAATCGCCTTGCGCCGCTCCGAATCGACGCGGAACAGTTGCGTGCGTGCATCGAACAATGCAGATTCTTCGGCCGTCATCGCCTTGCGATCAAGCCCGAGCCAACGCGCGAGCAGCATGCGCGATCCGGGCCGCGACTCGATTTCGTGCACCCATGCCTCGATACCGACGTCGATGCGACCATCAGCCAGTGTGCGCGCGGCTGCCGGCACGAACAGCTACCTGTTCGTCGTGCTTTAGAGGCGCAGCGAGCAGCACGCTCGACATCGTCGATGCGATCACGGTACCGGTGCGGCGTGCGAGGCGCTTCATACCTGCGCTGCCATCGTGTCCAGCACATGCGCGAGCGCATCGCGCGCGGCATGCGGACGACGCAGCGCGATGCAGCGCTCACGCATCGTCTCGACATGCGCAGGTTCGGCGAGCAACCGACGCACACGGTACTCGAGCGCGGTCGGATCCAGCGCGAGCCATGCCGCGCCCTGCTCGAGCAGATGGCTCGCATTGCGTTCTTCCTGGCCCGGAATTGGTGCGATGAGCAGCATCGGCAACGCCATCGCGAGGCATTCCGAGGTGCTCAGTCCGCCGGGTTTGGTCACCGCGATGTCGGCGCACGCCATGACGCGCTCGACGTTCGTCGTGAACCCGAGCGCGAACACGCGCGCCGGTGCCTGCCGCGCAAGCGCGCGATAGTGTTCGAGCAACGTCTCGTTGCGTCCGGCCAGCGCGACGATCTGGAAATCGTCTTCAACTGCGAGCAGCCGTTCGACCATTGCAGCGCCGCCAGCGATGCCGGCGCCGCCGGTCATGACCAGCAGCGTGCGCCGTGCCGGATCGATGCCGAGCTCGCGCGCACAGTGGGCTCGATCCTGGGCGCGCGCGAACGCCGGCATGATCGGGATCCCGGTGACCGCGACGGCGTGCTGCTCCGGCAGCAACGCTCGCAGCCGGAACGCGACTTCGTCGCTCGCGAGCAGATATCCGGCCAGGCCCGGTTGCACCCAGAGGCGGTGCAGATCGAAGTCGGTGACCTGCACGAACACGGGCGGCAATGCGGATCCGCGAGCGATCCGCCGTGACAGCAGTTCGGCCGGCAGGAAATGCGTGCAGATGATCGCGTCAGGCGCGAATGCGTCGACGAGCTCGCGCAATCTCCGCGTATTCACCCGCTCGATCGCGCGGCGCGCGCGCGAGAACCAGGCGTCGCGCGGCGTGCGGTCCGCCTTGTCATAGAGCCAGGACCACAGTTGCGGCGCGTGCTCGACAAGACGCAGGTAGAACTCGGCATAGATCGCGCGGAAACTCGCCGGCACGACATCGAGCACGTCGACATGGCGCATTTCGATGTCGCCGCGTGCGGCGCCGGCGGCAACCAGCGCATCGGCTGCGCGGACATGGCCCGCGCCAGCCGACACGCTGAGAACGAGAATGCGTGGCATGCGGCCTCACGAAGCGGACAGGTGGCGCTTTATACCATCCAAGGGAATGCGGCTCGGAAACACGCAAGCGTGCCCGTTCCCGCGGTTCCTCGGGAGTTCCGCCCGGATGGATACGCCCACATTTCGATCGCGGGATTGGGCGTGCCGCAACAGCGTTTGGTTTCAATGCGCTCCGGCGCATGATCGAGCAGCGATTGGCGTCGTTGCCGGCGACGTGCCGGTTGCCGATCTCGGCATGAGCCCGGATGCCACTTCGACTTCTGCCGGTTTGCTTGTTACCGGCCACGCGTTGGGAAATCGAAGCCGTCGGCGAACACCAGGTCATTGAACTCAAGTGCGCCAAGATCAGTCAACGCCGGAGGGGCTCGACGTACCTGCGTCTGGAAATCGTCGCTGGCATCGGCGCGCCGCGCCATTCGATTCAGCGCGAGCGTCGCCAGCGCGGTCAGGCGCATATCGGCACTGGATTCATCGACGAACCAGCCGGGTTGAGCCGTGGTTTCGTTGACCCCCTGCACTGGCACGGCACCGTCGCGACCGGCGATCGCGGCATCGGTCAGATTGCCGGCCACGGTGACGTTGCTGGCGCCGGCGAAACGCACCTCGATGGCATTGCCGTAGCGGCCCCGGGTCAGCACCGAATTGTGCAGTATCCGCGCACCGGGCGAAGTGGTGTATATCGGCACGTCGACCGCATAGCCGGCCGCGGGATTCCAGCGAACGACGTTGTTGCGGACGATGCCGCCGGCATGGTCGGCGCTGCCGATCAGGCCGAGCGCAATGCCGCGCGAAGAATCGACGATGGTGCTGCGTTCGATCAGGGTGTCGCTCGACCCCTGCCAGATCAGGATCGCCGGTCCGGCCAGTGCGTTGTTCTGGCAGCGGATCCGGGCGATCCGGCTGTCGCGGATGATCCAGCGATGCCCGCCGGTCACATCGATGCCATTCGTGTAGCAGGAGTTGGGCGGGCTGCCGTGCGGGTGCGCGAGCGCACCCTGCGTGTAGTAGACATCGGCAAACTCGATGAGGACATCGTCGGCACCGGCGCCGGAACCCTTGATGATCTGCTGGCCGGCGTCGAACGCGCGGACATTGTAGACGCGCACGTTGCGCGCCCCCTGCACGCCCTCGATCCCGATCGCGTGATAGTAGACGCGGCCAATGCTCAGATTGGCGATCGTGACGTCCCGGGCAGTGAACAACTGGAAGCCATAGGGAACGATCGGTTCAAGCATTCCCGCACCGTGGATAACCACGTCGCCGGGGTTGTTGGTGGCACCACGAATCTGGATGTTGGTGATCGGGGTGGCACCGAAGCGCCCGACCGTCAGGCGGCCGTCGACGCCATTGGGAAAGGTCACGGTGGACAGATCGTAGGTTCCCGGCTCGATGACGATCGCGCGGTTGCTGGTCAGGTTCCAGCAGGCATTCGCCAGTGCCTGCGCCGTGGCGACATGGACGATGCTGTACTGGTCGGGATCGGGCGGCGGCAGCGGGGGTGCCTGTTCCGGGCCGAGCGCCAGCGCGGCGTTTGCCGTCAGGGCGAGAAGTGCGCGGGACAGATGCCGGACCAGGAACAAGCCATCAGCGCTATCGGCACGACGCCGACAGCGGTCAGGGGGTCGAAGGTGGCGACCCCGCGGACGTGATGCAATCCTGGGTCGGTTCTGCAATGACATGATCCAGTGTCCCCGGAATGGAGCCAACTTGCCCGTTGTTCAGCCGGCTGTCAAAGCGGCATGCGCCAAGCTTGCAAGGTTCGCGGGAAAACATCGCGCATCGACGCCCGCGTGCACGCCGTTCCGGCCGCATCACCCATTCTGCCTAGGTATCACGCGTGGTCGTCATCGGCATCCGCTTCGCCGGGCTCGTCGACGACAAGATCGCCTGGCAGTCGAGCGCGACGCAGGATTTCGCCAGCGTCGAGAAGCGCATGCGCTTGTCCTTGCCTGGGCCAAACACCGACAGGTGCGTTTCGCTGACGCCGAGGGAACCGGGATCTCGACGGATTGCGCGCCCAGGGGAACCAGGACCACGAATCACGCGCTCCGTCATGCCGGCTTTCGGATCACCCGGCTGGGCAAGGCCGCGAAACCGCCTCATCCCTGAACGCACGCGTCGCGCAAGGGTGACCGCGTTGCCGACCCTGGGCTAGCATCAGCAATCCCCGCTCGACTGGCTCGCAACAGACGCCCGTGGCGTCAACATCCAGGAGGCCTGGCCATGGTCGCAACGCCCGAACGCTGGCGCGAAACTCCGATCCACCCGCTCCACGCGCTGCTGCTGGGCGCTGCCCTGGCGCTGTTCCTGGGCGCGTTATTGAACGATATCGCCTATGCCTGCACGTATGAGATCCAGTGGAGCAACTTCGCGTCCTGGCTGATCGTAGGCGGCCTGCTGGTCTCCGGCGCAGCCCTGGTCTGCGCGTTGTTCGGGCTCGCGCCGTCACGCCGTCGCCGCTGTTCGTTCCTGCATGCGCTGCTGCTGCTGGCCACCTGGATCGTCGCCTTGTTCAATGCGCTGATGCATGCGCGCGACGCCTGGGGTGTGATGCCTGGCGGACTGGTGATGTCGGTCATCGTCTTCGTGCTCGCGTGCCTGGCGACGTTCGCCGGGTACTGCGTGCCGCGTACCGGAGGTGTCCGATGAACGACCGTTCCGCCTTGCTGGCCGCGGCCAGCGCCGCCATCGTCCTGGTGGCCTGCAATCCCGCTCCCAAGGCTTTGCAGTACGGTCCGGACCCCGAGTTGCCGGAACCCAGGCGCGGCCTGCTTCCGGAAATGGTCGTCGCCGAGCCGGCAGACTGGGGCGACCGGTTGCCGATTGTGCCCGAAGGCTTCGAGGTGCGCGCGATCGCCACCGAGCTTCTGATCCCCCGGCAGACGCTGCTGCTGCCCAACGGCGACATCCTCGTCGCCGAAGGACGCGGCGGCAACGCACCCAGCCTGAAGCCGAAGGACGTGATCGCCGGCCCGATCAAGGCCGCGGGCACGACGCCGGTCGAAAGCGGCAACCGCCTGAGCCTGCTACGCGATGCCGACGGCGACGGCAGCTACGAGCTGAAGACGGTATTTGCCGATGATCTCAACGCGCCGTACGGGCTGGCACTGGTGGGCAGCAATCTCTTCGTCGCCAATCAGGATGCGGTGGTGCGCTTCGATTACACGCCCGGACAGACGCGGGCCAGCGCGGCGCCGCAAGTGCTGACCGACCTGCCTTCGGCAATCAATCACCACTGGACCAAGGCGATGACCGCGAGCGCCGATGGTCGTTTCCTCTATGTCGGCATCGGCTCCAACAGCAACATCACCGAACGCGGCATGGTGGCCGAAGCCAGCCGCGCGATGATCTGGGAAATCGATGCGGCCAACGGCATGCACCGCCCCTATGCCACCGGCCTGCGCAATCCGACCGCGCTGGCGATCCAGCCCGGCAGTGGCCAGCTCTGGGCGGTGGTGAACGAGCGCGACGAAATCGGCCCCGACCTCGTGCCCGACTACCTGACCTCGGTGCGCGACGGCGGTTTCTACGGCTGGCCGTGGAGCTACTGGGGCCAGTACGTCGACGACCGCGTCCGTCCCCAGGATCCGGAGAAAGTCGCCTCGGCACTCGTGCCGGATTATTCCCTCGGCGCGCATGTCGCCGCGCTCGGGGTGGACTTCTCCACGTCGGCGATGGGCCCGGGATTTGCCGATGGCGCCTTCGTCGGCATGCATGGCAGCTGGAACCGCTCCGAACCGGTGGGCTACAAGGTCGTCTTCGTTCCGTTCCGCAATGGTCGACCGACCGGCGACCCGGTGGATTTCGTTACCGGCTTCCGCGACGACGATGGCACCACCCGCGGACGTCCGGTCGGCGTGACCGTCGATCCGCGAGGCGCATTGATCGTAGCCGACGACCTGTCCAACACCATCTGGCGCGTGACCCGAACGGGCGGAACCGGCGCGGCGGCACCGGAGTTGCCCGCTGCCGACACCGATCCTGCGCGCGACGGTGCCGAACTCGATCCGACCGGATCGGAAGCGGGCTCACCGCCCTGAGCGAATCGAAGGATCGCGGATCCGGGATACTCAAATCGCACGCGGGATAGTGGGTCGCGGTTGCGGCTAAATGTCCAATAGCCCATCCTTTTTGGCTCTTCGTGAAAGCGTGTGGGTGGTTTGAGGCGGTATCGGCGCCGGAAAGCCCTGTGGCATAGCGGTTTGGTGCCCATTGCGAAGGCTCGGATTTCTGGCACGCTTGCTCGATGCCGACATCCAACCGCCGCCGCCTGCTCGACACCTACGCATTCCCCGGGTTCCGCCCACAAGCCGCGGTCAAGGGCGTGTTCGGAGACCCCAAGGCCCGGGTCGTTACGCTGCATCGGCGCTCAAAAAAACGGCCTGCGGATGCTGTGGCCGGCAGCATCGGACGTGGTACGACCGGAAGGTCAGGCGCGTTCGTGATCTGTCGTGTGGCGACACGCGGGTGTATCTCCAATTCGAGGTCCGGCGGGTCAAATGCGCAGCGTGCGGCAAGGTGAAGACCGAGCGGCTCGACTTCCTGGCGGACAACCCGTTCTACACCAAGCGCTTCGCCTGGTTCGTCGGGCGCCGTTGTCGGCAGGCATCGATCCGCGACGTGGCCAAGGAATTGAAGCTCGACTGGCAGACGGTCAAGTCGCTGGAAAAACAGTACATGGCCGAGCAATTGAAACGCGCCGGCATGCCGGGCCCCAAGGCGATCGGGATCGACGAGATCTCAATCCGCAAGGGCCACAGCTATCGCATCGTGGTCAGCGACCTGGAGCGACGGCGGCCGATCTGGTTCGGTGGCGAGGACCGCTCGGAAGCCAGCATGGCGCAGTTCTACGCGGCGCTGGGGAGCCGGAAAACCGCGGGAATCCGCTTGGCCGTCATGGACATGTGGAAGCCGTTCCGCAACGCGACGCAGGCGCACGCGCCACAGGCGGCGATCCTGTTCGACAAGTTCCACATCATGCGCCACCTCGGCGAAGCGCTCGATGCAGTGCGCAAGTCCGAGTGCAAGCGTCTGTCTGGCAAGGATCGCCGCTACATCAAGGGGCAGAAGTACACGCTGCTATCGAACCGCGAGAACCTGACCTTGGATGGGCGTCGTGCGCTGAAGGTACTGCTGGCAGCCAACAAGCGGCTCAACGTCGCCTATCTGCTGAAAGAGAGCTTCGGCCAGCTCTGGGACTACCAGCGCGAAGGCTGGGCGCGGCGATTCTTCGAGCAATGGCGGGCATCGCTGCGCTGGCAGCGGCTCAAGCCGTTCGAGAAGTTCGCCGACATGATCGACCGGCACTGGGGTGGAATCGCCGCCTACTGCCAACCAGAGAACAAGGTCTCGCTGGGCTTCGTCGAAGGGCTGAACAACAAGATCCGGGTGATCCAGCGACGTGCCTATGGTTTGCGCGACGAGGAGTATCTGCGACTGAAGGTGCTCACGTGCATGCTGCCGGAGCTCTAATCGACGAAATCCACCCACACGACTTCACGAAGACCCAGAAAAGATTGCGTTGCAGCTGCTCCGCCTGCACCGCCCTGTCCATCTGCCAGACCGGATATGCGAACTGAACCCTGACCCCATTGCTGAATCAAGGCCAGGCATGCGTGTGGCGCCAGAACTGCATACCGTCTCCCGTGTGCTGCCAGCTTTTTTTCCCACATTCACTGACTGCCAAGGATCCATGGAATAGGCTGAATCACTCGTTGTCCATGCACGCAATCTCAAACTACCGAGGAGATGACATGAAGATCGTGACCAGCCTGAGTTTCCGCGGGCAATGCCGCGAAGCGTTCGAGTTCTACGCCAAGGTGCTCGGTGGAAAGATCACCGCCGCCCACCCCTATGGCGACGGTCCACCGGGCATGCCGGTCACCGACGACAAGGTCAAGACGTGGCTCATGCACTGCTGGCTCGAAGTCGGCGACCAGGCGCTGATGGGCGCCGACATGGACCTCGCCTGGGCGCCCAATATCGACAAGCCCAAGAACGGCTTCGATGTCACCTTGCATACGTCTGACATCGACGAGGCCAAACGCTGGTTCGATCAACTCTCGGAAGGCGGCAAGGCGGTCATGCCGTTCGCCGAAACCTTCTGGTCGCCCGGCTACGGCGCCCTCATCGACAAGTTCGGAGTGCCGTGGATGGTCAATGTCTTGCCGTCAGGGGACTGGAAGCCGCCGCAAGGCTGATCCTCCAGCGCACGCTCGCACGGCCGGGGTCCGGATTCCGCAGCAAGCCACGAACGTCCTTCTTGCGGTGGACAAGTCCCGGCCGTATCGCGGCGAGAGATCGACGCCGTTCATCAACATCGGCAGTGCCATGACTCGTGCGGCACCGACTCCTTCCGCTGCACGACGGAAACCCCTTTCGACCACCCCCTCGGCCGTCGCCGGATGGGTCCCCGGCGCAGGCAAACCACACGCTCAGAGCGCAGAAGAACAGGAAGTTCGACTCTGACCCGCGTTCTCGGACCCGCGTTTTCGAACACGCTTCCGCACGCAGCGCCAGCTTCTGCACCATCCGGGAAGGTATAGTGCGCCGGCATGCCGGGTACGACACCCGGCCACGAATCACGAAGGAGTTGTCATGGGTCTTGTTCAGGCGGTGGTGGGTGCGGTCGGCGGCATGCTCGCGGACCAGTGGAAGGACTTCTACACGGTGCCGGGCGGCCTGCCGTCGACGGCAGCGTTGTTCGCCGCGGTCCCGCAAGGCAGCAATGCCGGGCGCGGCTCGAACACCAAGGGCTCCTCGAACATCATCACCAACGGCTCGAAGATCATCGTGCCCGAGGGTTATGGGCTGCTGCTGTTCCAGGACGGCAAGATCACCGGCTTCGCCGCCGAGGCGGGCGGTTACGAGTGGCGATCCGACGACCTCAACTCGAAATCGATCTTTGCCGGCGATGGCATCGTCAGCCCGCTTATCATGCAGAGCTGGGAGCGCTTCAAGTTCGGTGGCCAGCCCGGCTCGCAGCAGGCGGCCTTCTTCGTCTCGCTGAAGGAACTGCCGGACAACCGCTTCGGCACACAGTCCGAAATCTACTGGGACGACGGCTTCCTCAATACCCAGGTCGGCGCGGTGACGCGCGGCTCCTACACGCTGAAGATCGTCGACCCGATCCTGTTCGTGAAGAACTTCGTCCCGGCCAGCTATCTGCAGTCGGGCCAGGTCTTTGATTTCACCGACATGGACAATGCCGCCTCGAGCCAGCTGTTCAACGAAGTGGTGGGTTCGCTCGCACCGGCCTTCAGCCTGTACACGAACGATCCGGGCAAGGGCAATCGCATCACCAAGCTGCAGCAGGATTCGGTCGGCTTTGCGAGGAGCCTGTCCGATGCGGTCGAGCAGGCTTACCAGTGGAAATCCGATCGAGGCCTGGCCATCGTCAAGACCGCCATCGTGTCGATCGAATACGACGCGAACACGCGCGAGCTGCTCAAGACCGTGCAGCGCGCCGACGCCCTGGCCGGCTCGCGCGGCAACTCGAACCTGCAGGCAAGCGTCGCCCAGGGCATCCAGTCGGCGGGCGAAACCAGCGGCGCCGCGGGCCTTGTCGGGGTGGGAATGGCGTCGGGCATGCTCGGCGGACTCGGCAACCTGCAGCAGCCGGTTGCGCCGGCCGCACCGGCCGCTGAAGACCCGGTCGCCAAGCTCACGAAGGCCAAGGAGATGCTCGATCTCGGCCTGATCACGCAGACCGACTACGACGCGCTCAAGGCCAAGGCACTCGGCCTCTAAGCCGCGCGGAGCGCAGATCATGTCCGACCCAAGGACGCCGCCACCGGTGCCGGTACCACCCGTCACCGGCCCCGGTTCGCCACGCGACGTGCCGCCCGTGCCAGGCAGCTTTCCGATCGATCCGTCGACGCTGCCGGACGCGATCCGCAACGAAATCGAGGCACCCGATCCAGTCGCCATCGACACCGCCGCCGCCGAGCTCAGGGACGGCCTCAACCGCTGCCCGAAATGCGGGTCGACCGAGATCCGCCACAAGCTCGGCACCGACCTGCTGGTCTGCCAGTTCTGCCGCAACGAATGGGACGGTGCGCGCGTCGAAGAGCTGTTTGGTTTCGGCGAAGGCCTCAGCGAACTCCGCGGCACGGTGCGCGCATCCGGTGCCCGCGACATCGCCGCCGATGCCACCAGCCTCATGACGTTCAAGTGCACCGGCTGCGGCGCCGAGGTCACGGTCAACACCGAAAGCACGATGACCGCGCGCTGCCACTGGTGCCGGCATGTCTTCGGCGTCAACGAGCAGGTCGCCAACGGCGCGGTGCCCGATGCGGTACTGCCCTTCCACATCAAGAAGGACGACGCGGTCGCGCGCATCCGCCAGTTCGTCGACAAGCGGCGGCTGTTCGCGCTCAAGCAATTCAAGGAAGAGTTCACGCCCGAGAATGTGGTCGGCGTCTACCTGCCCTACATGATCGTGGACGGCAACGTCAGCGCCGCCGTCGCGGGCAAGGGCGAAATCAAGACGCGCGAGTACACGCGTGGCTCGGGCAACGACAAGAAGACCTACTACGATGCCGACGTCTACCAGGTGGACCGGCACATCGACTTCACCGTGGACGACCTGCCACTGGAATCGTCCAGCGAGCGCGGCAACCTCGATACCAAGGTCAACACCAACAACATCATCAATACGATCCTGCCGTTCGACACCAAGAACGCGGTGAAGTGGAACGCGTCGTACCTGGCGGGCTTCACCTCGGAAAAGCGCAACCGCGATGTCGAGCACCTGCAGCCGCGCCTTGAGGATCAGCTCTTGTCGATCGCCCGCGCCCAGGTCGAAGAATCCGTGCGCCGCTTCGACCGCGGCGTACGCTGGGAACAGGAACGGCTCGAGGTCCACGGCACGCGCTGGGTGTCGATGTACCTGCCGGTGTGGCTGTACTCCTTCCACCAGCCAGGCCGCAACGGCGGCCTGCTGCACTACATCGCGGTCAACGGCCGCACCGGCGAGACGATGGGCAGCGTGCCCGTGCAGCAGTGGAAGCTGTTGATGGCCGCACTCACGGTCGGCACCATCCTCGAAGGCATCGCGATCGCGATACTGGTGAATTCATCATGAGCGACGACGGCGGACTCTGGCTTCTGGCACTCGGCCCGGCCGGCGCGACCGCGCTGTACTGGGCCCTGTACCGGTACTACCGCAACACCGACAAATCCCACGCCTTCGAACGCGAAACGGCGGTCGAGGCCAAGCCCGTGACCGGATCGGAAAGCAAGGTCAGTGAGGTCAAGGGCACACGAGAGTCGCGCATCAGCGGCGACAATGTGCGGGCGTATCGTGCGCGGGTGAAGCGGATCCAGGGCAACTCTTCCTGAGTTCGATGCGCCGAAACAGCGGTCAGTGTGGACTTTGCCTAGCCGGCTGCAAGAGACCCGAAAAAATGCGCAACAGCTGCCCTGGCCAGCGCCAACCTGTCAATCCTCTCAAGTTGGACATGACAACCGCACTCTGACCGCCGTCTTACCCAGTTGAGACTCGCATCCACAACTTCACGAAGGCATGATCTACCCCTGCCGCACTGGGGGGAGAGATGAAGTTCTGGGTTGGAGTCACCGACAATCGCTGGTACGACTTCGTCGCGACCCGCGCTTTCGACGAGGTCAACTTCTGGCGACCTTCCAGTCGACCGCCGTTCTCCACGCTCCCCATAGGAACGCCATTTCTCTTCAAGTTGAAGCGACCGCACAACCATCTGGTAGGGGGCGGATATTTCGTCAGGTACACGCGACTACCGCTTGCGACGGCGTGGGATGTCTTTGGGGAGCAGAATGGCGCAAGGTCGCTGACCGAGTTTCGCGCTTTGATCGCATCAAATCGCAGCGACCCTGTCGAGTTCGCGACCCAGATCGGCTGCGTAGTTCTGACCAACGTTTTTCATATTCCACGGGAGCGTTGGATTGACGCTTTCGCCCGATTTCCGCCGAACGTTGTTACCGGCAGCACCTACGACACGGCAGCCCCCGATGCGCTTGCGCTTTGGAATGATGTGACGCATGCACGCACGACTGGTGTCATCGCAGAAGTGCCGCAGGAACAGCCTCGGTTCGGCAGACCTTTCCTCGCACACGCACGATTGGGCCAAGGATCCTTCAGGACTCTTGTGATCGACGCATATGGCCGGAAATGTGCTGCCACCGGGGAGTCGACGTTGCCCGCGTTGGAAGCCGCCCACATCCGATCGTACGCAGAGGAAGGACCCCATTCTGTGAGCAATGGCCTGCTGCTTCGCTCGGACTTTCACAGGCTCTTTGACGCCGGCTTGGTGACGGTGGAGCCCGACTATCGCATCCGGATCAGCGGGCGAATTCGAGACCAATACTTCAACGGTAAGGCCTACTATCGACTCAATGGGCAAGAACTTGCCCACTTGCCTGAGCACGTCGATGACTTGCCAAACCCGGAGTACCTGCGCTGGCACAACGAAGCGCGTTTCGTGGAGTGACTTGGCATGGTAAGCGACGGACTTCGAGCAAAGTTGTTGGCATTCCGTACTGAGCGCGAGTGGGAACAGTTCCACAACCTGCGCACCCTCTCGACATCGCTGATGCTGGAAGCCGCAGAGCTCGCCGAACATACGCAATGGGCACCAGATTCCGAGATCGACCGCTTGGCAACGGAACGGCGAGAACAGATCACGCAGGAAGTGGCTGACATGGCGATCCTGCTTACCTACCTCGTTTCAGATCTCGGAATCGACCTCGAAGCTGCAGTCGACGCCAAGCTAGCATTCAATGCTGAGCGCTATCCTGTTGAGAAAGCTCGGGGCACGGCAAAGAAATACGACGAGCTCTGAACGCGGTGGGCGCAAGAGGCAGGGCAGTTCCTCCGGAGACAAGGGCACGGAATCGAAGCTCCAGGTACATATTTTGTGGCTAACCGGGAAACGAACATTCTGATGCCTGCACTTTCGACGAGTGCGCTCTGACCGACTCTGACCCCTGTTTGCACGTCCTGAATCGCCCCGGCCGAGCCGGGGCGATTCGACTGCAGATCAGAACGCTTCCTTGAGCTTGGCCTTGTAATCCTCGAAACCGCGGCGATAGGCCTCGATCCAGTTGCCTTCGCGTCCGGACTGGCCCGAATTCTTGCCGTAGGCGCGCACGTCGACGCGGCGGGACTCTCCGGCCTGGGTCACGTGCAATGTCGTTTCGATCTGGGATTCCATCGCAACCGCGAAGAACCCAGGCGTGAACCATGCCCAGAACTTTTCGATGTCGACATTGACCTCCAGCCCCTTGTCACCGAGTTTGCTGCGATCGTCGACAACGACGTAGCCCGCACCATGGAAGCTCTCGCGCAGCAGGTCTCGCATCACACCGACCACGGTCTGGTCGCCATCGAGCAGGATGTCGCCGAGTGCCCTGCCGTAGGTGTTGCGCTTGCGCGCGACCGCCTTGGACTTGATTTCTTCGCTCGCCGACGTGGCCTTGCCACCTTTGAGCGACGGCGTAGAGGGCTGCCCCGGTTTGTCCTCGAACACGCGCTTGTCGACGATCTGGTCGACATAAACCGGAATCCCGGAAGACGACGAAACGTTCGCTGGCGCGACCGTCAACGCCATCGTCCCGCGACTCGTTGCGCAACCGCTCATTACGAGCGCGGCGAGCAGGAGCAATGCGTGATGCAGTTTCATACGTGTATTTCCCCATTGTTCAAGATTTTGCCGCCAGGCGATCATACAGAAAACCCCTCCTGCCCGTGCGTCGAGGAAATATTGAAAACCCGGGAAGTCGACTCTGCCCGGCTTCAGAGGGACAGTTGCATATAGAAACTTAGTCGCCAAACAGTACGCAAACGCCAAGGATACTAGCAAACTATCGTACTTATACACAGTATATAAAACGCTGTTTTGCTACTACAGTGCGAACACTCCGGCATCGGGCCGCACGCCCGCAACCCGGAGCGACCAGCCGGATAAAGCCAAGTATTGCGGTCGCTTCTCGTGGATCCAATCAAGGAGATGTCGCATGTTCAGTCGCACTCAAAGCGTTTTCGCCGCACTGGCCCTTCTCGTTGCCACCATGTGGCCGGCCAGTCAGGCATCGGCCCAGTCCGCCGCCTGCGTGCACTTGCTGGTCGGCGCCGGCTATGCAGCAAAGATGCGCGTGGTGGCGGGCAAGTTCCACACCGATTGGTCCGGCTCGTTCGCGATCGATTCCAGCAAATGCCAGTCACTCGACGGCGTCGCCGACGGTCAGGCATTCAAAAAGGAGGGTCTTCGTGAAGTCGTGTGGGTGGATTTCGTCGATTAGAGCTCCGGCAGCATGCACGTGAGCACCTTCAGTCGCAGATACTCCTCGTCGCGCAAACCATAGGCACGTCGCTGGATCACCCG
>Ga0307505_10002003_pt1 | contig 15004 bp, 17 predicted proteins | sample 23_S_MG_FD_202183 | JGI IMG/M metagenome (GOLD analysis project Ga0307505, IMG submission 202183) | Soil microbial communities from Populus trichocarpa stands in riparian zone in the Pacific Northwest, United States - 23_S | ecosystem: Environmental > Terrestrial > Soil > Riparian zone > Trees...
AGAACGACATCGACGTCGATCAAGTCGGTTCGTCTCTTTCGGACGGGCTGCCGGTGGGCATCGACATCACCGCCACGGCGGTGTTGCCGGTCGGCACAGATTCTTTGCAGGAGTCAGTTGTCTCCTGCCGCTGGGAGATTGGCGTGTTCACCGCCACGGATGGGGTCACGCACGACACCGCCTGGTTTGAACATGCAGCACAGAAGTTGATGGCAGCCGATGAGGTTGTCGTCACCCGTGAACGCAAAGGGGCGATGGTCACCGACGACATCCGCCCCGGTATCGCCGCGTTGAGCGCCGAGGTCCGTCCTGACGGCATCCCGATCCTCGCGGCACAACTGAACACCCTGCCCCGCGGCATCCGTCCCGCGGAGCTGGGGCTGGCACTCGATTTACCGGTCGCGCGTTTGGACGTGCGCCGCACCCATCAATGGATTGCGCCTGATGGCGCGCTTACCGAGCCACTCGTGCTCGATGAAAGAAGTAACCCATGTCTTCCCCCGACTACACCCCAACCCCTCGCCGTAGGCGCCGCCGGCCGAATCGGCCCGTAGACACAGCGGCGGCGGCCGCACTGCCTCCAGAAGCAGTCGAAACAATCGACCGGCGGCCCGACGATATGCCGGACCCGCCGAACGAGGGACAGCCTCGCCCGCGCATTGGTGACACCCGTCCGGCCCCGCCACTGCCGACGAACGGCGACAGCGCCGAACGAACCGGACCGCCCCGCGAGGGCAGCCGTAGCTCGACTTCGGGCGCGGCGCGCCGTCGCCGGCGTCGTGCTGGCGCCCAACGCCGCGAGGGCGGCGCCGAAGAGATTGCAGAAGCGACTGCCGAAGTCGCGCCGTCCGCAAAGCCGCCGCGCGAACGACCGGCGCGCTCGCGCGGTCGGGGCCGCGGTCGCGACCGTGAGCGGCGCGACGAGGACGCAGTCAACGTCGACGACATCCGGATCGGACGCACCCGCGGCGGCAAGGCGGTCGGCCGATACCTGATGTGTGTGCACGTTCGCGACGGCATCACCCAGATCGCCGTGCTCGAAGGCCGCGCGCTGGTCGAGCACTACGTCTCGCGTCCGTCCGACGACGCGAACCAGATCGACGGCAACGTCTACATCGGACGCGTCCAAAACGTGTTGCCCGGTATGGAAGCTGCGTTCGTCGACATCGGCACGCCTAAGAACGCCGTGCTGTACCGCGGCGACGTGCGCTACGACCGCGGCGACCTCGACACCACCGACCGCGACTCGGTCCGCATCGAGCAACTCCTGCGGCCGGGTCAGGTCGTGACTTGCCAGGTCACCAAGAACCCGATCGGCACCAAGGGCGCCCGGCTCACGCAGGAAGTGTCACTACCCGGTCGTTTCGTCGTCCTGGTACCGAACAGCGACACCTACGGCATCTCGAAGCGGCTACCCGACGACGAACGCAAGCGCCTGCGTCGCATCCTCGACGACATCAAGCCCGAAAAGCACGGCCTGATCGTGCGCACCGCCGCCGCGGGCGTCGACGCTTCGGAACTCGTGGCCGATGTCCGCCTGTTGCTCCAACAGTGGGACAACATCGAGATGGAGGCCAAACGCGTCAAGGCGCCGGCCCTGCTGTACCGCGAGCCCGCGGCGGCGTTGCGCGTGATCCGTGAGGAGTTCAATGCGTCGTATCGCGGCATCGTGATCGACGACCACGAGCTGTGGCAGCGCGTGCACGACTACGTCGGCGACATCAGCCCCGGCTTGGCCGACCGCGTAGAGTTGTATGACCCGGCCGACGAGGGTGGCCTGCCGATCTTCGAGCGCTACCACGTGCACGAGCAGATCCATAAGGCGCTGGACCGCAAGGTGTGGCTGCCGTCGGGTGGGTCGCTCATCATCGAGCGCACCGAAGCGCTCACCGTCATCGACGTGAACACCGGTCGCAACGTGGGCTCGTCGTCGCTCGAGGAGACCGTCTACCGCAACAACCTGGAAGCGGCGGAGGAAATCGCGCGGCAGCTCCGGTTGCGCGACATCGGCGGCATCATCGTCATCGACTTCATCGATATGGAGATCCGGCCCAACCGCGAAGACGTCATGCGAACGTTCCGAGCGGCGCTCTCCCGGGACAAGACCCGCACCCAGGCCTTCGAGATCTCCGAGCTCGGCCTGGTCGAGATGACCCGCAAGCGCATCTCCGAAGGCCTCGTCGAGTCTCTGTCCGAGACGTGTCCCACCTGCGACGGCCGCGGGCTGATAATCGCCGCGGAGCTCTTCTAGCCGTGCCGATCGCCCATGGTTCCTTCGAGGTCAGGATGGCGCCGCTCGAGGTTCACGCCGCGGCGCCTGATGGCCTGGGGCGCATGTCGATCGACAAGGACTTCTCAGGTGACATTGTCGGCGTGAGTCACGGCGAGATGGTCGCGGTCAATATTCCGTCCGGTGGATCGGCCGCCTACGTGGCGCTGGAACTCGTGGAGGGCTCGGTGCACGGCAAGACCGGCACGTTCTGGCTCCAGCACAAGGCGACGCTGCTTCACGGTGAGGGCCACATGGACATCACCGTCGTGCCTGGCTCGGCCACGGGCCAGCTGAGCGGCATGACCGGGTCCATGGTCATCGACGCTGGCAATAACCACGCCTACGAGTTCGACTACCTGCTCCCGGACTGACGATCCCGACCTTCTGCGGATTCTCCATCCCTGGGATGGAAAACCCGCACGAGATCGGCGCTTACCCGCTCATTGGCACACCGGCGGTTTAGCTGCGGGCCACCGCTCGGTGTGGGTCGCCGCGACGACCCAAACCGCAGTCTCATCTCCTGGCACATGCCAGAGCGCGGTGCCGCCTCGCCGGAAGCCTGTGTCAACGGCGTCTCGCGGCACCTGCGCGTTGGGATCAAACGCTTCGGCCAAAGCGGGAAGGCCGAAAACGCGCTTGAGGTCTTTCACGTATTCCGCGGTGTCAACTTGGTTCGAGTACCGAGATCCGATCGGACGTCCAGCAATGATCACGCTGGCTTCTTGCCAACCACAATGGTCAGGGCCGGAGCGTTCGGCGAGCACGTCGATCCGTAACAGGCAGCCGTCTCGGTCAGTCCAGGGACGGTAGGCGGCGTGGGATCGCCAATCGGGTTCGTTCTTCACGTCGATGGCTGAACCCTCGACGGAATCGCACTCCCTCGCGCTGGTCTGGGTCGTGGCCGATTGCGCTTGCGGTAACAGATCGGTCGAGTCCTCTCCAGCGCAGCCGCCCAGGACGAGCAGACTGGATGAGAGCATCAGAGCGACGAGCCGCGGAGCCATGATGATTGGACGCTCGCGACACGTGCCCGAGTTCCACACCTAAACATCTTCGCGGGTTGCCGCGCGGCATTTATGGGCTAGGCGATGCGCCTCTCGCGAGAGCAAACGTGACCACCGGCTCGCGGCGGTCAATGAGGGGATCGGCGTGCCGGTGAAGTCGCACCCAGCCGGCCGGCCGCAGTTCGAACACCTGCGTTGTTCGGAGGACCCACGGCTGCGGGTCCGCGGCATCTTCGACGATTGCCTCGTTGCGCTCGACAAGAACGACAACTGCGACGTCACCGGCAACGATGGTCTTAACGACATCCGACCAACCGGTGCCGCCATGGAAGCGGCGAGCCATCGCCTTTTGCTTCGCTTCCAAGCCGGGACCGCGGGCGGGCTCGCCGCCGAACGGTCCAAGAATGGTGAAGTCGTCGTCCTGCTCGATCTCAAGCCCTTCGCCGAAACCGAGAGTGCCGTCGATCCAAGACTGTCGGCCTCGATCGAGCATCGCGAGAAGCTCGTCAAGACCTGCGTCGGTAATCGTCACTGCGATCCTCCCTGTGTTGCCGCGCACGCATACTGCCGGAGATCGCGCGCACAGATGCGTGCTCTTCTCCGTTCTTTCGACGTTTACGCGGGCTGTGGCCGCGTAAACGTCAAAGAACGCGAATCGCGAGATGGCGCGCAAAGTCGGTTTTATGGCCCGGTTAGCGGGGATCGGGCGCCAGCGTCTACAATCGTCGCCCTATGTATGCAGTCATTCGCACCGGCGGGAAGCAGTACAAGGTCACCGAGGGTCAGCGCGTGGACGTCGAAAAGGTCTCGGGTGAAGAGGTCTCGTTCGTTCCACTGATGCTGGTCGACGGCGACACCGTGCTGGCCGGTCCGGCTGCGGCTGGCGCATCGGTGGCCGCTCGGGTTGTTGGCGAGGGTCGCGGCAAGAAGATCCGCGGCTTCACCTACAAGAACAAGTCGAATCAGAGCCGGCGTTGGGGTCATCGCCAGAGCTTTTCCACCATCGAAATCACCGGAATTACCAAGGGAGCCTGACGTGTCAAAGACCAAGGGCGGCGGCTCAACTCGTAACGGCCGCGACTCAAACGCACAGCGCCTCGGCGTCAAGGTGTTCGACGGCGGCGTGGTTCGCGCCGGCGCGATCATCGTGCGTCAGCGCGGCACGAAGGTCCATCCCGGTGAGAACGTCGGCAAGGGCGGCGACGACACGCTGTTCGCACTCGCAGACGGCGCGGTCAAGTTCGGCGAACGCCGCGGCCGCAAAATCGTCAGCGTTCTCTAACGCCTCCGCGGGACGATGTCCCGCGTGCGCTCGCTCATGAGTTCCAGCAGTTTCGTAGACACCGCGCAGGTCCACGCCAAGGCGGGTAACGGTGGCGCGGGCTCCGTGTCGTTCCGGCGTGAAGCGATGGTCCCTCGTGGCGGCCCCGACGGCGGCGACGGCGGTGGCGGCGGCGACGTCTGGCTCGTGGCTGATCGCAACACTGCTTCGCTCTTGGCGTTTCGCGATCATCCGCACCGTGCTGGTGAAAACGGCGTGCACGGTCAGGGCCAAAAAAAGCACGGCAAGCGTGGCGCCGAGATCGTCGCGCGTGTTCCGGTTGGCACCGTTGTCAAAGACGCGCACGGCGAAGTGCTTGTTGACCTCGACACCGACGGCATGCGTTACCTCGCAGCGCGCGGGGGAGAGGGTGGCCGCGGCAACGCTCGGTTCCTCGCGAACAACCGGCGCGCACCGACGTTCGCCGAGCAGGGCGAGCACGGCGAGGAACGATGGCTCGACCTCGAGCTGAAGCTCATGGCCGATGTCGCGCTCGTCGGCTTCCCGAACGCGGGCAAGTCCACCTTCATCAGCGCGGTGAGCGCGGCGCGTCCCAAGATCGCCGACTACCCCTTCACCACCCTCGAACCGAACTTGGGCGTGGTGCGCCTTGGCGAGCGCGAAATGGTGATCGCCGATATCCCTGGTCTGATCGAGGGTGCGAGCGAGGGCAAGGGTCTCGGCCACGACTTCCTGCGCCACATCGAGCGCGCCCGTGTGCTGCTCGTCCTGATCGACTTGGCATCGGTGGAGGAGCGCGAGCCGGACTACCAAGCCGAGGCGTTGCTGCGCGAGCTCGGCGACTACGAGCCGGATCTGCTCACGCGGCCGCGCATCGTGGTGGGAACGAAGTCCGACAGCGCCTCGCTGGAGTGGGACGGCGACCGCATTTCCGCCGCAACCGGCGAAGGCGTCCGGCCGCTGCTCGGCCGACTGATGGACCTCGTTCACGAGGCCCGTCAAGCCACACCCGCCGGCGACACGTTCATCATCCACCGCCCCGAACCGGAGGGATTCCGCATCGAGCGGGAAGACAACGGCGGATGGGTCGTCATCGGCCGCGCGGCGGAGCGCGCGGTCGCGTTGAGCGACCTGACCGAGATGGGTGGCTTGGCCTACGCGCAGCAGCGGCTCAAGCGGCTTGGCGTCGACCGGGCGCTCGTGCGCGCCGGGGTTTCCGCCGGGGATCTCGTGCGGATCGGCGGCTTCGTGTTCGAATATGAGGCCGAGGACTAATGGGAACCGTTGTTGTCAAGATCGGGACGAGCAGCGTTACTGACGCCGCGGGCGTGATCGCGGAAGACGCGATCAAGAAGCTCGTGGCCGAGGTCGCGTCGCTGCGCCACGAAGAGCAGCGCGTTGTTGTCGTTACGAGCGGCGCCATCAGCGCGGGCCTGCCCCGGCTTGGCCTGCACGAGCCGCGTCCGACGGACATGCCCACCCTCCAAGCGGTCGCGGCCGTCGGGCAGAGTCGGCTCATGCGCGTCTACGACGATGCGTTCTCCGCCCTCGACATCGTCTGCGGCCAGGTTTTGCTTGCCCCGCTCGACTTCGTGCACCGCCAGCAGTATCTCCACGCCCGGCAAACCCTCACGCGCCTGCTCGACCTAGGCGTAGTTCCGGTCGTCAACGAGAACGATGCTGTCGCGGACGACGAGATTCGTTTCGGCGACAACGACCGTCTCGCCGCGCTCGTGGCGCATCTCGTCGGCGCCGATTTGCTTGTGCTGTTGACCGATACGGACGGCGTGTTCACAGCCGACCCACGCCTCGACGCCAACGCGACTCTGATCGAAGACATCGTCGCGGTCGACGCCGCGCTTGAAGCCGCGGCGGGCGGCGCGGGAACCGAACGCGGCAGCGGCGGGATGGCCTCGAAGCTCGCGGCGGCCCGGATCGCGTCGCGCCGCGGGGTCCCCACGGTGATCGCGGCGGCCTCTCGCGACGGCGTGCTCGCCGCCGCGCTGCGCGGTGATGCGGGCACTGGCACGATCATTCGAGCGGCGGAGAAACGCCTTGGCCAGCGCAAACTGTGGATCGCGTTCGCGCTGGCGTCGTCGGGAACCATCACGGTGGACGAGGGAGCCAGGCGTGCGCTCATCGAGCGCGGCACGTCGCTACTGCCAGCTGGCGTTACGGACGCGCGCGGCCCGTTCAACGAAGGCGAGGGCGTGGAGATCGAGGGCCCCGACGGCGTCGTATTCGCCAAAGGCATTGCGGCTCATGGCACAGCCTGGGTGCACGCGGCGATGGGCAAACGCACTGATGCGCTCAACCCCGGTGAAGATCACGAGGTCGTCCATCGAGACGACCTCGTAGTTCTCGACGGCTGAGGGCCAGCTACTCCGTCTTTTCGACGGGAGCGGCCTCGGCTGGTGCCGCCGCCTCGGCGGCCGACGCTTCCTTCTTCGGCGCTTCGAGGCCGAGCTGGCTGCGGATCTTGTCGAGGCGGGCGACCGCTTCGGTGTCGTGCGCGGCCTGCTCGACCTCGAGCATGCGGGTCTCGACGGTGGTGCTCTGCAACTCCGCGTTGCCGATCGCCTTGGCGTAACGGGCTTCGATCTTGTCGCGCACCTCGGCGAGCGTCGGCACGTCCTGGCCCACGGCGGCGGTGAGCTGGGCCATCGCCTTGTTCATCTGCTCTTGCATCTTCGCCTGATCGAGCTGGCTGAGCAGCTTCTGCTTCTCGTTCAGCTTCTGCTGCAACGCCGACGAGTTCTGCTGCACCGCGGCCTTCGCCTTGTCGGACGCCTCGGTCGACTGCAACGACAGCATCTTCAGCGATTCGACTTCCTTCTCGATCGAAACGAGCCTGCCAGCGAAAGCCTCAGCGGCGCGGGTGTACTCGGCTGCCTTGCCGGTGTTGCCGCTGTTGTTGGCCTCGTCGGCCATGAGCACGGCTTGGCGGGCCGATGCGTTGACCTTCTCGAGATCCTCCATGGCCCGCGAGAGCCGCATCTCGGTCTGTTTCTGATTCGCGATCACGCTGGCGGCCTGCTCGGTGAGCCGGCGGTGCTGATCCTGGGCCTCGCCGATCGCCTGCTCGAGTTGGATCTTGGGGTCCGCTAGCTCGTTGAACTTGATGTTGCCTGCTGCGGTGAAGTAGCGGCGGATGCGCTGCAGAAGCTTGAACATCTTCGGATCGTAACGAATTAGGCCTGCGGTGGTTCCGCAGAACCGTCGACCTCTTCAAACGACAGGCGCAGGGCCTCCAAGTCGTCGACCACGCCGTTGACGTCCTCGGCCACCGCGTCGACCCCGCCGAGTTGGCCTGTCGCCAATTCCGCGGCGCGGGCGACGGCTTCGTCGAGATGCTTGATCAGCGCCGCGAGCTTGTCGCTGAACTCCTTCTCGCGGGCACGCATCCGAGTGATCGAGTCCGAGGTGCCCCCGACCTCGAGCACCATCTTGTGCATGGTGTGGCCGTTCTGCGCGATGCGCCACGCCGAGCGGACACCGTCGGTGACCCGGCTGTTGATGTCGGTCAGGCGTTCGCGCAGCGGCCCGCCCTGGACACTGTCGACCACCCGCCCGAAGCGAGTCTGGGCCGACTGCGCGTCCTGCACGAAAGATCGCCACGGATCGGTCAGCGTGAACGGATCGATTCGTTCCTTCGCGGCCCCCTTGCGCAGCGCGGCGCGTCCCGCCCACGCCACGCCGAACGCGACCACCGCGGCGACCACGCCTTGAACAAGGACCGGTTCCATCTATCGCGGGTCGCGCCACATCAGCCAGACGGATGGCCACCCGCCGGGCAGCGGAAGCTCCCGGGTGACCTCGAATCCGTGGCGCTTGTAGAAGGGAATGTTCTGTTCCTTGCTCGATTCGAGGTAGGCACCGACGCCCTGCTCGTCGCAGCGGGTCAACACGGGCTCGAGACACGCCGACGCCACGCCTTGCCCTTGGTAGGTCGGGTCGGTACCCAGGATGGACAGGTAGTAGTGCTCACCCGGTGGGTGCGCCGCCTCGAGCGCTCCAAGCGCCCGGTAGGCGGAGATCGAGTTCATGCCAATGTGGCGCAGCGTCGTCGGCATTGCGCGCAGAGTGTCGCGGGTTGGCTGCTTCCACTTGTTCGGTGGCATCCACACGGCGGCACCCTTGATGCCGTCTGCGGTCGTCCACGTCTCGTCTTCACCGAGGTAGTGGCGCTGCAGCTCATAGGCGGTGAATGCACGGGCCCGTTCGTGATGGCGTCGTTTAGGAAAAATGCGCTGCCAAATCGGATCGTCGTCGAAGGCGCGCGCAATCGCCTCAGACAGCCGGTCGACATCGGCGAGCGTGGCTTTGCGGACTGGAAGCACGGCTCGACGTTAGTTATGCGCCGGTATCCTGTTGACATGACGACGCTCGACGTGGCCGATCAGGGCGCACGCGTGAAGGCGGCGGCCCGCGAAGTCGCGCTCGCCAGCACCGATACGAAGAACGCGGCGTTGCTCGCCGCGGCGGATGTGTTGCTCGCGCGCACTGAAGAGGTGCTCGCGGCGAACGCCGCCGATGTGGCCGCGGCGGAAGCCGAAGGCACGTCCGAGACCGTGATTGATCGCCTGCGGCTCACTGCTGCCCGCGTGGAGTCGATGGCTGATGGGCTGCGACAAGTGGCCGCGTTGGCCGACCCGGTCGGTGAAGTGCTCGATGGATGGGTTCGGCCGAACGGGCTTCGCATTCACCGGACGCGGGTGCCGCTCGGCGTGGTCGCGATCATCTACGAGAACCGCCCCAATGTCACCTCCGACGCCGCCGCGCTGTGCCTGAAGTCGGGCAATGCCGCGTTCCTGCGCGGGTCGTCGGCCGCGATCAACTCGAACCGCACGATTGCCGCCGCGCTGCGCGAGGGCGTCACGAAGGCTGGGTTACCCGCCGACGCGGTAACGCTTGTTGACGATGTGTCGCGTGAGGCTGCGGTGAAGTTCATGCAACTGCGCGGGGTGATCGACTGCCTCATCCCACGTGGGGGCCCGTCGCTCATAGCGTCGATCCTCGAGAACGCAACCGTGCCGTACGTGATCGATGGCGACGGCAACTGCCACGTGTACGTCGACGAGTCGGCTGACCTCGACATGGCGGAAGCGATCGTGGTCAACGCGAAAACACAGCGGCCCTCGGTGTGCAACGCCGCCGAGTCGCTCGTCGTGCACGCGTCGGTGGCCGAAGCGTTCCTGCCGCGTGCTGCTACTGCGCTCGACGGCGTCGAGTTGGTCGGCGACGCCCGTTCCCGCGCGATCGTGCCCTCCATCGGCGAAGCGACGGACGACGACTTTGCCCGCGAGTTCCTTGATCTCAAGATGAGCGTGGTTGTGGTGGACGACCTCGACGGCGCGATCGCTCACGTCAACCGCTATAGCAGCGGACACACCGAGGCGATCATCACCCGCGACCTCGCCGCGTCCGAGCGCTTCACGCACGAAGTCGATGCCGCCGCGGTGATGGTGAACGCGTCGACGCGGTTCACCGATGGCGAGCAATTCGGCTTCGGAGCCGAGATCGGGATCTCAACTCAGAAGCTGCATGCCCGCGGTCCGATGGGTCTTCGGGAATTGACGACGACCAAATACGTTGTTCATGGGGATGGCCAAATCCGCGGTTGATCTGTTGACTGACTTTGTTGTTCGGCCGATCGAACCGACAGACGCGGACGAGTTGGTCCGAGCGCACGACCGCCTAAGCGACGACGCCCGACGCCGTCGGTTCTTCAGTCCCCATCCTCATCTCACCGAGCGCGAGGCAGAGCACTTCACGAACGTCGATCACATCGACCGTGAAGCCTTCATCGTCCTGGTCGAAGACCGGATAATCGCCGTCGGGCGCTACGACCGGGTCGAGGCGGATGCCGCCGAGGTTGCGTTCGTAGTCGGCGAAGATTGGCAGTCGCATGGTCTAGCGACGATGTTGCTGCAGAAGTTGGGCGAGCGCGCACTGGAAGTGGGCATCACGCGCTTCGTAGCTGACACGTTCGGCGACAACCAGGCGATGCTCGCCGTGTTCCGGCATTGGGCACCGGACCGCAAGGTCACGTTCGACGGCGGCTTCCTCCACATCGAGATGCTCATTCCTCAGGAGAAGTAGCCCGGACGACTCGGTCATCTTGGGACTTTCGGCCCTAGTCGCGTCACCCCATCAGGCGTCTCATCTAGTCATGACGACGACTGCAACCTCCAAGTGGGCCACCTTGCGTAACGGACGACGCGTGATCATCCGCGCGATTCACTCCACGGATGCCGCGGCTCTGATCGCGTTCGACCATGCGTTGAGTGACGACGAAGTGATCGAACTGACCCAGACAGACCACGTCGACCGCGAGGTACTCGTCGCGCTGTCACTCGGCGAGATTGTCGGCGTCGGACGTTACGACCGAACTGGCAGCTCGAGGCCGCCTATGACAGTTGCGGTGGCCGAGGCATGGCAGGGACTCGGTTTGGCAACCCAGCTTCGTGAGCGGCTGGGCGTTCAGCCCGCGGAGTCGAGGAGCTCGACGCGGGTCTGGCGGGCGAAGTCGACGGCGGCGATTCCCGGGCCGCCGCTGCTCGCAGGCTCGATCTCGCGACTCTCGCCGGCGAGCTCGCTGACCGTCGCTGCCACTGAGTTGACCAGCGCCCTGAGGTCGTAGCCGCCCTCTAGGAACGCGACCAGTCGTCCCGGAGCCGGCGCGTAATCCAATACGCGCCTGGTAAGCGCAGCGAAGTCACCCGCGGTCCACGACAGATCAGCGAGCGGGTCGTCGCGATGCGCGTCGTAACCCGCGGACACCAGTACCCAGTCAGGCGCGAACGCGTCAACCGAAGGCGCCACGATCTCGTCGAACGCGAGGAGCGCAGCGTCACCCGTCGCGCGGGGTGGCAGCGGCACGTTGATCGTTAGGCCCGCCGCGTTCGGCCCGCCGGTGTCCGAGGCGGGGCCAGAGCCGGGGTATGCAGGCGACTGATGCGTCGAGACGAACAGCACGCGGGGGTCGTCCCAGAAGATGTCCTGGGTGCCGTTGCCGTGATGCACGTCCCAATCGACAATGAGCACGCGCATGCCGCTGTCGGCCAGCGCGGCCGCGGCGATCGCAACGTTGTTGAGCAGACAAAAGCCGCTAGGACGGCGCGTGTTCGCGTGGTGACCGGGGGGCCGCGGCGCGACGAACGCGGCTGCGGCGTCCCCATTTCGCAGCGCGTCGATCGCCGCGAGGCCGAGACCGGCGCTGGCCGTCGCCGTCGCATAGGAACCGAGGGACACGACCGTGTCTGCATCGATGTGGCCGCCGCCCTGCGAAGCTAACTCCGCCAGACCGTCGAGATAGGGCTGGGGATGGACGCGCGTCAGTTCCTCCATAGTTGGCGCGCGTTCCGTGAGCGGCACGATGCCTTCGCCCAGATCGGCCAGCTCAATACCGCGCACGACAGCTTCCAGACGCACCGGACGTTCAGGATGACCCTGGCCCGTGTCGTGTTCGTCGATATCGATGACCGTCCCGAACAGCACGGTGCCGGTGTTACTCACAGTTCCGTAAAACTAGACCGACCGGTCAAGTTGCAAATTAGGATCACCCGATGGCTGATCACCGGTTCGAATCCGTCGCCGAGGTTCGCACGAAATTGCACGATGTTGCGTACCTGGCCGACGAGGGCATCGCTGGAGTTGTGCACCTCGCGGACCGGCTCCAAAAGCCGATTCTCGTAGAGGGCCCCGCCGGTACCGGCAAGACCCAGCTGGCCAAGTCCGTGGCCGAGATGACGGGATCACGCCTCATTCGTCTGCAGTGCTACGAAGGGCTCGACGAGGCCAAGGCGCTCTACGAGTGGAACTACAAGAAGCAGTTGCTCCGTATCCAGGCCCAGCGCAACGCCGAAGAGGGCGGCACGTGGAGCGACATCGAAGAGGACATTTTCGGTGAGGACTTCCTCATGACGCGACCGCTGCTCGAGGCGATCCGCGCCACGGACCCAGTCGTGCTCCTCATCGACGAAGTTGACCGCGTCGAGGTCGAGACCGAGGCGCTGCTGCTCGAGATCCTCTCGGAGTATCAGGTGTCGATCCCCGAACTTGGCACAGTGGTAGCCACTCAGATCCCGATGGTGTTCCTCACGTCGAACAACACGCGCGAACTGTCCGAGGCGCTCAAGCGTCGCTGCCTCTTCCTGCACATCGACTACCCGACGCTCGAACGCGAGAAGGAAATCGTGCTGACGCGAGTCGAGGGCATAACCGATCACTTGGCCGATCAGATCGTGCGCATAGTGCGGTCGATCCGCTCGATCGACCTGAAGAAGTCGCCGTCGGTATCCGAGACGCTCGACTGGGCGCGCACGCTGGTGCTCTTGGGCATCGACTCGATCGACGCCGAACAGGCGAAAGACACGCTGCACATCTTGCTTAAGTACCAGACCGACATCGCGAAGGCGACCAAAGAATTAAGCAACGCTTGATGAAGCGGGCTGCGCGGAGGTCGATCCGGCTTCGCCGGTCGGCCGGAGCACCGAATAGCTCGTCCGAACGGAGCGAAGCGCAGTGAGGGCGATTTAATGCTCGATCTGCTGAACGGCTTCGTCGCGGAACTCCGCAATGCCGGTTTGCCGGTGTCGCTGACTGAGTCCATCGACGCGATGAACGCGGTGAAGCACGTCCCGATCGAAGATCGCGAGGCCTTCAAGTACGCGTTGGGGGCCACGATGGTGAAGTCGGCGTCGCACTGGCGCGCCTTCGAGACCGTCTTCGAGGTCTACTTCTCGACGCGCATGGCGCCGCCCGACGGTGGCGACGGCAACGGCGCGTTGTCAGACGAAGCGCTCCAGATGCTCAAGGACATGGCCGGCGAGCAAGCCGGCGGTGGCCTCGACGGGCTCACGCCCGAGCAACTCGCGGAGATGCTTTACAAGGCGTTGATGAACGCGGACGACGCCATGATCAAGGCGCTCGCGCGGCAGGCCGTCCAGCGCTTCGCAGGAATGGAGCCTGGTCGTCCCGTCGGCGGTACGTACTACCTGTATCGCACCCTGCGGAACCTCGACCTCGAGGGAATGCTCGATCGGATGATGGAGCAGGCGCAGAACGAGACCGACGACGGCCAGCTCACGCCGCTCGAAGAGCGCTTGGCCCACGACGAGTATCAGTCCCGCATCGAAAAGCTGCGGCAGGAGATCGAGGCCGAGATCCGTCGGCGCCTCGTCGCCGATCGTGGACCCGAGGCGATGGCGCGCACGCTGCGCAAGCCGCTGCCTGAGGACATCGACTTCATGCACGCATCGAAGGAAGAGTTGAACAACCTGCGCAAGGCGATCGCACCGCTTACGCGCAAGCTCGCCGTCCGGCTGGCGCGTAAGCGTCGTCACGGACGCAAGGGCCCGCTCGACTTCCGCAACACCGTGCGCCACTCGTTGTCATACGGCGGCGTGCCGGCCGAGCCGAAGTTCAAGTACCCGCGTCCGTCCAAGCCCGAGCTCGTGATCGTCGCCGACATCTCGGGGTCGGTCGCCGCGTTCGCTCGCTTCACGCTGCACCTCACCTACGCGCTGAACACGCAGTTTTCCAAGGTGCGCTCGTTCGTGTTCATCGACGGCATCGACGAAGTGACCGAGTACTTCACCGGCGTCGAGGACATCTCCGAAGCCATCACCCGCGTGAACACCGAAGCCGACGTGATCTGGGTGGACGGCCACTCCGACTACGGCCACGCCTTCGAGACGTTCTGGGAAAAGTGGGGCAAGGAACTCAACCCGAAGACGAGCGTGATCTTGCTGGGCGACGCGCGGAACAACTATCACGCGGCCCAGAGCTGGGTCGTGCACGAGATGAACAAGCGGGCCCGCCACGTGTACTGGCTCAACCCCGAACCCCGCAGCTACTGGGACACGGGCGACTCCATCGTGAGCGAGTACGGCACCCACTGCGACGGCGTCTACGAGTGCCGCAACCTGCGACAACTCGAAGCATTCGTCGGCCTCCTCGACTGACCCTTCTTCTCCGACTTTCTGCGGGTTTTTCATGAACGGTCATGGAAAATCCGCATGAAGTCGGTCGGGGGAGCGGCAATCCTAAGACGGTGCTGTCGGAAGATCAGATGCGGCGGTTTGCGGAGGACGGGTATCTCGTCGTGAAAGGCGTCGTCGACGAGGTGTGCCTTACCGCCGTCGACGCCGAGATCGACGCGTTGATTGTTGAGCAACCGCCGACGGTTGAGAGCGGCACGAACCCATACTTTCTGCCGCCGGCGCGGCTACAAGCGTGCGACGACGCGCTACGCCGCTCCGACGCACTCGCACTCGCGGACCAGCTGGTGGCGCCACATCACCTCGACCATGCGCTCGACCACATCCAGGTTGCGCTCAACCTGCCGGGCTGGAGCCACATCCCAGGTGGGCCGCACATCGACGGACATCGCCCAAACCAGGAGACGCCCCATTCGTTCACAATGCTCGCCGCCATCTACCT
>Ga0307505_10002004_pt1 | contig 14996 bp, 11 predicted proteins | sample 23_S_MG_FD_202183 | JGI IMG/M metagenome (GOLD analysis project Ga0307505, IMG submission 202183) | Soil microbial communities from Populus trichocarpa stands in riparian zone in the Pacific Northwest, United States - 23_S | ecosystem: Environmental > Terrestrial > Soil > Riparian zone > Trees...
ACCTGGGACTCGCGCGAGGTCGGCCTGACCGACTTTGCCAAGGCCGACCGGCCGCCGGTGCTGATCCCCTTCTTCGCCTTCCGCATCATGGTCGGCATGGGGCTGCTGATGCTGGCCATCTCCTGGTTCGGCCTGTGGCTGCGCTGGCGCGGCCGGCTCGAGCGCTCGCGCGGGTTCCTGTGGGCCGCCTTCCTGTCCTACCCCAGCGGCTTCGTCGCGGTGCTCACCGGCTGGTTCACCGCCGAGGTCGGCCGCCAGCCCTGGGTGGTGTACGGCCTGCTGCGCACCGCGGATGCGGTCACGCCGTCGCTGCGCGGCATCGACGTGCTGGTCTCGCTGGTCGGCTACGTGCTGGTGTACGCGGTGCTGGTCGGCTTCGGCCTGCGCTACATCTACAAGCTGCTGCACAAGGGCCTGACGGCGCCGCAGCCCCTGCCCGCCGGCACCACGCCGCAGCGGCCGATGGCCGTGGCCGCCACGCAGGACTGAGCATGGAGGCCTCGAACCTGGCGCTGTTCTGGGCCGGCGTGATCGCGGTGGCGATCCTGGTCTACGTGGTGCTCGACGGCTTCGACCTGGGCGTCGGCATCCTCTTCGGCCTGGAGCGCGGCGAGGCCGAGCGCACGCAGATGATGGGCTCGATCGCGCCCTTCTGGGACGGCAACGAAACCTGGCTGGTGGTCATCGGCGCCAGCCTGTATGCCGCGTTCCCGGTGGTCTACGCGGTCTTCCTCGGCGCCTTCTACCTGCCGGTGCTGCTGCTGCTGTTCGGCCTGATCTTCCGTGGCGTGGCCTTCGAGTTCCGGCTGCACAGCACGCGCATGCGCCGCTTCTGGGACTGGGGCTTCTGCCTCGGCTCCACCGTCGCGGCCTTCGTGCAGGGCGCGGCGGTGGGCGCCATGATGCGCGGCATCCCGGTGGCCGACGGCCAGTATGCCGGCGGCGCCTTCGACTGGCTGGCGCCGTTCCCGGTGCTCACCGGCGTCGGCCTGGTGCTGGGCTATGCGTTGCTCGGCGCGGCCTGGCTGGTGCTCAAGGCCGACGGTGCCTTGCGCGAACGCGCGCTGCGCCAGATCCCCGTCATCGCGGCAACGCTGATCGTGGTGCTGGCGCTGGCCTTCGGCCTGACGCTGGACCACAGCACGCTGGCCAAGGGCCACCTCGCCGAGCGGCCCTGGGGCCTGGTGTTTCCGGTGTTGGGGGTGGCTGCGCTGCTGGCGGTGCTGCTGTTCACGCGCCGCCGCCACGATGTGATGCCCTTCGCGATGACGGCGCTGTTCTTCGTCTGCAGCTTCCTGACGCTGGGCGTGATGTACTGGCCGTACATGGTGCCCTACAGCATCACCGTCGCCGGCGCCGCCGCGCCCCAGGCCTCGCTGAGCTTCCTGTTCTGGGGCGCGGGGCTGTTCGTGCTGCCGGTGATCGCGATCTACACCATCGGCGTGTACTGGATCTTCCGCGGCAAGGTGCGCAAGAGCCATCGATGAGCGGCACACGGGCTCGCATCGATGTGCGGCGCGACATCCTGGCCGGGCTGTCGCTGGCCTCGATGGCCGTTCCGCAGGTGCTGGGCTACACGCGCATTGCCGGCACGCCGCTGGTCACGGGGCTGTACACCGCGCTGCTGCCGGTGGTGGCCTTTGCCGCCTTCGGTGCGTCGCGCCAGATGGTGGTGGCGGCCGATTCGGCCACCGCCGCCATCTTTGCCGGCGGCCTGCGCGGCATGGCCGAGCCGCACAGCGTGCACTACCTGCAACTGGCCGGCGCGGTGGCGCTGTTGGCCGCGGCAATGCTGCTGCTGGCGCGGGTGTTCAAGCTCGGCTTCCTGGCGGACTTCCTGTCGCGCACGGTGCTGGTCGGCTTTCTCGCCGGCGTCGGGCTGCAGGTGGGCATTGCGATGCTCGGCGACATGCTGGGACTGAAGACCACCTCCCACCTGCCCTGGCAGCAGCTGGTCGAGATGATCGGCCAATGGCCGCCGGCGCTCTGGCATGAAGCGGCGTTGTCTGCGGCGGCGCTGGCCATCCTGTGGGCCGGCAAGCGCTTCGCGCCGCGGCTGCCGGTGGCGCTGGGGCTGGTGATCGGCGCCATCGCCGCCAGCGCGGCCTTCGGCTTCGAAGGCCGGGGCATCGCGGTGCTGGGCGCGGTGGCCGCAGGGCTGCCGCCGCTGGGCCTGCCCGACGTGAGTGGGCGCGAGTTGCTGGCGCTGCTGCCGGTGGCCGCGTCCTGCGTCATCGTCATCGTCGCGCAGAGCGCCGCCACGGCGCGCAGCTTCGCGCAGCGTCATGGCGACGCGGAAGACTTCAACCGCGACCTGGTCGGCCTGGCGGCGGCCAATGCCGCGGCCGCCTGCAGCGGCGCCTTCGTCGTCAACGGCAGCCCGACGCAGACCGCCGCCGCCGAGGCCGCGGGTGCGCGCAGCCAGGTGGCGCAGCTCAGCTTCGCGGCCGTGACGCTGCTCGTGTTGCTGCTGCTGACGCCGGCACTGCAATTCCTGCCACGGGGCGTGCTGGCGGCGCTGGTCTTCACCATCGCGTTGCACATGATCGACCTGCGAGCCTTGAGCGACATCCGCCGCGAAAGCCCCGGCGAGTTCCGGCTGGCGCTGCTCACCGCCACCGCCGTGGTGGGCATGGGTGTGGAGCTGGGCGTGCTGCTGGCGATGGGCCTGTCGCTGCTGCGCCATGTGCGTCACAGCTACGAACCCCACACCGGCGTGCTGGTGCACGACGCCGCCGGCGAATGGCAGGTGCTGCCCTGCAGCGAGCCGAAGTTCGCCGAACCGGGGGTGCTGATCTACCGCTTCGGATCCGACCTGTTCTATGCCAACGAACGCCGCTTCGTCGACGAGCTGCGCGGCCTGGCGGACCGTGCCGGGCCGGCGCTGCGCTCGCTGGTGGTCGATGCCTCGGCGATGTCGGACCTGGACTATTCGGCGGCACGCGCCTTGCGCGCCCTGATCGACGAGCTGCGCCCGCGCCGCATCGCGCTGGTCTTCGGCCGCGTGTCGCCGGGCCTGCGCGCCGACATGCAGCGCCACGGCATCGCCGCCGCGCTGGGTGCACAGCACCTGCACGGCAAACTGCACGATGCGCTGGCCGATGCGCGCGGAACCCACCCATGACCCCACCCACCGCCGAAGACCAGCGCCTGGACGAGGCCCGCGAGCGCGGCGTGCCCTGGCGCCGCTGGGGGCCCTACGTCAGCGAGCGCCAATGGGGCACGGTGCGCGAGGACTACAGCGCCGATGGCGATGCCTGGAACGCGCTGACGCACGACCAGGCACGCTCGCGCGCCTACCGCTGGGGCGAGGACGGCATCGCCGGCATCAGCGACGACGCGCAGCGGTTGTGCTTTGCGTTGACGCTGTGGAACGGCGCCGATCCGATATTGAAGGAGCGGCTGTTCGGCCTGAGCGGGCCCGAGGGCAACCATGGCGAGGACGTGAAGGAGTGCTACTTCTACCTCGACAACCTGCCCAGCCATGCGTACATGAAGTTCCTGTACAAGTACCCGCAGCAGGCCTTCCCCTACGAGCAGCTGCTGCAGGAGAACCGGCGCCGCAGCCGCCTGGAGCCGGAATACGAACTGCTGGACACCGGCCTCTTCGACACCGACCGCTACTTCGACGTTTTCATCGAATATGCCAAGGCCGGGCCCGAGGACCTGCTGGTGCGCATCAGCGCCCACAACCGCGGGCCGTCGGCTGCGCCGCTGCAATTGCTGCCCACGCTGTGGTTCAGGAACGACTGGTCCTGGTCGCCGGGCCATGCGCGACCGTCGATCCACATCGAAGGCCCCAACGTGCTGGCCGCCACGCATGCCAGGCTGGCGCCGTACTGGCTGCACTTCGACCCGCCCCAGGAAGTGCTGTTCACCGAGAACGAAAGCAACCGCGCGCGGCTGTGGGGCGAGCCGGCCGGCGGCTTTGCCAAGGACGGCTTTCACGACTACCTGGTCAACGGCCGCGCCGACGCGGTGAACCGCGCCGACACCGGCACCAAGGCCGCGCCGCGCTACCAGCGCGATGTCGCGCCCGGCGAGGCCTGGGTGATCCGCCTGCGCCTCAGCGCCGACGGCACGCTGCAGCAGCCGCTGGGCACGGACTTCGATGCCCTCTTCGCGCAGCGCATCGCCGAGGCCGATGCCTTCTACCGCCGCGTCACGCCCTTCGAGATGCCCGAGGACCTGCGCAACGTGCAGCGCCAAGCCTTCGCCGGGCTGCTGTGGAGCAAGCAGTACTACCACTACTTCGTCGAGCGCTGGCTCGGCGGCGACCCGGCGGGGCCGCCACCGCCCGAAGCGCGCAAGCACGGCCGCAACCACGGCTGGTGGCACCTGGACGCGGCCGACGTGCTGTCCATGCCCGACAAGTGGGAGTACCCATGGTTCGCCTCGTGGGACATGGCCTTCCACTGCGTGGCCTTCGCGCTGATCGACCCCGATTTCGCCAAGCAGCAGCTGACGCTGCTGACGCGCGAGTGGTACATGCACCCGAACGGCCAGATCCCGGCCTACGAATGGAACTTCGGCGACGTCAACCCGCCGGTGCATGCCTGGGCAGCGATCCGCATCTGCCAGATCGAGCAGAAGATGACGGGGCGCATGGACCACCTGTTCCTGGCGCGCATCTTCCAGAAGCTGCTGATCAACTTCACCTGGTGGGTGAACCGCAAGGACGAAGAAGGCAACAACCTGTTCGAAGGCGGCTTCCTGGGGCTGGACAACGTCAGCGCCTTCGACCGCAGCGCGCAGTTGCCCTCGGGCGGCCGGCTGGAGCAGGCCGACGGCACCAACTGGATGGCGATGTACTGCCTGAACATGCTGGTCATCGCGCTGGAGCTGGCGAGCCACGACCCGGCCTATGAAGACGTGGCGACCAAGTTCTTCGAACACTTCGTCTACATCGGCGCCGCCGTCAACCGCAGCGGCGACCACGGCACCGGCCTGTGGAGCGAGGACCAGGGCTTCTACTTCGACCTGCTGAAGATGCCCGACGGACAGAGCTGCCGCATCGACGCCTTCACCATCGCCGGGCTGATCCCGCTGTTTGCCATTGCCGTCGGCGACCCGGAGTCGTTCCGGGGTTTCCGCGACTTTCGCGAGCGCTTCGCCTGGTTCGCGCAGAACCGGCCCGAACTGCTGGGCAACCTGGCCGACATCACGCACCGCGGCCAGCACCAGCGCGTGCGCCTGGCGCTGGTCGATTCGCACAAGCTGCAGCGTTTGATGGCGCATGTGCTCGACCCGGCCGGGCTGTTGTCGCCCCACGGCGTGCGCTCGGTGTCGCGCCGCCATGCCCAACACCCCTTCACGCTGCAGCTGGAGGGCCGCGAGTTCACGCTCGACTACGAGCCGGCCGAAGCCACCAGCGCCATGTTCGGCGGCAACAGCAACTGGCGCGGGCCGGTGTGGTTTCCGCTGAACTTCCTGCTCATCGAATCGCTGCAGAAACACGACTACTTCCTCGGCGACAGCTGCCAGGTGCGCTGCGGCGAAGCGGGCCAGACCGCGTCGCTGTGGCAGGTGGCGGCCGACCTGTCGCAGCGTCTGATCGAACTGTTCACACGCGGCGCCGACGGCCGCCGCCCGGTGCACGGCCGCTATGAGAAGTTCCAGAACGACCCGCACTGGAAGGACCTGATCCTGTTCTACGAATACTTCGACGGCGACACCGGCATGGGCCTGGGCGCCAGCCACCAGACCGGCTGGACCGGGCTGGTGGCCAAGCTGATCCAGCAGCATGCCGAGTACACGCTGCAGAACCGGGCGCACGAGGTGAAGCCGGTGTTCGGCAGCAAGGGGCCTGCGCACAACTCAGGTCGGTGAACCCGACGAACAATGTGGGCGTATATCAGATGCTATACACTCGTCCGATGAGTCGCTCTTCCACATTGCCGCCCATCCGCGTTGCACCCGAGACGAAGGCCGGCCTCGAAGCGGTGCTGCGGGAAGGTGAATCGCTGACGCAATTCATCGAGAACGCAGTTTGCCGCGAGGCCGAGTTCCGCGCCGAGCAGAACGCCGCTGCCGCCCGGGCGAAGAAGGCATTGCGCCGGGCCGACAAGGGCGTGGGCCTGATGACGACCGAGGACCTTCTGGCGGGGATGGAGCAGCGTGCCAAGGCTGCACAGCAGCGCATCCGTGCGGCAGTGGCGGCCAAGAACGAGCGGTCCGCTGGGTGAGCGTCCGGCATCGGGTTGTTCCGACGGCCACGTTCCAGGAGGACATCGAGCACCTCGAGGAACACATCGTTCAGCGCGAACTGGCAAGCAACACGCCGGATGACACATGCCTCTTTCGATTTCGCGACGCGGTGGAGCGCGCGATGGGAATCCTCTCGTTTGCGCCGCACACCTGTCGTCGATCTGCACAGCACAGGGAGTTCCGGGAGCTGATCGTCCCGTTCGGGCATGGCGGGTGCGTCGTTCTGTTCGCGATTCGCGACCTCGATGTCCTGTTGCTCGCCGCGCGGGACCAGCACCCACACGACTACCGCTGACCGAGCTGACGCGCCTCGAGTCTGCGTGGTCGTCCGCCGGTTCGTCGAGTCAGGTGGCAGCCTGCCGCGACTCACTGCCGCGGCAGCCGCTGGCGCGCGTGGTCGCTCAGGTAGCGCAGCCGGTACAGCAGCCACGGCGCGTGCTCGCCGTCGCGGCAGAAGCCGTAGCGGAAGACCTCGGGCAGCGTCGGCAGGTCATAGCGCAGGTCGGTGAACCAGACACAGTCCGTGGCCGCGCCGGCATCGACGCGCGCCAGCGCCGGATGGGTGGCAAAACGCCGGAAGGGCGCGAAGCGCGGGTCGTGCCACAGCAGTTCGGCGAGGCCGTGCCGGCCCTGCGGGTCGGCCAGGCGTTCAACCGGGTACCCGTGGGCTGCACCCTGCGGAGTCCGGCCTTGGGGCGGCCCGACGGCCTGGTGCGGCACCCAGGCCAGCGCGGATGCCGGCCGGTAGGCGCCGGCCAGTGCGTGCAGCCAGCGCAGGCCGGGCCAGGCCGGCACCCAGGGGCCGCGCCCACCCAGGTCGAGGTGTGCGACCTGGTGCTGCGTGGCCGTGCTGGCGATCAGCTTCCAGTGCAGCGGTGACAGCGGCTGGGCAAAGGCGCTGAGCCGCTGGTAGGCCAGGCCCTGCGCCTGCGCCGACGCATGCCCGACGGCCAGCGCACGCTGCTGCAGCCCGGCCTGGGCCGCAAAGACGCCGCACACCAGGCCGAGCGCGATCGCCGCCGGGGCGCGCCGCCGCAGCCGCAGGCCCAGCAGCACGCCGCACAGCGCGATCGCGCCGATCCACAGGTCGATGACGAAGGTCGCGCCCAGGCCAAAGCGCTGCGTCGACAGCGGGTACCACAGCATCACGCCGTAGGCCGTGACGGCATCGGCAGCGACATGGGTCGCCAGGCCGAGCGCCGCCACGGCAGCGGCTTCGCCGAAGGCCCGGCGCCGCCGCGTCGCCGCGACGAACAATGCCGCGATCAGCAGCGCCCACAGCGGCAGCAGCAGCAGCGAATGCGTCGGCCCCTGGTGCCAGTCGGCGAGGAAACGCAGCGGGTCGAAGGGGAAAGCGGCGAAGTCGATGTCCGGCCAGGCCGCCGCCGCGGCGCCGAGCAGCAGCCGCTGCCGGGTCGTCAGCCGGCTGCGCGCCGGGCGGCTGGCCAGCGCCGCGCCGGCGCCGAGCAGCGCATGGGTGACCAGCTCCACGTCAAGGCAGCCGGCGCGCGATGAAGTCGGCGCGCGCCAGCCAGCGCCGCAGCCGGTCGCGCGAGTCCGCGGCACCGGCCGAGTCGTCGCGCAGCCAGGACAGCAGGGTCGACAGGTACATCGCCGTCAAGGCCGCCTCCTCGGCCTCGCGGCGCCAGCCGGCCGACTTCAGGCCCGCCACCTCGCGCAGCGTCTGCACCGTGCGGCTGACGCGCACGGCACCCAGCGCCTGCAGGTGCAGGTGCTCGGGCTGCAGCTTGTAGCGCAGCATCTGGCCGCTGAGCCGGCGGTGCGGCGCCAGCGCGTCGAGCCAGGCGAAGACCGCCGCGTGCAGGCGTTCGAGCGCGTCCAGCGACTCCCAGCCGGGTGATGACGGCACCGCCAGCAGCGCCTGGTCGGCCCGGTCGAACCAGGCTTCGGCGATCGCGTCCTTGTGTACGAAACGCTGCGCGATGTCGGCCAGGCCGATGCCCAGGGCCTGCGCGATCTGATGCAGGTGCACGGCATCCCAGCCGAGCTGCTCGCCCAGATCGAGCGCGGTGTCGACGATGGCCTCGCGCAATGGATCGGCGGTGGCACGCATGGGTGGATCGTCGCGGAGAGCGCATCGTGCCGTCAAGCGCCGCGGGCTGACGCGGCAGGCGCGGCGCCACCTCACAGCGTTTCGCGTTCGGCCATCGAGGATGCGCTGTCGCGTTCAGCGACCGTTGACGGGGTCGCGCTGTCGTTCATCACTCCAAGTCGAACGACGGCAGAAGAGTGTGCTGACATTCACGTCGAGCAAAAGATGACCGCGACGAGACTGATGAAAGAGGCGAAGCGTTCCACGAGCTTGTCGTAGCGGGTTGCTATGCCATCACTATGCAGGCTTCAATTGCAGTGCGCACGGGCCAGGCGCGTCGGTTGAACAATCGATGTCGCCACGCTTGCACCAGAGTGCCTGCTGTACCGTGGCCACTCATGCAAGCTGCGCGCGAACCTCGACTGCGCGTGCACGCCGTTCGGCCGGCACAGGGCGCACCAAGGCACGTTGCTCGACAAGGCCGCGGTAGGCTGCAATGCAGGCGGCCTGGGCGCGCGAGGTCGCTCCGAGCTTTGCCATGATCGCCGTCATGTGCGACTTGACGGTCCCCACCTCGATCTGAAGATCTCGGGCGATCGCCTTGTTGGACTCACCGACTGCGACCAGACTCAGCACCTCGATCTCGCGCGACGTCAAAGACGTGTGAGTCAGGCTGTCAGCCATGCGCTGCGCTACCGAGCGGGATAGATAGCGCAAGCCGTTGGCCACTGTCGTTGCACCGTCGATCAGTTCGTCCAGCGGGCCACCCAGCAGGATGTAGCCGTGGATGCCTGCTTCGATGGCGCGTCGAATGTCCGCCTCGCGATCATTGGTCGTGAGGACAAGGATCCGAGCCGACGCGAGCATGTCGTGGGCCGGAAGGACGGAATGGGCAAGTTGCATCGCGTCGTCGTAATCAGTGATGACGACGTCGATGCGGGGCTTGTCCGTAGCCACATCGTCGACAGCGACGACGAAGGTCTCAAAGGCCTGTTGCTCACGCAAGGCCGTTCCGAGCCCTGCCCGCACGAGAGGGTCAGGGTACTTGACCAAGAGGGTGGAACGGCGAGGCGCGACATGATTCATGAAGATCTCCATCTGACTGCGGCTGTGATCGAACAGGGTGGACGGCAGCTTCGCATCTGCAATGGCCGACGTCCTTGTTGCCGGCCTGAAGATTTCCTGAAGTTCCAGGGTTGCGGGCTACCGTAGACTTGCTTGCATGTCCGCCCCAGCCGCATCGGTTCGCTACCGCTTTGCGCGCTTCGAGCTCCAGCCCGACGAGCGCCGCTTGCTCGCGAGCGGACGGGCAGTGCCGCTCGGCGCTCACGCCTTCGACCTGCTGGTTGCGCTGGCCGATCGTGCTGGCCACCTGATCACCAAGGACGAGCTGATGGCCCAGGTCTGGGGCAAGGTGGTCGTCGAAGAGAACACCTTGCAGGCGCATGTCTCTGCGCTGCGCAAGGTGCTGGGACCGGAGGCGATCACGACGGTCTCCGGGCGCGGCTACCGCTTCAGCCTCGAAGTGATGCGCGACCCTGGCAAGGCCGTTCGCGACGTGCCGCCCAGTAACAATTTGCCGCAGCCCCTGACGAGCTTCATCGGGCGGGACCAGGAGATCACACACGTCAAACGGTGGCTGGCCACCACGCGACTGTTGACGCTGACCGGCGCCGGCGGCTGCGGCAAGACGCGGCTGGCGTTGCAGGTGGCGGGCACGTTCCTCGACGAGTACCCGGATGGCGTTTGGCTCGTCGAGATGGCTTCGTTGGGCGACCCGGCGCTCATTGCACAGGCCGTGGCAAAGGCTCTCGGCGTTACCGAACAGTCCAGCAAGGACCTCATGGCGACGGTGGTTGACTGGCTGGCGCCGCGGAAGTTGCTGCTGTTGCTGGACAACGCAGAGCATCTGCTCGATGCGTGTGCGCAGGCCGCCGACGCCTTGCTACGCCGCTGCGCCGGGCTCCGCCTGCTCGTCACGAGCCGGGAACGCCTGGGCATCGAAGGCGAGCTCACGTACCGCGTGCCGTCCCTGTCCGTTCCAGAGGCGCGACCGGACGCGACCAGCGAGGACGTCCTGGCCTGCGAATCGGCGCGCCTGTTCGTCGATCGCGCCAGACTGCAGAGACCGGGCTTCGAGGTGACGGCGAAGGATGCTGCGGCCCTGGCGTCGATCTGCCGCCGCCTGGGCGGCATCGCGCTGGCCATCGAGCTGGCGGCACCGCGGGTGCGCGTGATGTCGTTGGAGGAGCTGAGCCAGCGCCTGGACGACCGCTTCGGCGTACTCACCGGCGGATCGCGCGCAGCATTGCCGCGCCACCGCACGCTGCGCTCGCTGATTGACTGGAGCCACGAACTGCTGGGCCCTGCTGAGAAGGCGGTGCTTCGGCGAGCCTCGGTGTTTGCTGGTGGCTGGACGCTGCAAGCTGCCGAGTGCGTCTGCAGCGGGGAGAACGTCGATCGCGCCAGGGTGCTGGACCTCCTCACTTCGCTCACCGACAAAAGCCTCGTCGTGGCCGAAACGCAGGGCGATCAAACGCGCTTCGGCCTGCTCGAAACCGTACGCCACTATGCGCGGGACCGGTTGCGCGAGAGTGGCGAGGACGAGCCGGTGCGTGACCGCCACCTCGAGTTCTTCCTGGACATGGCCGGCCGACTGCTCGACCCGATGCAGAAGGACTCCGAGCTTCAGGCAAAGCTGCTTCGGCTCGACGATGAACACGACAATGTGCGTGCGGCACTGGCGTGGTGCGAGACCGCCCCTGCGCGTTCCGTGAAGGGACTGCAGCTCGCTGGGGAGCTCCACTGGTTCTGGAGAATGCGCGGTCACTACGGCGAAGGGCGCGGCTGGATCGCTCGACTCCTGGCCGTCGCACCCGATGCCAGGCGTGAGGATGCGCACGCCAACGCATTCCATGCGGTTGGCGCGCTAGCCTACCTTCATGGCGACTATGCGGCGGCCGAGGCGCGGCATCGGGAAGCGCTGGCCATCTGGAGGCAACTGGACAACCGCCGAGGAATCGTCCGTTCACTCATCAGCCTCGGGAGCGTCGCGAGTTCTCGCGGAGAGATGTCAACAGCTCGCGGGTTGTTCTCGGACGCGCTGTCCATCGCACGCCAGATCAGCGACCGGCGCAACATCTCTATGGCACTGCATTGCCTAGGAAGGGTCGCCAATGATGCGGGCGACTACGCTGCAGCACGGGCGCTATTGGAGGAATGCGTCTGCGTCAGCCGCGACATCGGCCCCTGGAGGGCGGCAGTGGCGCTTTCGGCGCTGGGAGCCGTCAGACATGCGCTGGGTGAGCTCGAAGCAGCGCGCTCCACTTTGTCGGAGGCCCTGAAGGCGCATCGCGATTGGGGAGACAGACCCGGCATTGCGGAGACCTTGATCGGTCTGGCGACCGTCGCTCACGATGCGGGCGACATCGCGGTGGCGAAATCCCACCTCACGGAAGCATTGGACATCGTGCCAACGGGCGACGCCCTCTCCCATTTGGCATGGCTGGATGCCTACGCCGGATTGTCCCTGGAGTTCGCGGGCGCGACCTGCGCAGCACGCCTGTTCGGCTGCACGCAGCGCCTGCGGGAGGAGATTGGCTCTCCCATGTCCATGCCGGAGCGTGCCCGGCATGAACGCTTGGTGGCCGCTGCGCGCAGCGCCCTGCACGACGATGCCGCGTTCGGCCTCGCATGGAACGAGGGGCGATCGTGGACTCTGGACGAGGCTGTGCGCTATGCATTGCGCGTTTGAGGTCGCCATTCGGGACATGAGGCTCGCCGCATGGCCTGCGCGTTCGGCAAGGTGTGCGAGCTCAGTTCAACTTCGACTGCGCGCCGCGCGTGCTGTTGAATCTCGAGGGACCTACGTTGTCACGCCGTGGCCGGCGGCTCGGGCAAGATCAGCCAACATGGCCTGATTGGCCGCACGCAATCGGGGTGCCAGGACTGCCCGACCGAGCCACGGGAGCAGCCCGACCTGTGTCTCATGACTCACGACGACCGTACTCGCACCGTCGGGCGCGGCGTGGAAGGTGAACGAGCGATGAGCGTGCAGTCCCCGGGCGTCAGCGACGAATGCGAAGGCGTGCGGTCGTTGGGCGGCAACCACGGTGCTGCGCAGCACGAGCGGATGCGCCTTCCACAGGAAGGACGCTGGCTGGTCCGAATCAGAGGCCGCTTCGGACCGGCGGACCCATTGGCAGGCTCGGTACCACGATGGCCAGCCGTCGACATCGGTCAGCAGGTCCCACACGCGAGCGGCCGTGGCGTGAATCACGATCTCGTTGTGGACCTCGATTGGCGGTCCAGAGGCGGTGTCGGCCGGCGCGAGCATCCGTGCGGAAACCAGAGTGAGCCAACTGCGCGGCATGAATCGGCCGCTGGCGGCGAGCAGCCTGTTTCGGATGCCGGGAATGACTACGGGCTGGCCCTTGTCCAGCGCTCTGAGGCCGGCCTCGATGACCGACTCGGGCTCGGCGAGCTGACGGTAGATCGTCGTGTGGCCGACATCAGCTTGCAGTGCGTCAACAAAACCAGTGCGTGTAGGTCCCGGACACAACGCCGTGACCGCCACACCTGCCCCACGGGCTTCGGCCCACAGCGCCTGGCTGAACGACAGCACGAATGCCTTGCTCGCCCCATATACCGCCTGGTAGGGCGCAGGTTGGAACGCGATCGTGGACGCAACGTTGAGAATTCCGCCGCTGCCTCGGGTGAGCATTCCGGGAAGCATCGAGCGAGCCAAGGCGACCACGGCGCTGACGTCGACGGCTACCTCGTCGGCCTCCCGGCTCGGGTCAGCTTTGGCGAAGGGGCCGTAGCTGCCGAACCCCGCGTTGTTGACCAGCACCTCGACCGGGCGATTGCCGACGTGATCGAGTAGCGCGGATACACCTGACTCGGTCGACAGGTCTGCACATACCGTCTCGACGGTTGCCTGGGGGTCCGCGCGGCGAATCTGCGCGGCCGTCTCGTCCAGACGAGCTTCGTTGCGTCCGGTCAGCACCAGCGACATGCCCCGCTCCGCAAGTCGAGCAGCGAGCCCGCGACCCAATCCGGACGACGCTCCGGTCACGACGGCCCAATTGCCTTTGTAGAGGATCATGTTTCACCCCGCACGGAAGGCTGCACAAGCCAATGCGGATTCACGACTTCCGGTCTGAGCGTCGCGACGACGCCAGCCGGCCACGGCAGTTCTTCTGGAGACACCGCAAGCTTGATCCAGTCGAGTGGCCATGGACTTCCTCCAAGACAGTGGTCAACGTGCTCGGATTGTTTGGTCGCAGCTCGCAACAGTCCTGATTGCCGGCTGAAGCTTTTCTGATTTCTGGTTCGGGGGGCCCACGCCAACGGTTCATTGGCCGTGCCTCGCCGGAAGGTGTGACGTCCGGGCTGGACCTCTTGGCGATGCGTCGCCACACGCTGGGCGGCAAGCTATGCCAGTCGACGTCGCGGTCTCACGCACCCGAGGTCGATCCTCGAAGGAGATCCAGCATGAACGAGCATGAGCCCGCGTCAGTTCTGCCGACCACCCGCCGCCGATTGCTGGTCGGTGGTGTTGCGGCCGCAGTGACGCTCGGCCTGCCATCGGCGGCAAACGCCACCGACCCGCCGCCCGCACCCCGGTCGGCCAGGCGACCCAACTCCACCCTCCACCACGAAAGGCGATCCATGAGCACCTTCACCACCAAGGATGACACGCAGATCTACTACAAGGACTGGGGCAGCGGCCCGGTCGTCAGCTTCAGCCACGGCTGGCCGCTCAGCGCCGACGCCTGGGAAGCGCAGATGTTTCACTTGGCCAGCAACGGATTTCGCTGCATCGCGCACGACCGGCGCGGCCACGGCCGATCGAGCCAGCCCTGGGGCGGCAACGACATGGACACCTATGCCGACGACCTGAACGAACTGTTCAGCGCGCTGGACCTGAAGGGCGTGACCATGATCGGCCATTCCACCGGCGGCGGCGAGGTCGCGCGCTACATCGGCCGCCACGGTACGAAGCGCGTGGCGCGCGCGGTGCTGATGGGCGCGGTGCCGCCGATCATGCTCAAGACCGCGGCCAACCCCGGCGGGCTGCCGATCGAGGTGTTCGATGGCTTTCGCAAGGCCTACCTGGCCGACCGTTCGCAGTTCTTCCTCGAAATCGCCAGCGGCCCCTTCTTCGGCTTCAACCGTCCGGAGGCCAAGGTGTCGCAGGGAATGATCCAGTCCTGGTGGTTGCAAGGGATGATGACCGGCCACAAGAACGCCTACGACTGCATCAAGGCCTTCTCGGAAACCGACTTCACCGAGGACCTGAAGAAGTTCGACGTACCCACGCTGATCATCCACGGCGACGACGACCAGATCGTGCCCATCGGCGCCTCGGCGCTGCTGTCGGCCAAGCTGGTCAGGAACTCTGTATTGAAGGTCTACCCCGGCGGGTCGCACAGCCTGGGCGACACCGACAGGGACAAGCTCAACGCCGATCTGCTCGCCTTCGCTCGATCCTGAAGCGCACCGGCGTAGATCCGCGATCCCCATCAACACTTCAAGGACATGATCATGAAGACGAACGTCGCAGAGCAACAGCTCCCTTCGGCAAACAGCACCGGTGCACCGTATGTCGCCGGGAACTTTGCACCCCTCAAGAGCGAGGTCACGGTGTTCGACCTTGAGGTGGTAGGCCGCATCCCGGAGGCGCTTGCCGGCCGTTTTCTGCGCATCGGGCCCAATCCGATCGATGACCTGG
>Ga0307505_10002005_pt1 | contig 14988 bp, 18 predicted proteins | sample 23_S_MG_FD_202183 | JGI IMG/M metagenome (GOLD analysis project Ga0307505, IMG submission 202183) | Soil microbial communities from Populus trichocarpa stands in riparian zone in the Pacific Northwest, United States - 23_S | ecosystem: Environmental > Terrestrial > Soil > Riparian zone > Trees...
GGATTTCAGCAAGCGGCTGCGGCAGGCGATGCAGCAGCGTGGCGTGGAGCCCGGCGCGACGCGGCTCGCCCGGGAGTTCAACCTGAGGTTCCCGGCCAGCCGCGTCACCGTGCAGGCGGCGCAGAAGTGGCTGGGCGCCGAGGCGATCCCCGCGCAGGACAAGCTGCGCGCGCTCGCCGCCTGGCTCGAAGTCGGCACCGAATGGCTGCGCTTCGGCACCCCGCAGACGCCCGCGGCGCTGGAGCCGCAGGCGAAGCCTTACCGGATCGTGCTGTCGGAGGCGGAACTGCTGAAACGCTACCGGCGCCTGAGCGACCGCCACCAGGCGGTGGTGGCCGAGATCATCGTGGCGCTGACGAGCGGAGACTAGCCCGAACGCGATTCACGTACGGACAGCCCAGTAGTCAGGCTTGCGTCGGTGATGAGCGAGCGCGATGACACGGAGTTCTTCACCGCGAACGTAGTACACGATGCTGTAAGGGAACTTCCTTACCGGAAACCGGCGCCGACCGCTCCCCCATGGCGCACCCAGCTCCGGATGGGCGCATAGCAATTCGAGCACCCGTTCATATTCGGCGATGAATGCGAGAGCAACCTCGGCGTTGCCTTCGCGAGCGTAGAACAAGGCCCCTTCGGTCAGCTCCCGGTCGGCTTCGGCGCTGACCGAAGCGATCATTTGAGCGCAGTGCGGGCCCGGGCGATGGATTCGGTTGCGGGGATCAGCTTGGCCCTGCCGCTCTCGATATCCTCGATGCGGCGCTCGACCTCCGCCGCCCAGGCGCTCTCGATCTCGTGGTCTTCGAAAATACTCGTGATCAATCGATCCGCGAGCCGAGCCCGCTCCTCGGCCGAAAGCTTAAGTGCCTGAGTTTCGATGCTTTCCAACTGGCTTGACATGGATACCCTCTCAGCGCAGAACAATGCCAATCATACGCGCGCCAGAGAGCGCTTAATCCCGGTAGGACGGATCCTTCGCGTCCACCAGCCGCTGCAGGGCGGCGAACACGTCCTCGCAGGTGCGCTTTTCCCCGGGGCCGGACTCGCGCACGGTCTGCGCGAAAACTTCCTCGCGGATCGGGTTGAGCGCGCCGGCGCTGCTCGAGGCGATCTGCACGTCGCAGGCGCGCTGCAGTGTCCAGAGCATCATGAACGCCTCCGGTACCGACGGCCCCCAGGTCAGGAGGCCGTGATTGCGCAGGATCACCGCCTGCTTGCTGCCGATGCTCCCGAGCAGGCGGACCTTCTCGCCCTCGTCCACCGTGATGCCCTCGAAGTCGTGGTACGCCACCCTGCCGTGCAGCTGCGCGGCGTAGAAATTGGTGGGCGAGAGGCCTTCCTTCAGGCAGGCCACCGCCATGCCGGTGGTGGTGTGCGTGTGCATCACGCAGTGCGCCTGCTCGACGTGCTGGTGGATCGCCGAATGGATGACGAAGCCGGCGCGGTTCACCGGCCACTTCGACTCGCGCACCGGGTTGCCCTCGAGGTCGATCAACACCAGGCTGGAGGCGGTGATCTCGCTGTAGTGCAGGCCGAAGGGATTGATGAGGAACAGCTTCTCGGGGCCCGGCACCCGCAGCGTGATGTGGTTGAAGATCATCTCCACCCAGCCCAGGTGATTGAAGATGCGGTAGCAGGCGGCGAGCTCGACACGCGCCGCGCGCTCGGCCTCCGATACCGGGAAATCGCGCACCTTGCGGGCGGTGCCGTCGAAGTAGATGGTCATGGGCGTTCCCGGGGCAAGACGGGGAGTCTAAACCCGGCGCGGCAATCGCGCTGTGTTGCGCCGCGAATGGACGGGGGCGGGAGACGGGCCTAGGGTGGGCCGCATGAGGCTACTGGTCCTCGCCGCTGCATCCGCCCTCGCATTCGGCGCCGCCGCCCAGCCGCACAGCGCGCGCGAATGCCGCGAGGGCGGCGATTTCATCCGCAACGCCGCGCTGTCGCGGGACGCGGGCGCCAGCCGCGAGTTCTTCGTCGGCAGGCTGGAGGACGACCTGCTGGTGATCCGCGCCTTTCCGCCGGCGCTGCGCTGGTTCGCGCACGACGCGGGGGACGAGGCCTTCCTGCGCGCCGAGGTGCACGAGGTGTTCGACGCGCCGAGCCCGGGCGAACTGCACCGCGACGCCTTCCTCGAGCGCTGCGCGCGGCGCGCCGAGCGCCTGGCGGCCGGCGGCTAGCGCAAGTCGAAGATGCGCTGCGCGTTCGCCCCGCGCACGCGGTTGCGCGCGCCCTCGGGCAGCCGGTCCACGCGCGCCAGGCAGCCGACCGGGTCGCCGATGGTGTGCGGGTAGTCCGAGCCGTAGAGCACGTTGCCGGTGCCGAAGACGCGCAGCGCCATCGCCAGCGCGTCGTCGGCGTACACGACGGAATCGGCGTAGATGCGCCGCGCGTGCAGGCTGGGTTTCTCGCGGATCTTCGTGCGGCAGGCCGGGATGTGCTCGTAGCACTGGTCCATGCGCCCGATGAGGTAGGGCAGCGTGCCGCCGCCGTGGCTGGCGATGATCTTCAGCTTCTCGTAGCGGTCGAAGAAGCCGTCGTAGATCATGCGCGCCACCGCGAGCGTGGTGTCGGTGGTGAAGCCGATCGAGGCGGTGAGCTGGAACTGCTCCATCTGCATCTCGCCGACGCCGGGCGGCGCGGTGGGGTGGATGAGCACCGGCAGCTTCGCGGCGTCGATCGCCCGCCAGATCTTCGCGAAGACCGGGTCGGTGAGCGGCTTGCCGCCGATGTTGGCGAGCACCATCACGCCGCAGGCGCCCGCCTTCAGGCAGCGCTTGAGCTCGGCGAGCGCCGCCTTCTCGTGCTGCCACGGAAGGGAGCACAGCCACTGGATGCGGCCGGGCCAGGCCTTGCGCGCCTTTCCCATCTCGTCGTTCATCACCTGGGCGGCCTTGAGGCTCACCTTCTCCCCGCCCCAGAAGACATTCGGGCAGGTGAGCGAGACCACCGCCACGTCGATGCCCACGCGGTCCATGTTGCGGATGCGCAGGTCCCAGTCGAACATCTCCGGCACCGGGGTCATGAACGGCGCGCCGTCCAGGTGGATGGCGCGCAGGCCCCCGGTGACCGCCTTCAGCGTGTAGCGCGGCCGGCCGTGCTGCTCGAGCAGCTTGAGCCACGCCTGGTTCAGCATGTGGGTGTGGACGTCGATGACGGGCGCCATGATCTTCTCCTCCGGGAAGACAAAGCCTACCGCGCTTGACCCTGTAGCGGCTTCAGGGTTTCAAATGTCCGTCATGCATTCCGAACTCAGGCAGGCCTACCTGCAGGAACTCGCCCTCGGTCGCTCCTCCTTCGGGCGGCGCGACTACGATGCCGCAATGCACCACCTCGAGCGCGCGCACATCCTCGGGCAGCGCTACACGCTGTCCCACGTGCACACGCACTGGTGGATGCTGCGCGTCGGCCTGGCACGTACCGACGCCCAGGAGATCGTCGGCCAGGTGCTGCGCCTGGTCGCCGCGCTCGCGTTCTCGCGCATCTGGGTGCCGATCGGCAACACCGGCGGCGCGAACGTGAGCGCGCTCAAGCCGATGCCGGTACCCGAGGATCTGAAACCACTGCTGGAGGAAGCGCGATGAGCGATGCCTGCTGCGCGCCAAACCCGCCCTCCGCCGATCGCGCCTACAGCCGCGCGCTCGCCATTGCACTCGTGCTCAATGCCGCGATGTTCGCTGTCGAGCTCGCGAGCGGCCTCGCCGCGGGGTCGGCGTCGCTCCTCGCCGATGCAGCGGACTTTGCCGGAGACGCCGTGAACTATGCGCTCTCGCTCGGCGCGCTGATGCTCCTGCCCGCATGGCGGCCGCGCATCGCTCTCGTGAAGGGCTATTCGATGGCGGCCTACGGTCTCGCGGTGCTGGGCCTCACGGCCTGGCACGCGTTGAAGGGAACTGTCCCGGAGCCCGCCACGATGGGCCTGGTCGGGGCGCTGGCGCTCGCGGTCAATGTCGGTGTCGCGTTCCTGCTCTTCCGTTACCGCTCCGGCGACGCCGATATGCGCTCGGTATGGTTGTGCTCGCGCAATGACGCGATCGGCAACGCGGCCGTGGTGCTGGCCGCCGCGGGCGTGTTCGGTGCCGGCAGCGGCTGGCCGGACTGGATCGTCGCAGCGATCCTGTCCGGCCTCGCGCTCGGCTCCTCGGTCACGGTCGTGCGCCAGGCGCGCCGTGAGATACTGGCCGCGGCATGAGGATCGGTGAACTCGCCAAGCGCGCGGACTGTCCGGTGGAGACGATCCGCTACTACGAGAAGGAGCGCCTACTGCCCGCGCCGCGGCGCTCTGCAGCGAACTACCGCGACTATGGCGGCCCCCACCTGGAGCGCCTCGCCTTCATACGGCGCTGTCGGTCATTCGACATGTCGCTGCCGGAGATCCGCCAACTCCTCGAGGCGATCGAACGCCCCGGCGCCGATTGCGGGCCGGTGGACGCGCTGCTCGACGAGCACATCGGGCACGTCGCCGCACGCATCGCGGAGCTGCAGGCGCTGAAGGACGAGCTGGACGCTATCCGCGCGCATTGCGCGGGCGGGCAGCCGGCGAAGGCCTGCGGGATCGTCGCGACGCTCGCACGGCCGGCGGCGAAGCGCAATCCGCGCCCGAGCCACGTGCGCGGCGCGAAGTAGCCGCGCCAGGCGCAACGGGCCTGCGATCGCGCACATGGACGCAGACCGGCGCGCACTTCTCCTAGCGCTCGCACTCGCGCCCTGGGTCGCGCACGGCCACGGCACGCACGACGGTTCTCCCTACACGACGCTGTCGCCGCCGCAGCCGGTCGAGCAGCCGGACCGGATCGAAGTGCTGGAGTTCTTCTGGTACGGCTGCCCGCACTGCCACCGCTTCGAACCGTTGCTGGAAGCCTGGCTCTCCCGGCAGGCCCCTGACGTGGCCTTCCGGCGCGTTCCGGCGGTATTCAACGCGCGCTGGGCGCGCGACGCCGTGCTGTTCTATGCGCTGGATGCGCAAGGGCTTCTGCCAAGGCTGCATCGACTGCTCTTCGACGGCATCCACCGCGCCGGCTTGCGTACGGACGACCCCGCCGCGCTCGCGCGCTGGCTGCACACGCAGGGCGTCGACCCGCGGCGAAACGAGGAGGTGCAGAAGTCCTTCGGCGTGCAGAGCCGCGCACGGCGCGCCGAGCAACTCTCCAAGGCCTACGGCATCGAAGGCGTGCCAACCATGGCGGTGCATGGCCGTCACACCGTGAGCGTCGAGCAAGGCGGTGGCTTCGAGGGCCTGCTTGCGACGACAGACAAGCTTGTCGGCGAGGCGCGCAAGCGTCCCGCGCGAGGATCCTAGGCACTGCCGCATGCCGCGTAGGACGACCCTGGTCGGGCTGGCCGTCGCGCTCGCGCTGATCGCGATTGTCGCGGGAAAGCTCTCCTATGTCATGCTGGCCGAGAGATCTCCGACATTTCTCAGCACGGACATCTCCGGCGCCGGTTGGGGCAGGGCCCTGGAGCTGAATGGGCACGACGGCAGGCGCCATACACTCGCGGATTTCAAGGGCAAGGTCGTAGTGGTGTTCTTCGGCTTCGCGCGCTGCCCCGACGTTTGCCCGACCACACTGAGCGAACTGAGGCGCGTGATGGATGGGCTGGGGGAAGATGCCGCGCACGTGCAAGTGCTGTTCGTGACGCTCGACCCGGAGCGGGACACGCGCCAGGTTCTCGCCCAGTACGTGCCGGCGTTCCACCCACGATTCCTCGGCCTGTACGGCGATGCGGGCGAGACGGAGCGCGTCGCGCGCGAGTTCAAGGTGTACGTCGCCCGGGTCCAGGCTCGCGCGCCGGGTGAGTACACGCTCGACCACACGGCAGCAAGCTACGTGTTCGATCCCGAAGGCCACCTGCGCCTATACGTCCGCGACGAAGAGCTCGCAAACCTGACGACCGACATCCGGACCCTACTCGGCCGTCGTTGAGTGCGCTACCCGCCCGGATAGGACTCGGGCAGCAGCGTCCGTGGAATAGCGCTCACCGAGCCTTCATAGGAGATCTTCCAGCGACCCTGCTCCTCGACCCAGTACTGCCGCTTGCGGCTGCGCTGGGCGTAGCTGCTCGAGCGGTAATCCTGGTGAAACGTCACCACCATCATGTTGTCGGTGCCCGGGTTGCGCAAGACCGCGATGTCGCTGACCCCGATCCGGATCCAACTCTTGGCCGCGTTGACCCGGCGTTTCTGCGCACTGAACGCAACCCGGTCCAGGCGATCGGTTCTGAAGGCGGCAGCATAATGCGAGAGAAACCGTTCCGTGTCCCTGCTCTCCCAGTCGGTGCGCCACTGCTCGAACTGCCGCAAGAACCCCTCGCGCTCTCTGCGCATGGTCTCCGGCGTCACCCAATCGATCCCCCTGGAGATGACGACCGGCGTCGTGCCCACCTCCAGGTACTTGCCCAGCTCCGCGATGTCGGGATTGGCCAGCGCGATGCAGCCATCGCTTGCCCACGGCGCACGCGCGTACGTATCGGCCGGCACGCCGTGCAGCCAGATGCCGTATCCCGTCCTGCCGCGCAGCCGGTCCCACTCGTTCGGGTAGCTGATGGGAAACGCCCCCCAGCCGTACAGGTCGGGGAGCTTGCTGCCCGGAATCATCGAGGTGACGTGGAAGACCCCGATCGGCGTCTTCTGGTCCCCTTCGCGCAACTTGTCTATGCCGCGCTTGCCGAGGCTCGTGTAGTAGTCCGCGACTAGCCGCAGCGTGCTCCCGTCGTTTTCGTAGAGAAATACGCGCCAGCGACTCGCATCAACCAGGACGATGTGCCGATACGCCTGGCCGAGCTGCAGTACGTATCTCGGTACGCGGTCACGCGGCGGGTGGTCCGCATGGGCGCGCAGCCGCGCCTCCGCCTCGACGCGCAGATCCTCGATGCGGGCTTGTGCAGCGGAATCACTCAGGTTCCTCGGCGACGTCGGACCTGCGCGGATGTGCAGCAGGTCCGCGCGCACCAAGTGCGCGAGAAGGAAGTTTGGGAACCGTTCCACAAGGCGGTCTGCCTCGGCCAGCGCACGGCCCAGGCCATTCTGGCGCTTGCTTTCCACTACGAGCCTGAAGTGCTCCTCCGCGATGGAATGTCGGTCGGCAGCGCGGGTGCCCGGCCCGCCGAACGCCAGCAGCGGGAGCAGAAGCAAGGCCGCAAGGCGCGGGCGGTTCATGCGCGCGGCGCAAAGTAGATGATCGCCATGCCGGCAAGCGCGACCGCACCGCCGACCAGATCCCAGGTGGTCGGCTGGATTCCGTCCGCCGCCCAGAGCCAGAGCAGCGCAATCGCGATGTACACGCCACCGTAAGCCGCGTAGGTACGGCCGGCGGCGTGCGGGTGCAGAGTGAGGAGCCAGACGAAGAGCGCGAGGGCGACCGCAGCCGGCAGCAGCAGGAACGGCGAACCGCCCTTCTTGAGCCACAGGTACGGCAGATAGCAGCCGACGATCTCCGCAAGCGCGGTGACCGCGAACAGGCCAACCGCTTTGATCGAGTGCACCCGGCACCTCCGTCAGATAAGTGCAGTGTGCACGACCAAAGGCATGTTGGTGCAAGTGCGAGGGGCTGGATTGCGGATGTGGCGCTATCCCACCCGCACCACCGCCATCATCCCCGTGACCTGGTGTTCCAGCACGTGGCAGTGGAACATCCAGTCGCCCGGGTTGTCGGCGACGAAGGCGATTTCCGCGCGGCTCTCCGGCTCGAGCAGCACCGTGTCGCGCCACTCCTGCAGCGGATTGGGCTTGCCGTTGCGCGACAGGACGCGGAACACGTGCCCGTGCAGGTGGATCGGGTGGTGCCAGTTGGTGTCGTTCACCAGTTCCAGCAGGCAGGACCGGTTGCGCCGCAGCTCGAGCATCGGCGCATGGCGATGCTCCCCGTCATGCACCGGCTTGCCGTTCACCGTCCAGAACAGCCCCTTGTGCTCGCGCTGGTCCGGCATCGCGCCCATCATGCCGCCGCCGAACACCACGCGATGGCGCTCGGCCGCCGCCAGGTCGGGATCGGGAATGCGGTTCGGCGCGAGGCGCGGCACCGGCGACGCGGCCCGCACAACCGCCGGCTCGTTCGAGTAGCGCAGCTCCAGCAACCGGTACTCGCGGCCGGCGTAGAAATCGTCGATGACGCGATGCGTGCTGCCTTGCGCGCCCGCGCAGTCGAGGATCAGGTCGGCGCGCTCGGCCGGGCCGAGCACCACGCGATCGTTCGCCGGCCGATGCGGCGCGAGCGGCTGGCCGTCGAGCGCGACTACCTGCGGTGCGTGACCTTCGAACTTCAGGCCGTAGATGCGTGCGTTCGAGGCATTGATGAGCCTCAACCGGATGCGCTCGCCCGCGCGCACCTCGAGCGTCTCGCGGACCGCGCCGTTCAGCGTCACCGTGTTGCCGATGCGGCCCGCGTGGCTCGCGTCCCTGGGATTGCCGAAGTTCGCCACGACCTTCGCTTCGCGGTCGAGCCGCCAGTCCGAGAGCACCCAGACCAGGTCGCGGTCCACGGCGGGTGGAACGCGCTCCTCCACCACCAGCGCGCCGTACAGGCCGCGCCCCACCTGCTCGGGGCTGCCCAGGTGCGGGTGGTACCAGTAGGTGCCGGCGTCGGGCAGGTCGAACTCGTAGAGGAACTTGCCGCCGTTGCGGGCGATCGGCTTCTGCGTGAGGTGCGGCACACCGTCCATGGCGTTCGGCAGGCGGATGCCGTGGAAGTGCACTGTGGTGTCGGCGTCCAGGGCGTTCCCGACTTCGATGCGCAGCCGCTCGCCCTGCCGGTAGCGCAGCACGGGGCCGGGCACGCTGCCGTCGTAGGCCCAGACCGCCGTGTCGGGATGGCCCGCGCCGACCAGCGCTTGCTTCGCCGGCGCCGCGCGCAGGGCGCGCGCCCGCCGCTCCTGCGCCCATGCGAGCGGCGCCGCGGCGGTCGCGGCGGCCAGCGTAAGAAACTCCCTCCGCTCCACGCCGAATCAGTCCAGGCGCGCGCGCCGCAGCCGCAGCGCGTTGGTCACCACCGACACCGAGGACAGGCTCATCGCCGCCGCCGCGAGCATCGGGCTGAGCAGCCAGCCGAACCACGGGTACAGCACGCCCGCCGCCACCGGGATGCCGAGCGCGTTGTAGCCGAAGGCGAACAGCAGGTTCTCGCGGATGTTGCGCATCGTCGCGCGCGACAGCAGCGCCGCGCGCGCGATGCCGCGCAGATCGCCCTTTACCAGGGTGACGCCGGCGCTCTCCATCGCCACGTCGGTGCCGGTGCCCATCGCGATCCCCACGTCCGCCTGCGCGAGCGCCGGCGCGTCGTTGATGCCGTCGCCCGCCATCGCCACCTTGCGGCCTTCGGCCTGCAGGCGCTTGACGTGCGCCGCCTTGTCCCCGGGCAGCACCTCGCCGATCGCCTCGTCGATGCCGAGCTGGCGTGCCACCACCTCCGCGGTGCGCTTGGCATCGCCGGTGAGCATGACGACGCGGATGCCCAGCTGCTTCAGTGCCGCGATCGCCTCGGGCGTGCTTTCCTTCACCGGGTCGGCGACGGCCGCGATGCCGGCCGCCACGCCGTCCACGGCGAAGAACACCGCCGTCTTTGCCTCGGCGCGCATCGCCTCCGCGCGCGCCAGCCAGCGCGACGGATCCGCGCCCTCGCCGGCGAGGAACTCCCGGTTGCCCACCAGCACGCGCTTGCCGTCCACGACAGCCCGCACGCCCAGGCCATTGAGCGCTTCGAACGAGGCCGCAGCCCCCGGCGCGATGCCGCGCGCCTTCGCGCCCTCGACGACGGCGCGCGCGATCGGGTGCTCGGAAAGCTGCTCCACGGCGGCCACCAGGGCGAGCGCCTCGGTCTGCGGCAAGCCCTCGGCGATGAAATCGGTGAGCATGGGCTTGCCCAGCGTGAGCGTGCCGGTCTTGTCCGCCACCAGCACGTCGATGCCGCGCATGCGCTCGATCGCCTCGGCGTCGCGGAAGAGTATCCCCCGGCGCGCCCCCTGCCCCATGGCCACGGTCATCGAGATCGGCGTGGCGAGCCCCAGCGCGCAGGGGCAGGCGATGATCAGCACGGCGACCGCATTGAGCAGCGCATAGGCAAATCTCGGCTCCGGGCCGAACATGGCCCAGGCGATCGCCGTGAGCACGGCGATGGCCACCACCACCTCCACGAAATGGACCGCGATGACGTCGACCGTGCGCTGGATCGGGGCGCGCGTGCGCTGCGCCTCGCCCACCATGTGCACGATGCGCGCGAGCAGCGTGTCGGCGCCGACGCGCTCGGCGCGCAGGGTGAGCGAGCCGCTGCCGTTCACGGTGGCGCCGGTGACGCGATCCCCGGCGCGCCTGGCGACCGGCGAGGGCTCCCCGGTGACCATCGACTCATCGACATAGCTCCCGCCGTCGAGCACCGATCCGTCGACCGGGATCTTCTCGCCCGGCTTCACGCGCAGGCGGTCCCCGACCTGCACCGTGTCGAGCGGCACCTGCTCTTCGGTGCCGTCCTCGCGCAGGCGCCAGGCGAGGTTGGGCGCGAGGCGCAGCAATTCCTGGATCGCCTGGCTGGTCTGCCCCATGGCCCGCATCTGCAGCACGTCGCCCAGGAGGACCAGCGTGACGATCACCGCCGCCGCCTCGAAATAGGTGCCCACCGACCCGTCATGCGCGCCGAACTCGTGGGGGAACCAGCCCGGCACGAAGACCGCGCCGAGGCTGAAGACGAAGGCGAGCACCACCCCCAGACCGATCAGCGTGTACATGTTCAGCGCCCAGCGGGCGAGGGAATTACAGAACTTCCGCAGGATCGGCCAGCCGGCCCACAGCACCACGGGGCTGCCCAGCAGCAGTTCCACCCAGCCGCGCGCGCGCGGCGCGAGGCTGAAGGGCTCCTCCACCCCGGCCATCGGCGCCATGGCGAGGATCACCAGCGGCACCGAGAGCGCAACGCCGACCCACAGGCGGCGCGTGAGGTCGCGCAATTCGCTGTCGTCCACCGGGCCGCTGCCCGCGATCGGCACCAGCGCCATGCCGCAAAGCGGGCAGTCGCTGGGCGCATCGCGCAGGATCTGCGGATGCATCGGGCAGGTGTAGCGCGCGCCGGCAGGCACGGGTGCGGCCTCCTGCTTGCCGAGATGGCGCTTCGGATCGGCGGAGAAAACCTGCAGGCAGTGCTTGGAACAGAACAGGTAAGTCTTGCCCTCGAACGCGAAGCTGCCGGCCTCCTTGCCCGGCGCGACCTGCATCCCGCAGATCGGGTCGGTCGCCGTCACTTCGCCACTTCGACGCTGGTCACCGCGTAGCCGCCGTCCAGCTTGACGGCGGAGAATCTCACCCGGTCGCCCGCTTTCACCTTGTCGAGCAAGGCCAGATCCTTCACCTGGAACACCATGGTCATCGGCGGCATGTCGAGGCTCTTGATCTCGCCGTGCTTGATGGTGATCTTCTTCGCGTCCCGGTCCACCCTGCGGATCTCGCCGTCGGCGAGTTCCTCCGCCGCGTGCGCCGAGAAGGCGACGAGCAGGCTCAGCGCCGCAATCGCCCGCACGGCGAGGGCAAATGCGGCGGCGGCGAATCTCATTTCCGATCCTTTCCAGGATAGTGCCGGTAAACGCTCGTACTGCCTCCGGCAGTGAACAAAAGTACGTCGTAGGGATGGCTGCGATCGGCCTCCATCCCCGGCGAGCCGAGCGGCATTCCGGGAACCGCAAGCCCCGCCGCCTTGGGTTTTTCCTGCAGCAGCCGCTTAATCTCGGAGGCCGGCACATGGCCTTCGATCGCGTACCCGCCAACGCGCGCGGTATGGCAGGCGCCGAGCGCCTGCGGCACGCCGTTTTTCGCGCGCGCGGCGTTGATGTCGTTGACTTCGTGGGCGCGCACCTTGAATCCGGCGGTCTTAAGGTGATCGACCCAGGCGGTGCAGCAGCCGCAGCCGGGGTCCTTCCATACCTCGACGGTTTCCGCCGCCATGGCAGTGGCAGCGAACAGCACGAACAGGAATCCGAGAATGCGTTTCATCATTTCACCATCACCTTTCCGATCATGCCGGCCTCGAAGTGCCCGGGGACCAGGCAACCGAAATGGAATGTTCCCGCCTTGTCGAAGCGCCAGCCGATCTCCCCGGCCTTGCCGGGGGCGACGTGCACCATGTGCGGCTCGTCGTGCTCCATGCCGGGATGCTTCTTCATCATCTCGGCGTGCTGCTTCAGATCCTCCAGCCTGCCGAGCACCATCTCGTGCAGCACCTGGCCCTTGTTGGCGGCGACAAAGCGCACCACCTCCCCGCGCTTCACGTTGATCTGCGCAGGTGTGAAGCGCATGGCATCGGTCATGTCGATGCGGATGGTGCGCGCCGCCTTGCGCGGATCGGCGGCGATGCCGAACGGCGTCGCCTCCGCCTTGGCGTAGTCGAACGCCGGCGAGGCGTGCGCCTTTTCATCGTGGGCGAGCGCCGGTAGCGGCGCAGCGCCGAGCAGCAGGATTAACAGGAATCGCTTCATCGAATCACCTCAGGTCCCGCAGGACTTCCCTCGCGCAATTATGCCCCGGCGCCCCCGTGACTCCCCCTCCCGGATGGGCGCCCGAGCCGCAGAGGTAGAGCCCTTTGACCGGCGTGCGGTAGTCCGCGTTCCCCAGCACCGGCCGCGCCGACCAGAGCTGGTCGAGCGAGAGTTGGCCATGGAATATGTCGCCGCCGGTGAGGCCGAACTCCTGCTCCAGGTCGGCGGGCGACAGTGCCGAATGCGCGATCACGCTTTGCCGGAACCCGGGCGCATGCGACTCGACGACGTCGAAGATCCGCCCGATGGCCTCCGGCTTGCGCACCGCCCAGTCCGCCTCCGGCGCGAAGTGCTGGCAAAACAGGCTCGCCACGTGCGCGCCCTTGGGCGCCAGCGTCTCGTCCAACGTGCTCGGGATCACCATCTCCACGATCGGCGCGCGCGCGATGCCCTCCGAGCGCGCATCGAGGTAGGCGCGATCCATGTAGCCGAGAGAAGGCGCCAGGATGATCCCCGAGCCGTGGTGCGGCCCCGGCTCCGGCAGGCAGGAGAACCTGGGCAGCGCGGACAGCGCCACGTTCATGCGGAACGTCGCCGAGGCGCACTTGTAGCGCTGCATGCGCTCGCGGAAATCCCGCTCGAGCAGGGACGGTTCCACCAGCTTCAGGAACAGCAGCTTCGGATTGACGTTGGCGACGATGGCGCGGGCGGCAATCTCCCGCCCATCCTCCAGCAGCACCGAGCTTCCGGCGGCCTTCGCGACGGGCGCATTGCACTCGATCTCGACGCCCAGGCGCCGCGCTTCCGCCGCCAGCGCCTCGCTGATTGCACCCATGCCGCCGATGGCATGCCCCCACTGGCCGCGCTTGCCGTTCACCTCGCCGAAGCAATGGTGCAGCAGCACGTAGGCGGTGCCCGGGTGAAAGGGACTGGCGTAGTTGCCCACCACCGCGTCGAAGCCGAACACGGCCTTCACGGGCCCCGACTCGAACCAGTCCTCCAGCCAGTCGGCGGCGCTGCGCGTGAACAGCCCGAGGAGGTCGCGCCGCGCTTCCATGTCCAGGCCTTTCAGCCTGCGCCCGACCTGGAACGCCGCCAGCGCATCGCGCACGCCGCCGCCGACGTTGGGCGGCGTCTCCAGCACCGCCGCGCGCAGCACGTCCGCCACGCGCTCCAGCTTCGCCCAGTAGGAAGGCAACCGCTGCGCGTCGCGCGCGGAGAATTTCGCGAACTCGCGCTGCGTCGCCTCCAGCCCGCCGCCGACCTTCAGGTAGCCGCCCTCGAGCGGCAGGAAGTTCGCCAGCGGCCGCTCGACGATGCGCAGGCCGTGCCCGGCGAGCCCCAGGTCGCGGATCACCTTCGCCTGCAGCAGGCTCACCGTATAGGCGGCGACCGAGTTGCGGAATCCCGGGTGGAATTCCTCGGTGACCGCCGCGCCGCCGACGCGCGGCCGGCGCTCCAGCACCTTGACCTTCAGCCCGCCGCGCGCGAGGTAGCAGGCGCAGGCGAGGCCGTTGTGCCCGGCGCCCACGACCACCGCGTCGTAGCGGCTCACGGCGCTATTCGACGGTGACCGACTTCGCCAGGTTGCGCGGCTTGTCCACGTCGGTGCCGCGCGCGAGCGCGGTGTGGTACGCGAGCAGCTGCAGCGGCACCACGTGCAGGATCGGCGACAGCAGCCCGTAGTGCTCGGGCAGGCGGATGACGTGCATGCCTTCCTGCGCGCCGATGCGCGTGTCGGCGTCCGCCAGCACGTAGAGCTCGCCGCCGCGGGCGCGCACTTCCTGCATGTTCGACTTGAGCTTTTCGAGCAGCGCGTCGTTCGGCGCCACCGTCACCACCGGCATCTCCTCGGTCACCAGCGCGAGCGGCCCGTGCTTCAATTCCCCCGCCGGGTAGGCCTCGGCGTGGATGTAGGAGATCTCCTTCAGCTTCAGCGCCCCCTCCAGCGCGATCGGGTAATGCAGGCCGCGGCCGAGGAACAGGGCGTGCTCCTTCTTCGCGAAGCGCTCGGACCAGGCGATGACCTGCGGTTCCAGCGCCAGCGCCGCGGCGAGCGCCTTGGGCAGGTGGCGCAGGCGCTTCAGGTGCCGCGCCTCCTCGCGCGCCGGCAGCCGCCGGCGCAGCTTGGCGAGCACCAGCGCGAGCAGGAACAGCGCGGTGAGCTGGGTGGTGAAGGCCTTGGTGGAGGCGACGCCGATCTCGGTGCCGGCGTGCGTGAGGAACCTGAGGCGCGTTTCCCGCACCATGGCGCTGGTGGCGACGTTGCAGATGGCGAGGGTGCGCTGCTGGCCCAGCTTGCGCGCGTGGCGCAGCGCGGCGAGGGTATCGGCGGTCTCGCCCGACTGCGAGATCGCCACCACCAGCGTCGCGGGGTCGGGCACGCTGTCGCGGTAGCGGTACTCGCTCGCGATCTCCACCTGCGCGGGCAGGCCCGCCAGCGACTCGATCCAGACCTTCGCGGTGAGTCCCGAGTAGTAGCTGGTGCCGCAGGCAAGCACCAGCACCTGCTTCACGCCCTTCAGCGTGCGCGCCGCGTTC
>Ga0307505_10002006_pt1 | contig 14983 bp, 11 predicted proteins | sample 23_S_MG_FD_202183 | JGI IMG/M metagenome (GOLD analysis project Ga0307505, IMG submission 202183) | Soil microbial communities from Populus trichocarpa stands in riparian zone in the Pacific Northwest, United States - 23_S | ecosystem: Environmental > Terrestrial > Soil > Riparian zone > Trees...
GATTCCATTCCGTGGCCCTCTGGGCACCGTACGTCTTGTTTGTGCCGATGTATTTCCTGCCTTGGAACCCGATCTATCCCGCAATTCTCTGCATGACCATCGGAGGCATCATCTCCGCAATCTGTCGCCCGGATCTGAGAATGAAGGGCTTGGTCGGGGCCGCGGTATTTCTGATCCTCTATGCACTTTTCATGTTGGGGCTGGTGTGGTTCACGCCCGGCTACATCTCGCAAGTGTGGAATCTGGGAGCACTGAGCGGCGTCCTCGTCGGCGGCATCCCACTCGAAGAACTGCTATTCGGTTTCAGTTTCGGTTGGTATTGGACCGGAGTCTACGAGCACTTCACGTGGAGCATGAGCGTGACGCATGCGCGAAAGCGCGGCGTCGCTTCGAAGGCCGCAGGCGTGCGCACGGGCGGAGCCCATCGGTGAGATCGCCGCTGTCTCCAACAGCCACGCTTGTGTAGAGCGAAAGGCATCACGTCCGGGATTGCGGTAGGACTGTACCTGCTGTATTCCATCGTAGCCCGGCCCCTCGTCGCCGAAGTCGTCGGGCGGCACATCGTCTACGACTCCCCACATTTCTATCTGATTCCCGTGATGGTGCTTTACCTTGCGGCGACGTGTGTCAGTTGCTTCTTCTCGAGTCACGGGTTCGGCAGGCTGTTTGGCGTGTTGTTGTTGTCGTTCATCGCGGCGTACATCGTTCAGATCGGAGCGCTCGTTTCGATCTGGTGTTTCTTCGCCGCGATCCTGAGTCTCCTCATCTACCTTCATCATAGATTCAGATCTCGCGGAGGGTTTCCACAACCTCCGGCGATTGCCTCATCGAGCATGCGATCGGACGGTGCGGTTCGCCGGGGTTGAGAAGGGTCAACTCCACTCATGATTCGTTGAGGCAAGGGCTGTTCCTTTGGGAACGTTCCCGTGTCGGAGGCTCGCGTAACGTCTTGATGATGAGACCGATCCCCATTTCGCCGATTGTTCCTGTTGTAAGCCGTTCACACCCCGTCGGCGGCTCAATCGCCGCCCTGCACGTGGCGGATCCGCCGCAGACAATTCACTCAGTCGAGAGGTACAGACCATGAGCTGCTGCAGTGATGTCATGGAACCGATCAAGGCGTCGTCCTGCTGCACGCCCAAAGACACAGCAGCGCGGGCCGCACAGGCAATGCGGACATCAGGCTGCGGCTGCGCGCCTGTGGTTGAGGACGCAGAACGCCTCACGCTGGTCGGCGTTGTCACCGAGCGCGACGTCTGCTGCGGGGTGGCGGCTGATGACCGCCGAGCGTCGGAAGTGCGCGTCGAAGAGATCATGCGGCCCCGGTCTGCCTGTTGCGGGGCGGATGAGCCAGTTGACGAAGCGCGACGCAAACTCCACGAGCATCATGCGACGAGCCTGCCCGTCGTTGACAGCGCGGGAGGCTGCTGCGGCACTGTCAGTGTTCACCGCCTGGAGAATCAGAGCAACTAGACAAAGCGGATCCGGGCCTGCACGTGCCGCAGGGAGGACGCTAGCGGGTCCGCGCTCTTGTATCGGTGAGGACTCAATTCGGGTCAATCCGAAGGAGAGGTTGTTGCTCGTTCTGGTCTTCGGCGGAGGCAGGATGATGACAGGGAGCATGATGGATTGGTGGAGGTAGTAGAACCAGCCGTTTGTGGAGTGACTGCGCCTGCCACGCGGCCCTCTGCCCGTCCCCGTGACGCCGGACTTCAGATGGAGGTGTGTGAGGTCCGATACTCCCGAACACCAGTCCCACGTCGACCGCACGCGCCGCAGACAGCGGGCCCGTTCATGGAGTTCGATCTGCCTACCGAGATCCATCGGTTGCACGCTGAGACGACCTGGAGCACGGGTCAGTAACGGAACAATTGTCCATTGTCATTAGAGCCAGCCGTTCGTAAATCCCGCCCGCCGCAGTCCCGTCACGACGTACGGGCAGGCGCGCATCAGCCGCCAGAGCAAACCCGACCGGTAGTTTTCGCACATCAACACGACCGGACCGAGGTTGATCCCGAAATGGTACGGCGAGGTCCAGCCGAGGCCGGCATCACCCTCGTGCGGAAAGGTCAGATTGAAGCTGCATCGCAGGCAATACTCGCCCGTGACCTGTGGATAGACGTCCTGAAAGTGCTGAATTGTGGGCAGCACGATCTCCGAGGCGAACGGGAGCGAAGCGACCGCAGCCCACGGGGCGACAGTCCCATCGTCCGGGCCATACGGCGCGCCGCGTGCGACGTAGCCAAAGAAGGTGCGCTCGACGCCACGCACCCGCTGCGTCGTCCAACCTGGGCCATCGCTCGCGGTCAGGCCCCAGAAGTACTGGCCGTAGCCCACGAATTCAAGAGGGTTCCGGATCGCGTACGCCTGCTGGACGTAGGTCGCGCGGCGGCTGTTTTCGCAGTAGTCGATGCCCTTCTCTCGCGCAAAGGAATCCTGGATTCCGCGGAAGTCCACAAAGACGTGCGAGTACTGATGGATGAAGAGCGAACCGCCATAGAGCACTTCGTAGCCGTAGATGTCCTTCCACTGATAGGTAGCCGTCCACGCCGCGTAGCTCGCCGTTGGCAACGGATACGTGGGCGACCCGAGGCCGAGCGCATACAAAAGCATGGCCTCGTCGTAGCCTTCCCAGCGGTAGGGCAGAAAGCCGTTCTCAGGCTTCCATCCGTGAGTGACGGTCGCTCCGCCGTTGCACGCCCATGGCCAATCGGCGCGGCGGTAGAGCGCGTCGGCCAACGTACGAATCTCCCGCTCGGCCTCGCTGTCCTGATCGAAATATTCCGCGGCGGCCAGCATGCCGGCCAACAGGAAGCTGGTATCGACCGTCGATAGCTCGCACAACTCGGCGCGCCTTCCGGTCGTCATGTCCAGGAAGTGGTAGTAGAACCCTTTGTGCCCCGTCATGTCGGGCGCCGTGCCCTGCGGGCTGGTCCAGAAGAACCGCAACAGCGCCAGCGTTCGCTCAATCGCATCGATGCGCGTCATCCACTCTCGCTCGACGCCGACCGGATAGGCCGCCAGCGCGAAGCCGACGGCGGCGATACTCGCCGGCGCGCCAGGCTGCGTTCTGTCTGCCACCAGACCGTTGGCGGGATTGGTCTCGTTCAGGAAGTACCCGAACGCGTGACGCTGCAGCGCGTCCAGCTTCGTTTCACCGAAGTCAGGTCGAATGACATGGGCCATCGGCCGATCCATCATTTCACCTAGTCGCCGCTGGGTCTCACGGCTCTTTGCCGCTGCATCATCACGCGAGTGTGGCTGTGCGCCGCCCAACCAGTGCTTTCCACCCGATCACCAGAGCGATTGCCACCAGCACTCCTCCGCTGAGCAAATACGGCGCGTTCATCTGCCAGACGAAGAGCGCGCCTCCGACCAGTGGACCACTCGCCTGCCCGAGGCTGTTGGCTGCATTCTGGGCACCGAGCGCGGTGCCGGCGCGCCGGCTCCCACCGCGTTTCGAGATCAGGGCAGCAAGGTTCGGAGCGATGAGCGCCATCCCCAGCGCGAGCAGGCCGACTAGGGCCAAAACGGAAAACGTACTACGCGGCATCAGGCGAGCAGGGCGAATAGGCGTTTGACGATCACGTGGTTGTTCCGTGTCCTGTGCCCAGCCTCCATCTCCAGTGCCGAATTTCCGGCATGTCCTCGCCATGTCTCTCAATGTATTGCTTGTGCTCGATCAGCTTGTCGCGGATCGCGTGCTGGACGTCGGCTGCGCGAGGACCAAGCGCGGGTACGCGGGCGATGACGTCGGCAACGAGATGAAAACGGTCGAGGTCGTTCAGCACGACCATGTCGAAGGGGGTGGTCGTCGTGCCTTCTTCCTTGTAGCCGCGCACGTGCAGGTTGTGATGATTCGTGCGGCGATAGGTCAGCCGATGAATGAGCAACGGATACCCGTGATAGGCAAAGATGATCGGCTTGTCGGTTGTGAAGAGCGCGTCGAACTCCTTGTCGCTCAACCCATGGGGGTGCTCGCTTTGCGGCTGGAGCTTCATGAGATTGACGACGTTGATCACCCGCACCTTCAGCTCAGGGAAATAGCTCCGCAGCAACTCGACCGCTGCCAAGGTCTCGAGCGTCGGAATGTCCCCGCAGCACGCCATCACGACATCCGGCTCGCCGCCCTGATCGTTGCTGGCCCAGGGCCAGATGCCGAGGCCGGCGCTGGAGTGCGCGACGGCGGCGTCCATGTCCAGCCATTGCGGTGACGGCTGCTTGCCGGCGACGATGACGTTAACGTAGTTGCGGCTACGCAGGCAATGGTCCGTGACCGACAGCAGCGTGTTCGCGTCGGGCGGCAGATAGACGCGGATAACGTCGGCCTTCTTGTTCGCAACAAGGTCGATGAAGCCGGGGTCTTGATGGCTGAAGCCGTTGTGGTCCTGCCGCCACACGTGGGACGTGAGCAGATAGTTGAGTGAGGCAATCGGCCGGCGCCACGGGATCTCGTTCGAGACCTTCAACCACTTGGCGTGCTGGTTGAACATGGAATCGATGATGTGGATGAACGCCTCGTAGCAGGAGAAGAAGCCGTGGCGACCCGTAAGCAGGTAGCCTTCGAGCCAGCCTTCGCACTGGTGCTCGCTGAGCATCTCCATCACGCGCCCGTCGGGCGCCACGTGCTCGTCGGTAGGAAGGATCTGGGCGGTCGAACACCGATTCGTCACCTCGAACACGGCGTTCCACCGATTCGAGGTTGTTTCGTCCGGGCTGAACACGCGGAAATTGTCGGGGTTGCGTGTGATCACGTCGCGGATGAACTCGCCCTGGACGCGCGTCGCCTCGGCGTCTACGGCGCCCGGCTGGGTCACGGTCACGGCATAGTCGCGGAAGTCCGGCAGGTGCAGGTCGCGCAGCAGCACGCCCCCGTTGGCGTGGGGATTCGCGCTCATCCGCCGATCCGCTGTGGGAGCCAACGCGGCGAGTTCTGGCACAAGCCGACCCGCCTTGTCGAACAACTCCTGTGGACGGTAGCTCTTCAGCCACTCCTCCAGAATCGTCACGTGGCCCGGCCGGCTCATGTCGCCCATCGGCACCTGATGCGAGCGGAACGTGCCCTCGGTCTGCTTTCCGTCCACCACCTTCGGGCCAGTCCACCCCTTGGGCGAGCTGAGGATGATCATGGGCCAGCCCGGACGCGCCGTGAACCCGTTCGCGCGGGCCTCGCGCTGGATGCCATGAATGTGGGCGACGACGGTGTCGAGCGTCGCGGCCATTCGCTGGTGCATGTCCATCGGGTCGTCGCCCTCGACGACGTAGGGCACGTACCCGTAGCCGCGGATCAGTGCCTCCAACTCCTCGCGCGGAATACGCGCCAGTACCGTCGGGCCTGCAATCTTGTACCCGTTCACATGCAGGATGGGCAGCACGGCGCCGTCGTGGACCGGGTTGAGAAACTTGTTCGAGTGCCAACTGGTCGCGAGCGCAGCCGTTTCCGCTTCGCCGTCGCCGACGACGCACGCAACCAGCAGATCGGGATTGTCGAAGGCCGCACCAAAGGCGTGCGACAGCGAATAGCCCAGTTCTCCTCCCTCGTGAATCGAGCCGGGGGTTTCCGGCGCGACGTGGCTGGGAATGCCCCCGGGAAACGAGAACTGCGTGAAGAGGCGCTTCATCCCCTCTTCGTCCTGCGAAATGTGGGGATACACTTCGCTGTAGGTCTGCTCTAGATACGCGTTCGCCACCATCCCTGGACCGCCGTGACCCGGGCCGGCGATGTAAAGGACGCTCAGGTCGTGTTCCTTGATCACGCGATTCAGGTGCACGTAAATGAAGTTCAGCCCTGGCGTGGTGCCCCAATGACCCAGCAGACGCGGCTTGATATGCGCCAGGGTGAGCGGCTTCTTTAACAGCGGATTGTCATAGAGGTAGATCTGTCCGACGGAGAGGTAGTTCGCGGCTCGCCAATAGGCGTCGATGCTGCGGAGTTCGACCTTGGAAAGCGGCGGCGATTGTGCGTTCATGGCTCACGCTCCGTTGTATCTGCGCCCAGGCGGAGCACCCGGGATACCGAGCGGGCGATCATCAGCTCTTCGTTCGTGGGAATGACGCGTACCGTGACCCGGCTGCCCTTTGCGGAGATCACCGCGGCGTTGGCCGCGTTGCGTTCCTCCTGCAACTCGAGGCCAAGGAAGCCCAGGCCCTCACAGACGCGGGCGCGAATCGCGGCACTCCGCTCTCCGATGCCGGCCGAGAACACCAGGGTGTCCAGCCCGCCGAGCGCCGCAGCGAAGGCGCCCACCCATTTCTTCGCCTGGTAGCAGAACAGCGTCACGGCCTCCGCCGCCTGGACGTCGTCGGCTTCACGCGCCAGCAGGTCCCGCATATCAGGGCTGATCTCGGACACGCCAAGCAGGCCCGACTCGTGATTGATCATGTGATGGAACTGCGGCGCGGTCATCTGCTCCGTGTTCGCGAGAAACGACGCCAGGCCTGGGTCCAGGTCTCCCGTCCGCGTGCCCATCACCAACCCGGCCGCAGGCGTGAAACCCATGCTTGTGTCGATGCTCGCGCCTCCCTGCACCGCGGCCAGGCTGGCCCCGTTGCCCAGATGCGCGAGGATCACCCGCCCATTGGCCGCATCAGGCCCGGCGACACGGACGAGTTCCTCCAGGAGATAGGCGTAAGACAGGCCGTGAAACCCGTACCGTTGGACGCCCTTCGCTTGATAACGCCGAGGAATCGGCAACAGCTTGGCGACACGCGGCATCGTGCTGTGAAACGCCGTGTCGAAGCAGACCACTTGCGGCAGGTGTGGGTGACGCGCGCCAAAGGCCGTGATCAACTCGATCTCGAGCGGCAGGTGTTCCGGTGCATAGGGCGCTGCGCGGTGGAGGTCGTCGAGGAGCTCAGGGGTGACTCGCTCAGGCGCCGTGCGTGCCATACCATGGACTACTCGGTGTCCCACGGCTCTCACGTCCGCGAACTCGTCCCGCGCTTCGAGCCAGTCGATCAGGAGACCCGTCGCCGGCTTGTCGTCCGGCACAGCCGTGTGACCCTCCTGGGACGCGCCCTCCGTCGCCCGCCACGACAGAATCGTTCCGCTCAGGCCGATCCGGTCGAGCGTGCCAGACACCGATGGCTTCGGTATGGAGCCAACGTGGTGCACCGCGAACTTGATGCTCGACGAGCCGCCGTTGATCGCCAGGACCGAGGCGGGAGCTGACGCCATGAGTCTCAAACGGTACACCCTAACCGCTCATGGCGATGAAGAATGGAACTTGGGCTTTCCGGCAGCTGATGGCCCAGAAATGAATGAGGCCAATGTCTGAACCTGAGAAGATCCGTGTCGCGGTCAATGGCTATGGCGTGATCGGCAAGCGCGTGGCCGCCGCGGTGGCGCTTCAGGAGGACATGTCACTGGCCGGCGTGTCGGACGTCGTGACGGATTGGCGGGCGCGTACGGCGATCCGGAATGGCTTTCCTCTGTTCGGCGCCACCGGCGAACATATGAGCGCAATGCGCGCTGCCGGACTGGAGGTCACGGGGACACTGGACGACCTGCTTGGTCAGGCTGACGTCGTTGTGGACTGCACGCCCAAGCGTGTCGCTGCGAAGAACATCGACGGCTATCGTCACCGCAGCCTCAAGTTCATCGTCCAGGGCGGGGAGAAGCACGAGGCCACCGGCCATTCTTTTGTCGCCGAGGCGAATTACGCCAGCGCGCTCGATCGCGACGCGACGCGCGTCGTCTCATGCAACACGACGTCGATCGTGCGGACGCTGACGGCGCTCAAGCGGGCAGGCCTCCTTCAGCGTGCCAGAGGCACGCTGTTGCGCCGCGCCACCGACCCGTGGGAAAGCCATGAAAGCGGGATCATGAACACGCTGGTGCCGGAGCCGGAGATTCCGAGCCACCAGGGTCCCGACGCGCAGAGCGTCGATCCTGAACTCGACGTCGTGACCATGGCCGTCAAGGTTCCGGAAACGTTGGCCCACCTGCATTACTGGTCGGTGCAGATGACGCGCCAAGCGACCAAGGAGGAAGTGCTCGACGCCTTCCGTGCCTCATCCCGAATCGCGCTGATCCGCACAAGCGATGGCCTGGTCGCGCTCAACACGGTGAAAGAGCTCATGGCCGACCGCGGGCGGCCACACGACAACCTCTATGAGGTCGCGCTGTGGGCCGACATGCTCCGCGTCCAGGGCGACGAGCTGTTCTACGCCTACATGGTCGACAATCAGGCTATTGTCATTCCGGAAACGATTGACGCGGTCCGTGCGCTCACGGGGATTGTCAAGAACCCGGCCGAGTCGATCACGAAGACCGACAAGGCGCTCGGGATCGGGCCGCAGTTGATCTGAGGGGTCCGCGCTCGGCCTTGCCTAACTGGCTGGGACCGGCAGAAGGGTTCTGGTCCTCCCTGGGAACCACACTCGACAGCGAGCTCTCCCGATACGATGCCGTTATCCATCTGCGCACGCCGACGGTGGAGCACGCTTACAACTCCAGAATCCGCCGAATCGAGTCACCGGGCAAGGCAGCAGAAATCGACGCGGGCATCGCACAGGCGTGGGCATCCCATTCGCGTCGGTTCATCGTCGAGTCGTCGTCCGACTTCCTCGACAAGGCCGCCCGCGCGCTCCAGTTCCTTCGGGCGACATGCCCGAATGCTGTCAGCGGCACGTCATCCTGGCGCTTGGCGACCGGAGGACGAAGGCGTTAGGACGTGTCGACCCACCACGAACGGAGTAAGGACACATGTCATGTAACCCGAAGGCTAGGAGACAGGGGCGGGGCCCTGGAGAGGCTCGTCGGCAGCCCCACCCACCCGGCCGCTGCCTATACTGCACTTATCAGCGGGCACACCGAACGCGGGCCGGGCGCCGTCAACGATGACGCACGCGCCGCCTCAGTCCTTGTGGAGAATCACCGGGCGTTTCTCCGCTACCTCGAGCGTCGCGTCGGTGACCGCGCGGTGGCTGAAGATCTCTTGCAGGACGCCTTCGTCCGGAACCTCGGTCGACTGTCGTCGGTTCCCGACGAAGGCCTGGTGCCGTGGTTCTACCGGGTGTTGCGCAATGCGGCGATCGATGGACACCGGCGACGTGGCGCCGAAGGACGAGCGCTGGCCGCATTCGCGAGAGAACTCGCCGACGCGACGGTCCCGACCGAGGAGATGCCCCAGGAGATCTGCGCGTGCGTGGGACGGCTCGCCCAGAGCCTCAAGCCCGAATACGCCAGCGCCCTCCAGGCGGTGGACATTGAGGACATGCCGGTCAAAGCGTTTGCGGAGGCCTCTGGGCTGACGCCGTCGAACGCGGGCGTGCGGCTGTTCCGAGCCCGGGAGGCCTTGAGGCGGCAGGTGACCGCGGCGTGCGGCACCTGTGCGGAGCATGGCTGTATCGACTGTTCTTGCCGAAAGCGCTAGAGAGATTGGGGGTGCGTAATGAAACAGCGGCGTCTGCGTGAAGGAGGGTAGAAGGAGTGTTCAGATGAAGGATCCAGTGTGCGGCATGCAGGTGGACCCGGCGAAGGCCGCGGGAACGACCCAGTACCAGGGGCAGACGTACTACTTCTGCTCCAAGGGCTGCAAGACCAAGTTCGACGCGAACCCCAGCCAGTACGTGAAGTAGCACCAATTCGGGGGCCGGCCGATGGGGCCGGCCCCGAGGATTCATCCCATGCCTTCCCTGAACCCCGTCGTCGAGCCCGAAGTCATCGATCCGGTCTGTGGGATGAGCATTCTCCCGTCGGACGCGGTGGGCCATGTCATCCACCATGGCCAGACGTACCACTTTTGCAGCCAGAGCTGCATCGACAAGTTCCGGGCCTCGCCAGACGCCTACCTCACCCCCCAGGTACCGCCCCCGACACCCTCCCACTCCGGCTCGGACGAGCGCCAGTACACGTGCCCTATGGACCCCGAGGTTCGGCAGGTCGGACCGGGTGCATGCCCGAAGTGCGGCATGGCGCTCGAGCCGGTGTCAGCGGCGCCTTTGACGAAGACGGAGTGGACCTGTCCGATGCATCCCGAGATCGTCCTGGCCGCTCCAGGGTCATGTCCGATTTGTGGCATGGCGTTGGAGCCCAGGGTCGTGACGCTCGAGGAGGAGAACCCCGAGCTCGACGACATGACGCGCCGGTTCCGGTGGTCCCTCGTATTCACGGCGCCTATCCTCGCCTTCATGATCTCGGAATTCCTGCCCGGCCAACCGCTGCAACACGCGCTGGCACCGGCGTGGATGACGTGGACGCAGTTCCTGCTGGCGACACCGGTCGTGCTCTGGGGCGGCTGGCCGTTTTTCGTCCGCGGCTGGGCTTCCCTGGTGAACCGTCACCTGAACATGTTCACGCTGATCGCCCTGGGCGTGGGCGCGGCGTATGCCTTCAGCGTCGTCGCCACGCTGGCGCCGGGCCTGTTTCCCGAATCGTTCCGCACGCACGGCGATCAAATCGGCGTCTACTTCGAAGCGGCCGCGGTGATCGTCGTACTCGTGCTCCTCGGCCAGGTCCTGGAGTTGCGCGCGCGCAGTCGCACCAGCTCCGCTATCAAGAAGCTCTTGGGCCTGACGCCGACGACGGCCCGCCGCGTCGATGCGGCGGGGGCAGAGCAAGATGTGCCGCTGGAGCACGTCCACGTGGGCGATCGGCTGCGGGTGCGGCCCGGCGAGCGCGTGCCGGTGGATGGTGTGGTCACGGATGGCACGACGACGGTGGACGAGTCGATGGTGACGGGAGAGCCGATTCCGGTTGAGAAGACCGCGGCCAGCACGGTGACGGGTGGCACGGTGAACGGCACGGGAACCTTTGTGATGGAGGCCCAGCGTGTGGGAAGCGACACGCTGCTGGCCCAAATCGTCCGTCTCGTCGGAGAAGCGCAGCGGTCGCGTGCGCCCATTCAGCGGCTGGCCGACACCGTCGCCGGCTGGTTCGTCCCGCTCGTGATTCTCGTCGCCGTCGTCACATTCGCCGCCTGGGCCATCTGGGGGCCGGAGCCGCGTTTCGCGCATGCCCTCGTGAACGCGGTCGCCGTGCTCATCATTGCCTGCCCGTGTGCCCTCGGTCTTGCCACCCCGATGTCCATCATGGTCGGCACCGGCCGCGGGGCGGAACTGGGCGTGCTTCTCCGCAACGCCGAGGCGCTCGAGGTGATGGAGCAGGTGGACACGGTCGTGGTTGACAAGACCGGCACCCTGACCGAGGGCAAGCCCGCGCTGACCACGGTTGTCGCCGAGCCTGGCATCGACGAGCCGACGCTGCTCCGCCTCGTGGCCAGCCTCGAGCGGGTCAGCGAGCACCCCTTGGCCGCGGCGATCGTGCGCGGGGCCGAAGAACGCGGCATCGGGACCGTAGAGGTGGCCGAGTTTCGATCCGTGACAGGCAAGGGCGTGGTCGGCGTGGTCGACGGACGCACGGTGGCGATCGGCAACACGGCGATGCTGGCCGAGGCGGGCGCGACTGTCGGGTCGACGGTGCGGGCCGATGAACTACGCCGCAACGGCGAGACCGTCATGTTCGTCGCCGTGGATGGCGTCTACGCGGGCCTGGTCGGCGTGGCGGATCGCGTGAAGACCACGACCGCGGAGGCCATCCAGGCGCTCCGGGCGGAGGGGCTGCGGATCGTGATGCTGACCGGCGACAGCCGCGTCACCGCCGAGGCGGTCGCACGTTCCGTCGGCATCGACGTCGTGGAAGCGGAGGTGCTGCCCGAGCAGAAGGCGGCCGTCGTCAAGCGCCTGCAGGCGGAGGGCCGAAAGGTGGCCATGGCTGGAGACGGCATCAACGATGCCCCGGCGTTGGCGCAGGCGGACGTGGGCATCGCGATGGGCACTGGCACGGACGTGGCGATGGAAAGCGCCGGCGTCACGCTCGTCCAGGGCGACCTCCGGGGTCTCGTCCGTGCGCGCCGACTGAGCCGCGCGACGATGCGCAACATCCGGCAGAACTTGTTCTTCGCCTTCATCTACAACGTGCTCGGGGTGCCGGTGGCGGCTGGGGTGCTGTATCCCACGTTCGGTCTGCTGCTGAGCCCGATCATCGCCAGTGCGGCGATGACCTTCAGCTCGGTGTCTGTGATCGGCAACGCGCTCCGCCTGAGGCGGCAGGAGCTGTAATGCTCCTGGTGCGGACTGGTCGGTGCACTGGCGCCCGAGGCGGTCAGACGCGCTGGGCGTATACTCGGGACGTGGCGTTCTTGGCCAAGCGGCTGACTACCTTCGCGACGGTGTTCGCGCTGTCCGGATCTCCGGCGTTGCTCTCCGTTTGCATGGCGCTGTGCCTCCAAGCGGCGCCAGCGGCAGCAATGGCTCACGAACATGGTGTGCCGGTCCGGCATGCGGCGCCAGCTGCGGCCGCGGCGGCCGGTCACGCTCACCACACTTCTCCAGCGGCACATCAGTCGTCGGATGCGCGTCTTGGTGCCACCTGCGACGATTGCTGCCTCGATGGTTTCGCGTTGGTGGCCGGCCCCAGCGTGGAACGCACGAGTTCGCACGCGTTTGGTGCGACGCCGATGGTCGTCCCGGTGGCCCGCTTTCTGCTGACGACCTCCGTGCTCGGCGCGGCGCTTCACAGCCCCCCCCAATCGCCACCGGCGCCGCCCAGGGCACTGCTCGTTCTTCGAGTCTGATTCGTCCCGCCTGCGCGCATTCCGCGCGCCCCGCTCCATTCCAGTTCAGTCGTTTGTAGCCGCGGCGGCAACGTGCCGTGCGGCATTTCGCAGAAGGGATTCGTTCTATGCGGGCACTACTTCGTGCCTTCCTGCTCCTCGCCGGGGGGGCGATTGTCGTCGGCGGCGTGGCCGCCTACGCGATCGTCAGCCGGGGGTTGAGCACCCGCGTGGCGCCAACCGCCGTCGAGGAGTCGATCGCGCTCGCCATGCGCAAGCTGGCGACGCCTCGGGCAGTTCGCGCCGCGACAAATCCCGTGGAGCCATCCTCTGAGGTCATCGAAGAAGCCCTGTCGCATTTCGCCGACCACTGCGCGACGTGCCACGCCAACAACGGCAGCGGCGACACCGAGATCGGCCGCAGCTTCTACCCGCCGGCGCCAGACATGCGAGCCGCACGCACGCAAGCGCTTTCCGACGGCGAGCTGTTCTCGATCATCGAGGATGGGATTCGCCTGACTGGCATGCCGGCATGGGGCAACGGCACGCCGGAAGGCCAGCGCGATAGCTGGGGGCTTGTGCACTTCATCCGACGCCTGCCGTCGCTGACGGCTGACGACGTCGCCCGGATGGAGTCGATGAACCATAAGAGTCCGCAGGCCTTTCGTGAGGAGGAAGCGGCTCGACGGTTCCTGGCGGGCGATGACGCCTCAGGGGTCCACAAATGAGCTTCCCCTCGCGACGAACGTTCGTGAAGGGGCTGGCCATGAGTGGCGCGGCAGCCGGCATCGGCGTCGCACCCCGAATGGCGTGGGCGCACGCACAAGAACGTCAGGACCCGGCGGTGCTGTCTGGTACGGAGTTCAACCTGCGCATCGGTGAGACGGAGGTCAACCTCACTGGCCGGTCGCGCACGGCGCTGACGATCAACGACTCGCTGCCCGGACCGCTGCTGCGCTGGAAAGAGGGCGACACGATCACCCTGAACGTGGCAAACGCCCTCGACGATGCCACGTCCATCCACTGGCACGGGATTGTGCTGCCCGCCAACATGGACGGCGTGCCCGGCCTCAGCTTCTCGGGCATCCATCCCGGCCAGGCGTATCGCTACCGCTTCACCGTGAAGCAGCACGGCACCTACTGGTACCACAGCCACTCGGGCTTCCAAGAGCAGCAGGGCGTGTACGGACCGCTGGTCATCGAGCCCGGCGAACCAGAACCGTTCCGGTTCGACCGCGAGCACGTGGTGATGCTGACCGACTGGACGGATGAACGCCCGGAACGCGTGTTCGCGAAGCTGAAGAAGCAATCGGACTACTACAACTTCCGCCAGCAGACCGTGGGCACATTCCTGCGCGACGTGCGCAAGAACGGTCTGGGCGCCACGCTGGCAGAGCGCCGCACGTGGGGTCAGATGCGCATGAGCGCGGCTGATCTGGCCGACGTCACGGGCTACACCTACACCTACTTGATGAACGGTCGAGCGCCAGCGGGCAACTGGACGGGGCTGTTCGCGCCAGGCGAGAAAGTGCGGCTGCGCTTCATCAACGGCTCGGCGATGTCGTACTTCGACGTACGCATTCCCGGCCTGAAGATGACCGTCGTGGCCGCCGATGGGTTGCCCGTGCGGCCGGTCACCGTGGACGAGTTCCGCATCGCGGTCGCGGAGACGTTTGACGTCATCGTCGAGCCCAGCGGTCAGGATGCGTTCACGATCTTCGCGCAAGCGATGGATCGGACCGGCTTCGCGGCCGGGACGCTGGCCACGCGGGCGGGTCTCGCCGCCCCGGTTCCCGAGCTGGACCCGCGGCCCGTGCTCACCATGGCCGACATGGGACACGGGGCCATGGGCCACGACATGGGATCGATGGGCAGCGGCGCCAGCGCTGCGCCAGCCGCCGACCCACATGCCGGTCACACCATGGCTACGCCAGCGCCGACGCCTGCCGATCGGCACGCCGGGCACACGATGCCTCAAGCGCCTGCTGCGTCGGCAGCGCCCCCCGCGGGTCATGACATGTCCGCGATGGGCAGAGCGACGCAGGTCCATCCACCGACGGAGCAGGGCAACCCGCTCGTGGACATGCAGGCGATGAGCCCATCCACGAAGCTCGATGACCCGGGCGTCGGCCTGCGGAACAACGGCAGACGCGTGCTGACCTACGCGGACCTCACGAGCGCCTTCGCGGACCCTGATGGCCGTGAGCCCACCCGCACGATCGAACTGCATCTGACTGGTCACATGGAGCGGTTCGCGTGGTCGTTCGACGGGGTCAAGTTCTCCGCCGCGGAGCCTCTGCGCCTGACGTATGGGGAGCGGGTCCGCATCGTGCTCGTGAACGATTCGATGATGACGCATCCCATTCATCTCCATGGGATGTGGAGCGACCTCGAAGGCGCCGACGGCACGTTCAAGGTCCGGAAAC
>Ga0307505_10002007_pt1 | contig 14982 bp, 13 predicted proteins | sample 23_S_MG_FD_202183 | JGI IMG/M metagenome (GOLD analysis project Ga0307505, IMG submission 202183) | Soil microbial communities from Populus trichocarpa stands in riparian zone in the Pacific Northwest, United States - 23_S | ecosystem: Environmental > Terrestrial > Soil > Riparian zone > Trees...
CACTCGTTGAATTGGTTCATCGCGAGGGTGTGTAATCGAGAGCCTTCTCCCCCCGGGTTCTTGGGGGGAGAAGGTGGCCAACGGCCGGATGAGGGGGGCGATGCAGCCTCCGATGTGTTTGCATTTTGAGCCTGCAAACATTGGGAGTTTCTTGGAAGCGGGAGGTGGGTGGAGCGCGAAGGATCTCGTGCAAAGAAACGACGACCGCGCAAGCACAAGAACCGCACTCTCGTCCAATCTGCGCGGGTTTCGCTTACCGCAGGAGATCCTTCGCAGCCCACCCGCCGCCCGCTCAGGATGACAGGTTGGTAGGCCGCGGATTTCTGCACACCCGCTTCCAATGACATAGGAGATGTCATTCCCTTCAGTGTGGCCGGCAATTTTGCTCGAAAGGCGTGCCCAAGGCTTGGCCAACCAGCGCCGCCGGCCGTGCCGGCTCAGGATGACAGGTTGTGTGCGCCTCGCCGCAGATCGAGGTTCGTAGTACACGGAACACGTTCCGTGTTCATCGTTCCGCGTTCGCCCACGGTGCCTTCGCCCGGATCACCTTCGAGTGAATGGGGCACCAGGGCTCGTGGGCTCCGGGGAGGTAGCCGGTGCTGAGGAGGAAGGAGCCGGTGATCTCTCCTCCGGTGAAGACGAAGGTCTTCTTGAAGAGCTTTACCCAGTCGGCTTTCTCGCGGGGGTGGTGAGTGTCGAGCCATTGGGCGAACGAGCCGTGCGTCTTGCGCAGCGCGAGAATGCGCTTGGCGTTCTCGACGGCGGCGTCGACTTTCAGGCGGTTGCGGATGATGCCGGCGTTGCCGAGGAGCCGGGTCTTGCGGCGCGCGTCATAGCGGGACACGCGCTCGAGAGAGAAGCCGTCGAAGGCCGCCACGAAGGCCTCGCGCTTCTTGAGAATCGTCAGCCAGGACAACCCGGCCTGGTTGATCTCCAGCACCAGGCGCTCGAAGAGCCGGTCGTCTTCGCGGACGGGAAAGCCATATTCGCGATCGTGGTAGGGGCCGTGAAACGGATGGCCGGGGGCGATGTCGCAGTAGGTGGTCACGCGCAGATCTTAAACGGTTACACTGCGCGCCAGATGGGCCCGTTTCAGTGGATCCTCGGGGCCGCTGCTGTTGCCGGCGCCGCGGCCTTCATTCATCGCCAACTCACCGTGGCGCGCGCCGCGCGCGCCCATCGCGAGACCGGCCGGTTTGCCCGCGACATCATCGACAACGCGGGTGAGGGCATCGTCGTCTACGACCGCGATCTCCGGTACGTGCTCTGGAACACGTTCATGAAGGAGCTGACGGGACTCGGTTCCGCGGACGTCCTCGGCCGTGCCGCCACGGAAGTCTTCCCCCACCTCAGCGAACAGCAAATCGAAGAGCTGCTTCGCCGGGCGCTGGCAGGGGAGACCGTTTCCTCCCCGGATGTGCACTACTTCGTCGAATCCACGAATCGCGCGGGCTGGGTCTCCGCGGTTTATCGTCCGTACATCGACGACGATGGGGAGATCATCGGCGTGGTGGCGCTGATCCGCGACATCACCGAGCGCAAGGCGGCCGAGCAGCAGATCGAGTATCAGGCCTATCACGACGCGTTGACCGGTCTCGCCAATCGCAATCTGTTTCAGGAGCATCTCTCGCTGGCCTTGGCCCTGGCCCAGCGCCGGTCGAAGCAAGTGGCCGTGTTGTTCCTCGATCTCGATCACTTCAAGCTCGTGAATGACTCCCTCGGCCACACGATCGGCGACGCGCTCCTTCGGGAAGTGGCTCGCCGTCTCAAGAGCGCCGTGCGCGAAGGAGACACCGTGGCCCGCGTCGGCGGCGACGAGTTCACCATCGTGCTGCAGGATTTGTCCCGGCCGGAGGAGGCCGCGGGCGTGGCCCGCAAGGTGCTGCACACCATCGCCGCGCCGATGGAAGTGCACGGGCACCGCCTCTATGTCACGACCAGCATCGGCATCACCATGTTCCCCGAGGATGGCGAGGACGCGGAAGCGCTGCTCAAGAACGCCGACACGGCCATGTACCGGGCCAAGGCAGACGGGCGCAATACCTACCAGATGTCCACGCGCGAGCTGAGCCGCTCCACGGAGGAGCGGATGTCCGTCGAGAACGGACTGCACTCGGCGCTGGAGGCGGGACAGTTCGCGGTGCTCTATCAACCCCAGATCGACGTCGAGACGATGGAGATCGTGGGGATGGAGGCGCTCATCCGGTGGAACCACCCGGAGCGGGGCGTGATCCTGCCCGAGGACTTCATCGGCATCGCCGAGGAGCGCGGGCTGATTCTGCCGATCGGGGACTGGGTGTTGCGTCAGGCCTGCCGCGACGTCCGCCGTTTCCACAACCGCGGACGCCCGCATTTCCGCGTGGCGGTGAACCTCTCGGCGAGACAGTTTCGCGACGCTTCCCTCGGGGAGACCGTCGAGTCGGCCCTCGCGGATGCCGGCATCGCCCCGGGAACGCTGGAGCTGGAAATCACCGAGACCGTGGCCATGGAGAACGTCGAGCTGACGATGTCCACGCTCGCGCACTTTCGCCGGTCGGGCGTGACCATCGCCATCGACGACTTCGGGACGGGACACTCGTCCCTCAGCTATCTCAAGCGCTTTCCCCTCGACGCCTTGAAAGTCGATCGCGCATTCGTGACCGACCTTCCCGACAGCTTCGAGGATGCGGCCATCGTGAGCTCCGTCGTGCAACTCGCCAACGGCCTGGGCCTTCGCGTCGTCGCCGAAGGAGTCGAGACCGCCGGGCAACTGGAGTTCCTCAAAGACGCGGGTTGTCGCGAAGTGCAAGGCTTCTACTTCAGCTATCCCCTGGAGATCGACGAGCTGGAAGAGCTTTTGTCGCGACCCCTGCAAATCGCCGCCGGTGTCCCGGCGTAATTCGATTTCCGGTTCTCGGTCGCCGGTTGTCCGTTGGTCTCGGATTCAGTACGACACCCACGGACAACCGACAACGAACAACCACCTTCCGGAGTCTGCGCGAGATGTTTGCCTCGGAGCTGCCGCACGTGCCCAAAGCTAAGCCGACCAGCGCTGCCGCCTCAAGCGTCTCCGACGATCTCGCGCCAGGGGAGCCGGCGCACCAGCAGGACCTTTTCGTCGATCTCCCCCTGTGTGGCCTTGTCACCCAGCACGCGGCGAAGATACTCGATCTCCGACGACACGAGCTTGTTGTGCTTCGGCAGCAGGCGCGCGGCGGCACTTTGAAGGTTGCGCTCCGAGATGTTGACGAGCTTCGGCGGTCTCTTGATCGGCGCGTCCATGTCTCCTGGCAACGAGCAATGGAGCCGAAATCATCCCCGCGGATCATCGCTTTCGGTTGCTGTCCGAACGCGAAGCGGGGATGGTGGATCGGAAAGGCAGCCCCTCCTGCACGAATGTGCTTCGTGAGGGCAGACAACCGCAGAGGACGCATCGCATCCCGTCGGCATGAGCGGCTCTGGAGTGGCCGCAATGGGAACAGACTTTCATTCGGGGCCTCCACGACACTGAATGAATCAAGAGTAATGCCGGAGCTAGCGAGCCCCGCATTTCGCTCTCACCTGTAGAGTTTTCGGGACCCTTCTGACGTTTTCGGCCTGCCCGGTCTCCATTGCGTAGAGACGACCCTGTGAGTCTGCGCGCACAGTTCGTGGTCGGTTTTCAGTTGTCTGAGATTCGGAGCGACACCTCCAGCCCAACCAGCGCTGGAGACGCGCCGCCCTTGCTACCATAGGACCCATGAGTGAGCTGACGGATGCGATCAAAGGTGGAGATGCGGCGCGTGTAGCGGCGCTGGTGGAAGAGGATTCCTCGCGATTGAGCGAGGCGGAGAACGACGTCACGCCGGTCCTGCTGGCGCTGTACCACGGCAAGGCGGATCTGGCCCGGTTCCTCGTGGAGCGCGGCGCACCGGTCTCGTTCGCCGAGGCCTGCGCGCTCGGCGATGCCGATCACGCCCGGACAATGCTGGCAGACGATCCATCACTCGCCCGTTCGCGATCCGCGGACGGGTTTCCCGCCCTCGGGCTGGCCATCTTCTTTGGTCAGGGCGAGCTGGCCCGCTGGCTCATCGATCAAGGCGCGGATGTGGACGCCGCCGCGGGCAATGCCCTGAAGGTGGCGCCCGTGCATGCGGCCGCGGCGACCTGCGATCGCGAGACGATGAAGGCGCTGCTCGAGCACGGCGCCGATCCGAACGCGCGGCAGCAAGTCGACTACACGCCCCTGCACGGCGCGGCCAGCCGCGGCGACATCGAGATGGCGAAGCTGCTTCTCGCGCACGGTGCCCAGCGCGACGCGAAAGCCGCCGACGGCATGACCCCGGCCGACGTGGCGCGCAAATACGGAAAAGCGGAGTTCGCGGAGTGGTTTGATCGCGAGCAGCAGTAGCCAGCGAGCGCGGGTTGCGAGTTGCGGGTTGCGAGTGTGTGCAGAAATCCGCGGCTTTCCCAGCCTGTCATCCTGAGCGGGTGGCGGGTGGGTGCGAAGGATCCCCTGCGGTAAACGATGCTCGCGCAGACAAGAGAAGACTGCCGTCGCGTACCCGCACGCTCGTCGTTCTTCGTACGAGATCCTTCGCCGTCTACCCCGCATTTCTCACGCCCACGTGCGATTTACAAACAGTCCTGAGCGTCGAGCGAAGGACCTGGGTGGGAGGGGCACGAGGCACATGATTGGCGCCCCGCCCGCCCAGGTCCCTCGCTCGACGCTCGGGATGACAGCCCATTTGTCGTGCTTCAGCCAGTTCCCGTGTGTCGAATCGGAGTGTGCGGAAATCTGTGAGAAATGCCGTCTACGCGGCTTCTAATGACATCGAAGATGTCATCCACTGCTCCCAGGCCGGCAGTTTTGCTCGAACAGCGTGCCCAAGGCTTGGCCAACCAGCGCAGCCGGCCGTGCCGGCTCAGGAGGACAGGCTGGAAAGCCGTCCGGATTTCTGCACAGTCTCTGAGGCGGCGAACCGCGCTTCGGGAAAGGAGCCGCGTGAGAAGAAGATGTGCTCGGCCACTTTCTGCAGAAAGGGCAGGCGCAGCATCGTGAACGCAGCCTCCATGAGTGGAGGTGCGGAGAGCACGCGCATGGCGTTGCGCATCCACTTGCGGGCCATGATGCGTGCGCGGAAACGGTCGCCCGCGTATTGCGCGAGAACCTGACGGTCGCCACTGTCGAGATAGGCGGTGATGACATCCGCGGCCAAGGCGGAAAGGCGCATCGCACCGTCGAGGCCTCCCGCGGTGAGCGGGGAGACCGCTCCCGCCGCGTCGCCCACGAGGAGTCCGCGCTCGCATCCGATGCGTCGCAGAATCCCGTTCACGGGAATGAGTCCGCCGCGCCGTTCGAGCGTCCGGCCCACCCGGAAAGGCAAGGTCTCGCGGAACGCCAGCAGGGCCTTGGACGCATCCCAGCCATGGGTTCGATATCCGGCCACGCCCAGGTGTGCCTCTTCGCCGTCATTGGCCAGCCAGCCGATGTATCCCGGCGCGAGACGCGGATCCAGAAAGCAGTGCAGCACCGGCTCGCGTGAGATCGGCGGAACGATCTCCTCCAGGCCGAGGAGCATCTCGTCGTTTCGATCGAGTCCGAGATGCGAGGCGACCATGGAACGGGCCCCGTCCGCACCCACGATGAACCGCGCGGACACCCGCTCGCTTCTGCCCTTGCGAACATAGGTCGCACTGGTGCCGTCCAGCGCCGTCACCCGCGCGGAGGGAATCCAGCGCACGCCCGCATTGGCGCATTGTTCGAGCAGTTGCAGATAGAGCCAGGACATGCGTCCCACGCGAAACTCGTCGCGCTGCGCACGCAGCGCCAGCGTGCGCCGCGCCGGCGAATGGAGGACCACGTCGCGGATGGGAGGCCCGAGCTGCTCCTCGGGCAGAGGAAAGTCTTCCCAGGTTTTCCGCACGAAGATCCCGGTCGTATGCACAGGCCCCGCGATGGAAGGCTTCCGGTCGAGCAGCGTGACCTGCAAGCCTCGCCCGGCCAGGAGGCGCGCGCAACGCAATCCGGCCAGTCCCGCTCCGATGACGACGACGTCCGTTTCGTTCATAGCAAGAACTTTACAGTGCAAAGATGATGCACGCAAGTAGCGCGGGGAGTGATGGGTGCTGAGTGCTGAGATGTCCAACCGCGAACGGTCGCTGTGGAGCGGTGGGCTTTAGCCCACCGGGCTCTCGCGAGGCATTTCCCTCTGCCGTCTCGGCTTGGACGCTGCACGCGGCTTTCGGCACTAATGTCCCGAGAGCCTCACACGACTTCGGCGCACTCATCGCGAGCGCCCGGTGGGCTAAAGCCCACCGCTCCACAGTTTGTCATCAGCGCTGGGTTGACGGGCGCAGCCCGCGCTCGATGCGCAGCTCAGCTATGCCGCGAGAAGATCAGGGTGGCGTTGGTGCCGCCAAAGCCGAAGGAGTTCGAGAGGACGTGCTTGACGTCTTTGGTGCGGGCCTGATTGGGGACGTAGTCGAGGTCGCACTCGGGGTCGGGGTTCTCGTAGTTGATCGTAGGGGGGATGATGCCCGTCTTCACGACCATGGAGGCGATGGCGGATTCGAGGCCGCCGGCCGCGCCGAGGAGATGGCCGGTCATGGACTTGGTGGAGCTGATGGCGACCTTGTACGCGTCTTCGCCGAAGATGGTCTTGATGGCGCGGGTCTCGACCTTGTCGCCGACGGGGGTGGACGTCCCGTGAGCGTTGATGTAATCGATGTCCTTCGGCGTGAGCTTGGCGTCCTTGAGCGCGCGGGTCATGACTCGGGCCATGCCGTCACCGTCTTCCGAGGGTGACGTGATGTGGTAGGCGTCGCTGGTCATGCCGTAGCCGGTGATCTCGCAATAGATCGTGGCGCCGCGGGCGAGGGCGTGCTCGCGTTCCTCGAGAATCAATACGCCCGAACCCTCGCCGATGACGAAGCCGTCGCGGTCGCGATCCCAGGGTCGTGAGGCGTGCAGAGGATCGTCGTTGCGTGTGGACATGGCGCGCATGGCCGCGAAGCCGCCCACGGCCAGGGGCGTGATGACGGCCTCGCTGCCGCCCGCGAACATGACGTCCGCGTCCTCGCGCTGAATGATCTTGAATGCGTCGCCGATGGCGTGGGCGCCGGTGGCGCAGGCCGTGGCCGGCGCGGAGCTGGGGCCGCGGGCATTGAAGCGGATGGAGATCTGGCCGGAGGCGAGATTCACGATCAGGCCGGGGATGAAGAAGGGCGAGATGCGGGAGGGGCCGCGCTCGAGGAGCTTGCGGTGCATCTCCTCGATGAGGGGCAGTCCGCCGATTCCGGAGCCGATGATCACGCCCACGCGGTCGGGATCCTCGGCGGTCATGTCCAGGTGGGCATCATCGACGGCCATCTGCGCGGCCACGATCGCGTAGTGGATGAAGGTGTCCGACTTCTTCACTTCCTTCTTCTCGATCCAGTTCTGGGGATCGAAGCCCCGGACCTCGCCGGCGATGCGGCAGGCGTACTCGGAAGCGTCGAACTTCGTGATGGGGCCGATTCCGGAACGACCTTCCACCAGCCCCTGCCAGGTCGGCTCATTGCCGATTCCCAGGGGAGAGATCATTCCCAAACCGGTCACGACCACACGACGCTTGTCCAAACGTACGCTCCTTCAACACACGTGGGGCGGGCTGCAGGAGCCCGCCCCGGAAACATGGACGGATGGTGAATCCATCCCGCGACGTGCCGCGACTATGCGGATTTGCCGGCGCTGCCGGCGCGCTTGTCGATGTAGTCGATGGCGTCGCGGACTTTGCGGATCTTCTCCGCGTCGTCGTCCGAGATCTCCACCCCGAACTCTTCCTCGAACGCCATGATCAGCTCGACAGTGTCGAGCGAGTCAGCGCCGAGATCCTCGACGAACGAAGCGTCCGGAGCGACCTCTTCCGCGTCCACGCCGAGCTGTTCGACGATGATGGCTTTGACCCTATCTTGTACCGACATCGGTATGTCCTCCCTCGTATGTACCGGGCGATGCAAGGCGCGTTTTAGCACGGAGCTGTCGTTTCCTGCAAAACCCCATTTATGATTCGCGCCGCGTGCCAAAACGAATCTTCTCCTACGAGCAGGCAGTGGCCCTTCTCCCCGACGTCCGCCGCCTCACCGACGACGCTGCCAGGCGGGTCGATGAGTCGGCCTCCGAGCAGCCGGAAGTCTACGAGCGCATCGTGACCGAATGGGCCGAGGCGGTCCTGGCCATGGGCGTGGAAGTGAAAGGCCTCTGGCTCGTCGACTTCGACAGCGGAGCCGGCTACTACTGCTGGCAACACCCCGAGCCCGCCCTCGAGTTCTTTCACGGATACGAGGAAGGATTCGGTGGCCGCGTGAAACTGAATTGAATGTTGGTTGTCGGTTGGCGGGGACCCGCGGCAGCAACCGGCCATTAACCACGGTCCAACCGACAACGATCAACCATCAACTGGTCCAAACGACAACCATCAGCCACAATCCACCGCCAACCGACCTATGCTGAAAGCCGTCGCCTTCGATCTCTGGGAGACCCTGATCACCGACACGCCGGAGCTGTCGCGGGAGCAGGAGCGTCTGCGTCTGCTGAGGATGGAAGAGATCCTTGCGGCGCACGGATTCGGGGCGGTGGCGGCGCGCATCGAGCATGCGTACCGCGCGCTCTGGCACCGCTGCCAGGCACTCTACTGGTCGGCCGATCTGGACGTCCCCTGCCGCCGCCAGATCGAGCACTTTCTCGAGGAGTTGGAGCTCGCCCCCCGCTCCTTCGACGAGGCCGTGCTGGCGGCGCTGGAGGAAGCTTATGCGGGCGCCGCGCTGGAAGTTCTCCCGGCGGTGGTGCATGGAGCCGGGGATTTGCTGGTGTCGCTCAAGGCCAGCGGGTTGCGCGTCGGCCTGATCAGCAACACCGGCCGCACTCCCGGCTCGGTGCTCCGGCCCATCCTGGAGGCCCTCGGTCTCGCGGCATCGATCGACGTGATGGTGTTCTCCAACGAGCACGGACGCTGCAAGCCGCAGCCGTCGATCTTCGAGGAGCTCCGCGAGAGCCTGGACGTCGGCTACGACGAGATGGTCTTCGTGGGGGACAACCTCTACGTCGATGTACACGGCGCCCAGCGCCGCGGCATGCGAGCCGTTCACTTCGATCCTCCCGTGCGCGGCACCGCCATCGCTCCGGCGGTCGACCACGGCATGGAGATCCGGCCCGACGCCACGATCACGAGGCTGCCGGAGCTGCTTTCGGTCGTGCAGGCGTTCCGATGAGGGACAAAGAGTTCTTCACGCTGCGCGCGCCGCACTTCCTGCTGGAGGGCCGATCGCGCGCCGGCCATGAGACCTTCTTCCGCATCCGCGACCTCGGCGTGGCCCTGGACATCGGGCGCTGTCCCGACCTGCTCGTCTCCATGGATCACGTGTTCATCACCCACACGCATCTCGATCACTCGGCAGGCATCGCCTTCTACGCCGGCCAGCGCCGGCTGCAGCAGCTCGACGCGGGCACGATCTACGTCCCGGCGGAAGTGGCCGGCGACGTGCGCGAGCTCCTGGTGGTGCAGGGAAGGCTGACCGGTGCGGAGATCCTCAACGCGGTGCGCATCGTGGGGCTGAGCGCCGGCGACGAGGTCCGCTTCGGCAGGAACCATCTCGTCCGTGCCCACGCCGCCTCGCATCGCGTCGCGGCGCGCGGCTACGAGCTCGTGGAAGTGAGGCATCACCTCCGGGCGGACCTGGGCGGCCTCGATGGCGACGCGATCGCGAAGCTCAAGCGCGAGGGCGTGCCGATCGACGAGACGTACTACCGCTCGCTGCTCTTCTACACAGGGGACACGGATCGCGCTCTTCTGGAGACGTGCCCCGCTCTGTTTCAGGCCGAGGTGCTGCTGATCGAGTGCTCGTTCCTCTCGGATGGACACCAGGATCGGGCCGTGAAATACCGCCACATCCACATCGACGACATCGCCGACTTCGCGGACCGTTTCGAGAACGAGCTGATCGTGTTGACGCACTTCTCGCGGCGTTACGACAACGAGGATGTGCGTCGCGAAGTCCGTCGCCGTCTCCCCCGCGCACTCCACGACCGCATCCGCCTGGCCCTCCCCGAAGAGTGGCAGCGTCTGTGACTCAGCGAAGTACACCTTCCCGTAAGAGAGTGTCCGCCCGACGCTGTTGTCAGTTGTCGGTTCTCAGTTGGGGGTGATCCTTCCAAGGACGATCGGGCGCAGACAACCGATCACCGACAACTGATAACCCAACCGACCGGAGAGCGCGTGATTCAGGTCGCAGGGCGCAGAAGCAGGACGCGATGCGACGCGAACCGTGAGTGACGGCTTTCCTGCCCCCTGCCCCCAGCCCCTGCGCCCTGGGAAAGAGGTAGCACCACGTTTGCACTATCCTTTCCGCCAATGACTCCCCGCTCCGCGCGCACGGTCGCGATCCTCGTCGTTCTGCTCACCCTTTTCCTCGATCCTCTCGCGGAGGCTCAATCCAAGAAGAGAAAGAAAACGCCGCCGAAGAAGAAGGCGGCGCCGACGCGGAGAGTCGTTCCTCCCAAGCCCTCCATCCCGGTGGGTGCCACCTTTCAGGAGCGCATCAACTCCCTGGTGAACGGGCAGGTGGCCAATAGCGCCGAGACCAGCATCCAGATCGTGGAGCTGGAGACCGGGCGGATCGTGGCGGAGCGCAATGCGCACACGCCCGTGGCGCCCGCGTCCAACATGAAGCTCTTCACGACCGCGGCGGCCATCGATCTGCTCGAGCCGTCTTTCGAGATCACCACCGGTGTGTATGCGCGCGGAGAGCTCGACAGCACGGGCACCCTCAACGGCGACCTGCGCATCGTCGGAAAGGGCGATCCGACCATCGGTGGACGCTTTCACGACGGCGTGGCCACGGCCGTCCTTCAAGACTGGGCCTCCGATCTCAAGGCAGCCGGCATCAAGACCGTGAACGGCAACCTCATTTTCGAGCACGGCTACTTCGATGGAGAGACCATCCATCCGACCTGGCCGGTGGACCAGCTCACGGCTTGGTACGAGGCACCCATCGCGGCCTTCTCCATGCAGGAAGGCTGCGTCGAGGTTCGCGTGCTCCCGGCCCGGGCGGGCCAGCCGTGCGTCGTGCAGCTCGAGCCGGCCACCTCCTTCCTCACCGTCCAGAACAGTTGCAAAACCGGACGGGGGCTGCCGTTCATCACCCGCCAGCGCAACAGCAACACCATCATCGTGCGGGGCGGCGTGCCGGTGCGCTCCGGGCGGACGGAAGTCTTCGTGACGGTCGAGAACCCGGTGCACTACTTCGCCGCGGTGACCAATGAGGTCCTGCAGCGAGACGGCATTCGCATCCTGGGCCAGATCGTCCTGACTCCGCGCGATGCCCGCACGGACTGGCGACTGGTCACCAAGCATTCCACCCCGCTCAGCATTGCCATCTACGTCATCAACAAGAAAAGCCAGAACCACTATGCAGAACAGGTGCTGAAGATCATCGGTGCCGAAAAGCGGAGTGAAGGATCGTGGGCCGCGGGCAATGCCGAGATCAAGGAGTGGCTGACCACGAAGGCCGGCGTGCCCGCGAACGAGTTTCATCCCGTGGACGGGTCGGGCATGTCCCGCGACAACCGGGCCTCGGCCTATGCATTCATCAGCGTGCTCCGGTACATGTGGAAGAGTCCGTGGCGTGAGGAGTTCGTCAGCTCGCTGCCCTACAGCGGCGATCCCGACTCGCGCTTCGGCAACCGACTCCGCAACGCCCCGTACGCGCGGCAGGTCTACGCGAAGACGGGATACATCTCCGGCGTGATCGGCCTCTCCGGCTACGTCCACGCCCAGAGCGGCAAGGTGTACGCGTTCTCGTTCCTCTTCAACCGCTATCGCGTGGGAGTCTTCGGGATCTACAACCTGCAGGACGAGATGCTCAAAGAAATCATCCGCTCGGGCTGAGCGCGCGTCTTGCGCGGGACGCCGGCGGTTGCGGGTCCCTGTTCGCCTCCGACTGCTCACGATCCGTGCGTTTCTCAGGCGGCAGGCAGGCGTTCGCCCTGGGCGGGATCACTTCTCCGAGAATGGCAACCAGTGTGGTGAGACGCATCGCCGCGAATATACGGGCGTCGCGAGCGCCCGCAGTGAACACGCCGTGACGGATCGCGAAGCTCGCAGCAAAAAGTGCGTGGAATGAACAGCGAACTCTTGCCCGACGCTCTTGGCCATGGGTGTGCAATGAACTCTGCGATGTCATCCTGAAGTGGGACGGCCGTGCGCGGGCGCGCTGAACAGAATCTGCGTTCCTGCCGTGAGGGCCCATCCCTCCCGGCCGTTGGGAGGACCGGGAGGGGCACCTTCTCCTCCCTCTGCGGAGGGGAGAAGGGCTCGATGGATGCTGTCGCAAGCAGGAACGTTCCACGCAGCTCACGAATCCATCGCGCACAACTTCTTCGGCCATCCCCATCCACATCAGGCCGTCCGCACGATTTCCGCGCGTAAAACGTCCGCACTTAGATTCTTGGGAGGGCAGTCTGAGAATTTCTCTCTCCGAGTAGTGCGGGGAAGGCCGGGCACGGACTCGGCTGCGGGCTCGGAGTCACGCCGCCACGACCACTCACGCGCAGACGCCACCGAGCCCGAGCACGCACCCTCGCCCGAGCCCGGCTCTTTTGGGGGGGGGCAAAACTTTCAAATTTCTTTGGGTAGCCTTAGCCTTAGCGCACCGACCTGGACGGCACCGTCGATGTCGAGGCCGCCAGAGACGGTTATATGGCCGGTCGCGTTTTAGACTGAAGTCATGCCCCACCGGCCTCCATCCATCCACGGGCCCTGCCTAGAGCTTTAAACCCGACGAATCACCGCGGGAGTCTGCTGGAGCGCGCCTCTCCTCGGCGTTCCAGCATTGGCGCACCATGGAACATCGACTCGGGGCCCGCCGCCGTTCAGGCTTCGCGCCTCTCGCGCGCGCACCGCGCATTGCGTTTTTGCTGGACATCCGGCCGGCGTTTGTGCGATATAACCGTCAAGCCACCTTGCCATCCTGGCGGCCTCATCGACGTGGCTACCCACCAACAAGGAGATAGCTGTGACACTTATCACAAGCAGTAGTGAGCAATACGCACGCCTTGTGCGCACGGGAGTTCTTTTCCTGGTATCGATCGCCGGGCTAATAGCACAAGGGCAGACCACGGAATACCTGAAGGACATTATTGGTGCCTCCAATTACGGGCCAACGTATACTCTTCAATCTTGGCCGGTCGCCTCGCCCGATGGTCCGCGCCGTGACGTTCTCAATGAAGGCGCACAAGAACTGCTCAATATTGGCTCGCGTGTCATCCGAGTGATGCTCAATGCAAATCCACCCGCGTTCTATCATTACACGGCCAACCCAGGTTATACCGTACTCGGCTCGACAGGTCTGATGTCTTTTCAGCCCGAGCAGCGGATCACCGAAACTGCCAAGACAGTTCAGTACAACGATCTGTTCAGCAAGCCATTTACCACCTTCATCATCACGGTGAGGGCAAACATCCCTGTCAAGACATCCAGTGGCGCGGAACATATCCCCTACTTCAGTCACCACGGTGCCCCGGCCACTCCGGCTCTGGGTATCGCGGAGGGAGCGCCCCTATTCGACGGTCTTACGCCCGCGGAGCTGGCGATCGAAAAGGAGGCGGTTAAGAGACTAGCAACCCACTTTTACACGGCATTTTCGGGGAGCGCAAAGACGTTCATCATCACCACCGGAGAATCAGATTGGATCGCTCGCGAGCCGTACTGGGGTAACCAGAGCTTTGCCATCACTCAGGCGCGTATTGATGCGATGAAGGCATGGGTTCAGGCACGTCAGGATGGTGTGAACGAGGCCAGATTGCAGTATGGTGCCAGCACAAATGTTAGGGTCTACAACGCTCTGGAAGTGAACCACGTAACCGACGCGATCAATCAAGTCGGGCTGACAATGACGAATAACGCGCTGCCATACCTCAGCTGCGATCTCTACGGATACACGGCATACGACATCGCTAACAGCAACGGACTCCCGGATTCGACACTATTGCATCGAAACCTCAAGTACATTTCAGGTAAAACTCGCGATGATGGCCCGTTTGGCTGGAGAAACATATTCCTGGGCGAATACGCGGCTGGCGAGAATGAGACCGCCATCAAGAATATGGACTTGACCCACACGGGCGGTGAGAATGCTCGCGAGGTGATCCGCCGACTGACAGAGACCGCGCTTGGTTTTGGCGTTCGCTATGCGCTGCTCTGGCAGGTGTACGGTAACGACCTCTTGCCAGGGCAAACCCGCGGTAGCATGGACCAAGTTCCGCCGCCCAACAGTATCTATGCAGGTGCATGGCTGCGCCGCCCTGACGGAAGCTACCCTCCCAGTTACTACTACTTCCAAGGGCTGATGAGCCAGAGCATTCGGCGATTCGCACTGAGATCATCGAGCGGATACTATGTCTCGCCTGACGCGGGCGGTGGCTACGCCATTCGTGCAAACGCTCCCTTGATTGGCGACTGGGAGTATCTGACGGTCGTTGACCGTAACGGCGGCTCCCTGAACCATGGTGATTCGGTCAATGTGCTCACGTGGAAGGGTAACTATTTCATGGCTTATGACAATGGCGGCGGGTATATGGACGCGACGTCTACTCATGATCTAGCGTGGGAGACGTTTACCATGGTCAAGACCACTGGTGCTGGAGAGATTGGCTCCGGTAGTCCAATCGCATTGCGCGCCGGATCTGGCCACTATGCATACCCTCAGAACGGGGGAGGCCAAGGGGACCTCTTCTTCTACGCTAACGCAACGTCGATCGGATCATGGCAGACGTTCACGACGGCTAACTGGCCCTGACTGTTTCCGGTGCGGGTTTGACAGGATGTCATGCCCGCACCGGACGGTGCTCTCGCGGCATGTTAGTTCTACTTTGTCACATTCGCGCTTGGAGCGGCGCACGACAGGCGGTAAAATGGCGTCAGCATGACGCGGAACACACTTCGGAGAATTATGTAGAGGAAGGAAGGAATCGAATGGCAACCCACT
>Ga0307505_10002008_pt1 | contig 14980 bp, 14 predicted proteins | sample 23_S_MG_FD_202183 | JGI IMG/M metagenome (GOLD analysis project Ga0307505, IMG submission 202183) | Soil microbial communities from Populus trichocarpa stands in riparian zone in the Pacific Northwest, United States - 23_S | ecosystem: Environmental > Terrestrial > Soil > Riparian zone > Trees...
CTTGAGGTCGGCATAGCTTGAAGGATCTCCCTTGAAGCCCTCGGGAATTGACCCCAGCAAGGTGAAATTGTTGGCAAAATCCATGCCGCCGAAAATTGAACCGACCAGCGGCATGATGACATCGCCGGTCAGGCTGGCGACGATCGTGGCGAAGGCGGCACCGATGATCACCGCGACCGCGAGATCGAGAACATTGCCCTTGGCGATGAAGGCCTTGAATTCTTGCAGCATGACGATTGCTCCCTTTCGTCATTGAAACCGCGCCCCGCAGTTTCTACGTCATGAAGCTATCGTTCCTAACGGGGGAAACGCAATGACCTTCAATCGTCCTTCGACTTCGCTCAGGACAGGCCTTCGCGCCGCACTTTTCGCTCCTGTTGTCGCGGTCAGCCTGGCCGGCTGCGGACTGAATTCGGTCCCGACCGCAGAGGAGAATGTCAACGCGCGGTTCGCCGACGTCCAGGCCGATTATCAGCGGCGCAGCGATCTGATCGGCAACCTCGTCGAAACGGTGAAGGCCGCCGCCGCCCAGGAAAGCACGGTGTTCATCGGAATCAGCCAGGCGCGCGCCCGAGCGACCCAGACCACGCTCAGCCCCGCCGATCTATCCGATCCGGCCAAGGTCGCGGCATTCGACCAGGCCCAGGCTCAGGTCGGGGTCGCGGTTCGTCCGCTGATGGGACCGATGATCCAGGAGCGCTATCCCGAATTGAAGTCGCTGCAGAACTTCGCGTCGCTGCAGGATCAGCTGGAAGGCACCGAGAACCGCATCAACGCCTCGCGCCGCGATTACAACACCGCGGTGCAGGCCTATAATGTGCGGATCCGCACCTTCCCCGACGCGATCGGCGCCAAGGTGTTCTACGGCGCCAAGCCCAAGGTCCCGTTCGCCGCCTCGGCCGCCGCGCAGGAAGCCCCCAAAGTCGACTTCAATACGACCGGCTGAGGTGATCCGCTTCTTCCTCGGCTTCTGCATGGCGGTGCTGCTCACCGCCATGCCCGCGCCCGCGCAGAACTTCCCGCCGCTGACCGGGCGCGTGGTCGACCAGGCGAATTTGCTTCGCCCCGAGCAGAAGGTCGATCTCGATAGCAAATTGTCGGCGCTCGAGGCGCAGTCGGGGCGGCAGTTCGTGGTGGCCACGGTCACCAGCCTCGACGGCCGCGAGATCGACGAATATGCCTATCTGCTCGGGCGCCACTGGAAGATCGGCGACGAGAAACGCGACGATGGCGCGGTGATGGTGGTCGCGCCCAAGGAGCGAAAAGTATTCATCGCGACCGGCTATGGCGCCGGCGGCTATTTGACCGATTCGGTCACCGGGCGAATCATCCGTGAGGCCGTGTTGCCGCGGTTCAAGGCGGGCGACATGGGCGGCGGGATCATCGCCGGGGCCGACCGCGTGATCGAGGTGATGAAACTCCCGGCCGAAGAAGCTGCGCGGCAGGCGCAAGCGGCCGGCGCTGCGGAGAAAAAGAAGGGGCGCAGCGGCGCCGGCTTCATCCCCGTCATATTCATCGTCGTCATCTTTTTCATGATCATCGGCGGGATCAGCCGCGCCGGCGGCGGCCGGAAATATCGCGGCCGGCGCTTGGGCGGCGGGATCGATCCCCTGGTCGTGCTGTGGGGTCTGCAGGCGCTTAGCCAGGTATCGCGCGGCAGTAGCGGCGGCTGGGGCGGCGGCGGCTTCGGCGGTGGCGGTTTCGGCGGCGGTGGCGGCGGCTTTTCGGGCGGCGGCGGGTCGTTCGGCGGCGGCGGTGCGGGGGGCAGCTGGTGACCCCGATGAACGAGACCGACCACGCCAAGGTCAGCGCGGCGATCGCCGCGGCGGAAGCCGGCACCGACGGCGAAGTGATCGCGATCATCACCGAGCGGTCGGACAGCTATCACGACGTCGGTCTCCATTATGCGGTCGCGACATTGTTTCTGATGATGGCCGTGCTGACGGCCTGGCCGGAGCTGCTCGGGGATCTGTGGACCTTCGCGATGGGTTGGACAGCGCCGCCGGTCCTGCAGCAATTACTGCTGCTCCAGGTCGGGCTTGGCCTTGTCACTTTCCTGCTGGCCCTGTTCGCCATGCGCTGGATGCCGCTCAGGCTGGCGCTGACCCCGGCCGCAACCAAGACCCGGCGGGTGCGGCGGCGGGCGGTGATGCTGTTCAAGGCGGCCGCCGAACGGCGGACCGTGGGGCGCACCGGGGTGATGATTTATCTGTCGATGGACGAGCATCGGGCCGAGATCATCGGCGACGATGCCATTACCGCCGTCACCACGCCCGAGAGCTGGGGCGATGAAATGCTCGCCCTGCTGACCGAGGTGAAGGCCGGGCGAACGGCGGACGGGATCGTCGCCGCGGTCGCGCTGATCGGTGTGGTGCTCGCCGAGCATTTCCCCAAGGACGGCGACGACGTCAATGAAATCCCCGACAAACTGATCGAGCTTTGACCCGGAAGATCACCCGCTGGGAGGGCAGATATCTCCGCATGGTGACCGCCGACGGGTGGGAATTTGTCGAGCGCTGCGGCGGCATGACCGCGGTGGTGATCGTCGCCATGCACGACGGCAAATATATCCTGGTCGAGCAGGCGCGGGTGCCGATGGGCGGACGGCGTTGCATCGAGCTTCCGGCGGGCCTGGTCGGGGACGAGGACGACAAGGGGATCGAGGAAACCGCAATCAAGGAGCTGGAGGAGGAAACCGGCTATCTGTGCGAGCGGATCGAGCGGTTGGGCGATTTTTACTCGTCGCCGGGCATGGTCGCGGAAGGCTATACCTTGGTCCGCGCGCACGGGGTGCGGGCGGGTGGGACCAACAGTGGCGAAGATATCGACGTCCACCTGGTCGCGCCAAATGATGTAGCGAGCTTCATCGACGCCCAACGCGCCGCGGGACTGGCGATCGACACCAAATTGCTCCTGCTTCTGGCGGGCGACCTTCTCAACCGATAACTGGTCGAATCAATCGTCGGTTCGTCGAACCCGTGGTTGTCTTGGGTTAAGCCGGGTTCCATTAAACCGCGCGACAACAGATTCTTTGGAGGGAATTGATAATGAAGGCTTTTTTATTGGCAGGTGCCGCCGTGATGAGCGTCGCCGCTGGTGCCCAGACGACCACGCCGGCGTCTCAAGCCGCGGTCGCCGCGGTCGCGGTTCCGAACAATGTCCTGCTGGCCGACTGGAAAGGCCCGTACCAGGGCGTCCCGCCATGGGATCAGGTAAAGCCCGAACTCTTCGATGAAGCCTACACCTTTGCCGTTGCCGAACTCGAGCGCGAATCGGCCGCGATCGCCAACAATCCCGAGGCGCCGACTTTCGCCAATACGATCGAGGCCATGGAGCGGGGCGGCGCCCGGCTCGACCAGGTCGGTTCGGTGTTCGGGGTGATGACCGACAATATGTCGACCCCGGCCTATCAGGCGCTCGACAAGGCGTGGTCGCCCAAATTGTCAGCCGCGTTCGACCGGATCACGCTCGATCCCAGGCTTTTCGCTCGGGTCGAGACGCTCTACAACCAGCGCGACAGCCTCGGACTCGACGCCAAGCAATTGCGCCTGCTGACCCGCACCTATGACGGGTTCGTCCGCCGCGGCGCCAAGCTCGATGCGACGCAAAAGGCGCAGGTCTCGGCGATCAACCAGCAGCTGGCGTCGGCCTTCGCCGACTTCAACAGCCGCTTGCTGGCCGACGAGGGAACCTTCATTCAGGCGACCGCCGCCGAAATGGCTGGCGTTCCCGACGACGTGCGTAATGCAGCCGCCGAAGTCGCCAAGGCCAAGAAATTGCCGGCCGGGAGCTTCGCGATTCGCAACACCCGCTCGGCGGTCGATCCGGTGCTGAGCTTCGCCAGCAACCGCGCGCTGCGCCAGAAGGTGTGGCAGGCGTTCGTCAATCGCGGCGACAATGGCAATGCCAACGACACCAACGCGCTGATCGCCAAGATCGTCAAGCTGCGCGCCGACCGGGCGCATCTGCTCGGCTACAAGACGCATGCCGATTTGCGCATGCAGGACACGATGGCCAAGACCCCGGCGCGGGCGATGGACCTGATGATGCGCGTGTGGCCGGCGGCGGTGAAGCGCGTGAATGAGGAAGTCGCCGACATGAAGCCGTTCGCGGCCAAGGACGGCGTCGCGACGGTCGAGCCATGGGACTATCGTTATTATCAGGAGAAGGTGCGCAAGGCGAAATACGACCTCTCCGAAGACGAGATCAAACCCTATTTCGAGCTTTCGAACCTGGTCAACGGCATGTTCTGGTCGGCCGAGCGTTTGTACGATTTGAAATTCAAGGAAAACACTGGGACGGTGCCGGTGTGGCAGTCCGATATCCGCACTTTCGAGGTGACCAACGCCAAGACCAACAAGGTCATCGGGCTGTTCTACCTCGATACCTATTCGCGCGAGGGTAAGCGCTCGGGCGCGTGGGCGACCGGCTATCGCGACACGTCAGGGCTGATGGGGTCGCGGCCGAAACTGGTGTCGAACAACAATAATTTCACCAAGCCGGGACCGGGCCAGCCGGTGCTGATCACGCTCGACGATGCATCGACCCTGTTCCACGAATTCGGCCATGCCATCCAGGGGCTGCTGACCAACGTTCATTATCCGTCGCTCGGCGGGTCGCAGCGAGACTTCGTCGAATATCCGAGCCAGGTGAATGAGAATTGGCTGCTCACCCGGCCGGTGCTCGAGCGGTTCGCCAAGCATTACAAGACGGGCGCGCCGATGCCCGACGCGCTGGTCAAGAAGATCGAGGCGTCGGAGACGTTCAACCAAGGCTTCGCCACGGTCGAATATCTGTCCTCGGCGTTGGTCGACATGAAGCTCCACACCAAGGAGGATGGCGTGGTCGACGTCGATGCGTTCGAAAAAGCGACGTTGGCCGAACTCGGCATGCCGCGCGAGATGGTGATGCGCCATCGCCTGCCGCAATTCGGGCACCTGTTCTCGTCCGACAGCTACTCGGCGGGCTATTATTCGTATCTGTGGTCGGAAACGATGGACGCGGACACCTGGGCGGCGTTCGAGGAGACCGGCGATCCGTTCAACCGGGCGATCGCGGATAAATTCCGCACCATCCTGCTGTCGACCGGCAACGAGACCGACCGCGCCGAGGCCTATCGCTTGTTCCGCGGGCGCGATCCGGACGTGACCGCATTGCTCAAGCGCCGGGGCTTCCCGGTCAATTAACGGCTCCAACCAGCCGTCATCCCGGGCTCTGACCCGGGACCCGCCTCTCTTTTTCGACTTCGAAGAAGGCGGATCCCGGAAGGGCCGTCATGGGTACAAGCCCCATGACGTCGATCCTGTCCGCTGCGCGGCAGGTCGGCCGGCTTTCGCGCTCTCTTCGACATAGCTATCGCGCCGTCGGCGCGCGTCACTATGCTCGGGCGCTCAAGATGCCGACGGCCCCGCAAACGTGTCGATCAGCACGTCGAGCTGCGCCTGGCAGTCGTTGCGGATCAGGCTCTGGGCGAGGCCTTCGAGCCCCGCCGGGACCGGCGCGATCGGCAGCGCGTTGAGGGTGACGGGGCCGCTGCCGCTGCCCCTGACCTGATATTTGTTTCCGACCGCAACCGGCAGCGAGGTTGGCCACGGGGCATTCTTCTGCCCGACGGCGAATTCGACCGTTGCGACACGGTTGCTGCCCATTTCCGTAACGGTGATCCGCCGCGCGTTGCTGGAGTCTGCGCGATACAGGCCGACATCGGCCGGATTGACGATGCACACATTGCCCGAGCGGCCGATATTGGCCTGCCACACATTGCGGCCCGAGGTAGCGCCGGTCGGCGCGCCGCGAACCGCCCCGACGCGGCTGCGGCGGGCGTTCGACTGGCCCGACAGGGCTGCCATGGCCGAGGTCGAGCTGCCGACCGAGGCCGACGTGCTGTAGGTGCCCGGGCCGCGCAGCGTACGGGTGCCGCGCGAATCGAGCAGGATCACCACGTCGTTGCCGCGCAAGGTGATCGTCTGATTCTCGGGCAGCGCCCGGCCGGCCGGAAAGGCCTTGGCCGACGGACCCGACGAGCGGACGACGAGCACCGCCGCCTCGGCCGCCACGGCCGTCATTGCCAGCGCGATCCCGCAGCCGGCCAACATCCACCTGTTCATCTCACTTCTCCCCTAACAGATATGATCCGCCGGGCCCCGTCTGACGGAGCCGGTTGGCGAACACAGATAAAGCCACATCATTATCATGCATTGCTGCAATCGCTTCAAGTGCGTGCAGTGCTTCCTTGTCCCCAGCCTCGAATTGGCGCCATAATCGGGTTAACTCAGAACGTTGCGCGGGGTCGGTCCACCCGGCCGGTTCCCAGACCACGACCGGGGTCGACCTGCCGGACAAGGTGATCCGCCCCATCGGCCGGAAAATGTCCTGGACGCTCGACCGCGCCCGCGCCTCGTCGCTGACCAACGCAGTGCTCTTCAGATATTTGTTGGCGCCCTCCAGGCGGGCGGCGGTGTTCATCGCATCGCCGAGCGCAGTGTAGCTGATCCGTCCCTCACCGCCGAAATTGCCAACGATCGCCTCGCCGTGGTGGAGGCCGATCCGGGTCCTGCCGAGCATCGCCCGATCCGCGTCGGAGGCGCCGAACCCTTGCGTGAACTCGAGCATCTGGAGGACCGCGGCGATTGCTCGGTCGCCATCATCATCGCGGGCGATCGGCGCACCCCAGAAGGCGACCACCGCGTCGCCGACGAATTTGTCGATCGTCCCGCCATTGGCGAGCACGATGTCGCTCATCCCGTCGAGGTAGGCGTTGAGGATCGAGGCGGTCTTCTCGGCCTCCATTACGTGGCTGAGGCTGGTGAACCCCTGAATGTCGGTGAACAAAGTGAAGATCGGCAGCCGCTCGCCGGTCAGCGACAGCTTGGTCGGATCCTTGATGATCATCGCGGCGATGTCGGGCGGCAGATATTTGCCGAGCGCGGACTGGGCGAACTTGCGCTGGTCGCTGCCCATCGCCTTCACCGTCGCCTCGGTCGCCATATAGGCGAGCAGCCAGCCGGCGACCCAGCCAAAGGCAGGCAAGCCCTGGGTGTCGATCCCCCGCCATTCGAACAGGAAAGGCGCGGCGCCGAAGAATATCAATTGCCCGGCAATCAGCACGCTGAGCATGCCCGGCCGGACATCGACCATCGAAGTAAAAGCGCCAGCGAGCACGACGAAAATGGCGAGCAGCCACAATGCCGTGTTCCCGACCTTGCCTTTGAAGCGCTTGTCGAGCGTCTGGGTGAGAATTGCGGCGAGTACGCGGATGCCGGCGGTAGTGTCGCCGGTAATTCTTGTAGCCGGGGTCTCGAACTGATCGGCATCGGGCAGTTCTCCGCCAATCAGAACATATCGTCCCTTGATTTGCGGCGTGACGAGTGCCGCAGCCTCGGGAAAGCCGAAGGTGTCGATTGGCAGTATCTTAAAGACGTCGCGGGTATCGTTGCCGAGGGAATTATGGGGGTATTGGAAATCTATGCTGCCGCGATAATTGCGCGCGGCGGGACGGTCGCTCAGGGCAACTGGCATCAACGCAGGAAGCGACCGCGGCTGATCGGGCCATGACCGGATGACGCCATCGTCGTCACTCTCAAGATGGACCGAGGCGCGGTGGACATTGGGATTGTCGATCCGCTCGATGAAAGCGTCGAGGAATTCCTGCTGCCACACTTCCATCTGGTCGGGATTGAAGGCGTTAGTCGCATAACCCAGATAGACCTTCGTCTTCATCTTATGCAGGGCTGAGATCAGCACATCATCATCGGGCTGTGACTGATCGAAAAGCATGTCGATGCCGATCGACCGTGCGCCCATCCCGTCGAGCGCAGTCAGCGTCTTCGCGAGAATGGTGCGATCGAGCGGTGAGCGCTTGCCGGTCGCCATTTGCGTGTCCGGTGTGTAGGCGACGACGACAACGCGGTCGTCCTGCGCGACGGGGCGAGCGAGCCCCGCCACCCGCGCCCGAAAATCATATAATGCGCGTTCCGCGTCGGTCGTGACCGGGATTGTCCAGTTGGACGTTTGGCCACTGCGTTCAACCTTGATCGGCGTTTCCCAGCTGTAGCGGGCGAGCAGAACGCTGACGAGGATGAACAGCAATGTCGCGATCCGCCGGGCCAGCGGAACCTGCGCCAGATCTTTTCGGATGGACGCAAGCGTCGGTAGCCCCGCAGCGATGCGAGTCTCCATTTTTGGCCATTTCAATGGCTTGTCCACCCCGTGCGACCGCTCCCGCCTCAATGATTATCGAGTCGTTATCCACCTCGCGCTTAACTTCGGATAAGGAAAAAGGCGAGCGCGCGGGGCTAGTCTGTGCCGCGATGCGACAGGTCGGGGCGCGTCAGAGGCGGGCGGATTGGGCTTGCGCCCAGGCGAGATTGGCCAGGGGTTCGGTCAGCGCCGCGGTCGCCGCGGCATGGTCGGACGAGGCATTGCCCCGCGCCAGCCGGCCGCGAATGCCGTGGGTGATGGCGGCGAGGCGGAACATCACGAACACCATCAGATAATCCTTGTGGGGCAGGGTCGCGCGGCCGGTGCGGCGGCAATAGGCCGCAATATAATCCTGCTCGCTGGGAATGCCGAGGGCGTCGAAGTCGAGGCCCCCCAGCCCGGTGAACATGCCGGCGGGCATGCGATACATCATCAAGTGATAGACGAAGTCAGCCGCCGGATCGCCAAGCGTCGACAATTCCCAGTCAAGCACCGCCGCCACGCGGGGCTGGTCGGCGGCGAAAATCATGTTATCGCAGCGAAAATCGCCGTGGACCACCCGGGCGTCGCCGCTGTCTGGCGGCAGATTAAAGCGCAGCCATTCGACCAGCCGGTCCATTGCCGGGACCCGGCCGGCTTCGACATCGCCTTCATATTGTTTCGACCAGCGCGCGACCTGGCGTTCGACGAAGTTGGACGGGCGGCCGTAATCGGCAAGGCCGATCGCCTCCGGGTCGATCATATGCAGCTGCGCGATGGTCGCGTTCATGGCGTCGAAATGAGCGGCGCGGTCGGTTGGTGACAGGCCGGGAAAAATCGCTTCCCAGATGATCCGGCCCTCGACCATGTCCATCACGAAGAAGGCGGTGCCGATGACCCCCGGATCCTCGCACAGCCCGTGGATGTGGGGGACGGGGAATCCGGCGCCGCCCAGCGCCGCCATCACCCGCGCCTCGCGCTCGACTGCGTGGGCGCCCGGCAGTAGCGGTCCCGGCGGCTTGCGGCGAAGGACATAGGAGCGGGTAGGCGTGTCGAGCCGATAGGTTGGGTTGGACTGGCCGCCCTTGAACTGGCTGACGGTCAGCGGGCCGGCGAAGCCGTCGACGTTGGCGGCCATCCACCCATCGAGCGCGGCGGTGTCGAACTGCAGCCGCTCGTCGACCGCGCGGGTGCCGCTATTCGCTTCGGTCCGGTCCATGCCCACAGGCATAGTCGCTGCCATTGCCGGTGCAAGCTGAACCAGCCCAAGGCCGGCGCGTTATCCTCTCATGCCCCGCCTGATCCATCTCTCCGACCTGCATTTCGGTGCCCACGACCCGGTGCTTGTCACGGCGGTCGAGCGGCGGCTCGATGAAGAGGGGCCCGATTTGGTGGTCATCTCGGGCGATTTCACCCAGCGCGCCCGGACCGAGCAGTTCGAGGAGGCGGGCGCTTTCCTGCTGCGGCTTCGCGAAGCCGGGCACGAGGTGCTCGCGGTGCCCGGAAATCATGACGTTCCGCTGTACGACGTGCTTCGCCGCTTCCTGTCGCCACTGACCCGCTACAAGCGCTTCATCGACGACAGCCTTTGCCCGTTCATCGCCCTCCCCGGCGCCGCGGTGCTGGGGATCAACACCGCGCGCTCGCTGACCTTCAAGAACGGCCATGTCAGCCATGAGCAAATGGACTTCATCCGCGCCACCTTCTCCAAGACCAACGTCAGGCAGCCGCGGATCCTGGTCACCCATCATCCCTTGTTCGCGCTTCCCGTCGGGGACGGACCCGAGCTTGGCCGTGTCATGGACGACCAGCAAATGGCGCTCGGCGCGATCGCTGACGCGGGGGTGGATCTCCTGCTCGCCGGGCACAACCATCGCGCCTCTGTCAACGACGCGTCGAGCCTGGTGAAGGGCGCTGGCAAGGCGCTGGTGATCCAGGCCGGGACCGCCACCTCGACCCGTACGCGCGACGAACTGCAGAGCTTCAACCGGATCGAAATCGACGGCAGCGGGGTCAAGGTCACCATCCAGGCGTGGGACGGCAGCGATTTCATCTCCGGCGACAGCCAGTTCTTCGAGCGCCATGACCAGCAATGGGAGCTGGCCAGCGGTGAAAGAGTCGAAGCCGCGCCGACCTCTTGAGCTTGTTCGCAAAGCCTTACTCGGCGTAGGGACCGGCGATGAACGCGGCCAGCAATACTATTCCATCCAGCCCCCTGTCGGGTTTTGACCTCGACGATTTCGTGCGGCGCGTGCTGGCCGAGGATATGGGCTCCGGCGGCGACGTCACCAGCCGCGCGACGATCGCCGCGGACGCGCGCTTCACCGCGACGATGAATTGCCGCGAGCCGATCGTGGTCGCCGGGCTCGACCTCGCCATCGCCTTCTTTCGCAAGCTCGACCCCGAGGTCCGTATCACGGCTCACACTGCCGACGGCGATAGCGTCGAGGCGGGGACGATATTGCTCAGCCTCGGGGGCCATGCCCGGGCGATGCTTGCCGCCGAACGGGCGGCGCTCAACACGCTTCAGCATCTTTCCGGGATTGCGACCCTGACCCGGACCTATGTCGGCGCCATCGCCGGCACTGGCGCGGTGCTGCTCGACACGCGCAAGACCATCCCCGGGCTGCGGCTGCTCGAGAAATATGCGGCGCGGATGGGCGGCGCCCAGAACCACCGCTTGCGGCTCGACGACGGGGTGCTGATCAAGGACAATCACGTCGGAGTCGCGGGATCGGTCGAGGCGGCGGTCAAGGCCGCGGTCGCGGCCAATACAGGGCTGCAGATCCAGGTCGAGGTCGACCGGATCGAGCAGGTCGAACCCGCGCTGGCCGCCGGCGCGGATCGGTTATTGCTCGACAACATGACCAACGATGAATTGCGCGAAGCGGTTGTCCTGGTCGCCGGGCGGGTGCCGCTCGAGGCCTCGGGCGGGGTGCGGATCGACACCATCCGCGGCATCGCCGAAACCGGCGTCGACTATATTTCGGTCGGCCGGATCACCCAGTCCGCCCGGGCGGTTGATATCGGCCTCGATTATTCGCTCACCTAGAAGCTCGCCATGTTGCCAAGGCGGCGGTATAGGGCGCCCAAGTTTTTAGGAGTGAGACCAAAGTGTTCAAGGGCTTGGAGCCGATCCTGTACGGCGGCCGCGAAGTGTGGCCGTTGGTTGAAGGCGGCAAGGGCGTGTCCGCCACCAATCACGCCAGTTCGGGTGCCTGGGCGGCGGCGGGCGGAATTGGCACCGTTTCGGCGGTCAACGCCGACAGCTTCGATGCCGAGGGACGGATCATCCCCCAAGTCTATCACAAGCTCACCCGCAAGGAGCGCCAGGAGGAGCTGATTCACTACGGCATCGAGGGCGCGGTGGCGCAGATCGACCGCGCTTACGAAATTGCCGACGGGCGCGGGGCGATCAACGTCAACGTGCTGTGGGAGATGGGCGGCGCGCAGCCGATCCTCAACGGCCTGTTGGAGCGCACACGGGGCAAGGTCGCGGGCGTCACCTGCGGCGCCGGCATGCCCTACAAACTGTCCGAGATCGCCGCCGCTCACAGCGTCCATTACCTTCCGATCATCAGCTCCGGCCGCGCCTTTCGAGCGCTATGGAAGCGGGCCTATTCGAAGACCGCCGAATGGCTTGGCGCGGTCGTCTACGAGGATCCGTGGCTGGCCGGCGGGCATAATGGCCTGAGCAATGCCGAAGACCCCAAGAAGCCGCAGGATCCCTATCCGCGGGTCAAGGAATTGCGCGAGGTGATGCGCGAGGGCGGCATTCCGGACAGCATGCCGATCGTCATGGCGGGGGGCGTGTGGAACCTCGACGAGTGGAGCGACTGGGTCGACAATCCCGAGCTCGGGCAGATTGCCTTCCAGTTCGGAACGCGGCCGCTGCTGACCCAGGAAAGCCCGATTCCGCCCGAATGGAAGGCGCGGTTGATGACGCTCGAGGAAGGCGACGTCCTGCTTCACCGCTTCTCGCCGACGGGATTTTATTCGTCGGCCGTCCGGACGACCTTCCTGCGCTGGCTCGAAGCGCGCTCGGAGCGCCAGATCGCCTTCACCAAGGAAGCGGTCGGGGACCATGCGTTCCAACTCGATGTCGGCATCGGCACCAAGAAGAATTATTGGGTGACCAGGGGCGATCTGCAGCATGCCCGCGAATGGTATGGCGCGGGCTTCACAAACGCCATGAAGACCCCCGACGACACCTTGGTGTTCGTCACGCCCGAGGACGAAAAGATCATCCGCCGGGACCAGTCCGAATGCATGGGCTGCCTCAGCCACTGTGCCTTTTCAAGCTGGGCGGAGAATGAGAAGAATTCGACCGGGCGGCTGGCCGATCCGCGCAGCTTCTGCATCCAGAAGACGCTTCAGGATATCGCGCATGGCGGTCCGGTCGACAATAATCTGATGTTCGCTGGCCACGCGGCGTTCCGCTTTAAGCAAGATCCGTTCTATTCCAACGGCTTCGTGCCGACGGTGAAGCAATTGGTCGACCGGATCCTGACGGGAGCATGATGCGCGGGCTGCTGCTTGTCGCGCTGCTTTGTGCCGCCGCGCCGACTGCCGCGCAAAATAAGGTGCCGCCCTACTGGGCGTCGATCGCCAGCGGCGAGGCGATGATCCGCACCGGGCCGGGGCGCAATTATCCCGGCACCTGGCTGTACAAGCGCCGCGACCTGCCGGTGCGAGTGCTGAAGATTTATCAGAGCTGGCGGCTGATCGAGGATCCCGACGGCACTCGCGGCTGGATGCTGGTCACCCTGCTCAGCGCCCAGCGCACCGCGCTGGTCAAGCCGGGCGAGCCGCGCGCTATCCACGAAAAACGCGATGGCACGAGCCGGGTGGCTTACCTGGCCGAGCCGGGCGTGGTTGGCCGGATCGCAGCGTGCGACGGCAACTGGTGCAAGTTCGCGGTCGGCAAACGCGCCGGGTGGATCGCACAGCGCGAAATTTACGGTCCCGGAAAGTCCGAAATCATCGACTGATCCGGCGGGGCACGATGCGCCCGCCGGACTGGTCGATCGGTCAATTGGTCGCTGGCATTGTCTTTGCGACATAGGCGACCCGGGTAACCATCAGCTTCTCGCCCTTGTCGCTGACCGTTTCCGAAGTCTGGCCGATCGCGGTGTCGACGACCGTCCAGCACATTTCGCCCTCCTTGGTCATCGCGCTGGTGAAGCAGGCCTTGCCGTCCTTCATCACCATCGTGCCATGATCATCGTGGACGGTCCCGGCATCCGCAATATAATTGCCGCTGGCGTCGATCGATTCCTCGATCTTCTTGCCGTCCTTGTCGGTGTAGGTCCAGGTCGTCTCATTGAGCGACATGGCCGCCGGGGTCGCGGCGGGCGCTTCGGCGGCCGCGACATTGGCGTCGTTGGCGGGCGCCGCGGCCTCTTCCCGGTTGCACGCAGACAGTGCGGCAATCGCCGCGAGCAGCATGATCTTTCGCATATCCCTCTCCCCTGTTGAGACGGCTTGGTTAACAGGGTTTCGGAACGGGTGCGAATCGTTTGCGCAATGGTATCATACCAGCTCCACCGCCACCGCCGTCGCCTCGCCGCCGCCGATGCACAGGCTCGCCACGCCGCGCTTCAACCCCTTGGTCTTGAGCGCGTTGATCAACGTGACGAGGATGCGGGTGCCGCTGGCGCCGATGGGATGGCCGAGGGCGGTGGCGCCGCCGTGGACGTTGATCTTGTCGTGGGGGATGCCGAGATCTCTCATGGCGAACATGGCGACGCAGGCGAACGCCTCGTTGACCTCCCACAGATCGACATCGCCGACCGCCCAGCCGGCCTTGGTCAACACCTTTTCGATCGCGCCGCCCGGGGCGATGGTGAAGTCGGCCGGCTCCCGGGCATGGGCGGCGGTGGCGACTATGGTGGCCACGGCGGTCAGCCCCTTGGCCTCGGCGTCGGACTTGCGCGCCAGCACCACCGCGGCGGCGCCGTCGCTGATCGAGCTGCTGGTCGCCGCGGTGATGGTGCCGTCCTTGGCGAAGGCGGGCTTCAAGGTCGGGATCTTGTCGGGCATGCCACGGCCAGGCGGTTCGTCGGTGTCGACAATGACATCGCCCTTGCGGCCCTTGATCGTCACCGGGGCAATCTCATTCTTGAAGCCGCCGCTGTCGATCGCCGCCTTGGCGCGCGACAGGCTCTCGATCGAGAAATTGTCCATCTCTTCGCGGGTCAGTTGATATTGGTCGGCGGTGTCCTGGGCGAAGGTGCCCATCGCCCGGCCGGCGTCATAGGCATCCTCGAGCCCGTCGAGGAACATATGGTCATAGGCGGTGTCATGCCCGATCCGCGCCCCGCCGCGATGCTTCTTGAGCAGGTAAGGTGCGTTGGTCATCGACTCCATGCCGCCGGCGATGATGAAATCGGCATTGCCCGCGGCCAGCGCCTCGGCGCCCATGATCACCGTCTGCATGCCCGATCCGCACACCTTGTTGACGGTGGTCGCCTGGACCGACTTGGGCAGGCCGGCCTTGATCGCCGCCTGCCGCGCCGGGGCCTGGCCGAGGCCGGCAGGGAGCACGCAGCCCATGTAGATGCGGTCGATGTCCCCACCGGAAACGCCCGCCCGCTCGACCGCCGCCCGAACCGCGGTGGCGCCGAGATCGGTGGCGGAGGCGTCGGACAGGCTGCCCTGCATCGAGCCCATCGGGGTGCGGGCGGTGCTGAGGATGACGATCGGGTCGGTGCTCATGGGGTTCTCCTGAGCCCTCCCCCTCGATGGGGGAGGGGTTGGGTGGGGGTGAGGGTGGAGGCGATGCAACCTATCCGGAGACATC
>Ga0307505_10002009_pt1 | contig 14979 bp, 15 predicted proteins | sample 23_S_MG_FD_202183 | JGI IMG/M metagenome (GOLD analysis project Ga0307505, IMG submission 202183) | Soil microbial communities from Populus trichocarpa stands in riparian zone in the Pacific Northwest, United States - 23_S | ecosystem: Environmental > Terrestrial > Soil > Riparian zone > Trees...
CCCGCCATCCTTCGTGCGCTCCAGGAGCGTCGTCTCCGCGCCCGCGTCCGCCGCGAAGATCGCGGCCATGGTGCCCGCCGCGCCGGCGCCAATGACCACCACGCGGTTCCGCGCCCCCGCTCGGGAATGAGACATGCCGGATAATAGGATGAAACCGGCTGACGCGACCCTTCGTATAGGATGCTGAATTTCCAGCACCCAATGATGAAACCCACCTGCCTGCTCCTCGCGCCCCTCGTCGCGGCGTGCGCAACGCTGCGCCCTTCCCCAGCGCCAATCGCGCAGCTGAGCCCGCGCGTGGACTATCACCAGCACCTGGTGAGCGCCGCGTTCGAGCCGATCGTCCGCCGCCCCGCTCGCGACGGTCGCGCCCTCCTGGCCGAGCTCGACTCCGCCGGAATCGAGAAGGCCGTCGTGCTCTCCGTGGGCTACTCCTTCGGGGACGAGCGGAAGAATCTTCCCAACCCCGACAGCCTCACCCGCGCGGAGAACGACTGGACCTCAGCCCAGGTGGCAGCATCTGGCGGGCGCCTCATCGGCTTCTGCGGCGCCAACCCGCTTCGGCCCGCCGCGCTCGCGGAGCTCGAGCGCTGCCTTGGCCAGCCCGGCATGCGCGGGATAAAGCTCCACTTCGGGAACGGCGGCGTCACCCTGCGCGATCCTGCGCACGCCGCGCGCATGGCGGAGGTGCTGACGCTCGCCGAGCGACGCGGGGCCGCCGTGCTCAACCACATGCGCGCGCGCGGAGGGGCGAACTTCGGAGCGGAGGACGCCCGGCTCTTTCTCGACCGGCTCGTCGCCGTCGCGCCGTCCATCGAGATCGTCGTCGCCCACTTCGGCGGATCCGGTCCAGGCTATCCCGCCCAGGCGGATTCCGTGATGGCCGTGTTCGCGGCCGCCGCGGAGCGCAACGATCCGCGCATGCGCAACGTGTACTTCGACGTCGCCACCGCCGTGACCGCGGAGGCGTCGCCGGAGAATGCGGCGCTGGTGGCGCAGCGCATTCGCCAGGTGGGCGCGCGCCGCGTACTGTACGGCTCCGACCTCACACCCCCGGGCGGAAGCATCCGCGCCGGCTGGGAGATCTTCCGCGACAAGGTTCCGCTGACCACCGAGGAGATGCGGACCATCGCCGGCAACGTGACGCGCTTCGCCCGCTGAGCCACCTGAAGGAGTTCCTCTGGTTCGGGCTCAAGGAAGCGCGGGCATGCCTGTTCGCCGGCCTGTTCTTCCTTGCGGTGTTCAGCATTCCTCGCGCCGGCATCCTTGGCGTGCCGCGCTACGACGCGCTGCTGATCGTCGCGATCGCGATCCAGGCGGGGATGCTGTGGGCCAGGCTCGAGACGTGGGACGAGCTCAAGGCCATCACGGTCTTCCACGCCATCGGCTTCGGGCTCGAGGTGTTCAAGACGTCCGACGCCATCCGCTCGTGGAGCTACCCCGATTTCGCGTACACCAAGGTGCTCGGCGTCCCACTCTTCGCCGGCTTCATGTACGCCGCGGTGGGGAGCTACATCATTCAGGCGTGGCGGCTCCTGGACCTGCGGATCCGGCATCATCCGCCGTACTGGATGGCGGGGCTGGTGGCGCTGGCCATCTACGCGAACTTCTTCACCCACCACTACGTCGCGGACGTGCGCTGGTACCTCGCCGCGCTGGCGCTGGGGCTGTACGCGCGCACCACCGTGGTGTTCCGCCCACTCGACCGTGACCGCAGCATGCCGCTGCTGCTGGGTTTCCTCCTCACCGGGTTCTTCATCTGGCTCGCGGAAAACATCAGCACCTTCTTCGGGATCTGGCGCTATCCCGACCAGCTGGGCGCATGGACCGCGGTGCACGTCGGCAAGTGGAGCTCGTGGTCGCTGCTGGTGGTCATGACGTTCACCATCGTGGCGAACCTGAAGCACCTCAAGGAGCGCGTGCACGTCCCGACGTGAGTACACGGCCACGGAGTACGGCACGTATCCACCCGCGCCCTTTCCCACGGTGCGGGAGAACTGGCGGCCATAGCAACAGCGGCGTTGTCGGCACCTAGATTGGGGGATGCTGACCTACGTCGCTGCCCGCGACTTGCTTGTGGCGCATCTGCGCGCCGACGCGCGGGCGCATCGCGCCGGTCAGCTCGATGAGATCGGACGGCGGTTCGATCGCGTGGAGCACCAGTTTCCCACGGGCACCGCACCCGAGCTCGCCAAGCTCCACATCGCGCTCGCCTTCTGGGACGGGTGGATCGACGCACGGAACAACGGCTGGCCGCGCGGCCCCATCGCCCCCGACGACTGGCCCGAGCTCGCGGAGCGCGTGGCCAGCGACCTCGCGGCAGACCTGGACATCTCACCCGTGGTGGTGCTCGCGCGCTTCGATCTCGTCGCGCACCCGAACCTGAACGAGCGCGTGCAGACGCTCGCCCGCCGCCTGCGCCATCGCGACCCGGTGGAACGATGAGCTCGCGCATTCGCATCGCCGAGGGCGAGGAAGGCGCCGAGCGCCCGTACGAGAACCTGCTCCCGCTCGTGGACGCGCTCGTCGCGGGCGGAAACCGCTGGACCAGCCCGACCGGTCCCTTCTATCGTGACCGCGACGGCTGGCGGTGCGACATGGAGGATGCGCTCGACTTCGAGATGATCGAGGAGCTGTTCGAGCTGCCACCGTCCATCGAGGTGTCACCCGCGTACGGAACGGTGCTAGACCGGAACACCTGGGTCATCATCGAAGGAGACGCCGGCTGATTCCTGCCGAGGGGTCCGGCCTTCCGGCGCTCCAGCGACGCACGCTGCGACTGCTGTTCGCGAGCCAGACCACCGGCAGCGTCGGCGTCGCCGTCGGGATGTCGGTGGGGGCGCTCCTCGCCGCGGACATGGTCAGCATTGGCGTGTCGGGGCTGGCGCAGAGCGCCGCCGTGACGGGCGCCGCGCTGCTCGCGATCCCGGCCACGCGCATCGTGCGTCGGTCCGGGCGCGGGCCAAGCCTCGCGGCGATGTACGCGATCGCTGCCGCCGGGGCAGCGCTCACCGTCGTCGCGGCAACGACGCGTTCGCCGGCACTGCTCTTCGCCGGGTTCTTCCTCTTCGGCGGCGGAATGACCGCGGGGCTCCAGGCGCGCTACGCCGCCGTGGACCTGGCGCCGAAGGAGCAATACGGCCGCCACCTCTCGCTGGTCGTGTGGGCCACGACCGTGGGCGGCGTGATCGGCCCGAACCTCTCATCCATCGCGGGCACCTCGCTCGATTCCTTCGGGATTCCAACGCTCGCCGGACCATTCGTCTTCTCGGTGGTGCTCTTCATCCTGGCCGCCCTGCTCCTGTTCATCCTCCTTCGGCCGGACCCGTTTCTCGTCGCGCAGCGCGCTTCCGCGGGCGCGGCAACGGGGCCAGCGCCAACAGGGTCGCGCGGGGGGATGGGCGCAGCGCTGCGCGCCGTTCTCGCAAACACCGACGCGCGGCTCGGCATCGCGGCGGCTTCGGTGGGGCACCTCGTCATGGTCGGCGTGATGGCGATGACCCCGGTGCACATCCGCGGCGCGGGGCACGCTCCCGCGCACACCCTCCGCATCGTCGGCATCGTGCTCAGCCTGCACATCGCGGGGATGTACGCGTTCTCGCCGGTCATGGGCTGGCTGAGCGATCGCGTCGGCCGCCGCCCGGTCATCCTCGGCGGGATCATCATCCTGCTCGCGGCGTGCGCGGTGGCCGGCACCGCGGGGCACGATTCGACGAGGCTTGCGATCGGGCTCGTGCTGCTCGGGCTCGGATGGTCTGCCACCATGGTGGCGGGTTCCGCGCTGCTCAGCCAGTCCATCTCCCAGGAGCTGCGTGCTTCGGCGCAGGGGCTGTCGGATCTCGTGATGGGACTCGCCGGCGCCACCGCCGGCGCGCTCTCCGGCGTGGTGGTGCATGTGTGGCACTATCCGCGGCTGACGCTGCTGGCGGCCATCGCGACGCTGCCGCTGGCGGTGCTGGCGCTGATGCGTCGCAGAAGCGCCGTGTAGGAAACGGCGGGGCTACCGCCGGGCGTCCGCGTTCACCATGACCGGCTGCGTCCACGCCACGGCGCCGTTCGAGTCCACGACCTTCGCGCGCACGTACCCTTCGCTGCCCGTGATCTCGTAGCGCGCTGGACTCGCGGTGCTTTCCTGGAGCACGCGTCCTCTGCGGCCGATGAACTGGATGCGGTGTTTCGTGTCCCAGACCTGGCGCACCGTCAGCGTGATGCTGCGGGCGGTCGCGACGTACTCCGTGAGCTCCACCCCGGTGGACGCATAGAAGTCCCCGCGCTCCATGGCGGCGAGCAGCTCGACGGTGCCGAGCCGCTCCGCGCGCACGTGGATCCATCCCTGCCCGGGACGCGACGACGCGTTGTCCCACGGTCGCTTGAAGTGGTGGGCGTCGTCCACTGCTATACCATATAGAAGGATCCCCCGCGTGAGCAGCGAGTCCCACACCTGCTCCAGCCCGGGCAGCCCGCCGCCGCCGAGGTTGTTCACCAGCGGGTGTCCGTTGAACACCTCGAACAGCTTCGTGTTGCGCACGCGCGCCAGGTCGTCGGCGCTGATGGCCCATCCGAAGTTGGGATGGTTGATGCTCGGCACCCCGCCCGCCGCGCGGATGGCGTCCACGTTCCGCTGCAGCGTCTCCACGACGCTGCTCCCGCCCTGGGGCTGGACCAGCCGCGTGACGCCGTGGCCGTTGATGTGGAGCGACTTCGCCTCGAACCGGTCGGTGATCTCCTCGCCGCGCACGATGAGGAACTGCTCGTCCGCGCCCATCAGCGCGTTGAGACCGTCCACGCTGGTGAGGAAGTTGTGGTCGGTGAGCGCCACGAACTGGTAGCCGTGCTCGCGGTACCACCGCGCCACCTCGTCGGGCGGTGAGTCGCCGTCGCTGTTGAGGGTGTGGGTGTGCGTGTTTCCCTTGTACCAGCGCAGCTGTCCCTGGGCGGCGGCGTGCGCGCGGTCAAGCTGACCGGCGCCCAGCCAGAGGGCGGCGAGGAGTGCGAGCCAGGCGGTGATGCGGATAGGAAGGGGTCTTCGCATTGCGTGGCGGGCTGGGGGAAATGCTGGACGCGGAAACGAACGGACGAGAGGCTCGCTGGATGGATATTCTATGTGGAGGATGTGCGCCTGTTGAGGCCCCGACACAATGGTTCCGCGAATGCCTCAATCACTCAGTCTGTGGGAGCGGGTGAAGCCGTTGGTTGCGGACGTACAGCGCCGGATCATCGGGCTGTCGCGGCCCACGGGCGCCGTGAACGCGCGCCGCCTGGCGGAGCGCGGCGAGACCCTCGACACGATCGTCATGCGGGACGCGGTGGCGGCGGACACCCCCGCACTCGCGGCACTGCACGTCACCCTCTGGAACCGCACCTACCGGATGCGCGGGCCATCGGTGGCCACCCGGCTCGCGCAGTGGAACAGGCTCTTTTCCGAGGGCGACCTACGCGAGTTCGTGCTCGTGCTGGAGGACCGCGAGCGCCGTATCATCGGGTTCGCGCGCGGTGGGCCGCACGACGGGCCGTTCGACGGTGAGCTGAACAAGATCTACCTGCGGTGGGAGTACCACGGACTCGGACTCGGCCGGCGCATGATGGCGGAAGCGGCGCGGCGGTTCCTCGATCGGGGCATGCGCTCCTTCATCCTGTTCGCCGAGCGCAGCAACCCGACGATCGGATTCTACGACCGCCTCGGGGGCGAGCGGCTCCGGGACGGGCGCGGCCAGTTCCACGGCGCGTATGCCTGGCGCGACGCCAGGACCTTGCTTGGGACACTTGGGACTGCGGACGCTAAATTCCGGTAGATGACTGACGAACAGGTACGCACGCCCGCCCAGTGGAATACCGGGCCGGCAGCCAAGGCGAAGAACGCGGTGCAGCGGTCCGTGACCGCGCTACTCGATGAGCTCGCTCCCGAACGCGTGCTCACCCGGGTCTCGCAGATCCCAGGCGAAGTGGAGCAGCATCGCACGCCGAGCGGCTGCGTGCTCCAGGCAGCCGACTGTGCGGTGAGCGTGTCGTGGTTCCCGGAGACGACGAAGGTGAGCGCGCTGGGCGAGCTGCACGTGGTGGTGTGGCGCGGCAAGGTCACCCGGCGCGGGGGCCGACCGCCGACCAAGGGGGCGACGATCGTCGCGGACTTCGTGGTCACCCCGATCGATCCGCCATCGGAGGACGCGCTCTGGCTAGCGGCCGACGGTACCCGCTTCGACACGGTGGCGCTGTCCGCAAAGATCCTCGGGCTCCTGGAGTCGCAGATCCTGTCGCAGGGCTGAAACACGATGTCGTCGATTCTCCTTGCCGCGTATTTCGTTGTTGCGGCGCAGGGATCCTGCGAGCTTCGTTGCAGATGCATTGATCCCGCGTCGCGTGGACAGACGCATGCCGAGGCGACAGCCCACCGGGTGAGTCGCGCTGAACGTGTCGTGTTGGGGACTGTTCTTCGCATCGACACTCTCTCGCGGACGACATGGATCGGGCCTGGCCACGAGGTGTCCCTTCGGCCTGTTGTCGCCCGCATCCGCGTGAATCGTGTGTGGCGCGGACCCGCCACCGACACGATGACGGTGATGCTTACCGCCGTCGAGAATCGGTCCTCCTGCGACCTCATGTTCAGGTCGGGATCGTCGTGGCTCATCTTCGCTGCTGGCACCGGAGGTGGTCCACTCGCAACCCGGGCCTGTTCCGGAACTGTCGAGGAGAGCGAGGCTGACGCCACCCTCAGGGCGCTTGGCCCTGGGCACGTCATCCTGCCCTGAGCTTTCTGCCCTCGTCTGATTCAGTGATGCAGTTCATGGTCGTCGAGCGGTTCCGCCAGGGGGCTGCGCCGGTCTATGCGCGTTTCCGCGAGCGCGGCCGCATGGCCCCCGACGGGCTTCGCTACGTCGGCAGCTGGGTGACCGCGGACCTGGGCACCTGCTACCAGGTCATGGAGTGCGACGACCGCCGGCTGCTCGACGAGTGGATGGCGAGCTGGCGCGACCTCGTGGAGTTCGAGGTCTTCCCAGTGATCACCTCCGCCGAAGCGTCCGCCCAGGCAGGCAGCTCGGGCTGACGGCTGGCGGCTGAGCGGCGCCGCGCGCATTCTTGGCGCACAACCTCCCGCCACGCTCATGCGCCAGTCTCTCCTGATCCCCGCCGCGCTGGTCGCGGCCCTCGCCCTGCCGCGCATCGCGGCTGCCCAGCACATCATCGGCGCCCGCGACGCACGCGCCCTGCGCGCCGACAGCGTCTTCCAGCGCTTCGATCGCACCGACTCACCCGGCTGCGCCCTCGGCGTCTATCAGGACAGCCGCATCCTCTACGCGCGCGGCTACGGCATGGCCAGCCTGGAGCACGGCATCGCGATCACGCCGCGCACGGTGCTCGACGTCGGCTCGATCTCGAAGCAGTTCACCGCGATGGCGGTGCTCCTGCTGGAGAAGGACGGGAAGCTCTCCCTCGACGATCCCATCCGGAAGCACATCCCGGAGATGCCCGCGTACGCGGACCGCATCACCCTCCGCCGCGCCCTGAGCCAGACCAGCGGGCTGCGCGACCTGTACACCCTCATGGGCCAGACCGGCCGCGTCTTTGAGGGCGACACGGTGGACGCGCTGCGCATCATCACGCGCTCCGCCGAGCCGAACTACGAGCCCGGCGCGCGCTACCTCTACACGAACTCGGGGTGGATCCTCGCCGCGCAAGCCATCTACCGCATCACGGGCAAGACGCTCGCGCAGTTCGCCGACGAGCGCATCTTCTCCCCACTCGGCATGCACGACACGCGCTACCTCTCGGATGCGTCGCTCGTGATCCCGAACGTCGCCGAGAGCTACACCCCCCGCGCGGGCGGCGGATACCGCCTGGCGCGCTCCTCGTATGACGGCTCGATCATGGGTGCCGGCGCGGTGCATACCACCGTGGAGGACTTCGCGCGCTGGCTGAACAATTACGAGACGGCCGTGGTGGGAGGACGCGACGCCATTGCCACCCTCACGACTCCCACGAAGCTCAACGACGGCTCGCCCGCCCGCTCGGGCGCGACGCAGGCGTATGCGGTGGGGCTCAGCGCAGGCACGCTGCGCGGCCTCCCGATGATCTCGCACGGCGGGAGCTGGGCCGGATTCCGCGGCCACTTCCTCCGCTTTCCCGAGCAGCGCCTTTCGGTCGCGACGTTCTGCAACCTCAGCACCTCTGGCCCGGATTCCCTGGCCCGCAAGGTGGCCGGCATCTACCTCGGCGACCGGATGCAGCCCGACAGCGCCAGCATCTGGACGGTGACGCTGGCCGGCACGCCGCGCGCCGAGACGCCGGCCGCCGAGCTCCGCCCGCTGGTGGGAGTATGGCGCCACATCGAGCGTGGCGAAGTGCGTCGCACGCGGTTGTTCGGCGACACGCTCGTGTCGCTCGGCGGGCCGCGCACCCCGCTCATCCCCCTCGGCGGCGGACGCTTTCGCAGTGCCTCGGGCATGGAGATCCGCTTCGAGGGGAGCGCGGCGTCGCCGTCGCGCATGTTCGTGCGCACCGCGGGCGACACCGTGACCTTCACGCGCGTCGAGAGCGCGACGCTGACCCCGGCGCGACTCGCCGAGTATGGCGGCAGCTACCGGAGCGACGAGGTCGAGGCGACGCACATCTGGCGCGTCGAGCGGGACACGCTCGTCGTGTACATAAACGATCGCCGCGCCGGTGTGCTGGATCCGACCTACGCCGACGGTTTCCAGCGCGGTGGATCGGTGATCGACGTGACGCGCGACGGTCGGGGGCGGATCACCGGATTCGTCGTGCAGGCCGGGCGCGTGCGCAACCTCAGGTTCACCCGGGTCAGTCACTAACCTGTCATTCCGAGCGAAGCGAGGAATCTGAAGCTGAACTGCAGATCCCTCACTCCGTTCGGGATGACGGCTGGAACGCTTCGCGCTGCCCCTCGGCAAGGCGGCCGAGGTCCTCGCCGATCGCGCGCGCGGCGTCCATCAGGGTCGTGAGCGGCGCGAGGTCGGTGGCCCCCGCATGCAGCCGGAGCAGGTCGAGGCGGATGCCCTCGAGTGCCGCGACGCTCTCCGCGAGCACCGCCTTCGCCGCATCGCGCCGGCGCGTGAGGACTTCGGCGCCCGTGGAGCCGGAGGGAGCCATCGCGGCGACGACGTCCATCTCCGCGCGCGCCTCCGCGGCCCGGGCTTCCAGCGCGGCGACGATGGCGGGCAGCTCACCTACCTGCTCGCGGTATGCCTTGGGCAGCGCGGCAAACAGCTCGCCGGCCGCAACGCCGAGCGCCGCTTCGGTGGCACGGAACACCGAGCCGCCCACCCGCGACTGCTCCGGCGCGCCAAGCCGCCGCGCGAGCCACGTGCCGATCCGGCTGTTCCAGAGCCGGTCGCGAATCCCGGTCTGGAACTCGTTGCGGATCCAGGTGGGGATGAACTGGAGGTCGAGCGCGTTGCTGATCGCCCCGAGCAGCATGGTGCTCATCAGGGGCACGAGCAGGAACGCGATCGACGTCTGGTTCTCGTGGATCACGCCTGACGCCAGCAATCCGGCAGTGACCGCGAGCCAGGTGCCTGACGCGACGGTCGCGTTGCGCACGAGCCGGTGGGAGCGGGGCTCACGCTCGTTCAGGGTGAGCGCGTCGGTCTCGGCACGTTCGCGACGCGATACCTCGAGCGCGGTGCGCAGGTCCGCGATGGTGTGCCCCGCCTTGAACTGGCGGCTCGCCTGGTGGATGTGGAAGCCGATGATCGGAAAGATGGGTGCCACCGCGACGGTGCCGAGGACAATGACGTCCCAGAGGCTGCTGCCCGGGTTTCCGGTCACGTTCGCGTAGATGTTCCCCGCGGTGAGCACGCTGAATCCCGCCGACCACCCCATGTAAGGCACGAGCAGCGGGTTCCGCGCGCCGAGCCAGCCGCGGAGCGTCGCCGGGAGCTGTCGCGCATCGGGCGCCGGAACGAGCGCCGCCGCGAGCGTCTCTCCGTCAGGAAAACGCTCGTCGGGCTCGCGCGCGAGGCAGCGATCGATCGCGGCGCCGAGCGCGGCAGGCAGCCCTGGCGCGGCGCGCGTCACGGTCGGTGCCGCTTCGGTGGCCTGCTTCACCAGCAGCGCGGGCAGGCTGGGCGTGTCGAACGGGAGGCGGCCGCTCACCGCGAGGTACCCCACGACGCCGAGCGCGTAGATGTCGCTACGCCCGTCCACCGCGCCGTTCGCGGCCTGCTCGGGGCTCATGAAGTGGGCGGTGCCCATGATCTTGCCCGAGTCCGCCGCGACGACGGCGCTCCCGCCGTGCGCGATGCCGAAATCCGTGACGAGCGCGCGCCCGCTGTTCGCCTCCAGCAGGATGTTGTCGGGCTTGACGTCACGATGCACGATGCCGCGGCCATGCGCGTAGGCAAGCGCCCACGCCACCTCGCGCATGACACGCGCCGCGTCCGCGGGAGGGATGGGGCCGCGCGCGCGGAGCCGCTCGCCGAGCGTCTCGCCTTCCACGTAGCTCATGACGAAGAAGACGAACCCGCCCGCCTCGCCCACGCGATGGATGGGCACGATGTGCGGGTGCGACAGGCCGGCCGCGGTGCGCGCTTCCCGGATGAACCGCTCGCGGGCGGCGGAGTCGCGCGCGAGGTGGCTGGGCAGGACCTTGATGGCGACGTCGCGGTCGAGCTGCACGTCGCGCGCGAGATAGACGACGCCCATGCCGCCGCGCCCGAGCTCGCGCTGGAGCGAGTACTCGCCGGCGAGTGCGCCCTGGAGCTCGAGGAACTCCGCGGAGGCACTACTCATGTCTGACCTTGTCCGATTCACGCGGTTTCGCCCGTGCCGCGCCACCAGCCCCCAGCAGCTCGCGCTTCTCGGCCTCGGAGAGCCCGACGTCGCCGGGATCCTCCACGGCGCCGGCGCCGCGCGGAGCGGCACCCTTCCTGGCCAGCCAGAGCGACCCCGCCGCCGACCCGGCACACACCACGATGAACGGAACCGCGAGCGTGGCCGTCACCCGGATGAGGCTGAGGTCCTCCCGGAGCGTGGCGAGACCCACCGTCGCCATCGCGGCCGGCACCATGCTGAGCAGCAGGCCGCCGACTGCCCCCCACGCGGCGAACCGCGGAAGGGACATCTCCTCGAAGCGCCGTTTCCGCGCCGCCACGCCAAGCACCACCGAGAAAATCGCGCCGCCCACGAAGCCCGGCACCGCGAGCGCCGGGAGAGGAGCATCAAAGAACCTGAAGAACGTGTCCCAGGGGAGGAACGGGGTGACGAGGCTCGTGACGCCAATGAGGAGTCCGGTCAGCGCCCATGCCACCGCCCAGGCAATCCCCATCCCGATCGCGCCGCGCAACCTTCGCAGGAACGTCCTCATTCACCGCCTCGCTCGAATGCTGCCATCCCGGGGTCCCCGTTCCATGTTGTCCATGCCCACCGTCGATCTACTTTATGATATAAAGTGGAATGTACAGGAGGGACTGGGCGTTGTCAGGGGGGCGGACGAACGGGGGGAGTCGAGCAGCGAACGCGGCCGCGCTGCCGCGCGCTGCGTTCAACTCCCGGTTCGCGAGACGTACAGCTCGATCCCGTCGAGCACGAGCTGCAGCCCGAAGTCGAACGACTCCTCGATGGTGCGCGGGCGCCCATCCGATGGCGCGGTGATGATCGCGGCGAAGGTCGGGAACCGCGGATCTCCAATGGAGCGACCGAGGTCGGCCCCGACGGCGGCCGCCCACTCGGCCTCCGAGACTCCGCGCGCCCGCGCGCGCGCGAGCGAGATGGACGTGTCCGACGCGCCGCGCGTGTAACCATCCACGATGCTGAGCACCTGGCCCAGCTCGGCGGCGGCCAGCCCCGTGCGCGAGAGCGATTCGGCCAGCGCCTCGAGCCAGAGCAGCCAGTTCGGGCCATGCGGCGCGGCGACGAACGGCAGCTCTGCAAGCCACGGGCGCGCGCACAGCATCCGTCGCTTGGCATGGGACCATGCCGCCACTTCCGCGCGCCACGTCGCGCGTGGCTCCGAACGGGCCGGCGGACGACCGAGCCCGGCGTCCACGATGGCGTCGTAGAGCGCCTCCTTGCTGGGGAAGTACCGGTAGACCGCCATGGTCGTGAAGCCGAGCCGGGACGACACGGCGTGCATCGTCACCGCGCCAAGGCCGTCCTCGTCAGCGATGGCCATGGCGGCGCGCACGACGTCGTCCGGTGTGAGCGCTGGCTTGGGCCCGCGCGTCGGGGGCGAGCGGTCATCCCACAGGAGCTCGCTCCGGCGGCGCAGCGCGGGATCCACGGTGGCCGAGGCCCGCATGACGTCGTCGTGCGTGAGCCGGCCACCCTCTTCCGCCGGGTCCTTCCGCCGGCCCGCCCCCTTCCCGGCCGGCTTTGCCGGCCTCGCGGCCTTCCTGCGACCCGCCATGACTCCCCCCGGAACGAATTGGGTGTTGACAGCCCAGAAACTGTGTATATGATACACCGTAACTGTGTACCTGGTACACTAATCAATGACCGTCCTGCGGGGAACCCCCCCCGGCGGACCCACCCTCTCGAGGCCTTCCATGATCAGAGCTGCCGCTGTCACCGCCGCCATCACCCTTGGCGTCTTCATCACCCCGCTCACCAGCGCGAGCGGCCAGTCCGGCTCCTCGCGTCCCGCAACGTGGGAGCTGCGTCTCCCGAGCGGCGCCTTCGTCCCGACGGGCGATCTGCGCAACACCCTGAAGAATGCGCAGGCGTCCGCCATTCAGCTCGCATGGCTCGTCCGCCCGCAGCTCGCGCTCGTCGGAAGCTTCACCTGGGCGCGCAGCCGCGACATCACCCTCACCGGATCGCCGAAGCTCGACGTCTTCAACTCGGATCTCGGCGTCGAGGCGCGTACCGTCGATCGCGTCGCCGGCGCAGTGACGCTGAGCGCCTTCGCTGGTATCGGCGCCGGTGCCCGCTCGTACAACTATCGCAAGCTCGACGTGAACGCGACGAACAACCTCGCGGCCTTCGGCAGTGTGGGCGGTGAGGCCGGCATCGGCCGGTTCGGGCTGCGGCTCGAGGCGCGTGACTACGCCACCGGCTTCCGCCCGCTCATCGGCGGCGGCACCTCGGAGGCGCGGAACGATGTCGTGATCATGGCGACGGTGCGCTTCAATCGCCGTCGCGCAACGCAGGACCAGCAGTAGGCGCCGGAGAAACGCGATGAAGACGAACAAGGCCGACTGGCTCATCCCCGCTTCGCTCATCCTGCTCAGCATCGTGCCGGCGATTGGCGGCACGGTTCGGCTGGCCCAGCTGGGCGACGGGGTCGTGACGGCGGAGAATGCACGATTCTTCGCGGCGCCTCTGCCGATTCTCGTCCACATCGGGGCGGCGATGGTCTACAGTTTCCTCGGCGCGCTCCAGTTCTCGCCGGGGTTCCGGCGCCGCAACCGCGGCTGGCATCGCGCGGCTGGCCGGGTGCTGCTCCCGGCCGGGGCGATCGTGGCCCTCTCCGGACTGTGGATGACGCTGACGTACGCATTCCCGGCGGCTGATGGTATCGCGGTGTACGTCGAGCGCCTCGTCTTCGGGCTGGCCATGCTGCTGGCTCTCGCGTTCGGCGTGGATGCGTTGCGCCGCCGGAAGTACGCCGAGCATGGCGAGTGGATGATCCGTGCCTATGCCATCGGACTCGGCGCGGGGACGCAGGTGCTCACCCACCTTCCCTGGTTCGTGCTGGTGAACCTCACGCCCGGCGAGACTCCGCGCGCCGTGATGATGGGCCTCGGCTGGGTGATCAATGTCGCCGTCGCCGAGTGGATCATCCGCCGACCCGCGACGCGGGCGCGGCCGGCGCTGGCGGCCGTATGAGTGTGACGGCAACCCTCCTGGGCGCCGCGATCGTCGGGGCGGGCGCAACCATCTGCATGGACCTCTGGTCGCTGTTCCTCCGCCGCGTGTTCGGCGTGCGCTCGCTCGACTTGTGCCTGCTCGGCCGGTGGGTGCTTCACATGCCCGCGCGCGTGCGGCACGACAGCATCGCCGCCTCGGAAGCGAAGCCGCGCGAGTGCGCGGCTCAGGAGCCTCGCGACCCACACGGTGTTCGGCGTGGGTCTGTATGCGTCAGCAATGCTCCTGAACCGGTTGACCTGACACCCGTAATCCGCTCAGCGCGCGGCCTGCGTCGAGGCGAAGGTGGACATCACATAGAGCCGCATCGCCTCGATCTCGGCGTCGGTCATGCGAGCGTAGAACGGCCACGGCATCTTCTCCGGGTCGAGATCGCGCCCCGACGGCGTCTTCCCTGTGCGCAGCGTGTTGCGAAAGGCCTCGGCGGAATTGTTCGCGACGAACGCCACGAGGCTCGGCCCCGGCGGCGGACCGGGGCCCTCCCGCTCGCCGCGCAGGTCGAACCCGTGGCACACCGTGCACCCACCGATATTCATGAGGTAGCTGCCGTATTCCGCGGTCACTCCCGAAGCGACCGAGCGCATCCCCACCGAATCGTGCGCGATGATGTCCACCGCCACGGGCATCACGCCGGCGCCGAGCATCGCGCCTCCCATGAGCCCGATGCGCCGCTCGGGAAAGCTGCGGTCCACCGGCGGGATCGTCCGCAGGTACGCGATGAGCGCCGCTGCGTCCGAATCGCTCAGGTGCGCGTAGGCCTCGGAGGGCATGATGAGCAGGCGACGCCCGTCCTTCGCGACGCCGTGCCGGATGGCGCGCGCCCAGTCTTCGGCGGTGTATCCCGCGCCGATGCCGCCCTGGCCGCGCGTCAGATTCGGCGCGGCCATGCTCGCGATCATCGCCGGCGCCGGGAACGGCTTGCCGCCGAGGTCGGGACCGTGGCACGCCTCGCATGAGGTGAGGGCGGTCGCGACGTGTCGTCCGCGCGCCAGCGCCGCGCTGTCGGAGGCCAGAGACACATTCTTCGCCGCGACCGCAGGGGCCCGGGCGGCCTTGCTCCGCCCCGCGAAGAAGAGGCCTGCCACCACGATCACCACGAGAGCGACCAGGCCGGCGACGCCAATGCCGAGCCACTTGAGGACCTTGAGCATGCGGGGGGGG
>Ga0307505_10002010_pt1 | contig 14976 bp, 15 predicted proteins | sample 23_S_MG_FD_202183 | JGI IMG/M metagenome (GOLD analysis project Ga0307505, IMG submission 202183) | Soil microbial communities from Populus trichocarpa stands in riparian zone in the Pacific Northwest, United States - 23_S | ecosystem: Environmental > Terrestrial > Soil > Riparian zone > Trees...
GCTCCGCCGATTCCCGGGCGTGAGCCAGGACGAACTCGGAGACGCTCAAGTGAGAGTCGCGTAACCCCGCCGTATAATCCAGTCATGGATCGCATACCCTCCGAGTCGCTCCGTCGCTGGGCACGCGCCTGGGAAAGCGCCGGCGCGTTTCTCGCCCGCGAGCGGGCGCGCAGGCTGCGCGCCATGACGGACGACGACGTCCGGGCGGCCGTGGCCGTGTTGTTCGGCGGTCGCCCTCCAACGCGGGACGACCGGCGCGCCACCGGCCTGGTCGAGCAACAGCGCCTCTTCCGCAAGCTGCGATGACCCTGGCTCCGCCAGGTCTGTTCGCCGCAGCCGGAGAAGTCCAGGCAAAGCTGAGCGGCGCCGGGTTCCGCTTCTGCTTCATCGGCGGCCTGGCCCTGCAGCGCTGGGGCGAACCCCGCTACACCCGCGACATCGACCTTACGCTGCTGTGCCGCTTCGGCGAGGAGATCGCCGTCGCAAGGCGCCTCGCCGGGCTCGTCTCGCCCCGGTTCGCCGAGGCGGTGGAATTCGCGCGCGAGTCACGCGTCTTCCTCGGCGAGACGAGCGACGGCACGCCGGTGGACATCGCGCTCGGGGGGATCGACTTCGAGGTTCGCTGCGTCGAACGCGCCTCGCCGTTCGATTTCGGCGGCGGCCTTTCGCTCGTGACGTGCGCCGCCGAAGATCTCGTCGTCATGAAGGCCTTCGCGGGGCGCGGCCAGGACTGGGTCGACATCGAGGCAATCATCGTCCGCCGCGGCCCGGACCTCGACTGGGCATCGATCGATCGAGAACTCGAGCCGCTGCTTGCGTTGAAAGACGCGAGCGATGCCCGTGAAAGGCTGGCGGCGCTGCGCGAGGAGCGCCCGCCGTAATCAGCCGCTCCAGACACCCGACATCCGGAATCGTCCATGCGGCCCGGGGCGCCGGTCTCAGTTCCCCACGTTCGCGGGAACGTCGCCTTTCCGGATCGCGGGGACCACCGGCGGCTGGCCGGTTTCCAGCAGGATCGCCTGCCCTTCGGCCGACAGGATGAAGCGGACGAAATCGGTGGCCTCCCCGGGATTCTTCGCCGTCGCCGGGACGGAAGCGGCGTTCCTGATCGCCTCGCTCATGTTGACGCTCGCCGGAAAGCGGACGATCTCGATGTCGTTTCGCGCCGCCACCGCGGCGGAGTAATACACCACGCCCGCGTTGGCCCTGCCCTCCCTGACCGCGCGCACCGTATCGGGCACCGAGGTCGGCTTGGACGGATCGACCTGGGCGGCGTCGATGACCTTCTGCGCGAGCTCCGGCTTTCCCTCGAGGTTCGCGGCGCGCTTCAGGAACTCGATCGTGCGGCCGGTACCGAGGTCCTTCTCGCCGGTCACCCGGATGAACGTCGTGCCCGGCTTGGCAAGGTCCGACACCTGGCGGATTCCCAGCGGATTGCCTTTCGCCGTGATCACGACCATTTCGTTGGCCGAGAACACCACGTACCACTGGGCGGCTTTCTTCTCCAGCAAGTCGTCGGCGACGGCCGGTGACGACGGCGCGAAGACGTCGCAAGTTTCGCCCTTGAGGATGCGGTCGGCCAGCTGGCGCGACACCCCCGTCGTAAGGTTTACGGTGACGCCCTTGTTGCGGGATTCGAACGCCTTCTTGAGCTGGCCCATGGGGCCGGCCAGCGAATCGGCGTGGAATACCTCGATGGTGCCGGCCACGGCGCTGCCGGCAAACAGAAAGGCGAGCAGCCCCAAGGCAAGCTTCGCCGGCCAACCCGGATTGCGTTTCATGGTGTCTCCTCGCTCGGATGTGGGAATTGCGGGGCGGCAACGGGCCGAGCGCGCGTTTGCCGCGCGAATAGACTAACACCCGCATGTCTTCTCCTTGAGTCGGCGCATCAGGTCCCGGCGCGCTTCGCGACGGGGGAATACAGGTCGTGCACTTGCAACCGCGTGGCCTGCAGGCGCGCGGCGACGACGCCCAGCAGCCGGTACATGAACGCGAAGCCGAAGGCGGGATCGCTCTTGCACTCGGCGAGCAGCGCGGGCCCGTCGAACGCGAGCGCCTCCACGCGGTCGAGCGCGCGCGCCTGGAAGTACTTGCCGCTCGCCATCAGCAGCGCCGACCAGCCGAGCTCATCGCCGGCCCCGAGCGTCTGCACCCGCAGCGTCGAGCCGGGCTCCTCGACCTCGAGCGCGATCAGCCCCGAGGTGATGAGGTAGAAGTCGTTGCACTCGTCGCCCTCGTGGAAAAGCACGTGGTCGCGCTCGAAGCGCACGGGCTTGGCGAGCGCCGCCAGCTTGTCGACGTGCTTCGGCTCGAACGGCTCGACGAAGTGGTGCCTGCGGAGCCCCGCCTGCAGCGTCTGGTCGATCATGGCGTCGCCTTGCCGTAGCGCGGCTGGTACATCTGCGCCTCGATCCAGGCGAGGACGTCGGGCGGCCGCGCCACCCCGGCGAGCTTCTCCTTGAACGCGATCTCGGCCACCGCCGCGGCGATGAGCGCCGACACCTCGCGGATCTTCGAGAGCGGCGGATAGAGGCTGCCCTGGTCGAGGTCGGCCTGCGTCACGAGCCCCGCCAGCGTGCGCGCGGCCGCCATGAACATCGGCTCGGTGATGCGCCTGGCCCCGCTCGCGATGGCTCCCAGGCCCACGCCGGGGAAGATGTACGAGTTGTTGCCCTGGCGCGGGACGAAGCGCTTGCCGTTGAAGGTGAGCGGGTCGAAGGGCGAGCCGCAGGCGAAGAGCGCGCGCCCGTTCGACCAGGCGTAGGCCTGCTCGGCGGTGCACTCGGACTTCGACGTCGGGTTGGACAGCGCGAAGACGATCGGCCGCGCGTTGATGGCGGCCATGGCCCCGACGACGTCCTGCGTGAAGGCGCCGCCGACCGCGGCCACGCCGATGATCGCCGTGGGCTTGAGGTCCTTGACGGCGTCGAGCAGCGTCGCCACCGGCGCATGCTCGTGCGCGTACGGCAGCTTGTGGTGCGCGAGCTCGCCGCGCGAGGCGACCACCAGGCCGCGCGAGTCGAAGAGCCAGCAGCGCTTGCGCGCGTCGGCCTCCTTCAGGCCCTCGGCCATCATCGCGATCACGGCGAGGTCGGCGATGCCGGTCGCGGCTTCGCCCGCGCCCTGGAAGAGCAGCGTCTGCTCGCCCAGCTTGCCGCCCGTGACGCGCAGCGCGGACAGGATGCCGGCCACGGTCACCGCGGCGGTGCCCTGGATGTCGTCGTTGAAGGTCGGGATCCGGTCGCGGTACTTCGCCAGCAGCCGGAACGCGTTGTGGTTGGCGAAGTCCTCGAACTGGATCACGACCCCCGGGAACGCCTTCTGCGCCGCGGTGATGAACTCCTCCACCAGCGCGTCGTACTCCGCCCCCACGAGCCGCTTCTTGTGCAGGCCGATGTAGAGCGGATCGGTGAGGAAGGCGGGGTTGTTCGTGCCCACGTCGAGCAACACCGGCAGTGTCGTTTCGGGCGCGACGCCCGCGCATGCGGTGTAGAGCGAGAGCTTGCCCACGGGGATGCCCATGCCGTTGGCGCCCAGGTCCCCGAGGCCCAGGATCCTCTCGCCGTCGGAGACCACGATGATCTTCACGTCCTTGCGCGGCCAGTTGGCCAGCACCTCGGCCACGCGGCCGCGGTCCTTCGCGCTCACGAACAGGCCCTTCGGGCGCTGGAAGATGTGGCCGAACTGCTGGCAGGCGAGCCCCACCGTCGGGGTGTACACGATCGGCGTCATCTCGTCGGGGTAGTCCATCAGCACGCGGAAGAAGAGCGTCCAGTTGCGGTCGTGCAGGCCGGCGAGGTCGATGTACTTCTCGAGCGTCGAGGACTTGCGGCGGAAGTTCTCGAGCACGCGGCCGACCTGCGCCTCGAGGGTCGAGACGTGGGGCGGCAGCAGCCCGTGCAATCCGAGCGCGTCGCGCTCGGCGTCCGTGAAGGCCGTGCCCTTGTTGATCGCGGGATCGCGCAGCACGTCCACGCCCTGGGTGGCGGGGGCCACCGGTTCTTGCGTCACCTTGTCCAGCATCGTCGTCTCCATGGTTCGCGCGCCGGGGACCTGAGCTCAGGTCTCCTCGGGCACCATCTTGATGGCTCCGCAGGGGCACTCGGTCTCGCACACGCCGCAGCCCTTGCAGTAATCGAGGTTGAATTCGAAGCGCTTGCCCGGGCCCAGCTTGATGACGGCGTTGTCCGGGCATACGCCGTAGCAGTTGTCGCATTCGAAGCAGTTGCCGCACGACAGGCAGCGGCGCGCCTCGAAGAGCGCGGTGGTCTCGTCCAGGCCCTGGACCACCTCGTCGAAGGTGGACGTGCGGCGCGCGAGCTCGAGCTGCGGGCGCACGGTCTTGGGCGCGTCGGCGTAATACCAGGTGTTGAGCTTGTCGAAGCTCGCGACCTCGTGCTTGGGCAAAGCCGCGTACGCCGCGCCCCGCAGCCATGCGTCGATGTGGCGGGCGGCCTTCTTGCCGTGGCCCACTCCCACCGTCACGGTCCGCTCCGAGGGAACCATGTCGCCGCCGGCGAAAAGGCCCGCGCGCCCGGTCATCATGTTCGGGCCCACCTGCACGACGCCGTCCTTGATCTCGAGGCCGGCCACGCCCTCGAGCAAGCCCAGGTCCACGTCCTGGCCGAGTGCCAGCACCAGCGAATCGGCCTCGAGCGTCTCGGTCTCCCCAGTCGGCTGCGGAAAGCCCTTCTCGTCGAGCTTCATCTTCTCGACCGTGAGCGTGGCCTCGCCGGAAACGCTCTTGATGGTCGAGAGCCACTTGATCAGCACGCCCTCCTCGAGCGCCTCCTGCAGCTCCGATTCGTGGGCCGGCATCTTCTCGCGCGTGCGGCGGTACACGATGATCGCGTCGGTCGCGCCCAGCCGCTTGGCGGTGCGCGCCACGTCGAGCGCGGTGTTGCCGCCGCCGTAGACCACCACGCGCCGGCCGAGCATGGGCTTCGCCTCGCCCTCCATGTCGCGCAGCACCGAAACGGCATCCAGGATCCGCGCCGCCTCGCCCGCGGGGATGTAGGCGCGCTTGCCGATGTGCGCGCCGACCGCAAGGAACGCGGCGTCGAAGCCACGCGCCTTCATCGTCTCCTCGATGCGCTCGACCTTCGCGTTCAGCTCGAGCTTCACGCCCAGGTCGAGGATGCGCTGCACCTCGGCGTCGAGGACGTCGCGCGGCAGGCGGTACTTGGGGATGCCGAAGCGCATCATGCCGCCCGCGAAGGGGCCGGCCTCCATGATCGTGACCTCGTGGCCCAGGCGCCGCAGCTGGTAGGCGGCCGAGAGCCCCGAGGGTCCGGCGCCCACGACCAGCACTTTCTTGCCGCTCTCGGCCTTGGGCGGCGTGAGCTTCCAGCCGCGCCTGATCGCCTCGTCGCCGAGAAAGCGCTCGACCGAGTTGATGCCCACGGCCTCGTCGAGCTCGCCGCGGTTGCACTTCGTCGCGCAGGGGTGGTAGCAAACGCGCCCCATGATGGCGGGCAGCGGGTTGTCCTCGGTGAGCACGCGCCACGCGGCTTCGTAGTCGCCCGACTCGGCATGGAAGAGCCAGCCCTGGATGTTCTCCCCCGCGGGGCACGCGTGGTTGCAGGGCGGCAGGCGGTCGACGTACTGCGGGCGCTTGGTGCGCCACGCCCCGGTCTTGTTGGCGAGGCTCGAGCCCACGTCGAGCGTGATGGCGAAGGGTTTGTCCATCATGTGGACCCTCTCCCCGGCCCTCCCCCAAGGGGGAGGGAGACATCGTTCCCCCTCCCTTGGGAGGGGGCAGGGGGAGGGTCATCCTCCGTCAATCGGAAATCAACGATGTTCTGGTCGGCCATCTGCTGGAGTTGCGCGATGCGCGCGAGGTCGGGCACGTTGCCGAAGAGATGCGCGAAGCGCTTCTGGCGCTTGAGGTACTCGGTCACCGGGACCTGGCGGCGTATGCGGCCGCGCGCGGTCACCTTGCCGTGGTGCGCCTCGAAGAGCGGGAAGAGCCCCGACTCCACCGCGAGCCGGGCGATGAGGATGGTCTCCTCGGAGGCCGATCCCCACCCCAGCGGGCAGGGGACGAAGATGTGGATGTAGCGCGCGCCGCGGATCGACATCGCGTGCGTGACCTTGGCCTCGAGGTCGCGCAGGTTGGACACGCTGGCGGTCGCCACATAGGGAATGCGGTGGGCCATCGCGATCAGCGGCACGTTCTTGCCGGTGCCGAAGACGTTGCCGGGGACCGGCCCCACCGCGGGCGTCGTGGCGGTGCGCGCCGCGGGCGGCGTGGCGCTCGAGCGCTGCACCCCGGTATTCATGTAGGCCTCGTTGTCGTAGCAGATGTAGAGCACGTCGTCGTTGCGCTCGAACATCCCCGAGAGGCAGCCGAAGCCGATGTCGGTGGTGCCGCCGTCGCCGCCCTGGGCGATCACGCGCACGTCCTCGCGCCCGAGCGCGCGCTGCGCCGCGGCGATCCCCGAGGCCACGGCCGCGGCATTGCCGAAGAGCGAGTGGATCCACGGCACCTGCCACGAGGTCTCCGGATAGGGCGTCGAGAACACCTCGAGGCAGCCGGTCGCATTCACGCAGATGAGCTTGTTGCCGGTGGCGCGCATCGCGGCGTCTATGGCATAGCGCGCGCCCAGCGCCTCGCCGCACCCCTGGCACGCGCGGTGCCCCGAGTTGAGCGAGTTGGTGCGATGCATGTCGGCCTGCACCGTGCGCTGGTCCTCGGCGAGCAGCCGGTTGCCGACGGTGAAGGTGCCGGTCTGGTAGTACTTGATGGTCTGTTCCAATTCGCCTCCGGTCAGCCGATGCCCGACGCGACCGTGCCGATGCGCCGCAGGATCGCCTCGGCCGTCGGTCCGGTTCGCCGCTGCCCGCGCTCGCGCTCGAGCTCGTGGCTCACGATGTCGGTATTGAGGTCGAGGAAGGTCACCTGGTCGAGCTCGTCGCGCTCGGCCTCCTCGAAGAGCTTCGTGAGCGACGCGCGCGTGATGGCGCGACCGCCGAGGCCGGCGATCACCGTGTAGCCGTTCAGGTGGATACCGGAGAGCGACTTGCGCACGCCGTCGGAGACGATGCCGCCCAGCCCGACCGCGAGGCACTTTTCCAGCACCACGACGCGGCGCGCGTGGCGCAACGCCTCGCGCAGCACCGCCAGCGGGAAGGGGCGGAAGGAACAGATCGAGACCGAGCCGATCTTCCTGCCGCGCTCGCGCATCTCGTCGACGACCTCCTGGATGGTGCCGTTCACCGAGCCCAGGGCGACCACGATGGTGTCGGCGTCCTCGGTGCGATAGGTGCGGATGAGCCCACCCGAGTCGCGCCCGAAAGCGCGCGTGAAGTCGCGCGCGACCTCGGGAATGAAGTCGAGTGCGCGCAGCTGCTTGTGATGCGAGAGGTAGCGCACCTCGGTGAACGCCTCGGGACCCACCAGCGCGCCCATGCTCACGGGATCGGCCGGATCGAGGATCTGGCGCGGCACATAGGGCGGGAGGAATGCATCCACCTCCTCCTGCGTGGGGACGTCGACGCGCTCGTAGGCGTGCGTGAGGATGAAACCGTCCATGCACACCATCACCGGGCACGCCAGCTCCTCGGCGATGCGGAAGGCCTGGATATGGAGGTCCAACGCCTCCTGGTTGGTCTCGGCATAGAGCTGGATCCAGCCGGCGTCGCGCACCGACATGCTGTCGGAGTGGTCGTTCCAGATGTTGATCGGCGCGCCGATGGCGCGGTTGCCGACCGTCATCACGATCGGAAGCCCCAGCCCCGATGCGTTGTAGACCGCCTCGGCCATGAAGAGCAGCCCCTGGCTGCTGGTGGCGGTGTACGCGCGCACGCCCGCGGCCGATGCGCCGATCGCCACCGACATCGCGGCGAACTCGCTCTCCACGTTGATGTATTCGCAGTCCTTCAGGCTCCCGTCCTTCACCATCTCGCCCAGGCCCTCGACGATGTGGGTCTGCGGCGTGATCGGGTAGGCGCAGATCACCTGAGGCCGGGAGAGGGCGATCGCCTCGGCGACGGCGTGGGATCCTTCGGTCTGCTTAAGCAAGGGCTGCCTCCTGGGCGCGCGCTGCGAGCGCGTGGGCTTCGAGCGCCGCGGCCACGTTCTTCTCGGCGATCTTCGCGGGGAACTTGTCGCGGATCGCGGCCACCACGGACTCGATCTTCAGCATGCCGGTGGCGGCGGCGAAGCCGGCCAGCAGCGCCGCGTTGGGCACCGCCCGCCCCACGTGCTTCAACGCGAGCTCGGTCGCGGGCAGGCACGCCACGCGGTAGTGCTGGTCCCCGCGCACGAGGCTTTCCAGGCCGAGCTCGCCCAGGGTGCGCGACGAGTTGAGCAGCACGAACCCGCCCGTGCGCAGGCCGCTGAAGAGGTCCACCTGGTGCAAAAGGGTGCAGTCCTGGACGATCAGCGCGTCCGGCTCCAGCACCGGCTCGCGCAGGCGGATCACGCGGTCGTCGATGCGGCAGAAGGCCATCACCGGGGCGCCCATGCGCTCGGAGCCGAAGCTCGGGAAAGCCTGCGCGTGGCGGCCCTCGAGGAAGGCGGCCACCGACAGCATCTCGGCGCCTGATACGACGCCCTGACCGCCACGGCCATGAATGCGAATCTGGAACACGCCCACCTCCTTCAGGCCACTGTGTCCGCATCGGGCGCAGGGCCTTTGATGCAGGTCAACGAACCTCGGCGGGAGCCGCGTAGCTTCGCCCTCATATGAAGCACACCGGCGCGGTGATCGCAGGCGTGGGCCTGTCCGACCAGGCCCGCAAGAGCCGCTGGCCGGCACGGCTGGACCTCACCCAGAGCCTCACCGGCCTCCTGCTCGTGCTCTTCATGTGGGGCCACATGTTCTTCGTCTCGTCGATCCTCTTCGGCAAGGACGCCATGTGGACTATCACCAAGTTCTTCGAGGGCTACTTCTTCTTCGGCCGGTCGTATCCCTGGGTGGTCTCGATCGTGGTCGCCGGGGTGATCGGGCTCATCGCGCTGCACGCCGTGCTCGCCATGCGCAAGTTCCCCGCGAGCTACCGCCAGTACGCCCTCTTCCGCGGGCACATGAAGCTCATGCGGCACGAGGACACCACGCTCTGGGCGTGGCAGGTCGCGACCGGCTTCGCGCTCTTCTTCCTCGCCTCGATGCACCTCTGGGTCATGCTCTCGCGCCCCGACCGCATCGGCCCGTTCGAGTCCGCCGATCGCGTGTGGACCGATCACTTCTGGCTCTTGTACGTGGTCCTGCTGCTCGCGGTGGAGCTGCATGCCGGCATCGGGCTCTATCGCCTCGCGGTCAAGTGGGGCTGGTTCGGCGGCGCCGACCCCGACCGCACGCGCGTGCGCCTGAAGCGGCTCAAGTGGGCGATCACGGTGTTCTTCCTCGTGCTCGGCTTCGCGACGCTGGCCGCCTACATGAAGATCGGGATCGAGCATGCGGATCGCTATGGCGAGCCGTACGTACCTGCACATCTCGTCACCCCGGGTGCGGCAACGCCGCAGCAGCCCGGGGTCCAATTGGGTCCCGTGCCATCAGCCTTGCGGCCGCACGGGACGACGAAGCCATGAACATCATCTACACCGACGTCCTCGTCATCGGCGGCGGCCTCGCCGGGCTGCGCCTCGCGATCGCGGCGCGCCGCCGCGGCCATGAATGCATCATCCTTTCGCTGGTCCCGGCGAAGCGCTCGCACTCCAAGGCGGCGCAGGGCGGCATGCAGGCCTCGCTCGGCAACGCCATCAAGGGCCAGGGCGACAACGAGGACGTGCACTTCGAGGACACGGTGCGCGGCAGCGACTGGGGCGCCGACCAGGAAGTCGTGCGCATGTTCGTGAACACGGCGCCCAAGGCCGTGCGCGAGTTGGCCGCCTGGGGCGTGCCCTGGTCGCGCATCCGCAAGGGCGACCGCAAGGTGATCATCAACGGCCAGCAGGTCACGATCACCGAGCGCGACGAGGCCGACGGTCTCATGGCGCAACGCGACTTCGGCGGCACCAAGAAATGGCGCACCTGCTACGTTTCCGACGGCACCGGGCACGCCATGCTCACCGCGGTCGCCGACCGCGCGATCGCGGAATCGATACCCGTGCACGAGCGCACCGAGGCCCTCGCCCTGATACACGATGGTGGAAGGTGCTACGGCGCGGTGGTGCGCGACCTGATCACCGGGGAGCTCTCGGCCTACGTGGCCAAGGCGACCGCCATCGCCACCGGGGGCGCGGGGCGCCTGTACCGCAACACCACCAACGCGGTGATCAACGAGGGGATCGGCGCCGTCCTCGCGCTCGAGACCGGCATCGCCACGCTCGGCAACATGGAGGCGGTGCAGTTCCACCCGACCACCATGTTCCCCGCGGGAATCCTCATGACCGAGGGATGCCGCGGCGACGGCGGACTGCTGAAGGACGTCGACGGCCACCGCTTCATGCCCGACTACGAGCCCGAGAAGAAGGAGCTCGCCTCGCGCGACGTGGTCTCGCGGCGCATGGAGGAGCACATCCGCAAGGGCAAGGGCGTGCGGTCGCGCTTCGGCGAGCACCTCTGGCTCGACATCACGCTGCTGGGCGAGGCCCACATCAAGCGCAACCTGCGCGAGGTCTGGGAGATCTGCCACTACTTCCTCGGCGTGGACCCGGTGAAGGAGCTGATCCCGGTGCGACCGTCGCAGCACTACACCATGGGCGGCGTGCGCACCCGGCCCACCGGCGAGAGCCCGACGCTCAAGGGGCTCTTCGCGGCAGGCGAGGCGGCCTGCTGGGACATGCACGGCTTCAACCGCCTGGGCGGCAACTCGGTCGCCGAGACGGTGGTCGCCGGGATGATCGTGGGCGAGTCCGTGGCCGACTTCTGCTCCAGCCCGGCGGGCGACGCGAGCATCCCGACCGCGCTGGTGCGCGAGTTCGTCGAGCGCGAGCAGGCGAGGCTCGACGCCATGGTCAAGCGCGGTTCCGGCGAGGACGCGAGCGCGATCAAGGCCGAGATGCAGGCGATCATGTCCGGCAAGGTCGCGATCTTCCGCACCGGGCCCGAGCTCGACCAGGCGGTGGACGAGCTGCAGAAGCTGCTCGTGAGGAGCCGCCACATCGCGCTGAAGGCGAGTTCCGCCGGCGCCAACCCCGAGCTCGTGACCGCCTACCGGGTGCAGAGGATGTTGAAGCTCGCGCTCACCGTGGCGCACGGCGCGCAGGTTCGCACCGAAAGCCGCGGCGCGCACTTCCGCCACGATTTCCCGCGCCGCGACGACGCGCAGTGGTTGAAGCGCACGCTGGCCACCTGGAAAGACGAGTACGACACGCTGCCCACGCTCGCCTACGAGCCTCTCGACGTGAAGCGCATGGAGCTGCCTCCGGGCTGGCGCGGCTACGGCGCGAAGGACTACATCGACCACCCGGACACCGCGGGCCGCCAGGCGGAGGTCGAGGCCGTGCGAGCCCGGCTCGCGAGCGCCGGCCGCATCGAGGTCCAGCGCGCTCTCATGCCCTACGACCGGCTGCTGCCCGAGCACCTGCGCGGGCCCAACGAGCGCCTCGACGAGCGCTTCGAGCAACCTTTGCCCAAGGCGGCGGAGTGACCATGGCCGCAACGACCCAGCCGCGCTTCCTCAAGTTCCACATCCTGCGCTACAACCCCGCCGATCCCGCCTCGGTGCCGCGCATGCAGGCCTACGAGCTCGAGGAAGCCGACGGGATGACCCTCTTCATCGCGCTGAACGAGATCCGCGAGAAGCAGGACCCCTCGCTGCAATTCGACTTCGTCTGCCGGGCGGGCATCTGCGGCAGCTGCTCGATGGTGATCAACGGGCGCCCGGACCTCGCTTGCCGCACCCTCACCAAAAACCTCGGCGTCGAGACCACCCTCGCGCCCCTGCCCGTCTTCGAGCTGATCGGCGACCTCTCGGTCAACACCGGCAAGTGGATGCGGGCGATGAGCGAGCGGCTCGAGACGTGGGTGCACGAGAAGGAGGAGCAGGTCGACCTCGCGCGCATCGAAGCGCCGATGGATGCCGACCTCGCGGAGAAGATCTACGAGCTCGACCGCTGCATCGAGTGCGGCTGCTGCGTGTCCGGCTGCGGCACCGCGCGCATGCGCGCCGATTTCGTGGGCGCGGTGGGCCTGAACAAGATCGCGCGCTTCCGCCTGGATCCGCGCGACCAGCGCACCGACGCGGACTACTACGAGCTCATCGGCGACGACAACGGCGTCTTCGGCTGCATGTCGCTGCTCGCCTGCCACGACGTCTGTCCCAAGAAGCTGCCGCTCGCGACGCAGATCGCCTTCATGCGCCGCAAGATGGCCAGCACCGGCTGGAAATGAGCCCCGCGGCACCAGCGCCAACGCTTCGCGCGGACGCGGTAGGATTGTCCCGATACCGGTGGAGGAAGACGTGCGGCTCGCAAAATTCGTGAAGTTCCGTGAGGAGAAGTTCGGCGGGGTGCTGTTCGAGACGAAGAGCGAGAAGGTCTACACGCTCACGCCCACGGCGGCGGCGGTGGTGCAGCAGATCCAGGCGGGCTGCGAGCCGGCGGACATCGCGCCGCGGCTGGCCGAGCGCTTCGAAGCCGCGGAGGGCGACATCGCGCGCGACGTCGCGGCGCTGCTGGACGACCTGCGCGCCAAGGGACTGGTCGAAGGTTGAGCGCCGCGGCCGCGCAGTCCGAGGAGCTCGCCGCGCCGCTCTACGTGGCGTGGCAGATCACCAACGAGTGCAACCTCGCCTGCCTGCACTGCATCGAGGAGAGCGGGCCGGGCAAGGCGTTCAAGGACGAGCTGGGACGCGAGGAGGTGCTCGGCGTCATCGACCAGCTGATGGAGCACGAGGTGCCCTACCTCTCGTTCTCCGGCGGCGAGCCGATGCTGCACCCCCACTTCTTCGAGATGGTCGAGCGCGTCACCTCGCGCGGCAGCCAGCTCAAGGTCGAGACCAACGGGCACTACCTCACGCCGGAGAGCTGCGCGCGCCTGAAGGACCTGGACGTGAAGGCCGTGCAGGTGAGCCTCGACGGGGCCACCAGCGCCACCTTCGGGCGCATGCGCGTGCGCGGGGAGTTCGACAAGACCGTGCAGGGCATCCGCAACCTCGCCGCGGCGGGCGTGGCGATCGAGATCAACTTCTCGCCCGCCGCCTTCAACATCCACGAGGCCACGCGCATCGTCGACCTCGCCTTCGAGCTCGGCGCCGCGAGCTTCTATTCCGGCAAGACCATGTTCACCGGCAACGCCGTCAAGGCCTGGCGCCACCTCGCGGTCACCGACGCGCAGTACGAGGAGTACTTCCGCACGCTGCACGCCAAGCAGGCTGAATACAAGGGCCGCATGCGGGTGAGTTTCCACGAGGCGGGGCTGCTGGAGGAGCTGCGCTACCGCCTGCACCATCCGGCGGCGCTGCTGATCGTGCTGCCCAACGGCCTGGTGAAGCTCATCAACGCGCTCCCCTTCATCTGCGGCGATCTGCGCAGCGAGTCGCTCACGCAGGTGTGGGCCAACTTCCGCCGCGCCTGGCGCGACCCGCGGGTGGCCCGGTTCATCGACGAGCTTTCCGTCGATCCCGAGCGGACGAGCACGCTGCACCACTGGGTCAGGGTGTGATCGACCCTCACCCCGGCCCTCTCCCAGGGGAGAGGGAGCGCTTCTCACCCCCTCCCTTGGGAGGGGGCAGGGGGAGGGTCTCGCCCGGGCAGCGCCTGTGGCGCGTCTTCAGCCTCATCCGCTATCGCTTTTTCCTGTTCGCGGGCCTGCTCCCCTACCTGCTGGGCGCGGCCTGGGCGTTCTCGCTCGCCGGGCGATTCGATGCCGCGGCCTTCTGGAGCGGGCTGGGCGGCGTGGTGCTCTCGGTGATCGGCGTGGAAGCGTTCAACGAATACTTCGACGCCCGCATGGGCACCGACCGCGTCTTCAATCCCGCCGACGTCCCGCCGATCGCAAGGGCCGTCTTCTGGATCGGCACCACGGCGTTCGCGGCCGCGCTCGCCGTGGGCGTGTTCCTCGCGCTGCACGTCGGCTGGCCGGTGATCGTGTTCGCGCTGCTGGGAGGGACGGCCGCCATCTTCTACGAGGCGCCGCCAATCCGCTGGGTCTACCGCGGGCTGGGGGAGCTGATGATCGCGCTCTCCTACGGGCCGTGGATGGTGATGGGCAGCCTCTACCTGCACACCCGCACGCTCCCGCTCGAGGCGCTCGCCGCCTCGTTCGTGCCCGCCGCATTCATCATGGCGCTCGCGGTGGTGAACGCGGTGCCCGACTTCCACCAGGATCGGCTGGTCGGCAAGCGCAACCTGGTCGTGCGCCTCGGGCGCGAGCGCGGGGTGTACCTCTACCTCGGGCTCGCCGCCGCCGCCTTCGCGATCGTCGTGGCGGGCGTTGCCGCGGGCATCTTTCCGCTCGCGAGCCTCGCCGCGCTGCTGGCCGTGCCGCTGGTCGTGGCGAGCGCGCGCTGCGCCCTCGCCCACTTCGCCTCTCCCCGCAGCTTCCTGCCCGCGATGCGCCACATGGTGCTCGCCTACCTCCTCGGCACGGGCGCGTTCACGCTCGCGATCCTCGCGCAGGCGTGGCGCTGAAGATGGCGCACCGCATCGACAGCCTCGGCGCCCCGCTGCTCGTCACCTGGCAGCTCACGCGCGACTGCGACCTCGCGTGCCTGCACTGCTGCACCGACTCCGCGCCCGGCAAGCGCCTGCCCGACGAGCTCTCGCGCGACGAGGCGCTGCGGCTCGCAGCCGACATCGCCGCGACCGGCGTGCCCTACGTGATGCTCTGCGGCGGCGAGCCGCTGGTGGTGCCGCACTTCTTCGAGGTCGCCGAGCTCCTCGGCGCCCGCGGCGTGATGCTCAAGGTCGAGACCAACGGGCAGCGCGTCGACGCGGCCACGGCCGAGCGGCTTGCGCGACTGCCGATCCGCTCGATCCAGGTGAGCCTCGACGGCGACACCGAGGCGGTGTACGCACGCCAGCGGCCCGGCGGCTCGCTCGCGCGCGCGCACGCGGCCTGCGAGGCGATCGTCGCCGCGGGGCTG
>Ga0307505_10002011_pt1 | contig 14975 bp, 9 predicted proteins | sample 23_S_MG_FD_202183 | JGI IMG/M metagenome (GOLD analysis project Ga0307505, IMG submission 202183) | Soil microbial communities from Populus trichocarpa stands in riparian zone in the Pacific Northwest, United States - 23_S | ecosystem: Environmental > Terrestrial > Soil > Riparian zone > Trees...
ATGCCGTAAGAAGCCCGAACGAAGTTACTTCGGTCGCAACGATGCTTGGCCTGAATGTCGACTCGGTAAGGGCCCAGCTCCGTCAGGGAGAGGCGCAGAGCGCTGGCGCGACGCAGAATGCGCAGAGAGGGGCGGGGGTGACGGCGGTCAGTCAGGGGGGCGCGGGGGCTCCGGGCGCAGCGGGGGGTGAACAACAGCGCGGCCAGCGTGCTGGTGGGCAGCGAGGCGGCGGGGAGCGGGCAGGTGGAGGCGGAGCAGCGGCGCAGAATCCTGCTGGGCCGGGACCGGGGCCAGCGGCCGCCGGGCAGCGCGGTGGCGGAGGCGGGAGGCGGGGCATCGTGTTCGTCGTCAACAACGGCAAGTACTCACCGCGGATGGTGCGGCTCGGCGTCAGCAACTTCGATGTGTCGGAGGTTCTCTCCGGAATCAGCATGGGAGATTCGGTGGCGATCCTCAACGTCGCGGCAATGCAGGCGAGACAGCAGGAAGAGATGGACCGGGTCCGTTCACGCGGCGGAATGCCGGGAATGCAGAGACAGCAGCCGCAGGGACAGGGGCAGCGGGCAGGCGCTTCAGGCAACAGATAGCGGCGGGATACCAACCATGACCGAGAGCGGAAGAAACCGATGACCTCACCAGTCCGAAAGGTCGAAGAGCGCGGGGCAGCACTCCGCGGAACCGGCGCGCCGGAACCAGACCGCGGCCACGAGGGCCGTCTCGCGAAGCGTGGAGCAAGCGTGTCGCTCGCGAAGGAGATCGTGATGGTCGCGCTCGGTGCGTTGCGCGCCAACAAGATGCGGTCGTTCCTCACGATGCTCGGAATCGTCATCGGCGTTGCCGCGGTGATTGCGATGGTGGCGATCGGAAAGGGCGCGCAGAACTCGATCAGTGAGCGGATCTCTTCACTTGGTACCACGCTTCTCACGGTGAGACCTGGGGCGAGGCGCGGATTCGGCGTCGCGACCGAGAACAACGAGAAGCTGACAATCGGCGATGCGGAGGCGCTCGAGCGGCGCGGGCGGTATTTCGCCGCGGTCGGGCCCGAGATGAACCGGCGCCTCCTGCTGCAGTTCGGCTCGCTTACCGCGCAGACACAGGTGACGGCGGCAAAGCCCAACTGGCTGGAGATAAGAAAGTTCAACCTTGCGGCGGGGAGGTTCTTCAACGAATCCGAGGACGCCGGGATCCAGCGAGTGGCCGTCGTCGGCTCGGCGGTTGTCGAGAACCTGGGGCTCCAGAGTCCCGAAGGGCTGATCGGGGAGCATGTGAGAATAGGCGGACTTCAGTTCGAGGTTGTCGGCGTGCTCGAGTCGAAGGGCCAGGCCGGAGGCTTCGGCAACAACCCCGACGAGGTAGTGGTGATTCCGCTGTCCACGGGCCGTTACCGTGTGATGGGAACGCAGGATCTCAACAACATCGCCGTGCTCGCCAGCAGCGAGCCCGACATTCCTCTCGCCCAGGCGGAGATTCAGTCGATTCTTCGCAGGGAGCACCGGCTCGCGCCGGGAAGGCGGGATGATTTCGACATAAGGAATCAGGCCGAATTTCTGAATACGTTCGCCGAGACGACGAGGACCTTCACTTTCCTCCTGGCGGGGATCGCGGCGGTGAGCCTGCTAGTGGGCGGAATCGGCATAATGAACATCATGCTCGTGTCGGTAACCGAGCGAACCCGCGAGATAGGAGTTCGAAAAGCGCTCGGAGCCACCAAGGTTGCGATCCTGTTCCAGTTCCTGATCGAGGCCATTGTCCTGTGTCTTCTCGGAGGGCTGATCGGCGTTATGCTCGGGGCCGGTGGCGCCTTTGCCCTGAGCAGTCTCGGGGGCTTCAACACGACGGTGGATCTATCGTCGGTGGTTCTCGCCTTCGCCTTCTCGGCCACGGTTGGAGTGCTGTTCGGAGTGTGGCCGGCTCGCCGGGCAGCGTCACTCGATCCGATCATTGCATTGAGATACGAGTAGCTGCGAAAAAGAAAGCCGGGTCTCGTTGCTTCGAGACCCGGCTTTCTGCATTCTACGGCATCCTGCGGTCGCGCGAGACTCAGGTATTCTCGTCCGCTTCGCGCTGTGCCTTGCCGAAATTCTTCTGAATCTTTCCCTTCGCTTCCTCGACGCGGCCCTTGAGATGCTCGCTGTGATCGTCAGTCGCGTCGCCGATGTCGCCGCGAACCTGTCCTTTCACTTCCTTCGCGGTACCCTTGACCTGGTTCTCGAGGCCACGCTGTTCCATATCCTTCGCCATACTTCCTCCGCTCTGACTTACAGTGATATGTCGGCCGCGCTTTGCGGCGCGTTGTGTAAATGCAACGCGCGTGCCGGAAGGATTGCGAGCGATTTCGCCTCGGCGGACCGGCGGGCACGGTCCTTGATATTTCGTCCCTTTTTGCGTCCAGCATAGAGGCACTCCAACATCAGCACCACTGAGACGTCTCCCTCGGGCGCCCGGCTGGCAAAGCTCACGCTTGTCGCGGTCGGTGTGGTTTACGGGGACATCGGGACCAGCCCCCTTTACGCAATAAAGGAGTGCTTCAAGGACGACTACGGGCTGGCTCTGACCGAAGCCAACGTATTCGGCGTGCTCTCGCTCATTGTCTGGGCGCTGATCCTGATCATAAGCGTCAAGTACATCGTCTTCATCCTTCGCGCTGATAACCGGGGCGAAGGCGGCGCACTTGCGCTGCTCGCCCTGCTTCTTCAGGAGAAGCGGCGCGAATCAGACCGCGTGAGGCGTTCCGTGATTATCGCACTCGGATTGATGAGCGCGGCGCTTCTCTACGGTGACGGTGTCATCACGCCGGCGATGTCGGTGCTTGCGGCAACCGAAGGACTGAAGGTCATAGCGCCGCAGTTCGGGATCGCCGTCGTACCCGTCACGCTTCTCATTCTTTTCGCCATCTTCATGCTCCAGAAGAAAGGGACCCACAAGGTGGGGCGCATTTTCGGTCCCGTCATGGTCGTCTGGTTCGTGGTGATCGCACTGCTCGGCATTTGCGAGATCGGCCGGTCTCCGGGCATTCTGCTTTCTCTCAATCCCTGGTATGCGGTTGATTTTTTCATCCGCAACGGCCTGCCCGGAATCGTGATCCTTGGCGCGGTGATCCTCGTCGTAACGGGCGCGGAAGCGCTGTACGTCGATATGGGACACTTCGGTCGCAAGCCGATCCGGCTCGCATGGCTGGGGCTCGTTCTGCCTGCCCTGGTTCTCAACTACATGGGGCAGGGCGCATTGATCCTGCGGGAGGGAGCGGCGGTGGCGAACCCGTTCTTTCTCCTGGCGCCGCGGTCGCTGCTGTATCCGATGGTCGGACTCGCGACGATCGCGGCGGTGATTGCATCGCAGGCCCTCATCTCGGGAGCATTCTCCCTGACCCAGCAGTGCATTCAGCTGGGATATGCTCCGCGCATGACGATCGTTCACACATCGAATACCGAGCACGGCCAGATCTACATTCCTGAGGTAAACCGGGCGCTGATGATCGGATGTCTTGCCATCGTCCTCGGATTCCGCTCAACGAGCGCCCTCGGCGCCGCGTATGGAATCGCGGTAACCGGCTCGATGGCGATAAGCACCATCCTGCTCGCGACTCTCGCGCGCTCCCGGTGGAACTGGGGGTGGAGAAAGGTCGCGGCATTCGCGGCTGTGTTTCTCTTCATCGACCTCGCGTTCCTTGGAGCGAATGCGATGAAGATCGTGAATGGCGGCTGGGTGCCGGTCGCTATCGCGATCGCACTGTTCGTCATGATGACGACGTGGAGCTCGGGCCGGAAGATCGTGCAGGAGCTTCTTCAGCGCGGGTCGCTCCCGACCGACCTGTTCCTGGGCGACGTTGAGAAACGCAAGCCATTCCGGGCCCCGGGCACCGCCGTGTTCATGGCGCGGGACCCGGAAGGCGCCCCGCTCGTCCTGCTTCATCACCTCAGGCACAACAAGACGCTTCTCGAGAACGTCGTTCTTCTCTCTGTACTCTCAGAGAATGTGCCGAATGTCCCGGAAGAAGAGCGCGTGACCGTCACCCCGCTCGGGTCGGGTTTCTGGCGGGTCATCGCACGGTTCGGGTTCATGGAGAGCGCGAGCGTTCCAAAGATCATGCTCAGGGCGCGTGACCTCGGCGTGCCCGCCGACAAGCGCGACACTACCTACTTCCTCGGAAGGGAGAGGCTGCTTCCCACCGGCAAGGCAAGAATGGCGAGGTGGCGCAAGAAGCTCTACATCTTCATGTCGCGTAACTCGCGCACCGCGACAGAATATTTCTCCATCCCCTCGAACAGGGTGGTCGAGCTCGGGGCCCAGCTGGAGATGTGAGGCGGCTGCTGACAACCGGCGCGCTGTCTCCATAGATTCCCCGCGTTACTCAAGCGGACCGGCAAGATCAGCATTCATCCGGAGGCGCATCCAACAGGGAAGCGCCTCAGACAACTTACCATCGTCGCTCTCGGCGTCGTCTACGGAGACATCGGGACCAGCCCGCTTTACGCGATGCGGGAAGCATTCGGCGGCAAGTACGGAATGGCGCCAACCGCTGACAACGTTTACGGCATCCTGTCGCTCGTCGTGTGGTCGCTGATCCTCGTGGTCAGCGTTAAGTACCTGATCTTCATTCTCCGGGCTGACAACCGGGGAGAAGGGGGAGTGCTTGCCCTTCTCGCCCTGATCCTCCAGCAGAACCGGCGCGAAGGCGACAAACGCCGCAGGCAGACGCTCATCGTAATCGGACTCTTCGGGTCTGCCCTTCTCTACGGCGACGGGGTCATCACCCCCGCGATCTCGGTCCTCTCGGCGATGGAGGGACTGGAAGTCATCACGCCGAGGTTCGGGGTCGCGGTGATTCCCCTGACGCTGGTTGTGCTCGTCACGCTTTTCCTCGCGCAGAAGAAAGGGACAACAAAAGTGGGAAGGGTTTACGGCCCTGTGATGCTTCTCTGGTTCGCGACAATCGCGTTGCTCGGGGTTTTCGAGATCGCTTCGGCGCCGGCGATTCTCGCTGCGGTCAACCCCTGGTACGGGCTCATGTTCTTCGCCAACCACGGCTACGCGGCCTTCGCCATTCTTGGGGCAATAGTGCTCGTCGTGACAGGCGGCGAAGCGTTGTATGCAGACATGGGACACTTCGGCGCGAAGCCGATCAGAGTGGCCTGGTTCGGGCTCGTGCTCCCCGCCCTCCTGCTCAATTACTTCGGGCAGGGCGCGCTAATACTGAGTGACGCGGCAGGCGCCGCGAATCCGTTCTTCATGCTGGCTCCGCGGGTTCTTCTCTACCCTCTCATCGTGCTCGCGACACTTGCCGCAATAACCGCCTCGCAAGCTCTCATCTCAGGAGCGTTCTCACTCACCCAGCAGGCGGTTCAGCTTGGATACTCGCCGCGCGTCACGATAGTTCATACGTCGAAGACCGAGACAGGACAGATCTACATTCCGGAAGTGAACCGCGCCCTCATGATCGGCTGCATCGTGATCGTGCTGGGATTCAGGTCGGTGAGCGCGCTGGGAGCGGCTTATGGAATCGCCATCACGATCACGATGACGATCACCACGATTCTCTTTTACGAGCTTGCCCGCTCGCAGTGGAACTGGAGCTTCAGAAAGGCCGGCTCGATCGCGCTGTTCTTTCTCATCATCGATTTCGCGTTCCTTGGCGCAAATCTCCTGAAGCTGTTTGCCGGCGGCTGGGCGCCGATCGCCATCGCCCTGGCGGTCTTCACTCTCATGACAACGTGGTACAGCGGCAGGAAGATCGTGCAGAAGCTCCTGAAGAAAGCATCGTTTCCGATCGACCTCTTCCTCAACTCGGTTGCCGAGAACAAGCCGGTGCGCGTTCCGGGCACGGCTGTATTCATGACATCCGATTCAGAGGGCGCGCCGCTCGTCCTTCTTCACCACCTGAAGCACAACAAGGTTCTTCACGAACAGGTCGTGCTCCTCTCGGTGTTGCCGACAACCGTCCCCGAGATCCCGGAGTCCGAGCGCATCCAGGTGACTCAGATGCGGGAAGGGTTCTGGCGCGTGAAGGCGCGCTACGGATTCATGGAAACCGCCAACGTTCCCGAGATTCTTGCCCGATGCGCCGAATCAGGAATCGTGGCGAAACCGCTCGAGACCACCTACTACCTCGGCCGCGAGCGCCTGATCCCGAACGACGATACGAAGGCCAGGCTGGCGCGGTGGAGAAAATCGCTCTTCATCTTCATGTCAGCGAATTCCCGGACTGCGACAGAGTTCTTCCAGATTCCGCCCAACCGCGTAGTCGAGCTCGGCGCCCAGCTTCAGTTCTAGCGCTAGTCACGGCCGCGCAGGCGACCCAGGTCGCGGCGGTCTTTCTTGGTGGGCCGGCCGGTGTCGTACCCGGTGTTGGCGTTCATTGCACGTACATGGGCAGCCATTGCCTCGCGCGCTTTCCTGCTCTCGATGTCCTCTTCGTAAAGCTGCGCCGCGATGGCCGCTGAGCCGCGGCGCTCGGACAGTCCGCGGACCGTGACGATGTGCTCGTAGGGCCCCATCCTGATCCGGACCCGGTCGCCTGGGTGGACCAGTCGCGACCGCTTCGCCCTCTCGCCATTCACCTCGACCTTCCCCGAATCGATGGCTTCGGCCGACAAGCCGCGGGTCTTGTAGAAGCGGGCTACCCAGAGCCACTTGTCGATGCGGGTGCGGTCTTCCATTCACAGAAACTACCCGATAATGAACCGGCACATCAGGGGACCCGATTAGGGCTGCCTGTTGCCAAAGTTAGGCATGCCTAATATTTTATTATTGAACCACGAAACGAGATGAGATGAACCCCCCTGCCCGACTATCGATCCTGGCGGCGATCACATTTGCCGCAATCTCATCATTCCCCGCCGAAGCGAGCGCGCAAGGCGCCGCGCTCGAGGGAACCGTAAGTGATACATCCTCAATTCCCATCCCCGGGGTCAGGATTCTCGTTGTAGAGCTGGGTCGGCGGGCTACGACCGACGCCGTCGGCAGATACCGGCTTGGATCCCTTCCCGCGGGCAGATACACGCTGAGCTTCTCGCGCCTCGGACTCGTTCCCGAAACGCGGCGGGTGCAGGTGACTCAGCCGGGACTCACGGTCGACCTGCGGATGGAGCCGGCCGGCATCGACCTGGCGCCGGTTCAGATCACGGCGACCACAGCCGCCACCCGCGCCCAGGATTCGCCGCAGCCAACCTCAGTGATGGAAGGGGCCGAGCTGCGCGTCTCGCAGGCGACGGCGCTGGGGGATGTTCTGGAGCAGATACCCGGCGTGCGAACGCTCAGCATGACAACCGGCATCGGCAAGCCGGTCATTCGTGGAATGACTCACTACCGCGTCGTAACGCTCGACAACGGGCAGCGCACGGAAACTCAGGCCTGGGGACACGATCACTCCCCGAATGTCGAGACGGCGACAGCGGATCGCATCGAGGTGATCAAGGGCCCGTCGAGCGTTCTTTACGGATCCGATGCGCTGGGCGGCGTGATAAACGTTATCGCTCCCCCGCTGCCCGATGCGATCGACCTTCCGGCATTTGCGCGGGGGCAGGTCACCGGGTCATACAATCACAACATCCGCGGCACCGATGGAACACTGAGCGGCGAAGCAGCCCGGGGCGGTTTCGGGGCGAGGTTCGGCCTCACGTCGCGCTCGAGCGGCAACATGCGAACCCCTGTCGGGACACTCGAGAATACGAACAGCCGCGCGTTCGCGCCTGAGGTCGCCGCGGGATATCGCGGAGGCCGGGGCAGCATCTCGGCGCGATACACGTCGCGCACCGAGCGAATCGAGATATTCGACAACCCGGTCACAAGTCCGGGCTACGACGGCTACCAGCGAATTGCTTCGCACCGCGCCTCTGTCGACGCAACAGTGCCGGTGAAGGCCTCGTTGCTGCAGATGAATGCCGGATACGAGCAGAACTACCGGCGAGAATTCGCGAGCGCGACCGCGAGCACTCCGGACCTCGGGCTCTTCGTGCGGAACCTCACAGGATTCGCGCACCTCAACCATGCCCCGCTCGGTCCGCTCAGCGGCACCGTTGGTGTCTCGGGAATGGTCAGCACGTTCGAGAATCGCGGGTCGCAGACTCTCATTCCCGACAGCGAGACGACCACGGCCGCCCTTTACCTCTTTGAGCAGGCGGACATAGGAAGATGGAAGGCGATGTTCGGCGCACGGCTCGACGGCAGAACGCTCAGCACGGGTGGCAACGCCGCCATCGGCGTTCCCGCCCAGGAGCGCAGCTTCAATGCGCTCACCGGCAGCGCCGGGGTTCTGTATCGCCTGACTGAGCCGGTCGCCCTCGTAATGAACGTCGCGCGGGGGTTCCGCGCTCCCTCAGCGCCCGACTTGTTCGCCAACGGATTTCACGAGGGAACACGAGCCTTCGAGCGTGGGAACCCGGATCTCGATGTCGAGACGTCACTCAACATCGACGCCGGAATGAGAATCTCAGCGAACAATCTCGCCGGAGAAGTCACCGCCTTCGTCAACCGCGTCAACGACTACATATACCTGCGCCCGTTCGGGACGAGCGCCAGCGCGTTCGACTCGCTCCAGGTTGTCCAGGGAAATGCAAGGCTCGAGGGCCTCGAGGGAAGGCTAGCATGGCGGGCCCACGAATTTCTGACCCTGCAGATGTCCGGTGACTACGTCCGCGGCCACAATGTCTCCGCGGACGTGCCACTGACCTTCGTTCCTGCACCCCGGCTGATTTACGGGGCCCGGATGCATCATTCATCGATGGGCTCGGGGACCGTCAATCCCTACCTCTCCGCCAGCGTCGAAACGAATTTCAGGCAGACGCGAACCGACCCGCGCGACTTCGCGCCCCCCGGCTACTCGGTCACATCACTCGGCGCTGGCGTCGGGCGAATGATGCCGCGCGGAGTGCTCACAGTGGACCTCTCGGTGAAGAATCTCTTCGACACTCAGTACCGCAGCTTCATGAGCCGGTACAAGGAGTATGCTCTTGCTCCGGGCCGGGTGGTCAGCCTGAGGGTCACCACGCCGCTCTAGATGTGAAGGATCCGTTCGCCGTTCCTCTGTATCCGCATTCGCGGAAAACTTTCGAGAAGCTTTTCCCGGTCCTCGATTCGAATCCTCGGCATCTCCTCGAACCTGAACCCGGGAGCTTCGCGAAGGCGCTCAAATGACTCACCGCGGATATTCGGCATGCTGCGAAGCATCGACATGCCCTCGCCGAAGGGCACTCCGTCAAAGATGAAGCCGAGTGATCCGCGCTCCCGCAGGTCGGCCGCGCTGCCGGCTGTGACCTGGACATCTCTCACCCGTCCGGCCGACCAGACACGGAGACTTACGCGTGCGCCAGGTGATGCTTTCTGAAGCTCCCGCGTGAGACGCCGTGAAGCCAGGCCGCTGGCATAGCTGTCGCCCGCATCCGCGGCGTTGAGGCGCAGGTCCACACCGTTGATCGAAACGATCCGGTCGCCCTCAATTATGCCGGCGGTTTCGGCAGGACCTTTCGGCGTCACCCGGGCAACGAAAACGCCGAGCGTGTCCCGGAGGCTCCCGGTCGATCCGAGCTGTATGCCGAGGGCTGCCCGCTTTGCCAGCACCGAATCGATGCGCGGTCCGAAAGTGCACGTCGTGGTTCCGTCGCTGGCCGCCTTGCAATCTCTCTCTGAAAATACCCGAACCCCCGGCTGACCCCGTGATTCGGTCTTTTTTTCCTGCGCTCCGGCGACGGGCGCCGCTGCGAGCAGCGCCACTGAAGCCAGGAGGGTAATCCTTGCGCTCATTTTTCTCTCCCTTGTGACAGAGGTTCCTGTGCTTGAGACAGACGCCGGGCGCGAAGGGTTGCCGGTGCCGAAAGATCGGGGGCCCGGGCATATTTGATCGATGGCAACCACGGCGGGACCACCCGGCGCCCGGCATCACGAGCCCGACGTCCACACTTTCGAGCACCACTGGCAGGACGAGGCGGACGCCGCGTACCTCTATCGAATCCTCTCGGAAGCCGAGCCTGACGCGCACAAGAAGGACATCTATGCGCGACTGGCCGAAGTCGAGGACAGGCACGTCGTGGTCTGGGGTGACCTCATGTCGAAGCACGGTCATCCCCCCAAGCTGTTCAGGCCGAGCGCCCGGGCAAGGATACTTGCGCGGCTGGGGAAGATTTTCGGGCCCGGATTTCTTCTCCCGATGCTGCTCCGCGAGGAAGGGCGTGAGGTCAAGGCTTACCTCGACATGCACCGTTCGACTCCGAAAGGAGCACCGGGTGGAGGCGAGGCGCTGACCCTGGCGAAGGAGTCAGCCGAGCATGCTACGACGCTGGCTGGCATTGCCGGTCGCAGCGCCGAGCCGTGGCATCGAATAGAATCCGGCGGCTTTCTCCGCAATGTCGTTTACGGCTTCAACGACGGCCTGACGGCGAACTTCGGGCTCGTTGCGGGAGTGATCGGCGCTGCGGCGACCGATAGTCATCAGATCATCATCGTAGCCGGCGTGGCCGGCCTCATCGCTGATGCCCTCTCGATGGGGGCAAGCGGTTACCTCGCCGCGAAAAGCGAGCAGGAGGTTTACGAATACGAGATAGCGATGGAGCGCGACGAGATCGCGCTGATGCCGGAGATCGAGCGAGACGAGCTCGCCCTGATTTACGAAGCCAAGGGGATGGACCAGGCCGCAGCATATGAGCTTGCAACGCAGGTGATGGCCGACCCTGCCAGGATGCTGCAGGAGCACGTGCAGGAAGAGCTCAAGATCGGCGAGCAGACCACATCACCCCTCCGGGAAGGGTGGGTGACGGGCGTGGCTACCGCGTTCGGGGCGGTGATTCCGGTGTTCCCGTTTTTCTTCACGACCGGCAGCACGGCGATCTCCATTTCGTTCGCGATTTCGATGCTTTCGCATTTCGTCGTCGGTGCAGCGCGATCGATCTTCACCGGGCGGAGCATTTTCCGCTCGGGCTTCGACATGTTCGTCGTCGGCCTCGGCGTTGCCGTGATCGGCTACATCGTCGGGGACTGGATCGGCAAAATCCTGTGAGCAGGGCCGCGCAGAACTGCATTAACGGCGGCTAACCACAGAGAACGCAGCGGCCACAGAAAAGTCGGAACTACGGTTTTTTTTGGGGACTACAGAGTACACACTACAGTTGAACTGGGAAGCTTGCCTGCAAGAATCAGGTGGATGGGGTCGACGAGTGGCTGGGAACAACGATTATCGGACTGTTGTTCCGCTGTTACACCAATTGTTCTTGCGCCGTTTCTGTGGTCGCTGTGTTCTCTGCGGTTGACCGCCGTAGCTCTACCCGACGAGATTGAGCAATCTTCCGGGAACGAAGATGATCTTCTTCGGCTCCCCGCCGTTGAGGAATTTCGCGATCGACTCCTCGGCGAGAGCGGCAGCGACTGCGTCGTCCTGCTGGATATCCCGCGCAACGTTGAGCTTTCCCCGTGTCTTGCCGTTGACCTGAACCGGCAGCTCGATTCGCTCATCGGCTGCAAGGGCGGGATCGAACGATGGCCAGCGCGCGTCGAATACGCTTCCTGAATGCCCGAGCTTCTCCCAGAGCTCTTCCGCGATGTGCGGCGCGAACGGCGAGACGATCTGCACCAGCGGCTCGACCTCGGCGCGAGATGGCGTGCGCTCACCGCGACGCAGCGTGTTCATGTACTCCATCATCGCCGCGATCGCCGTGTTGTAGCTCAGGCGCGGAATGTCCTCGCCGACCTTTTTTATTGTCTGGTGAAGCTTCCGCATCACCTCCCTGTCGGTCACCGCGGCATCTTTTGCCTCGCAGGCAACGAATACCGAAGCCCAGAGCCGGTCGAGAAAACGCTTCACTCCTGAAATGCTTGCGTCGCGGAAATCTCCGCCTTCCTCGAACGGTCCGAGGAACATGAGGTACGAGCGGAACGCATCCGCTCCCCACTTCTCGATGTACTGGTCGGGGATGACGACGTTGCCGCGGCTCTTCGACATCTTTGCGCCGTTCCTGATTATCAGGCCGTGCGCCCTGAAGCGCACGAACGGCTCCTCGAACTCGAGATAGCCCATGTCGTGCAGGACCATCGTGACGAAGCGTGAGTAAAGCAGATGGAGAACCGCGTGCTCGTTGCCTCCGATGTAGCTGTCCACCGGCAGCCACTTCTGAGTGATGCTCGAGTCGAACGCCGTCTCATCGATTCCGACGCTTGGATATCTGAGGAAATACCATGCGCTGTCGAGGAACGTGTCGGAGACGTCGGTCTCGCGCCGGCCGGTTTTTCCGCAGACCGGACATGCAACCCGATACCAGTTCTCATGCCGCGCCAGCGGCGAGATGCCGGAGTCGTCGGGCTTGAAGTCATCGACATGCGGGAGGACGACTGGAAGGTCTGATTCGGGAACCGGCACCGCCCCGCAGTCGTCGCAGTAGATGATGGGAATCGGCGGGCCCCAGTAACGCTGGCGTGATATGCACCAGTCGTGGAGCCGGTAATTGACCACCGGCTTACCTGCGGCCTTCTCGTCGAGCATTGCGACTATCTCGCGCTTGGCTGTGGCCACAGTCATCCCATCGAACTTTCCGGAGTTCACGATGACGCCGCGCTCATTCTCGGTGAATGCCTCGAGGAGTGGCGCGGACGGCTCCTCGCCTTCGCCGCAAACAACGCGGACGATCGGGAGGCCGAACACCGACGCGAACTCGAAATCGCGCTCGTCGTGTCCGGGAACGGCCATTATCGCGCCTGTCCCATACTCCATCAGGACGTAGTCGGAGATCCACACCGGAATCTCCCTGCCGGTGGCGGGGTTCACGGCGTGCGAGCCGGTGAAGACACCGGTCTTGTCGGTGCTCGACTTCCGGGTCACGAGATCCTGTTTCGAGCTTCGGACGAGATACTGTTCGACCGCGCTCCGGTGCACGCCGGCCGTCAGGGGAGCAACGAGCGGATGCTCGGGCGCAAGCACGAGGTAGGTCGCGCCGAATACAGTGTCGGGACGGGTGGTGAAAACCTTTATCTGATGCTGTTCGCCGTTTCGATCGACTGCAAACGAGATCTCGGCGCCTTCTGAACGCCCGATCCAGTTCCGCTGAGCGGTCTTCGTGGTCTCGGACCAGTCGAGAGTGTCGAGGTTGGCAAGCAGGCGCTGCGCATAGTTGCTGATCCTGAAAAACCACTGGCTGAGGAACCGCTGTTCGACGGGCGTGTCGCATCTCTCGCACGCCCCGCCGATTACCTGCTCGTTTGCGAGCACGGTCTTGCAGCTCGGACACCAGTTGACCGCCGCCTGCTTCTTGTAGGCGAGCCCCTGCTTGAGGAGCTGGAGAAATACCCACTGCGTCCACTTGTAGTAGTCGGGGTCAGTGGTGGCAAGGGAGTGGCTCCAGTCCACCATCAGCCCCGCCCTCTCGAGCTGCTTCCTGAAGTTCGCGATGTTCTGCGGAATCAGGTCCATCGGATGCTTCCCGACCTTCAGCGCGTAGTTCTCGGAATGAATCCCGAAGGCATCGTATCCCAGGGGCTCGAACACGTTGTGCCCCTGGAGCCTCTGGAATCGTCCATATATGTCATTCCCGACGAAGGCGAAAAGGTTGCCCACATGGAGCCCTTCCGCCGAGGGGTAGGGGAACATCATCAGGGCATAGAACGGGTCGGGAGCGTTAGCCAGATCCGTGACATTCGTCTCACGGGTACGCCAATGCTTCTGCCACTTGTTCTCGACCGCCGACGGATCGTAGGCCGCCAGCTCGGGATTCACCGCTTTCTCCATAGCTACAAAGTAGCGTCACAGTTTCACACTTTCATCCTGACATGCCATACCAGCCTTCGCCGATTGGCTCCACATACGTGCCCGAGGGATCGCCTCAGACGTTCACGCCGTCGTGGGACGGAATCCCTGTCGTGGATGTAAGGCCTGAGGGGCTGGGTGGCGCGGTCGTCGCGTTGATGCAGAGGCAGGCTGTCCTCGTCGTCGTTTTCTCGATCTCGATCGCGCATGTGGGGGTCGGCTGGATGGCATATCGCCTGTTCCACCTGCTCTCTCCCGATGTCCAGAGCGCATTCATCGCGTCGGCCGACGTTCGCTGGACCATTCTCGTAGGCCTCGTATGGGTTGTCGGACTCGTGCTTCTGACCTCCGTTTTCGTGCTTCGCCTCATCAGGGCCCACGTCACGAGACCGATCGCTGCCCTGGCGGAGGTTTCCGAGGCAGCAGCCCGTGGAGACCTTGCGGTCGCCTTGATGCCGTCGCCATCCGCTTCCGAGGTCGGCCGGCTCAGCCGTTCGACCGCCGCAATCATCGGTGGACTTCGCCGCCTCGCGTCAACGATGCGAATGTCAGCGGAGGAGACGTCGACTATCTCCACGCAGATAACGATGGCTTCCGAGAATATGGCGACAGCAGCGCATCAGACCAGCGCCACTTCTAGCGCACTGAGCCAGGAATCCAAGGAAATGGCCCAGACGATCCACGAGATCGCGGCCGATGCAGCGAAACTCGTCGAAGTGTCAGGATCCCTCCGCGGACGAGCCCAGGAAGGCCTTCGCCGCGAAAGACGGCTTCGCAGCCTGGCTCAGGAAAACAGGGCCCGGCTCGACGAAAGCTCGCGAGCCCTCGAGATGCTCACGTTCGACGCAGGCGCAAGCGCCGAGTCGATCGAAGCGCTGGCGACAGCCGTTGACGAGATAAGAGCGTTCCTGACCCTGGTTCAGAAGATCTCCCGCCAGTCCAAGCTGCTGGCTCTCAACGCCGCAATGGAAGCCGCCCGCGCCGGCGAGCAAGGTGAAGGCTTTGCTGTCGTCGCAGACGAGGTCCGGAGACTTGCCGCCGACTCAGCCGAAGCCGCTGAACGCACGGACCTGCTCGCTCGCGCCATGGCCGAGCGGGTCGGCCGCTCGAAGGAATCTGCCGCGCGCACCCTTGCCACTCTCCAGAGCGTCAACGATGCGACCCATCACGGGCGTCAGTCGTTCCTTCAGGTCGAACAGGGAGTCATCGACGCCGAGAAGTGGAGCTCGGCCATCGACAGCGCGGTGGAGGAGTC
>Ga0307505_10002012_pt1 | contig 14973 bp, 17 predicted proteins | sample 23_S_MG_FD_202183 | JGI IMG/M metagenome (GOLD analysis project Ga0307505, IMG submission 202183) | Soil microbial communities from Populus trichocarpa stands in riparian zone in the Pacific Northwest, United States - 23_S | ecosystem: Environmental > Terrestrial > Soil > Riparian zone > Trees...
CGTGCTCTCGCAGGAGATCGGTAAGCGCATCGATCGCCCGTTCTGGATCGACACGGTTGGAAACTCGAACCTCGTCGAAATCCGCATACAGCTCGATAAGGCGGTGATGCAGCTGTTTGCGCGACGCAGCCAGGCCTACGCGTCGAACTCGCACATTTTTCTCGTCTGGATGGTCGGCACATCCCTCGTCCTGCTCGCCATCGCGATCCTGTTCCTGCGCAATCAAATCAAGCCGATCCTGCGCCTCGCGGCGGCGGCCGACGCCTTCGGCAAGGGCCGTCAGGTGAAGGATTTCCGGCCGCGCGGCGCCCGCGAGGTGCGGCAGGCGGCCAACGCCTTCATGGAGATGAAGCACCGCATCGAGCGCCAGATCGAGCAGCGCACCACGATGCTTGCCGGCGTATCGCACGACCTCCGGACCATCCTGACGCGCTTCAAGCTCGAGCTTGCGCTGACCGCGGACAGCCCTGAGGTCGAGGCACTCCGCCGCGATGTCGACGAAATGCAGCGCATGCTCGAGGCCTACCTCGCCTTCGCGCGCGGCGAAGTCGGTGAGCAGCCGGAACTCGTGGACGTTTCTGAGATTCTCGACGAACTCAAGCAGGAAGCGGAACGGCGCGGGAAGCGGGCGAGTGCAAGCTTCGCCGGTCCGCCGATCGTTCAGGTCCGGCCGGACGCATTCAAGCGCTGCATCGCCAATCTTGTCTCGAATGCAGTCCGGTTCGGATCGACCATCGCGCTGTCCGGCTCGCGGGAGCCGCGCTGGCTGATGGTGCATGTCGACGACAATGGTCCCGGCATACCCGAGGATCGCCGTGACGATGTCTTCCGGCCGTTCCTCCGCCTCGACGACGCACGCAATCAGAATGAGACGGGAACGGGACTCGGCCTGTCCATCGCCCGCGATATTGCCGGCGTGCATGGCGGAGAGATCGCGCTGTCGCAGAGCCCGCTCGGCGGCCTGCGCGCAACCGTACGCATTCCCGTCTAGAACAGTCTTCCGCCGTTCGGGACTTTGCTGTCGGGCGAGAACAACACCACTCCGCCCTCCTCGTCCGGGAAACCGAGCGTCAGTACCTCCGACATCATCGGACCGATCTGGCGCGGCGGGAAATTGAGCACCGCCGCAACCTGGCGGCCGACAAGCTCCTCCGGCTTGTAGTGCTTCACGAGCTGCGCCGACGACCGGCGCGTTCCGATCTCGGCGCCGAAGTCGATGACGAGCTTGATCGCGGGCTTGCGCGCTTCGGGAAACGGCTCGGCGGCAACAATCGTGCCGACGCGTATGTCGATCTTGCGGAAATCGTCGAACGAAATCTTCGGCTCGACCGGTTCAGCCATGAGGTTTCTTATCTGATTCTTCTCAGGCCGCGATCGTCTCGTCGCCGCTTTCGGTTCGGCGGCGGCGGCGGCCGCCACCGAAGCGCGGCACAAACCGGCACAGGCCGTCGAACAGGTTCAGCGCACGCTCTCCGTTGGCGAGCTCCCTGTCGAGGGCCGCCATGGTGCGGGCGAGACCGGCATCCTCATCATCGACCCACACGCGGTAGGCGCGCGCCATCACGTAGACCAGTCCCTGCGCGCGAGCACAGCCTTGCAGCCCGCCCGTTTCGACCTTCGCCGCTGCGAGCATCCAACCCGCAGAGCGCAACGCGATTCCATTGAGCGCCAGCGCAAGTGGCGGATCGAGCCGCGCGGATCGCGCAAGCGAACGGATCGCCTCACGATGCGGCTTCAGTACTTCGATCCGGCGCATCAGCACATCGAACAATCGTTCGCGCGCTGGCGCTTCGGCGAGTTCCGCGTCGAGCCCTTCAGCCAGAACCTTCTCATCCGTACGCGCCGAGAACGCGGCCAGTATTTCCATCGTCGTGCCGAACTCGCGGCGCAAGTCGACCAGCGTCAGCGCAGCGCGTTCTGCAATCTCGGCGACACCGACCTTCTCGACCGGCTTCTCTGCGACCAGCGCAAGAAACGCGTCGATGATCCTGTCGCGATTGCCGTCGGTCATGACGGACCTCCTGAATTCCACAACCTCAATGAATGTAGGAGTTCTGCGCGGCGGATGAAAGGCGGCCGGAAATCAGCCCGCGAGCTGACGGGAGCGCTTGGTCGCCGCCGCGACGGCCTTTTTCATCAACGCATCGAGGCCGCTGCGCGCCATCAGGATTTGAAGCGCGGCGGCGGTCGTACCGCCCGGTGATGTCACGTTCTCTCGCAGCTTCGCGGCATCGAGATTCGATCGATGCAGGAGCTCACCCGAACCGGAAACCGTCTCCCGCGCGAGTTTCATGGCAAGCGGCTTGGGTAAGCCGGCCGCGACTCCGGCGCGCGCAAGGCTCTCGACCAGGAGGAAGATATAGGCCGGACCGGAGCCCGAAACCGCCGTAACGGCATCCATCCACTTTTCGTTCTTGATCCACTCGACCGGGCCGGTTGCGGCCAGCAATGCGTCGGCTAGATCGCGCGCACTGCTTTTCACGCGCGCGTTCGGGACCGCGACGGTGATTCCGCGTCCGATCGCGGCCGGGGTGTTCGGCATCGCGCGCACCACGGCCGTGTTCTTCGGAAGATGCTTGGCAAGAAACCCGAGCGTCCTGCCCGCCATGATCGATACGACCACCGTGTCGCGCCCGACAAATCGCGCAACTTGCGGCATGAGTGACGGCGCGACCTGCGGCTTCACCGCCAGTACGACGGCGACGTGATTGGGGATCAGCTGCGGCTGCGGATCGCGCGCGATGCGTTTCGACGCGAGCAGCTTCGCCACATCCGGCGCGGGCGTCGGATCGAGCACCGACACGAGTGCCGGCGGCAATCCGCGCGTGAGCCATGACTCGAGGAGCGCTCCCCCCATCTTGCCGGCCCCGACGAGCAGGACCGCTCCCGGCACCGATGCAAGCGCAGTCATTGTCCTTGTCCCGGGCGCAACGCGGCACGCTGTGACGTGCTGCAACCCCGGGACCCAATCCTGTCCCGTCGCGCTTCTGGAGCCGGACCTCGCAACACCGAAGTCAGGCCTCGCCGGCAGTCTCGAAGAGTGTGGCGTCCATCGCTTCCTTGGCGGTCTTGCCAGCCCAGATCACGAACTGAAACGCCGGAAAACATCGCTCGGCTGCATCGAGTGCGCTCTTCAAGAGCGCCTCGCATTGCCGGCCGCTGGCGGTTGCCCCGCCGGCGAGCATGAGCGCGTTGCGGTACATGACCATACCTTCGTCGGACCAAAGATCGAAGTGACCGACCCACAACTGCTCGTTGACGATAGCCAGAAGTTTAAGCACCTCCCCGCGCCGCGCCTCGGGCACCTTGAGGTCGAACGCACATGCGAGGTGCAGCGCCTCGACCTCGCTCATCCACTGAAACGAGACGTGATAGTCGGTCCAGCGACCCGCGATGGACAGGGAGATTTCATAGTCGCCGGAGCGCTCGAAGCTCCAGTCGTTGAGTGACGCCAGCCGTTCCACCAAATCCACCGGATTTGGCTGCTCGACTTCCAGTTCTGTGAATGCCATTTGCTTCGACCCCGCGCTCCGACCCAGATGTGGCGCGGGCCCCCATTGCTCGCGCGTCGCACGCCCCACCGACGCTTGCGATTCGGTCGTTTGGCTGTGGCGCCAACAAGGCCGAATCATCGCAGAACTGGGACTTGATTCGTATTCGTCAGCAGAATCGGATTCGGCCCCTGCTTCAATGCCCGGAGCGGTTGCGTCCACAAGCTGACGACGCTTGTGCACGCAAAACTGAATCGACGTGTTGAAGGGAATCGAAAGCCGCTATTTCGCGAGCTTCTTCTCAACTTCTGCCAGTCGCGCGGCGAGCCGCTCGTTCTCCTCGCGCGCTTTTACGGCCATTTCCTTGGCGGCCTCGAATTCCTCGCGCGTCACCACGTCCATGTCGCGCAGAATACGCTCGGCCTGGGATTGCACGAGCGTCTGCACCTCACGTCGCACCCCCTCGGCGACGCCCGCGGCGTCGTTCATCAGCCGGGCCATTTCGTCGAGGAAACGGTTGCTGGTCTGGGCCATTTCACGCCTCCGAGTGTCAACGCCATGACAATGGGCATCCGTCACGGTCTCCGCAAGGTCTGCGGTGCCCATAGGGACGCGCTTGACTTCGAGCGCGCGCAAGCGGATTCACGCGACGATGCCCTTCCTCGCCATCCCCTTTCCCGACATCGACCCGATCCTGATAGCGATCGGGCCGTTCGCGATCCGCTGGTACGCGCTCGCCTATGTCGGCGGCATCTTGCTCGCTTGGGGGCTTGCGCGTCGCGTCGCCGCAAACGGCTCTTACTGGCGCGCCAAGCCGCCAATGACCCCGGCCGATATCGACGATGTAATCGTCTGGTGTGCACTGGGCATCGTGCTCGGCGGCCGCCTTGGCTACGTGCTGTTTTACCAGCCGCAGTATTTCATCGATCACCCCGCAGAGATCTTTGTCATCTGGCGCGGCGGCATGTCCTTCCACGGTGGTTTTCTCGGCACGGTGCTCGCGCTCATCCTGTTTGCGAAGAAGCGCGGCATCCCGGTACTCTCGATGCTCGACATCGCGGCGCTCGTCGTGCCGATGGGATTGTTTCTTGGCCGTATCGCCAACTTCGTGAATGGCGAACTGTGGGGCCGCGTCACCGACGTTCCCTGGGCCGTAATCTTTCCCATGGCCGGCCCCGATCCGCGCCATCCGAGTCAGCTCTACCAGGCGGGGCTCGAGGGTATCGTCTTGTTCGCGATCCTTTTCTACGCCGTCAAGCGCGGTGCATTGCAACGGCCGGGCCTTATCGGCGGTCTGTTTGTGGCAGGGTACGGTATCGCGCGTGTGATCGGCGAACTCTTCCGTGAACCGGACGCGCACCTCGGCTATTTCGCCGGCGGACTGACGATGGGCATGCTCCTTTCGATCCCCATGATCGTCATCGGCGGCATTGCGATCCTGTTCGCGATGAGCCCGTCGAAATCGGCATGAACGCGCTCGAGCGCGAGATCCGATCCCTCATCGAGAATGCAGGACCGATTCCGGTCTCTCGCTACATGGCGCTTGCGCTCGGCCATCCGCGCCACGGCTACTACATGACGCGCGATCCGTTCGGCGCGTCGGGCGATTTCGTCACCGCACCCGAGGTGAGCCAGATGTTCGGCGAATTGATCGGCATCTGGTGCGCCGAGGTCTGGCACGCGATGGGGGAGCCCGCGAGGGTGCACCTCGTCGAACTCGGTCCCGGCCGCGGCACCTTGATGAACGATCTTCTCCGCGCGGCGAAAGTCGTGCCGGCGTTTCGCGCAAGCCTCGAGGTGCATCTCGTTGAAACCAGTCCCGTGCTCGCCGAAGCCCAGCGCCGTGCGCTGAACGAGGCGAGCGTTCCGGTTCGCTGGCACAACAGCACGGCGACGCTTCCGGACGGCGCGCTGATTGTGGTCGCAAACGAATTCATTGACGCGCTGCCGATTGACCAACTCGTGAGGGCCGAAGCCGGTTGGCATGAGCGCAAGGTCGGACTGAAAGACGGACAACTCGTTTTCGCGCTCGATCCGACGCCGCTGCCGAGGATCGAGGAGGGGCTACCCGCGCAATTGCGCGGAGCGCCCACCGGCTCTCTTCTCGAAAGCCGCGATCTGACGCCGGTGCGGGAAGTTGCACAACGCATTGCCACGCACGGCGGCGCCGCGCTGTTCATCGACTACGGTCACGTACGGAGCGGATTCGGCGATACCCTGCAGGCCGTGCGCGAGCACAAGGTCACCGATCCTCTGCGCGACCCCGGCGAAGCGGATCTTACGGCGCACGTCGACTTTGAGCAGCTCGCCGTCGCTGCTTTGCGCGAAGGACTGCACACACTCGGACCTGTTCCACAGGGAGCTTTCCTGCGCGCGCTCGGCATCGATGCTCGCGCCGAACGCCTGAAGCGCAATCAGGACGAAGCAACGGCGAGCACCATTGACGCGGCGCTCGCCCGCCTCGCCGCGCCATCGCCGGGCATGGGCGAACTGTTCAAGGTGCTTGCGCTCGTTCAACCTGCACTCACCGCACCGCCGGGATTTGACTCGTGAATCGCAGGAAGCGAACGTCGCCGGTATGATCCTCGCTCCAAGCCTGCTCGGTTTGACGCACGTCCGCCACGCCTTCTTCACGCGTGAAGGCGGCGCGTCGGAAGGAATCTATGCGAGCTTGAACGGCGGAGTCGGCTCGCGCGATGATCCCGCGCTTGTCACCGAGAACCGGCGCCGGATGGCGGCAATGCTCGAAGCGCCCGCCCTCGTCACGGCCTATCAGATCCATTCCGCAACAGCCGTCATCGCCACGACGCCTTGGACGCGCGAAGCGGCACCGCGCGCAGACGCTGTCGTGACGAAAATGAAGAACCTTGCCGTTGGGGTCACGATCGCTGATTGCGGACCGGTGCTGCTGGCCGACAGCGAAGCGGGCGTTGTCGGCGCGGCTCATGCGGGGTGGCGCGGAGCGTTTGAGGGAATTATCGAGGCTGCGGTCTCCAAGATGGAAGAACTCGGCGCCCGGCGCGCAAGCATCCGCGCCGCGATCGGTCCCCTCATTCGCCAGGATAGCTACGAGGTCGGGCCGGAGTTCGTCGCGCGCTTCCGCGAAGCGGATGAGGCTTACGCGCGGTTCTTCAAGCCGTCTGCGCGTGACGGCCACGCCCTGTTCGATCTCCCCGGCTTCATTGCTCTCCGCCTCGAACAGGCGCGCGTGGCGTCGATCGAGGACCTGAAGCTGGACACGTACTCGGACGATCGCTTCTTCAGCTACCGCCGCTCGACTCACAAGGCTGAAGCGGATTACGGCCGTTTGATCGCAGCGATCTCCTTGGTCGATTGAGTTCTGGACCGCATTTCAGAGTCGGGTTACCAGATAGGCGACGGCGACGCTGCGGGCCCGCAAGGGAACACGAGGCGCGTCCGGCGGGGAGCGTCGATATGCGGCTGCGGCAGAAACTACGCCGGGCGAACGGGCATGTGCGGTCCAGCTTTTTCGCGCGAACAGCGTTTATCGTTTTCGCGGCCGTGGCACTTGCCGGTTGCGTCCACGGCGACCCCGTTGTTACCGGCTCGATACCAGCGGCCACTGGTCAGACCATCGCCTTTGAATCCGTCGATGGCCCGCCCCGCCCCGTATTCGACCGTTTGATTTCCGCGTTGTCTGCCGAGGCCGAAACCCGCAACCTGCCGGTCGTCTCTCACACCGGCCCGGCTGCCTATCGGGTCCGCGCCTATCTCGCGACCTATGTCGAAAAGAAAAAGAAGCAGGCGACGCTGGCCTGGACCTGGGAGGTTTTCGACCGCGGCATGAACCGGGCGTTCCGGCTGTCCGGCGAGGAAGCACTCGGCACGGCCCGCTCCGACGTCTGGGGCCAGTGCGACGACGCACTCCTTCGCCGCATCGCCGCCCGCGGCTTCGACGAACTGGCAGCCCGCCTTGGCGCCCCCACCCCGGCCCCGGGCGATCCGGAGCCTTCGGGCCCTGCGGTGGCCGCACTTGGAGCGCCATCCGCCATAGCCTTCACCAACGTTCAATAAAGCCCCGGGATTTGCAGCTTGCGCATATTTACAGGCTTTGGCGGCACCGCTAGTGCATTGCCGTCGCCGCCCTCGAGCGGCCTTTGAAGGACGACCGCATGCGCGCCCGCAATAACGGGAACATCAAACTCGTCGCGGGCAATTCGAACCGTGCGCTCGCCGAAGCGATCGGCGCCTATCTCGAGTCGCCGCTGACCAGGGCGATCGTCCGCCGCTTTGCCGACATGGAAGTATTCGTCGAGATCGAGGAGAACGTGCGCGGCCGCGATGTCTTCGTGCTGCAGTCGACCTCGTTCCCCGCGAACGATCACTTGATGGAGCTGCTGATTATCATCGACGCGCTGCGCCGCGCTTCCGCGCGCCGCGTCACGGCGGTGATCCCCTATTTCGGCTACGCCCGCCAGGACCGGAAGGTCGGCCCGCGCACGCCGATCTCGGCAAAACTCGTTGCCAACCTCATCTCGCATGCCGGCGCCAACCGCGTGCTCACGCTCGATCTGCACGCCGGACAGATCCAGGGCTTCTTCGATATCCCGACCGACAATCTCTATGCATCGCCGCTCATGGTGCGCGACATCAAGGAGCGCTTCGAGCTCGAGAAGGTCGCGGTAGTCTCGCCCGATGTCGGCGGTGTGGCGCGGGCGCGCGGTCTTGCGAAGCGCATCGATGCTCCCCTGGCCATTATCGATAAGCGCCGCGAACGTCCCAACGAATCCGAAGTGATGAACGTCATCGGCGAAGTTTCCGGCAAGACGTGCATCCTGGTCGACGACATCGTCGACTCCGGCGGCACACTCGTGAACGCGGCCGAAGCCCTGCTGGAAAAAGGCGCGAAGGACGTCTTCGCCTATATCAGCCATGGCGTGCTCTCGGGCGGAGCGGTCGCACGCATCACCGCGTCGAAGCTGAAGGAACTCGTTATCACCGACTCGATTCAGCCGACCGAAGCCGTCCGTGTCGCGCGCAACATGCGCGTCCTCTCGGTCGCAACCCTGATCGGTGAAGCGATCGGCCGCACCTCATCCGAAGAGAGTGTTTCAAGCCTGTTTGACTGACGCCCGCACTGCCGAGCGAAGCGAGGGGCCAGCGCGGACATTGAAAAAACAACGCGCGGGGCTCCATGAACTTCGCCAGCGATAACGCAGCAGTCATTGCACCTGAGATATTCGACGCCATCGCTCGCGCGAACGACGGCTACTCTCTCGCCTACGGCAACGACGACTCCACGCGCGCCCTCGAGCGGCGGATGTCGGAGTTTTTCGAACGGGAAGTCGCGATCTTCCTGGTCGCCACCGGCACTGCCGCGAACGCGCTCGCGGTCGCGCACTTTTGCCAGCCCTGGAACGCGGTCCTCTGCCACGAGGCTTCGCACCTGATGACCGATGAGGCCGGGGCGCCGGAATTCTACGGCGGCGGCATCAAGCTCGTCGGGATCGCCGGGGAGAATGGGAAAATCGCACCTGCTTCGCTTCGCGACATGATTGGCCGCGGCCGCGGTGTGCCGCACAGCGTCATCCCCGGCATCGTCTCGCTCAGTCAGTCCACCGAATTCGGTACGGTATATCGAAACGACGAAGTGACTGCCCTTGCCGAAATCGCTCACGAACGTGGCCTTTCCGTCCACATGGATGGAGCGCGACTTGCCAATGCGCTGGTCCGCAACAACGGAACGCCCGCCGACGCGACATGGAAGGCCGGAGTCGACGTTCTCTCCTTCGGGGCAACCAAGAACGGTGCGCTCGCCGCGGAAGCTGTTGTTTTCTTTGATCCTGGCAAGGCGGCCGGTATGGCCTCGCGCCGCAAGAGGAGCGGACAACTATTTTCAAAGCACCGTTTCTTTGCGGCGCAGTTCGACGCGTACCTGAAGGACGGCCTGTGGCTCAAACTCGCGCGCCGCGCCAACATGGCCGCAGCCGATCTGGCGCTCGGACTTGCCGAAAGCGGACTGCCGCCCATCTGGCCGGTCGAAGCAAACGAGGTATTCGTGCAATTGCCCGCCGCCACGGACAAGCGGCTGCGCGCTGCCGGGGCGACTTACGTATCATGGCCGCCCGAGTTCCTGCCCGCCGGAACTCCGGCGCTCGCGGATCACAAGCTTGTGCGCCTCGTCACGTCGTTTGCGACCACCGACGCGGATGTAAAAAGATTTGTGGCGACAACGCGCGGAACCTGAAAACTTTCAGGCGGAAAATTAACCTCCTGCCTTGATCGTTGCACGATTAGCTGCGAAACGAACCGCTCGCTGCCCCAATCCGAGTTTCTGCGAACCGCATATGCGCCGCGCATTCTTCACGATTCCGATTCTCGCGCTCGCCGCGCCTGCCTTGGCGCAGATGGGCGAAGCGCCGGCGACGCCTGAGACGCCGCTCATCGTGGTCACGCCCGCACACCCGGAACCGTTTGCCGTGATCGAGGAGCCGCCACTCGATATGAACCTCGTGTCCGAGCTGTTTCCCAACGGTGAGCCCAGTCTCCTCACGCCGGATTCGTTTGCCCGGAAGTACAAGCTTCCCGCCATCGTGCCCGATCCGAACGCGAAGCAGAAAGTCCCGACCGCCATCAACTACGCTGATGGCCCGATGAAGTTCGATCTCGGCACCAAGGTAACGACCGCGACGACAACGACGACGATCGTCCCGCCCGCGTTGCCGGATCGCAACGCCTTGAGTGGCGCGACCGGCGGCAGCGGGGAGATCAAGGGCGGCGTCAGCTACGTCGGAGAGCAATGGGAGTTGTACGGCCGCCAGAGCGTCGGAGTGGGCCACACCGACGGCGTCGGCGCCTCGATGAGCGAAACGACCACATTCGGCAGTCTGTACAGGCTCCCGGACTCGACCGTGAACGGCAAGATCGGCGCGAGCATCGAAGTGAGCGCCGCGAACGAACGCCGCACCCGCGTTGAATACCGTCAGAATTTCGGGCCGGCCGAAGGCTTCATCGCGGCCGAGCAGACCTTCAAACCGGCTGAGCCCGATCTTAAGCCACCCGCTGTGAAGACCGGCGTCAGCCGCAAGTTTTGATCCTTCGCATTCTTTCCGGCGCGGTCTAAGGTCGAGGACCCAGCCGCCGGGATTTCCCATGGCCATCGTCAGCTATTCGCAGAATTTCGAAGACGTGATGCTTGCCCGCTGCTTTCCCGGGCCACGCGGATTTTACGTCGACGTCGGAGCGAACGATCCCGACATCGACAATGTGACGCGCACTTTCTACGAGCGCGGCTGGAGCGGCATCAATATCGAGCCGCTCTCATCGAACTTCACGCGCCTGAAGAAGCGCCGGACACGCGACACCAATCTGCATCTGGCGGCGGGTGATCAGGACGGATCGATCACCTTCTATGAGATCGGCAAGTGGCACGGTTACTCGACCACCGACGCCGACATCGCAGCGCAGCACCGCCGCGACGGCCTCAAGGTCATTGAGCACAAGACGCCACTGCGCCGGCTTGCCTCGGTTCTGGATGAATACGCCAAGGGGAAATCCATCGACTTCCTCAGCGTCGACGTAGAGGGGGCCGAGCTTTCGGTTCTCGCTGGCGCCGACCTCAAGCGCCATCGACCGAAGCTGATCCTTGCGGAGTCGCGTCTGCCGGTCACCGTCAACATGGTCGATCGTTTCTTCGAAGTGCCGGACCGCGCCGACGACTACGCGAAATTCCTCGCGCCCCTCGGCTATCAGCTCGTTTATCGCGACGGGCTCAACTCCTTCTTCGTCGCCAATGAGCAGGCGGATCTTGCGCGTCACTTTGCTTTCCCGCCGGGGATTGCCGACCGCCTCACCCACGCCGCCTCGATCCGTCCCTACGAGGAGAAGATCAGGAAGCTGCGCGCCGAACTCGCCATGGAGCGGGCCAAGGGGCGCAAGCCTGGCATCCGTCGCCGCACGGTCACCCGGGCCACCGCCCGTTCCGGAAGCAAAAAGCGCTCGAAATAGCGGCCTTCCCTCGCCAGCGGCCCCGTTTGCCTGATTTTCACGGGGCGGCTATAGAGACGCGCCCGCGGCCTTCCGCACCCCTGGAGGCGCGCCGCGGCCATTCAAAAGGAACCGAATATGGCTACCACTCAAGAGATGAAGGCGAATGCGCGTCCGCAGGTCGGCAAGGGGGCCGCCCGCGCAACTCGCCGCACCGGTCAAGTTCCCGGTGTGATTTATGGCGACAAGAAACCCCCGCTGTCCATTTCACTGGACGCCGCCGAGATCAACCGCCGTATCTATGCCGGCCACTTTCTGACCACCGTCTATGAGCTTGACGTCGACGGTCAGAAGCACCGCGTAATTCCGCGCGCGTTCCAGCTCGACCCGGTCAAGGATCGCCCCGTTCACGTCGATTTCCAGCGCCTGAGCCCCGGCGCGATGATCCGCGTGCACGTACCCGTCCGCTTCATCAATCATGACGCCTCGCCCGGTATCAAGCGCGGCGGCACGCTCAACATCGTGCGCCACACCGTCGAGCTCTACTGCCCGGCGGAGGCCATTCCCGAAAACATCACTGCCGACCTCTCCGGTCTCGAAATCGCGCACTCGCTGCACGTCTCGAAGGTTCAGTTGCCGGACGGTGTACGCCCCGTGATCCGCGACCGCGACTTCACCATCGCGACCGTCGTGTCCTCGTCGGGCTACCTCGAAGAGCAGGCAGCAGCGAAGGCGAAGGCAGAAGCCGACGCAGCAGCGGCAGCCGCCGCGACCGAGGCCGGACCCGTCGCCGAAGGCGCTCCTGGCGCGGCTCCCGCCGAAGGTGCGGCACCAGCCGAAGGCGCAGCTCCCGCCGCGCCGGACACCAAGGGCAAGAAGGAATAAAGCTCCACCCGGAGACCGCCAATGCTCCTCTTCGCGGGGCTCGGCAATCCGGGGCCACGTTACGCCGCAAACCGGCACAATGTCGGTTTCCTCGTTCTCGACGCGATTCACCGCCGCCACGGCTTCGGTCCGTGGCGGCGGCGCTTTCAGGGCGAGACTGCTGAAGGCGAACTTTCCGGCGAGCGAATTCTCTTGCTCAAACCGATGACGTTCATGAACGAGTCTGGACGCTCGGTCGGCGAAGCGCAGAACTTCTTCAAGATCGAATTGAGTGACGTCATCGTGTTTCACGACGAAATCGATCTCGCCGCGATGAAGCTGCGGGTAAAGACGGGCGGCGGGAACGCCGGTCATAACGGCCTGCGTTCGATCAGCGCGCATTGCGGCAACGATTACATGCGCGTTCGCATCGGCGTCGGGCATCCTGGAGAGTCCGATCTTGTGCACGGACATGTACTCAACGACTTCTCCAAGGACGAGTTGTCGTGGGTCGAGGCAATGATCGAAGCGATCTCGGATAATGCTCCTTTGCTCGCGGAGAAGCGGGCCGAGGAATTTCAGAATCGCGCGTATCTGGCTTTGCGCGCAAAGGGCTTCAACGCGCCGCCGAACGAACCGGCGGCCTGAACGGACTTCAACGGAACGCAAATGGGATTCAAGTGCGGCATCGTCGGCCTGCCGAACGTCGGCAAGTCGACCCTCTTTAACGCCCTGACGCAGACCGCGCTCGCGCAGGCGGCGAACTATCCATTTTGCACCATCGAGCCGAATGTCGGCGAAGTGGCGGTACCCGACCCGCGCCTGGAAACGATTGCAAAGATCGCGGAGTCGGCCGAGATCGTTCCGACCAAGCTGATCTTCGTCGATATCGCAGGCCTCGTCCGCGGCGCGTCGAAGGGAGAAGGGCTCGGCAACCAGTTCCTTGCCACGATCCGCGAGGTCGACGCGATCGCGCATGTCCTGCGCTGCTTCGAGGACGGCGACGTGACCCATGTCGAGGGTGGTGTCGACCCGATCCGCGACGCGGACACCGTCGAGACCGAGCTGATGCTCTCCGATCTCGACAGCCTCGAGCGCCGTATCGATCCGCTGGAAAAGAAGGTGCGCGGCGGCGACAAGGATTCGGCCGCTGCGCTCGACCTCATGAAGCGCGCATTGGCGCTTCTCACCGCAGGAAAGCCGGCCCGCGTGCTGGATCGAAAGCCCGAGGAAGAGCGCGAATTTCAGTCGCTCGGCCTGCTGACCTCCAAGCCCGTGCTGTATGTCTGCAATGTGGACGAAGGTTCGGCCGCGAATGGCAACGAATTCTCGAAGCGCGTCGAGGCGCGCGCCAAGGCGGAGGGCGCCGTTGCCACGGTCATTTCCGCCAAGATCGAGGCCGAGATCGCGATGCTGCCGCAGGCTGAACGCAAGGACTTCCTCGAGACTGTCGGCCTCAAGGAGCCTGGCCTCGATCGCATGATCCGCGCCGGTTACGAGCTCCTCGGCCTCGTCACCTATTTCACCGCCGGACCGAAGGAAGCGCGCGCCTGGACGGTCACGCGCGGCATGAAGGCGCCGCAGGCTGCGGGCGTCATCCACACCGACTTCGAGAAGGGCTTCATCCGGGCCGAAACGATCGCCTACGATGATTTCGTGGCCCGCAACGGTGAAACCGGCGCCCGTGACGCGGGCAAGCTGAGGCTCGAGGGCAAGGATTACGTGGTGCAGGACGGCGACGTCATGCACTTCCGTTTCGCGAACTGACCGGATCGAGGCATGCCGCACCTTCATTACGAGGACATCGTCGAAGGCTCGGTTCAGGATTTCGGCCCGCGCACGATCACGCGCGAAGAGATCATTGCCTACGCGAAGGAATTCGACTCCCAGCCGATGCACCTCGATGAGGAGGCTGCGAAGAAGAGCCTTCTCGGAGGCCTCGCCGCTTCCGGCTGGCATACCTGCTGCTTCATGTTTCGCATGATGTACGACTACGTCATCAAGGACAGCGCTTCGCTCGGTTCCCCGGGGATCGACGAGACGAAGTGGTTGAAGCCGGTCCGCCCCGGCTCCGAGCTGACGCTTCGCATGCAGGTCCTCGAGAAGCGCGTCTCCAAGAGCCGCCCGGAGATGGGAATTGTGCGAACGCGCACACAACTGCTCGACGAAAGCGGCGCGCCCGTTATCGACCAGACGAGCACGCTCTTGATCGGTGTACGCGACCCGTACAAGGCCGCGCCGCAATGATCTACTACGAAGACATCGAGATCGGCGCGCGCCGCGAGCTCGGCAATTACACGTTCACCGCCGACGAGATCAAACGCTTCGCCCGTCAGTTCGATCCCCAGCCATTTCATATGGACGAAGAAGCCGCCAAGCGCTCGCACTTCGGCGGTCTGGTCGCTTCCGGCTGGCACACGGCTTCTGTCTTCATGAAACTGCAGTCGAAGATGATTAACGAGACCGGCGCGGACGTGCGCAAGTCCGGCCCCTCACCCGGCTATCGCAACCTTCGCTGGCTGAAGCCGGTCTATGCCGGCGATACCCTTACCTACTCGACCGAGGTCACCAGCAAGCGTGAACTGGCGTCGAAACCGCAATGGGGAATCGTGTTCACGCATATCACCGCGCTCAATCAGCGCGGCGAACTGGTCTATGAGTTCGAAGGCTC
>Ga0307505_10002013_pt1 | contig 14972 bp, 11 predicted proteins | sample 23_S_MG_FD_202183 | JGI IMG/M metagenome (GOLD analysis project Ga0307505, IMG submission 202183) | Soil microbial communities from Populus trichocarpa stands in riparian zone in the Pacific Northwest, United States - 23_S | ecosystem: Environmental > Terrestrial > Soil > Riparian zone > Trees...
ATCGCGCCCGACGGCTTGGCCGGCGCCTGGCGGCGGCTGCTGCAGCGCCGACGCGTGAGCGCAGCGTCGAGCGCGCCGTCGGCCGCGGCCGATGCGCCATTGGTCCAACGGCCACGCCAGGCGCTGACGGCTCGCGGCCTGAGCATGCAGTTCGGCGGCGTGCGCGCGGTGAGCGACCTGCACTTCGACGCGCCCGCGGCCGGTATCACCAGCCTGATCGGCCCCAACGGCGCCGGCAAGACCACGGCGCTGAACATGCTCAGCGGCTTCTACGTGCCCAGCGCCGGCGACTTCCATCTCGGCACGCAGTCGCTGGCCGGGCGCAGCGCGCTGCACATCGCACGCGCCGGCATCGCGCGCACCTACCAGAGCTCGCAGCTCTTCGGCTCGCTGAGCGTGCTCGACAACCTGGTGCTGGCGATGCACCGCGGCTGCCTGGGCCCGCTGTTCGGTGGCACGCTGCTGCGCGCGCCGGCGCTGCGCCGGCGCGCGCACCAATTGCTGGGCTATTGCGGTTATGCCGGTCGCGCCGAGGCGCTGGCCGCCGACCTGCCGCACGTCGACCGGCGGCTGGTGGAAATCGCCCGCGCGCTGGCCGCCGACCCCGACGCGCTGCTGCTGGACGAACCCGCGGCCGGCCTGTCGCGCGAGGACAAGGCGCGGCTGGCCACGCTGCTGCGCCGCATCGCCGACGCCGGCATCGGCGTGCTGCTGGTCGAACACGACATGACCTTGGTAATGGGCATCAGCGACCAGGTGGTGGTGCTCGACGCCGGCGAGCGCATCGCGATGGGCAGCGCGGCGGCGGTGCAGGCCGACCCTGCCGTGCAGGCGGCCTATCTGGGCGAAGCGCTGCCGGCATCCACACCGCGCGACGACGACACGCAGCGGCCCGAGATGCTGGGCGTGGGCAGACTCACCACCGGCTACGGCGCCGAGCCGGTGCTGCACGGCATTGACCTGCAGGTGCGGCGCGGCGAGGTGGTGGCGCTGCTCGGCGCCAACGGCGCCGGCAAGTCCACGCTGATGAAGGCGCTGGCGGGGCTGCACCGCCCGGTGAGCGGCGGCATCCACCTGGAAGGGCGCGACCTGGTGCCGCTGGCGGCCGAGCAGGTGGTGGCGCAGGGCGTGGTGCTGGTGCCCGAGGGCCGCCAGGTGTTTGCCGAGTTGAGCGTGCTGGACAACATCCGCCTCGGCGCCTTCCTGCAGCCGGCCCAGCTGAGCTCGCGCGTCGAGGAACAGCTGCAGCGCTTCCCGCGGCTGCGCGAACGGCTGCAGCAGCGCGCCGGGCTGCTGTCGGGCGGCGAGCAGCAAATGCTGGCGATCGCCCGCGCGCTGATGTCGCGGCCGCGCATCCTGTTGCTGGACGAACCCTCGCTGGGCCTGGCGCCGAAGGTCATCGCCGAACTGTTCGGCGCGCTCGACGGCCTGCGCCGCGAAGGCATGACGCTGCTGCTGGTGGATCAGATGGCCGGCCTCGCGCTGGCGCTGGCCGACCGCGCCTACGTCATCGAAGAAGGCCGCATCGTGGCCCAGGGCAGCGCCGCGGAAATCGCCGCAGACGATGCACTGGCGCAGGCTTATCTGGGCGAGCAGGCGGCGCGCTGAGGGGTCGCCCTCGGCGCGCCGACGCCATACGACCTCGGTGAGCGGGCTTGTTGGTGCCGCTTCTCACAGCACGCGTTACCGACCATCTGCGGCCTGCACGTTTGCTGTGGAACCCTGTGGCCGAACCCGTGCGCGTACGCACCTTCATCGACTTGACGGTGAAGGGATCGCAGGCAACTCGCAGTTCTCCTTGCAGCCCACCGAATTGACGCCTTCGCCGCCATCTTCGCAACGACGGCGCAAGAAAGGCCTGAGACCGGAGCCTCAGTTCGCCATCCGGCGCGCCGCCTGTCCCCACCCCTGCGGCATCGCATGCAGCACGGTCTTCGCGTCGAGCGATCGAATCGAGACCGCCGTGTCGGCTGGAATGCGCCCCTGCGCCACCATCGCCTCATAGCGAAGCGCGCTGACCCGCAGGAACGACGCGAAGTTGCCGACCTCGCCGCGGGCGGCGACCAGCTCGTCGTAGAGCTTCTCGATCAGTTGCACCACGCCCATGCCGTCGCGGCTGGCGATCTCTTCCAGTACCTGCCAGAACAGGTTCTCCAGCCGGATGCTCGTGACGACACCGTGAAGCCGGACCGAACGCGTGCGACCTTCGTAGCTCTGCGGGTCGGCACTGATGAAGACCTCGCACATGCACCGTCTCCTTCGAGTTTGACGAGGGGTGACGCCGCACTGTAGCGCCACCCCGGCCGCGATCAGTGTTCGATGCGCGTGCCCAGCACTTTCAGGAACTGGGCGATCCATGCGGGATGCGCCGGCCAGGCCGGGGCGCTGACCAGGTTGTGGTCGGTGACGGCCTGATCGACGGCGATGCCCACGTACTCGGCGCCCGCCAGTTCCACCTCGACCTGACAGGCCGGATACGCGGACACCTTGCGGCCTTTCAGCAGGCCGGTAGCGGCCAGCAACTGCGCGCCGTGGCACACCGATGCGATCGGCTTGTCGGCAGAGAGAAAGTGCTTCGCGATCTCGACCACGCGGCTGTTCATGCGCAGGTATTCCGGCGCACGGCCGCCGGGGATCACCAGCGCGTCATACGATTCCGGCCGTATGTCCGCGAAGCTGGCGTTGAGGGTGAAGCGGTGACCCGGCTTCTCGCTGTAGGTCTGCGCGCCTTCGAAGTCGTGGATCGCGGTGTGCACCCAGTCGCCGGCCTTCTTGTCCGGGGCCACGGCATGCACCGTGTGGCCCACGGCCTGAAGCGCCTGGAACGGGACCATGGTTTCGTAGTCTTCGGCGTAGTCGCCGCAGAGCATCAGGATCTTGCGTGCCATCTCGTCTCCTTCGAAGTGTTTGCGCAGCCGGCTCCGACCGGAGTTCGGCGCTGCGCCCACATTGTTCGAACGATGCGCTCGCCGGTGGTAACAGCCGGCTGTGACGACATTCAAGTCGACAGGGTCGCCCTGCCCCTCGCGCTGCATCAGGCCGTAAACATGCTTATGCTGACCACAATCCCCGGACCAAAGTCCGCCACACAACGCACCAGGGAAGCTCGACCATGCGCCACCAACCTCTAGGCCGCACCGGCCTGTTTGTCTCCGAACTCTGCCTGGGCACGATGACCTTCGGCGGCGGCAGCGGCATCTGGAGCCAGATCGGCGAGCTGCAGCAGGCCGACGCCGAGCGCCTCGTGGGCCAGGCCATCGACGCCGGCATCAACTTCATCGACACCGCCGACATGTACGCGGGCGGGGTCTCGGAGCAGATCACCGGGCAGGCGCTGAAGAACCTGAAGGTGCCGCGCGACAGCGTGGTCGTCGCGACCAAGGTCTTCGGCGAGACCGGCCCCGGCCCGAACGCGCGCGGCGCATCGCGCGGCCATATCCTCGACGGCGTCAAGGCCAGCCTGAAGCGGCTGCAGCTCGATCACATCGACCTGTACCAGATCCACGGATTCGACCCGGCCACGCCGATCGAAGAAACCGTGCGCGCGCTCGACCAGCTGGTGCGGCATGGGCACGTGCGCTACGTGGGCGTGTCGAACTGGGCGGCCTGGCAGATCGCCAAGGCGCTGGGCATTGCCGAGCGGCTGCAGCTGTCGCGCTTCGAGTCGCTGCAGGCGTACTACACGGTGGCGGGGCGTGACCTCGAACGCGAACTGATCCCGATGATCGAGAGCGAGGGCGTCGGCCTGATGGTCTGGAGCCCGCTGGCCGGCGGTCTGCTCAGCGGCAAGTACGGGCGCGAGCAAGCCGGCGAAAAAGGCAGCCGGCGCACGAGCTTCGACTTTCCGCCGGTGAATCGCGAGCGTGCCTGGGACTGCATCGACGCGATGCGCCCGATCGCCCAGGCCCACGGCGTGTCGGTGGCCCAGGTGGCGCTGGCGTGGCTGCTGCACCAGCCGCAGGTGACGAGTGTGATCGTCGGCGCCAAGCGGCCGGAACAACTCGCCGACAACTTGGCGGCCACCGACCTGACGCTCAGCGCCGACGAGCTTGCGGCGCTGGACGAAGTGAGCCGCCTACCGGCCGAGTACCCCGGCTGGATGTTCGAGCGTCAAGGTGAGTTCCGGCGCAAGCAGCTGCTGCAGGCGCGCGGGTCCTGAGACGCCGCTGTCCTCAGCCCGACTGCGCGCGGCCCGCTCGGGCCCGGCCGCCTGTCCGACAGCGGCCGGGCCGTCGAGCCTACAGCTGCGCGTACACCGCCTTCATCTGCGTGTACAGGTCGATTGACTCCTTGCCGTACTCGCGCCCCCAGCCCGACTGCTTGTAGCCGCCGAAGGGCATGCTCGGATCGAGCATGGAATGCGTGTTGATCCACACCGTGCCGGCCTTCAGCGCCGCCGCCATCTTGTGCGCCTTGCCGAGGTCGCGCGTCCAGACGCTGGCCGCAAGACCGTAGGGCGTGTCGTTGGCCACGCGGACGATGTCGTCCAGGTCGTCCACCGGCTGGGCCACCAGCACCGGGCCGAAGATCTCCTCGCGCACCACGCGCATACCCTCGTTCACGTCGAGCAGCACGGTGGGTTCGACGAAGTAGCCGCGGCTGCCGACCTGGCCGCCACCGGTGGCGACGCGCGCGCCCTCCTCGCGGCCCGAGCGGATGTACGAGGTGACACGCTCGAACTGCGTGCTCGACACCAGCGGCCCCATCTGCGACTGCGGGTCGTTGCCGGCCGCGACCTTGATGTTCTTGGCGAACTGGCTCACGCCGTCGACCACGCGGTCGAAGATCTTGCGGTCGGCGTACAGGCGCGAGCCGGCCACGCAGACCTGGCCGCTGTTGAAGAAGATCGCGTTGGCCGAACCGGCGATGGCGGCGTCGATGTCGGCATCGGCCAGCACGATGTTGGGCGACTTGCCGCCCAGTTCCAGCGACACCTTCTTCAGGTTGCCCGAAGCCGCCTGCACGATGAGCTTGCCGACCTCGGTGGAACCGGTGAAAGCCACCTTGTCGACGCCCGGGTGGCCCGACAGCGCCGCGCCGGCAGTGTGGCCGTAGCCGGGGATGACGTTGATGACGCCGGGCGGCACACCGGCTTCGAGCATCAGTTCGCCCAGGCGCAGCGCGGTGAGCGGCGTCTCCTCGGCGGGCTTGAGAATGGAGGTGTTGCCGGTGGCCAGGCACGGCGCCACCTTCCACGACGCCATCAGCAGCGGGAAGTTCCACGGCACGATCTGCGCACACACACCCACCGGCTCGCGCAGCGTGTAGGCATGCATAGCCGGCAGGTTGGTCGTCGGCGTGGCGCCTTCGAGCTTGTCGCACCAGCCGGCGTAGTAGCGGAAGGTCTGCGCCGCCAGCGGGATGTCGACGGCCAGCGCCATCGACAGCGGCTTGCCGTTGTCCAGCGACTCCAGCGCCGCGAGCTCCTGCGCATGCTGGTCGATGAGCTCGCCCACCTTCCACAGGATCTGCGAGCGTGCGGCAGGCGCCAGCGCCGCCCAGCCCGGGAAGGCCTCGCGCGCAGCCTTCACCGCCAGGTCGACGTCGGCGGCATCACCCTCGGCCACGCGCGCGATGACCTCGCCATTGGCAGGGTTGTAGACGTCGAAGGTCTTGCCGGACACGGCGGCGCGCCACTGCCCGTTGATCAGCAACTGGCGCTCGGCGCGGGCGTATTGCTCGGCGACGGAAAGATGGCGGTTCTCGGGTGCGTTCATGCAAGTCTCCTGGGTGTGAGGTGGGGTGTGCACCTGCAGCGCGGATTCACCACGGGCGGAAGGCCCGGCTGGTCCGGTGGCTGTGGTTCATCGATATATTTGTCAAACTATATCGATGGACCGATGCGGCTGCAAGGCTGCCCGTCGGACACGCCACCGTTGACAGGGTCCACCCCATGCTGACACGCCACTTCGAATGCCTTCTTGCTCTCGATCGTGAGCGCAGTATCGAGAAGGCCGCGCAGGCTTGCGGGCTGGATCGCGACCGACTGCTCGCCGTGCTGCGCGATGCCGAACAGACCTACGGACGCCCGCTGATCCGGCTGAGCGAGGTGTTCGACGGCTTCACGCCGATGGGGGAGAACGTGCTGGCCGGTGCGCGAAAGGTGGTCGGCGCCGCCGATCCGGGCCTGCAGGCGCTGCGCGAAGACGCCGACGAGAGCAGCCTGCTGCCGCTGCTGCACCGCCGCTCGGTTTCGCCGAAGCGGCTCGGCCATCCAGGGCCGAGCGCAGCCCAGCTCGACCTGATCCTCCGGACGGCGCTGTGCGCACCCGACCATGGCGCATTGCATCCCTGGCGGGTCATCGAGTTCAGGCCGGACACGAGGCCCGCGCTGGCCGGGCTTTTCGAGCAAGAGAAGCTACGGCGCGACCCACTGGCGTCGGCGTCCGACCTGCGCCTGGCGCGCGAGCACGCCACCCGGGTTCCCGTGCTGCTGGCGTTCGTCGTCTCGCCGCGGCAGCGCGCCAAGGTGCCGGTGCGCGAACAATGGCTGGCCGCAGGCGCGGCCCTGTGCAACCTGCTCAATGCGGCGCACCAGCTCGGCTTCGGCGCCATCATGCTCAGCGGCGAGCGCTGCCACGACGCCGAGCTGGTGGCCCAACTCGGTGTGCAGCCCGACGAGTTCCTCGCCGGCTTCGTCAGCCTGGGCCGCGTGGTCCAGCTTCCGCCCGAGCGCAAGACGGTGCTGCCGGGCGTGGTCTGGTCCTGCTGGTCGCCGAAGGCATGCGGTGATGCCACGGCATCCGAGGACGATGCCTCGCCGGCGGCCGCCGCTCGGCGCGAGGACGACTGATAAGCAGCACCGATCATCACATCCGATCAAACGATTGGCGCCGACGCGCCGCTTTCGGGACCATCGGGTCATCGCACAGCGACCTGCTGTCGAGAAGACGCAGCGCCTGTCGCGCTGCCCACCCGAAGGAGACTGCATTGGCCAAGATCGTATGCGTGCTGTATGACGACCCCGTCACCGGCTACCCGAAAAGCTACCCGCGCGACGACCTGCCGCGCCTGGAGCGCTACCCCGACGGGCAGACCCTTCCCAGCCCCAAGGGCATCGATTTCCAGCCGGGCGCCCTGCTCGGCAGCGTGTCCGGCGAACTCGGGCTGCGCAAGTACCTGGAATCGAACGGCCACCAGCTGGTCGTGACCTCCAGCAAGGACGGCGCCGACAGCGCGCTCGACCGCGAACTGCACGATGCGGAGATCGTCATCTCGCAGCCGTTCTGGCCAGCGTACATGACGGCCGAACGCATCGCCAAGGCGTCGAAGCTGAAGATGATCGTCACCGCCGGCATCGGCTCCGACCACACCGACCTGCAGGCGGCGATGGACCGCGGCATCACCGTGGCGGAGGTCACCTACTGCAACAGCAACAGCGTCGCCGAGCACGTCGTGATGATGACGCTGGCGCTGGTGCGCAACTACATCCCGTCCTACAACTGGGTCATCAAGGGCGGCTGGAACATCGCCGACTGCGTGGCGCGCTCCTACGACGTGGAAGGCATGCATGTGGGCACGGTGGCGGCGGGCCGCATCGGGCTGCGCGTGCTGCGCCTGCTCAGGCCTTTCGACATGAAGCTGCACTACATGGACCGGCACCGCCTGCCGGATGCGGTGGAGAAGGAGCTGAACCTGACGCACCACAGCAGCCTGGAGAGCCTGGCCAAGGTCTGCGACGTGGTGACCTTGAACTGCCCGCTGCACCCCGAGACCGAGCACATGGTCAACGCGCAGTCGCTGAAGCACTTCAAGCGCGGCGCCTACCTGATCAACACCGCGCGCGGCAAGCTGTGCGACCGCGACGCGGTGGCCGCGGCGCTGGAAAGCGGCCAGCTCGCGGGTTACGCCGGCGACGTGTGGTTCCCGCAGCCGCCGCCGGCCGACCACCCGTGGCGCAGCATGCCGAACCACGGCATGACGCCCCATATCTCGGGCACCAGCCTGTCGGCGCAGACCCGCTATGCGGCGGGCACGCGCGAGATCCTCGAGTGTTACTTCGACAAGCGCCCGATCCGCAACGAGTACCTGGTGGTGCAAGGCGGCAAGCTCGCAGGCGTCGGTGCACATTCGTACAGCGCCGGCAACGCCACCAAGGGCTCCGAGGAAGCCGCCCGCTTCAAGAAGTAGCCGGTGACCGCGACATCGGCAGCGCCGTGGTCAGTCCGGCACGTAGGCATCGACCAGACGCTGCAACTCGAACTGCCGGAAGCTGAAGACAGCGGCCTCGAGCAGCGGCCCGCGCGGCTGCTTGGCCAGCAGGACCAGGCCGATGTCGCGGTGCATCTCGGGGGACATCGGCACCGCCGCCAGCCGTTGCGCCGACTCGGCCAGGCACAGCACGCTGTGCGGCAGCACGCTGCACAGCCCCGCGCTGCGGATGTGGGCGCACAGCGCGGTCATCGAATCCGTCTCGACACGCGGCGTCACCGTCAGGCCTGCCGCGGCGAATGCTCCGTCGATGCCGCGGCGGCATTGCATGTTGGTGGTGAACAGGCACAAGGGATGCGCCGCCGCGTCGGCCCACGACATCGCGCGCGCACCCGCCAGCACCGCATCATCCCCGGTGACGAACATGTAGCGCTCGCGGAAGATCGGCACCGTTTGATACTCCGCGAGGCGCTCGTCGTCGAGATAGCTCAGCCCCAGGTCGAGCTCGTAGTTGGCGACCTTGCGCAGGATCTCCGCGGCGGACAGGGTGTAGGTCTCGTGGCGCATGCGCGGATAGCTCGCCAGGCAGCGCTGGGTCAGGTGCGGCACCAGCGGCAGTGAAGCGGGTATCGCGCCCATCCTCAGCACGCCGGCCGGGTCGTCGGTTCGCGCGCGCGCGTCCTGCCGCAGTGCCTCGCAATCGGCCAGCACGCGGCGAGCCCACGCCAACACGCGCTCGCCGTCCTGGGTGAAGCCCTCGAAACGCCGGCCGCGCTGCACGATGACCACGCCGAGTTCTTCCTCGATGCTGCGGATCGCCCCCGACAAGGCCGGCTGCGAGACATGGCAGGCCAGCGCCGCGCGGCCGAAATGCTTCTCCCGCGCGAGCGCGACGAGGTAGCTCAACTGGCGGATGAACACGACAGCTCTTCGAAGATCAGCATCATCATCCTGCCGGCATTGCGCTACGCGCTGCGCAGTTCAAAGGAGGCAGACCGTATGGACGAGAGAAGTCGCAGGTGTCGCGGGCCGAGCTGCGTATCGTGCGCGGAGATCAGGCTCAGTTCACCCAGGTGAGTGTCCAGGGCCTGGCCGTCACGTTCGTAGAGCACGAGGACCCCTGCTCCGATCGGCGAGTTGTACAGCTCGTTCCAGCTGAAGATCGCCTGGTACCCGTCCTGGCTGCCGGCCAGGATCACACAACGCTTGAGCCGGGACCGCGGCGTCGAGGACAAGCCTGCGTCATCGAGCAGATCGATCAAGCGTGCGCCCGCATAGCTGAGCACGCTCGCCACCGGACGGCCGGTGAAGCAATTCACCTGAACGGGACCGAGTTCATGCCGTGGCAGCCTTCGCAGCGATCGAATGCTGTGGGAACAGGGGCGCAGCAGGGGCCCGGCGACGCTCAGTCGAGCGTCGGCAAGAGCCAGCTCGACGGGAGCTTGAGCACAGACAGTCTCGGCCGGCGAATCTTGCATGCGTGCCTCGGACACGGATCGATGTATTCATTCTGACATGTCGATCGCCGCAGCACATGCGAGGATCCACATCCCGGTCATCCGTCGCGGCGCATGTTGCCCCGAGCCGAAAGCTGCCGCTTCCCAGACCCGGCTGCATCTGTTCACCGACGCAGGGTGACATGACTGGAAGCGCGCCAACCGAAGAGGATTCCGCAGGGTGCGGCCGCCTTGCACGCCGAGACGTAGCGGATCCTGTCATGCAGCAGCAGGCTGGGGCAGCTTCACTATCGATATATTTGGCTATATATTTCGCTTGACTGCCAGCCAATCCGAGCCGGCGCTTGCCTCGCCTCGCCGATGTCCACCCTGCCATGCTGAATCCGCCGTTTCGTCCCGCTCTCATGCCGTCCGCGGTCACCTGGGTAGGGCAGACCGATATCCCCTACTCGGACGTCGATGACTGTTGCGGGACCGACCACGCGGTCGAGGCAACCAGTGCGGCAGGCGCCAGGCTGCGACTCGGCGAGATGGACTCGCACCTGCACTGTTCGGTGATCGGGACCTGCTTGTCCACGGCAGAGCTGCGCAAGCTGATGGCCAGGTTCATCCACGTCGAAGGGGCGAGCGATCTGGACGTGCATCACGAGGCCGTCCGCCTGGCGTCGCAGAACGCCGAAGTGTCCCGCGCGCTGCACAAGGCCCTCGATCGACGCCACGCACCCGTTGTGCAGCGTTTCGCCAGGGCCAAGGACGAAGCCGCGGTGGCAACCCTCTGGGACCAGTGCCTGAAATCCGGTGAGGTCCCGGGTGCCTACTGGGCGGTGCTGACTCATCGTCGGGCAGCCTCCGATCTGCGTCAGCGGGTGTTCGGCGATGTCCACATGCTGTCCCACCTGGTCGGTGCCGCCAACCGGGCGGACATTCGTCGGCTGGTCGCGATCGAGCAGGAGAATGCGGAGTGGCGCGAACGCGCCGAGCGGCAGCAGGACCGGCTGCTCGAGCTGGCCACCGAGCGCGACAGCGAACGAGCCGAATGCCAGAGGCTGCAGGCCCGCATACTCGAACTCGAACGGGCCGCGGAAAGCACCGGTTCGTCTGGCGATGCATCGTCCACGGCCGCAGCCGATGCTCTGTCGGCGCAGTTGGCGATCCAGACACAGCGGCGGGAAGCCGCGGAAGCAGCTGTCGCGGTTCATGTCGCGGAGCGCTCCCGCCACGAACAGCAGCTCGACCATCTGAGGAAGCAGATGGCGGAACTGGTACAGGAACTCGCTGCGGCGGAAACCCAGCTTCGAGTGGTGCATGCGCAGCCCGATGCCGCCTCCGCGTTGCGCGAGACGCTGACCGGGCGGAAGCTTCTCTATGTGGGTGGCCGTCCGAGTTCGAACCCGGCCATCCGCGACCTCGTGCTTCGCCACGGTGGCGAGTACCAGCGGCACGACGGCGGCATCGAGGACCGCAAGGGCCTGCTGGCGTCCGCTCTGGCATGGGCGGACCTGGTGACCTTCCCGGTCGACTGCGTCGACCATGACTCCGCCCTGGCGCTGAAGCGCTCTTGCATCCGCCTGAGCAAGCGCTTCGTGCCGCTGCGCAGCGCCAGCGTGGCGAGCTTTGCGGCGGGAATTACGGCGATGAGTCCGGCAGCCGCTTCTGCCGCATCGCCATGCGACGGACCGTGCCTTAAGCACGGATGACTCGCTCACTTCTTCAGGCACCGCGCGCACTGTCATCGCGGTTCGCAGCTTGGATGTCTCCGCCATAGCGATCGACGATGCCGCGGCTGATCCGCCCGATGTCCTTGCATGAGGGTACGGATCGTGAGCGTGCCGCCTTCGGGCATCGCATTCGTCGCGTTGACGATCAGGTTGACGAGGATCTGCGCCCAGGCGGATCACGCTTGAACTGCCATTGATCCTGCCGCAAAGCCGGTCTGCAGGCACACCGACCAGACCTTGTTCGCCGGACAGGAAGACGCAATTCAGCTTCGCAGTTCGCAATGCGTGCGCCCGTGAGCCGCAAGGCGACCTTGAACTCGGGCGGACTCACAACGCCTTGAGCGGAGTGCGACAAGGGGATCGATACGCCACGAGCATTTCAGGGATAACACTAGCAATCGCTTTCCCCTAGGGATCAAGCGTGCGAAATGACCTGTTCTGCAGTTCGTGCAAAGGCAATCCAGTTCAGGACCAGAAAACGGCAACTGACGCTAACTGGCCGGTATTCGGCTACAAATTGCGCCTCAGCTCGGTTGCAGCCAGACTCCTCCATGCCCGTTGCGGCATGTCCTGGAGGCTCTCGATGATCCCGCCCGCATTCGATTACCACGCCCCGACTTCGGTGGCCGAGGCCTTGAAACTGATGGGGCAGCTCGGCTCCGACGCCAAGCTGCTGGCGGGCGGGCACAGCCTGCTGCCGATGATGAAGCTGCGCTTCGCGCAGCCCGAGCACCTCATCGACCTGAACCGCATCGACTCGCTTCGCGGCATCCGCGAAGAAGGCTTGGTGGTGGTGATTGGCGCCATGACCGTCGAGAGCGATCTGATCAGCTCGCCGGTGCTGCAGGCGAAGGTTCCGCTCCTTCCCGAAGCAGCAAGGCTGATAGCCGATCCCCAGGTGCGCAACCGAGGCACGATCGGCGGCGACATCGCTCACGGTGACCCGGGCAACGACCACCCTGCCCTGTCCATTGCGCTCGACGCCACGTTCGTGCTGCAGGGTCCCAGTGGCCAGCGCCAGGTCAAGGCCGACGCCTTTTTCCACGGCACCTACATGACGGAGCTTGCGGACGACGAGATCCTCGTCGAGATACGGATCCCCGCGTTCCAGACCAAGACGGGCTACGCCTACGAAAAGCTCAAGCGAAAGACGGGGGACTGGGCCACCGCCGGCGCGGCCGTGGTCATGCGGATGGACGGCGACAAGGTCAGCCAGGTGCGCATCGCGCTGACGAACGTCGCGGCAACCGCCCTGCGCGCCGACGCCGCCGAAACCGCTCTGCTCGGCAATCGATTGACGGAAGCGCTGATCACGCAGGCGGCTGCCAAGGTCATGGAGATCTGCGATCCCGCCGAAGACCTGCGGGGCGACCGGGACTACAAGACGGCGATGGCCGGCGAAATGTTCAAGCGTGCGATCCGCAAGGCAGCGGCCCGCTGCCAGTAACCCCAACGGAGACCTGAACCTCATGCCCAAGAAACTCCTCACCGTCAAGGTGAACGGCCGCTCGATCGAGAAAGCGGTCGAGCCGCGCACCTTGCTCATCCACTTCCTGCGCGAGGACTGCCAGCTGACCGGCGCGCACATCGGCTGCGACACCAGCCACTGCGGCGCCTGCACGGTCGACGTCGACGGGCGCTCCGTCAAGAGCTGCACCCATCTCGCGGTGCAGTGCGAGGGTTCCGAGGTGGTCACCGTCGAAGGCCTTGCCACAGGTGCCGTGCTGCACGCGGTCCAGGAGGGTTTCTACAAGGAACACGGCCTGCAGTGCGGCTTCTGCACCCCCGGCATGCTGATGCGTGCCTATCGCTTCCTGCAGGAGAACCCGAACCCGACCGAAGCCGAGGTTCGCACCGGCATCAGCGGCAACCTCTGCCGTTGCACGGGCTACCAGAACATCGTCAAAGCGGTGCTGTACGCGGCGGCCAAACTGCAGCAGACCGAAAAGGAGGCTGCATGAACGCGCCCACCGATCCGAAGCTGCTCGAGCGCAGCGCCGCGCTGCAGGGCATGGGCGACAGCCGCCTGCGCAAGGAAGACGCACGCTTCATCCAGGGCAAGGGCAACTACGTCGACGACATCAAGATGCCCGGCATGGTGCACATGGACATCGTGCGTGCGCCGGTCGCCCACGCGCGCATCAAGAAGATCGACAAGTCCGAGGCGCTGAAGGTGCCCGGCGTGATCGCGGTGCTGACCGCCGAGGACCTGAAGCCGCTGAAGCTGCACTGGATGCCCACGCTGGCCGGCGACGTCGCCGCGGTGCTCGCCGACGAGAAGGTGCACTTCCAGATGCAGGAAGTCGCGGTGGTCCTCGCCGAGGACCGCTATGCCGCGGCCGATGGCGTGGAAGCAGTGATCGTCGAGTACGAAGAGTTACCGGTCGTCATGGACCCGTACAAGGCCCTCGATCCCGACGCGCCGGTGCTGCGCGAAGACCTCGCCGGCAAGACCGAAGGGGCGCACGGCAAGCGCGACCACCACAACCACATCTTCACCTGGGATGCCGGCGACGAGGCGGCAGTCGACGCCGCGTTCGCCAAGGCACCGGTCACGGTGAAGGAGCGCATCGTCTACCCGCGCGTGCATCCCTGCCCGCTGGAGACCTGCGGCTGCGTCGCTTCGTTCGACCCGGTGCGCGGCGATCTGACGACCTACATCACCTCGCAGGCGCCGCACGTCGTGCGCACGGTGGTCTCGCTGCTGTCGGGCATCCCCGAATCGAAGGTGCGCATCGTCTCGCCAGACATCGGCGGCGGCTTCGGCAACAAGGTCGGCATCTATCCGGGCTACGTGTGCGCAATCGTCGCGTCGATCGTGCTGGGCAAGCCGGTCAAGTGGGTCGAAGACCGCGTCGAGAACATCTCGACGACGGCCTTCGCTCGCGACTACCACATGGACGGCGAACTGGCCGCCACCGAGGACGGCAGGATTCTCGGGCTGCGCGTCAACGTTCTCGCCGACCACGGCGCCTTCGACGCCTGCGCCGACCCGACCAAGTTCCCCGCCGGCATGTTCCACATCTGCTCGGGCTCGTACGACATCGCCGCGGCCTTCTGCAGCGTGAAGGGCGTCTACACCAACAAGGCGCCGGGCGGCGTGTCGTATCGCTGCTCGTTCCGCGTCACCGAAGCGGTGTACGTGATCGAACGCATGGTCGACGTGCTGGCGCAGAAGCTCGGCATGGACAAGGCCGAGATCCGCGCCAAGAACTTCATTCGCAAGGAGCAGTTTCCCTACAAGAGCGCGTTCGGCTTCGAGTACGACTCGGGCGACTACCACACGGCGCTGCAGAAGGTACTCGACGCCGTCGACTACAAGGGCCTGCGCGCCGAGCAGGCGGCCCAGCGCGCCGACCCAGGATCGCCGACCTTGATGGGCATCGGCCTGGTGACCTTCACCGAGGTCGTGGGCGCGGGCCCGAGCAAGATCTGCGACATCCTCGGCGTGGGCATGTTCGACAGCTGCGAGATCCGCATCCATCCCACCGGCAGCGCGATCGCCCGCATGGGCACGATCACGCAGGGCCAGGGCCACCAGACGACTTATGCGCAGATCATCGCCACGGAGCTGGGCATCCCTTCGGAAGTGATCCAGGTCGAAGAGGGCGACACCAGCACCGCGCCTTACGGACTGGGCACCTAC
>Ga0307505_10002014_pt1 | contig 14970 bp, 22 predicted proteins | sample 23_S_MG_FD_202183 | JGI IMG/M metagenome (GOLD analysis project Ga0307505, IMG submission 202183) | Soil microbial communities from Populus trichocarpa stands in riparian zone in the Pacific Northwest, United States - 23_S | ecosystem: Environmental > Terrestrial > Soil > Riparian zone > Trees...
GCCGGCGTCGGCGTTGGTGATCCTGGCCTCCGCGTACAGGTTGCGGGCCCGGGCGGGGCTCGGGCCCTTGTTGGTGGCCACGTAGAGCCGGGCGGGCTCGGTCATCGGGCCAGCTCCGGCCGGCGCTCGGCGGGGTACTGGTCGACGATGCGCCGGAGGGCGCGCCGGTAGGTGCGGGCCTCGCGCTCGCGGCGGATCGCTGCGAGGGCTCGGGCGCCGATGCGAGCGTCGCGGCGCTCGTCGCGGGTCTGTGCTGCATTCATGGTGCAGTCTCCTTTGTTTGCTTGGCCGGTCTGGTCTGGGCCGGTCCGTGGGCCGCCCTGGGGGGCAGGGCGGCCATGCGGACGGGTCTAGAAGCTCCGGGGCGTCTCGCCGATCTCGGCGTCGTCGACTCCCCACGGGCGCCGGTCGCGCATCGGCCGGGCCGGGGGCTCGTCGTCGATCGCCAGCAGGGTGATCCGCGAGATGTCCTGAACGGTGCGCATGGTCGCGGCGCGGCGCTCGGGGTCCATGTCGAGGGCCGCCAGCACGTCGGGCGCCGTGGCGGCCGCGATGGTCCGAAGGGCCACGATCGCGCGGTGCCGGTCCTGCGAGGCGCGGAGGGCGCGGCGGTCGTGGTCGCTGAGCTGGTAGCTGGTCACGTGGGCCATCTTGTGGCCAACGTAGCCGCGGCCGCACGAGCATAGGGCGGGCTCGTCGGCCTCGGGCACGGCCTCGGCGATCTCGGCCAGCTCGAGCATCCCCAGGCGCCGGCCGGTGTACTCGCCGGCGCTGCATCGGCGCCGGAGCTTGTCGAGGGGGTAGCAGGGATGGCCGGCCGGGCAGTTGCCCTCGTCGAGCGGGTCCGGGGCCTCCATGGTCACGAGCGGGCCGTCCTGATCCTCGATCAGCACGAGCGGGCCGGCCGGCGGGGCCATGAGCGCGGCGCGCTCGTCGTCGGTCAGCGGGCGGGCCTGGGGTCGTCGCGTGGTCATCGTTCGGTCTCCTTGTCGTCGTCGCTGGCGGGCTCGTCCTCGAGCTCGTGCGGGGCCTCGATCTCGGCCACGAGCTCGAGGAGGGTTACTTGCCCAGGCGCTTGGTGCCACTCGGGCAGGTCGATCAGGCCGGTCTGTCCGGCCGCTTGCCGGCGGGCCACTAGCGGCCTCCCCGCAGGAGCCACGCCCACCACGCGCCGGCGAGGGCGTGCGTCTCGATGCTGGCGCCGGCGGGCTCGACCGTGGCGCCGTGGGGCGGGCTGGCGGCCTCGCCTGGGATCAGCACGTAGTGGGAGTCGGGGAAGCCGATGCCCTGGCCTTCGCGGCCGTCGGGCAGCAGGGCGGCGTAGGCCCAGCTCGGCGGGCGCCGGCGCTGGCGGGCCGCCAGATCGCGGCGCATGGCCGCCAGATCGGAGGAGGAGGGTAGAGGGCCGATCATGGTCGGGGCTCCTGTCTCTGCCGGGCTCGCGTCGCTGGTCGGGCGGGCGGCCGGTGCGACCTCGATACTGGCAGAACCATATAGTCCTGTCAAGCCATGCGCAGGGCCAGCGTCGCCTGGGGTCAACGGAACCTTTGGGGCCATGCGCAAGGTCGAAGCGCCGGCCGGGGCCGGCCGGGGGACTAGGGGGCTGTGGATAGAGCTATGTAGAGATGGTGGGGAGGGGTGGTCCTCCTCGGGGAGCGCTGGGCCGAGCTGGAGGAGGGGCCAGGCCTTGGGGAGGGTCGGGGCCGGAAGTCCGCTCGGAGCTGGCCTCCGGCCGGGGCTCGCGCGAGGGTCGATCCCGGAGGCCGGCCGAGGGCCGTTGTTACATAACCTCCGTTATCGGAGCCGGTCTAGGCCATGCGTTGGGTGGTGCTCGTGGCACGTGGGGGCTCGGGCTCGTCGGCCGGCTGCGCCGGCGCCGGCGCTCGCCTGGGCTCGGGGCCACGACTAGACCACGCGGCGGCGCGCCGGTCCTCGGAGGACACCCTCCCGGGGGGCACCTCCGGCCGGCTGGCGCCGGCCAGGGTGGGTAGTCCATCCCATTGGGCTGGACTTTTCAGGATGGAGCCTTGACCAGCCTGCTACGCTGCGTGGCCATGGGGACCGCACTACGACGAGCGCCGACGGTGGTGGTGCTGTGGGGCGACGAGGTGCATCTCCCGCCCGAGGCTGGCGTGACGGAGATCGAGGGCAACTGGGCAGCGGAGCTCATGGACGGCGAGATCCTCACGATCCACCGGAGCGACTGCGCCACGAGCGTGCGCTGGCCGGAGGTGCTGGTGGCCGACACGGCCTGCACGTGCACGCCGATCCGCATCCTGCCGAGCTAGACGGGCGGGGCCGGAGCGGCCGAGCTAGGACCGGGGGCGGTCGTCCAGCACGACGGGCGCGGGAGTCCAGTCGCCCTTGACGAGCTGGATGCGCAGGGCCTCGAGCACGGCCGGGAGGCACACGTCGCAGAGGTCCATCGGCTCACGGCCGGCGAGGATGATGTCGATCCAGCCTGGCGGGCGGTCCACCATCGTGCCCACGCGCTCGACCTCGGCCTCGCGGCCGCAGCGGTCGCAGGTCCACACGTCGGCCTTGCGGAGGCTCACGGCTGGGCCTCGAGCTTGAGCTGGGGCACGTCGGAGAAGACGGTGGGCGGGGAGACGACGCAGCGGCGGGGGATGACGATGACGCCGGCGGCGCCCTGGTCGAGCACGGTGGCCGCGATCGTGATGTGCTCGTCGTCCATGGCCACGAGGTAGCCCACGGCGTCGGCGACCGAGGCGGGGCGCCGGAGCGACTCGAGCTCGCGCCAGCCGTCGAGCATGAGGCTGTCCTGCCAGCGCACGTGGATCGCGCAGCCGATGGGCGGGTCCGCGTAGCTCACCTGGTCGACGGTCGTGCCGTGGGGCTTCGTGCCCACCTCGAGCGCCCGCAGGGCCATGTGGCGGGCCTCGCTCTCGCGGCGGGCCTTCTTCTGGAACTCCCGGTCGGCGTCGAGGCGATCGCGGATCTCGGCGCGATGGATGTCGGCGAGGCTGTGGTTGTGGCGCCCCGTGAGCATCCGCTGCTGGCACACGGTGCAGATCGGCGCCCAGGGCTCGTGCGCCTTGCGGGGCGGCGGCTCGGGCCAGGCGTCGGCCTCGAGCGCGGCCTTCACGGCCTCGTCCTCGCGCTGGGCCTGGCGGGCCTCGGCCAGCAGGGCGCTCACGTCGACGAACTCCGGGTCGGGAGGGCTCATGCCGGTACCTTCTCTCGTCGCTTGCGTGTCTCGGCCGGGCAGGGCTCGTCCCAGCGGTGGTCGGTGCCGCAGCGGTAGCACCAGGCGCCCGACGCCGGCGGGGCCTTGCCGTCGGGCTCGGGCCGGCCGACCATGCGGCCGTACTTGCCCGCGCTATGCCGGCCCATGGTGGTCCGCCCAGAGGTGGTGACAGTCGGGGCAGATGCCGTCGCGCTTCGGCGGCACCCGGTCGCAGGTCGCGATGTGGTAGCCGAGCTGGCAGGGCAGGCAGCGCCCGCCGATGCCCTGGTCGGCCGCGTAGCGCCCGCAGCCCTGGGGCGCCGGGTGGAGGTAGCGGCACGTGCAGATGAGCCCGTTGCTCATTCGGGCTTCATGCCGCCGATGATGGCCTGGGCGTCCTCGAGCCTCGTCGTAGGTCTCGGCGCACTCGGCGCACTCCCAGCCCAGCTCGGGCTCGGCCTCCTCGAGCGAGACCATCACTCGTCCCCGACCTTGGCGATGCTGATCTGCGTGCGCGAGTCGGTCTCGAAGCTGACCGAGCGGGCCTTGATCTCGGTGGCCGTGATCCGGAAGGCGCCGACGCGCAGGGCGCCGCCGTCATCGGGGAACTCGTAGCGCTCCAGCAGGAGCCTCACCCGGTCGTTGATGGATTTGTAGTCCTTCCGGTAGTCGCCGAGCTGCTCCTTCATCACCTGGCGCCGCTTGAGCGCGTTCTCGAGCTCCTCGTCTTCGAGCACCTGCTCGTCCATGCCGAGCTGGTCCTGGGGCTCCGTGGCCATAGTGTTGCCTCCGCGAAACGATATGGTCTCGGGAGGGTACTGCGAGGGCACTCAGCCGTCAATCCCTGTGCTACGATGCTGCCCGGCGGCGTCCCTCCCCGGTCTCGGGGTCTGTCGGTTCATGGACTGCGCGGAGCCCTGGTCAGGCAGGGACAGCCACCACCTCCCTCTCCCTGGGGCCCTCGATGGCGTCGACGATCCGCCGTCGAGGGTGCCCGTGCGGTCCCGGGCTGCAACCGCTCCGACGACGCGCTATCCTCGCCGTCCTGGGCCCGCGCACCGACCGGCGCGATGGACCGCAGACCATGACGAGGGAGGCCATGACCCCTGACCCGTGCCCCACCTGCGGGCGCTATCCGCTCCACCACGACCCGGCCGCGGCGCACGAGCTGCTCGAGGCGATCCACGACGAGACTGCCAACCGGCTCCTGAGCGTCGAGGCGTGGACGCGAGGCGCGAGCGCCGACGATCGCGTGGCCGTGGCCCGCTGGATCGACCGCACGCTGGACCGGCCGCCCTTCGCCGGCCGCATCGGCAAGGACCCGGTGGCCACGCTGCTGGCCTGGGTGGCCCGCGACATCTCGCTCATCGCCATCGACCCGGCCAGCCCGATGACGCCGGCGGGGATCGTGCCCGAGCCCCATCCGCTCCTGGCCGTGCCGCTGCCCGACGACGACGCCGGCACGCCCCAGGCCAGCCCCGACGAGGTGCGCGCGGCCCTCGGCGGCGTCTTCGCCCGCGAGCCAGGGTGAGCCTCCTCGACGGCACGAAGCCGACTGCTCCGGGCGAGGGCTACCACTTCCGCGGTGTCGGTCTCTGCCGCGGCTGCAAATCGCAGATCTACTGGTGGCTCACGCCGACCGCGAAGAAGACGCCGGCCGAGCTCGACGGCTCGCCGCATTGGGCGGTCTGCCCCGCCGCTGGCCAGTTCCGCCGGCGCCGATGAAGCTCGACATCGAGCGCGACGGGCTCGGCCACCGGGCGGTCCTGACGGCCGAGGGCATCGGCATCTACGTCGATCGCATCGTCGAGACGCGGGGCGAGATGCACGGCGAGCTCACGGTCGCCAGGGCGCCCGAGGGCCACCTCCTCCAGGCCCGCTTCAACCTGAGCTCGATGACGAGCCGCAAGTCGACCGCGGCCTTCCTCGAGGGCGTGTCGCCGCTGGGCAAGGGCCCCAAGGGTCCGACGTGGGTGGCGGCGCTCGAGGCCTTCTGCGTCGGCGTGCTGGCCGCCGAGCGCGAGAGCGCCTCGATCGTGAAGATCGGCCGCCAGGCGCCGCGGGGCGCGCCCGAGATGGTGCTCGACCCGTTCATCCTCGGCGGCACGAAGAGCACCGTGCTCTACGGCGCCGGCGGCTCGGGCAAGTCGACGCTGGCCGCTGCGGCCGCCGTGGCGGTGCAGACCGGCGTCTCGACGTTCGCGGGCTGGACGGTGCCCCGGCCGCGCCCGGTGCTCGTGCTCGACTGGGAGGCTGACGAGCGCGACTGGAACGACCTCATCGTGGGCGTGGCCGAGGGCATCGGCGTGCCGGCGCCCGAGATCGACTACTGGCCCTGCGACCAGAACCTCCCGGCCATGCTGCACGAGCTCGCCCGCGAGATCCGCTCCCGCGAGATCGGCCTCGTCATCGTCGACTCCGTGGGCCACGCCATGCCCAACACCCGCGACGGCGCCAGCGCCGAGGAGGGCGCGATCCGGATGTTCAAGGCCCTGCGGATGCTCGGCTGCCCGGCCCTGCTCATCGACCACGTGGCCAAGGACGACGGCGACGGCAGGAAGAGCCGCGGGCCCTACGGCTCGGTCTACAAGTGGAACTCGGTGCGGGCCGCCTGGGAGCTCCGCGCCGGCGAGGACGAGCGTGCCGAGGGTGACGCGACCCACCTGGCCCTCGTCCATCGCAAGCACAATCTCACGGCCCGCCACCGTCCCATCGGCATCCGGCTCAGCCGCTCCGATGGCCACGTGCTCCTCATCCGGGAGGACATCGCCGACGACGAGGCCCTGGCCGGCACGATGACCGTGGCCCAGCGGCTCGAGCGCGTCCTGCTGCGCTCGAAGCCCATGAGCATCGGCGACCTCGCCGAGGACATCGGGGCCGATCCCAAGACCGTCGCCAAGACGCTCAACCGCTCGGATCGCTTCGTGAAGGTCGGCCAGGAAGGGCGCCACCAGATGTGGGCCGTTCAGGCCAGGCTCGAGGAACCACCGGGCTATAGCCCACCACCCGATCGGCGCAGTAGCTTCGACGCGCTCATCGAAGCCAACGAGAGCCTGAGAGGATGATGTACGACATGTCGCACGACAACATACGACACGTCCCGCCAGGGGAGGTACGACAAGCGGGGAGTACTACGTACTCTCCCCCCCGCTGTCTCCCTTCACCGGCCCCGGTCCGTCGCTCCGGGTGCCTTGACGGGCCCGCTAGCATGGGCCGGTGAGATGGTCAGGATCAGATCGCAGAAGCGCCCCACACCGCCGCCTAGCCGCCGGGTCGCGCTACCTGCCTGGCTGCCGCTGGCCATCGCGCTCTCGGGTTTCGGGCTCCTCCTGGCTCCCGAGCTCCCGGCTGGCAGCGCCACCGTTGGCGCCATCATCCTCGCCGTCGGCGCCTACTGGCTCGGCCGCGACCACGGAGCCGCCGCTCCAGACCCCGCCGCCCGCGGCCGGGTCATCCAGCTAGAACGTGCCCTCCTCCAGCTCGCCTTCTTCCTTCCGGGATACGATGGCGGCGATGACCGACGTGCTCGAGGCGGGGCGCCAGCGCCGGTCAGCGAACCTAGCCCGGCTGCGGACGATGAGCGAGCTCAACCAGACGCCGATGGCGGTCGACGAGCCGGAGATCCCCTCGATGCAGCGCTCCCAGGAGAGACCTGATGATGGACCCAAGCGAGGCAGCGACCTTCTCGACCTCAGACGAGCCCTCCGTCAGCTCCGTCGCCAGCGAGGACCACGCTGATGCCATTCAAGAGCCAGGCCCAGCGAGCATGGATGCACGCAAACCGGCCCGATTTGGCCGCCAAGTGGGAGAAGGAAGCGGGCTCGGCCTCGCTCCCCGAACGGTCGAGGAAGCTGCGCAAGCCCTCGAGGCCGTCGGGCGCTACTGCGACTCGTGCCCGATCCGTGCCCGGTGTCCCGAGGAGGTCTGCGCCGTATGGCGGGAAGAGGCGACGGCGCTAGCCATCCTGGCCGGGGCCGAGGTGCCGGCAGCTCACGGGGTGCCGCTGCGCCAGATCGGACGATGACCGCGAACCGCGCCGGCCGGCGGGCCATCTCGACGCGCAAGCGCCTCGAGGGCGAGGTGCGCGAGCTCCGCGTCGCGAACGAGAACCTGCTGGACCTGCTGAACGCGCTCCTGGGCCAGCACGGCGGCAAGGTCGTCATCCCGAGCATCGAGATCGAGGGCCAGTCCCGCCGGCGCGTCGTCGTCACGATCCTGCCGCCGAAAGACGGTGCGCCAGCGCGCCACGTGATCGAGCTGGAGGGTTACCAGGAGGAGCACCCGCGTGGCATCCTCGCTCGACTAGGACTCGCAGCACCAGGGAGATGACCATGGACGAAGAGCTCAAGCGCCGGTTCGTCTATCACGCCCCGACCGAGGAGACCCGCGCCGTCCACGAAGAGATCCGCGCCGAGATGCTGGCCTTCGCCCGCACGATCGTCGACACGCTCCAGGGCCCGAGCGGCCAGATGCCCGCCAGCCGCGAGGTGAGCCTGGCGCTCACGGCGCTCGAGGAGTGCTCGTTCTGGGCCCATGCCCACGTCGCCCGGAACCTCCAGTAGTGGCCTGGCTCCTGGGCGCGCTCGCCGACATCAACCCGATCGTGGGGATGCTCTTCGTCGCGGGCGCCTTCGTCGTCGTGCTCGTCGTCATCGAGATCGTCGCGCCCAAGCGATGAGCGGAGGCCTGCTGCACTTCGGCGCCACCCAGATCCCGCCGGCGGCGACGGGTGGCGTCGCGATCCGCCACTACATCCTCGACTGCGAGCACGGCACCACCGAGCTCGACCTGCCCGAGAAGACCGGCGACGACGACCTCCTCGTCATGGCCCAGCTCATCCTGGACCACCGTCACGCGATCTTCGAGACCGAGGCCCAGCTCTGCGATTGCCGGCCGCTCGGCTACATCCCCGAGGCGGCGCGGGCGTGAGGGTCGCGCCGCTCCGGACCACCGGCCAGGGCTGCCTCATCTGCCGGCTCCCGGACCGTGACCGCGAGGCCGTCAACGCCGCGATCTGGGACGGCACGACCGACCGGGTGCGCGGCTACCGGGCCCAGGGCCAGCGCGCCTACGGCCGGGCCACCGGCAAGGACATCGACCCCAAGAGCGTCACGCGCCACGTCGAGCACACCGAGGCCGACTGGCGCGAGGCCACGTCCACCGTGCCGGCGTCGGGCGCCGAGGTGCCCGTCTTCGACACGAGCTACGAGTCGATCGTCGAGCGCGCGGCCGGGCTCAGCGCCCTGGCCATGGCCAAGCTCCACGACCGCATCGCCGAGGACCGGCTCGAGGACCGCGAGCTCGTCTCCATCGCCCGCCTGGGCGTCAACGCGCGCACCGACCAGGAGGCCAACCGCGTGGCCTCGAAGCGACCCCAGATCCAGGTGGCCGCCATCATCGGCGTCGCGGGCGGCACCTTCGGCGAGCTGCCGGAGCACGAGATCATCGACGTGACGCCGGAACGGGAGCTGCTGACGAATGTCCGGGCCGAACGGCAGACGCTCAAGGAGCTGGCGGCGCGGGAGGCCGAGCAAGTCGAAGCCGAGCACGAGCTCGACGCGCTTTTCTCCGGCTGACGACGACTACCAGGTCCGCGTCGTCGCGGATGACCCGCGGGCGCACCTCCTGCCACCGGGCTCCGAGGAGCGCCACCGGCTCGACCCGGACTGCCCCTGCCGCGTGATCGCGGCCACGGACTCGCTCTCGCGGACCCCCTACTACCTGCACCGGGACGTGCTGTAGCCTACGTTCCACGTGAAACCATCCGAGCGGCGCGAGTACATCGACGCGGTGCGCGCCATCCCGGCTGAGCATCGGGCCTGGCTGTCGAGCGACAGCATCGACCTCTTCGCCTACCACGGCTTCGGCGTCGTCCTCAACGACGCGCAGCTCGAGGCCTGCGAGGCCCTGACGCGGTGGCCGGCGGGCACGATCCACCTCTGGCGCTGGGCCAATCGCACGGGCAAGACCACGGCCCTCGTGATCTTCCATCTCTGGGCGATCTGGAAGAAATGGCGCTACGTCAACGAGGACGAGGACGCCCGCATCGCCTACCTCTACCGGACCCTGCACTCGGCGCCGCTCAACCGGCTCACGGGCAAGGCCTGGGAGCTCGGCGACGCGCTCATCGGCGGCTCGGCCATCCAGCAGCGCAACCCGCTCACGAACCGCCAGCGGCCGGCGCTCCTCTCGCCGTTCTTCACGCCCAAGTCAGGGCGCACGGCCGACGGCTCCGAGGGGCTCTGGATCGAGTGTGCCTCGGGCGGCCAGATCGACTTCCTCTCGACGCACGACGGCGCGGCGCGCATGGAGTCGGAGGCCTGGTGGGTGATCTCCTGGGACGAGTTCGTGCGCCAGGCGCCGGTCGGCGACATCCCGATCCTCTTCGATCAGACCTTCCTGCCCCGCTCGAGCGACCACATGGCCCCGGTGATCCTGTCGGGCACCGTGACCGAGGACGTGGAGCCGATCTACCAGGAGCTCGAGGACATCGCCACCGAGGCGCCCCAGGACTGGAACGTCATGACCTTCGGCCGCGATGCCAACTTCTCGCAGTCGGAGGACTCGATCGACCGCCAGCGCCGGCTCTCGATCGACCCGGCGATCGCCGCGCGCTCGCTCGACGGCGGCATCGGCGAGGGCGGCCGCGGCACGCTCTTCCCGCACTTCGTGCTCAAGGCCAACTTCGATCCCAAGCTGCCGACCGAGTACAGCGACCACGAGCTCGTGGGCTGGCGCCGGCGCGGCTACGAGCTCATCAGCGCCTTCGACCATGCCGCCACGGGCGACCTCAACGTCGTGACCACCGTGGCCGTGCCCTGGCCCATCCCCGACGGCGACGAGATGCTCGAGATGCCCATCTTCGGCGTCGACCTCGCCGAGCGGAGATCCGGCAGCCACATGACCCCCACCCTCCAGGTCGCCTTCGCCTGCGACGTGATGCGGCGCATGGACAGCCGCTACCTCATCGTCGACTCGACGGCCGAGGGTGGCGCGCTCGTCTACCACGGCCTGCGCGAGATGCTGCCCGACCAGGTGATCCCCTGCACCTTCAACGCGAAGCTCCCGGGCGCGCTCGACAAGAACAAGCAGATCGGGCTCCAGGCCCTCCAGCGCATGATGAGCTGGGGGCTCGACGGCATCGCCTTCGAGGAGGGCTGGATCGACGAGTGGCCCGACGTGGTGGGCCGCCATTTCGGGCTGCTGCGAATGCCGATGGCGGGACGGTGGTTGAAGCTCCACCGCGAGCTGGCCGTGCTCCGGCGCGACGACTCAAAGCAGCGTCAGGACCGGGCGATGACCATGGTCATGATCGCCTGGTACCTCAACAAGTTCATCTGGCGGTCGACGAGCGCGCCACAACCGTTTAGCATCGTCGGCCGTAAGCCCCGTTCGACGCGCCGGCGACGGGAGACGTTCATGGGGATGTAGATGCTCGCCTATCCGACTCCCGCCGCGCCGCCCGCCCCAGGCTCGAACGAGGCGGCTCTCCACGCGATCATCGACGACGCCCGGATCACGATGGAGGGCGAGATGCTCGCGATCCGCGAGCGCTGCCTGACCTACCTCAACTGGTATAGCCCGCCCTTCGACCCGTTCCTCCAGCGCCACGACGCCTGGGAGGAGGATGTCGATCCCGAGGCCGACGCCGAGACGACCCGCAACAACTTCCCGATCGCGAGGGCCTGCGTCGACATCTGGACGAGCCTCGAGGCTGCCCACCCGCCGATCCCCCGGGCCGATCCCGAGCGCGTCATGCCGCCGCCGCCCGTCCTCGACGCCGGCGAGGCCCGGATCTTCGCCGAGATGTACCGGCTGCGGCGGACCAACGAGTCGCGCAAGGCCGACATCCGGAGCTCCAACGTGCGCCGCTGGATGCGCCGCGACCAGTTCGCGCTCAAGCACCACACGGCCGTGCGCCGGAAGAACCTCTACGGCTTTTCGTGGATGCGGGTCCTGCCCGACCAGTTCAAGCGCCAGCCCAAGAGCCACGTGCTGCGCAACCCCACGACGGTCTACCCGCTGTGGTCGCGGCGCGATCCTGGCGAGCTCGAGGCCGTCCTGGCCGTCGAGCAGGAGTCGGCCGTGCGTGCCGACGCCCGCTGGGGGCTCGGGCTCCAGTTCCAGCAGGCCGAGAGCGGCCGTCTGGCCGTGGCCTTCGATCGCGGCGCCGACAGCGGCATCTACCGCGACCTCAACGACCGCTGGTACGACGCCTCGAGGACGATGGTCTGGGTCGAGGAGTTCTGGTGGATCGAGCGCACCTACGGCGACGAGCGCGATCGCGAGCGCCAGACCGGCAGCAAGGTCCACAAGATCGTGCGGGTCTGCGGGCGCGTGGTCGAGTACCGGAGCTACGACTGGACCTACCTGCCGTGGATCTACTGGGAGAACGTCGACGAGCGCGACTCGTATGGGTGGTCCGAGGTCGCCGGCGTCATCGACATCAACGACGAGTTCAACCGCCGGCTCTCCGAGGAGGGCGACATCCTCCACCTCTACAGCCACCCGCGGTTCATGCTCACGGGCTCCTTCCCCGGGCGCGACGTGGAGATCCCCGGGCCGCTCGAGCTCGTGACCCTCAACGACACCGAGCGCATCGAGCAGATCCTCACCCGGATCGACGTGTACCCCCAGCAGGTCCACGTCCAGGCGCTCACCGACCTCCTGCACCGCGTCACGGGGCTGCCGCCGATCGTCTGGGGCCTGATCGCCAACGCCCAGACCTCGGGCCGCGCGCTCACGGCCTCGTGGAAGGCCACCGAGACGCGCCTCGCGCCCAAGCTCATGCGCAACCAGCAGTCCCTCGATCGCTGGCTCGACATCTGCATCGACTACGCCCGCCGCTACGATTGGGACGGCGGCTCGATCGTGTTCGCCGACCGCGAGGGGCAGCTCTTCGCCGACTGGCGCTGGACCTTCCCGCCCATGGAGCCGCGGGACTTCCAGGAGGTGACGATGAACGCGATCACCAAGCGCGACGCTGGCCTCTCGACGACCGTCCAGGCCATGCGCGAGACCGGCGACGAGGACGCCGAGAGCACCTGGGAAGAGGTGCAGGCCGAGTTCGGCAACATCAACGCGCACCCCGACAAGGTGCAGGCCCGCTTCCTCGCCGACCGGGCGCAGCTCGACAACATCGCGTTCGCGCAGCAGCTCGGTCAGCAGGTCCAGGGTCCGACCACGCCAGCCACAGTCGGCCAGGCCGTCGGCGCCGCACGCGAGGCCCAGGCTGCGGGCCCCGCCGCGGCGCCTCCAGGGGCAGAGGGCGGTCTGCCTCCGACGGCTCCGGGCGCAGCCGGGAACGCTGGGCAGCCATCGCCTTCACCCGGTGGCGCGCCCAGCGCTCCCGGTGAGATGGTCACGACCGGCACGCTCGTCCGCGGCGGTGACGTGAGCAACCAGGTGCTCCAGACCCGGAGGCTGTAATGGCCGTCCCGAAGAGCGTCCAGAAGGCACGCAAGGCCGCCCGGCGGGCAAAGGCCCAGGTCACAGCCGCCACGGCGTCAGCTCGCCAGGCGCTCATCCAGGCCGACCTCCTCGGTCTCGAGGGCACGCGCTCGCGGGTCGGTGGGGCGACGAAGGGCACGTTCGGTGGCAGCCGCAGCCTGCGCGCGAGCGGCGACCTCTCGAGCTACACGATCGGCGAGTTCAAGATGCCCAGGATCAAGCAGCCCAAGCCGCCCAAGATGCCCCCGAAGGCCAAGCCCAGGAAGCCACAGCGCCCGCCGGCACCGAAGCCCCCGACCCCCAAGCCCAAGCCGGCACCGAAACCCAAGCCCCGGCCCAAGCCCAAGCCGACCCCCAAGCCCAAGCCGAAGCCGCCCACCAATCGGCAGACGCTCGATAAGCTCGGCGGGGGGCGCTAGATGATGAAGCCGCGCAAGATGACCGTGCCCAAGATGCAGCAGCCGGGCCACTACCGGCCGCCCCAGGCCAAGGGCCCCGGGCAGTACAACACGCCCCGCCGCGGCCGCCCTGGCAAGCTCCAGCCCTCGATGAAGATCATCACGCCGGTGAAGCGCCGTGGTCGATAGCCTGCGCGGAGGCGGCTTCGGCTCGCCCGGGATGGGCCCCTTCCGCACCAACACGGGCGGCTTCGGGCAGTACAGCATCGGCGGCTCCGGCGAGGACGTGGCCTACCTCGACAAGCTCGAGGCCCAGATCGCCTGGCAGAACGGCCGGCTCAGCGACGATGCCTACCTCGGCGCCCTGAACAAGTACGTCAAGTCGACGGAGAAGGGCACCAGCACCCACGCCCGCGCCGTCGACGAGCTCGAGGACACGCGGTGGTCGATCGAGCGCAACGATGCCGTCCGTCGCGTCAACGCTGCCGCCACCCCGGGAGGCCGCGTCAACGCGCTCCTGCGGCTCATGTCGATCGACCGCCGGCGGCTGGCCACGATGCGCCCCGGGAACGAGCAATACGAGGAGCAGCGGGCCCGCATCACCGAGATCCAGACCCAGGTGCGCCAGACCCGGTATGGCACCTACGTGCAGCGCTACAACGAGGGCAAGATCACGACCGCGCGGATGCAGGCCATCGCCGGCCGCTTCGCCCGCCAGGCCTCTGGCCAGCCCGACGCCGAGACCTACCGCACCCACGTCCGTGACTTCGGCGAGCGCCTCATCGACGAGCAGCTCCAGGACGCCCTGCGCGTCTGGGAGAAGGACGGCTCGAAGAGCAACGCGCGCCGGGTCGACCAGCTCTATGCAGCCCGGATCGCGACCTTCACGCCCGGATCGGCCCGCCACAAGGACTTTGTTCACGCCCGGGGCCAGTTCGCCGAGCGCGTCTCGGCCGACATCGACGCCAAGGAGCTGGCGAAGATGCAGGGTGACTACCAGCACGGCCGCATCGACGACGTGACCTGGCTGACCTACCTGCGCGGCCGGATCAAGGACGAGGACCGCGGCTCGGCCGAGCGCATCCGCCGGCGCGACCACTTCCTTTCCGAGACGTTCCGTATCACCGAGCGCGACCTCGGCGCCTCGGTGGCCACCGGCGAGCGCAGCCCGCTCGACCTCATCGGCTTCCTCGAGAGCTCGCTGGCCACGATGAACCTCGACTCGGGCCGCGCCATGGAGGTGCGCCAGCAGATCGCCGATCTCAAGTCGAGGGGCTTACAGATCCTTGACATCAGCCAGCCGAAGCCTGGTCAGGACCCGAGCTACCCGGGCCACTTCATGGGGACGCCGCCGGCTGGCACCCCCGGCGTCGGCTTCGTCAGCCAGTTCGACGGCTCGGCCTTCGCTGGCACCAACTGCGGCATGGCCGCCGCGGCGATGCTGGCCTGGGACGTGTCGGGCGGCAAGGTCCGCGTCTCGGGCGGCGACATGCGCGCCTACAGCGGCGATCGCGAGGGCGGCACGTGGGTCGACGACGTGGTGCGCGCGATGGCTGGCGTCGGCATCCGGGCCGAGCAGCACACGCGCATGGACTTCAACGCCTTCCGCCAGCGGATCGCGAACGGTGAGCCGGCGCTCCTGACCGGCACCTCGGGGATGCTCCCGCCCGGGCTCCAGATGGGCTACCAGGGCGCCCACAGCGTGTTCGTGGCCCGCAGCCAGAAGCGCGACGGGCAGATGTGGTACTTCGTCATGGACCCGCTCGGCCGCGAGGGCTACCGCGGCCAATGGTGGAGCGAGCAGGACATCTACGCCTTCTCCTGGCAGGGCCGGGCCCAGGGCACGCCGGGCTCCGTCGTCTTCGCCGGCCGCTCGGGCATGGCCAAGGTCGGCAAGGTGGCCAGCCTGCCGCCGTTCCAGGCCTTCGACACCGA
>Ga0307505_10002015_pt1 | contig 14966 bp, 12 predicted proteins | sample 23_S_MG_FD_202183 | JGI IMG/M metagenome (GOLD analysis project Ga0307505, IMG submission 202183) | Soil microbial communities from Populus trichocarpa stands in riparian zone in the Pacific Northwest, United States - 23_S | ecosystem: Environmental > Terrestrial > Soil > Riparian zone > Trees...
TCGAAGATGAACAAGGTAACAGTCAGGGTAACAACCCCCCGTTCGAGGACGACGACAGCGACTCGCTCGACGACGACGAGCCCGAGACCCGGGACCGCGTCTGGCACGACTGGCAGTCCGACGATTGGCGCACCGACTTCCCGCCGCCACGCGGCTTCGACGGCGACGAATATGGAAGCTGGGACGACCCGCAAGGCTATTCGCGCACCCTGGCGGACGACGAGCTCGCCGCCCTCGCCGCCGCCGGCATCATCGATCCGATCCCCGATCCCGTCAGCATCGAGGACGACGAAAAGGAGCGGGATGCATTTTTCCAGAACCTAACATCCTCCCTGCCGCGCAGCGGCGGAGAGGGGGACCATTCAATCGCAGAGTGAATGGTGGAGGGGCCAGTCCGTGCATTCGTTGCGCTGCTCGCCATGCCCCCGGCATGGCTGCGTTGCGCAACCCCCTTGCCTTCGCCCGCAAAGAGTCCGACGCTCGTCCATTGGAGAGCGCCCGGAGCGCACCCAAGCGACTCGGCGCCCGCACGCGGACGGAGGAGAGTCACATGCCCAACGGAGCTGTAGCCAACGGCACTCGAGCCATCGCGCTGGTCGGACCGGCCGGCGCGGGAAAGACCAGCCTTGCCGAGGCGATGCTGTTCGCTTCCGGCACCACCGACCGCCAGGGCTCGACCGCCAACGGCTCCAGCATCGCCGATTCCAGCCCCGAGGCGCGCGCCCGCGGCGGCTCGACCGAACTCAATCTCCTCAACTTCGATTATCTCGGTGAGCATTTCGCCTTGATCGACGTTCCCGGCTCGGTCGGCTTCGCCGCCGACGGGGCCTATGCCGTCGCCACCGCCGACCTCGCCATCGTCGTCGTCGACCCCGACCCGGCCCGCGCCGCTCTCGCCGCGCCGGCGCTGCGCATGCTCGACGAACAGGGCATCCCGCATTTGATCTTCGTCAACCGCATCGACCAGGCGCGCGGCCGCGTCCGCGACCTGCTGGCCGCCTTGCAGCCGATGAGCGTCTCGCCGATCATCGCCCGCCAGATCCCCATCTGGGAGAGCGAGAAAGTCAGCGGCTTCGTCGATCTGGCGCTGGAGCGCGCCTTCCATTACCGGTCCGGCGCTCCGTCCGAGCAGATCGCCATGCCGGAGGACCTGCAGCAGCGCGAGGCCGAGGCCCGCACCCAGATGCTCGAGCAGCTCGCCGACCATGACGATACCTTGCTGGAGCAATTGCTGATGGACCAGGCGCCGGAGGCGGCGACCATTTTCGCCGATCTGGCCCGCGAGACTGGCGAAAACCTCGGCGTCTCCGTCCTGTTCGGCTCCGCGGCCAGCAGCTGGGGCGTTCGCCGCTTGCTGAAAGCCCTTCGCCACGAAGCCCCCGGACCCGAATCCACCGCCCGCCGCCTGTCGGTCAGCGATCCGTCGCTCTACGCCTTCAAGATCAATCATGGCGGCTCGGTCGGGCGGGTGGCGCTTGCCCGAGTCCTCGGCGGCGACATTGCCGAAGGCTCCGACCTCAAAGGCCGCGACGGCAGCGTCCGCCTCGGCGCACTCTTCTCCGTCCAGGGAGAGAAGACCACCAAGGTCGCCAAGGCCCGAAATGGCGATGTCGTCGCCGTCGGCAAGGCGGACGAGCTGAAGGCCGGCCAATGGCTGTCGAAAGGCCAGCTGCCGCCCGACATCGAGGTCGAACTTCCGGCCCGCAACGCCCGCCTCGCCATCCAGCCGGCCGACCGCAAGGACGACGTCCGCCTGGCCAGCGCCATCGCCAAGCTCGCCGAGGAGGATTGTGCGCTGACCATCGAACATGACGAGGCCAGCCACGAATTGCGCCTGCGCGGTGTCAACGACGAGCATCTCGCCTTGGTCATCGCCCGGCTGAAGCGCCGCTACGGCGTCGAGGTGGCCTCCCAGCCCTGCTCGATCGGCTATCGCGAGAGCATCCGGCGGCCGGTGCGCCAGCACGGCCGCCACAAGAAGCAGTCCGGTGGGCACGGCCAGTTCGGCGACGTCATCATCGAAATCCGCCCGCTGGGCCGCGGCGAAGGCTTTGTGTTCGAGGAGAGGATCCACGGCGGCTCGATTCCCCGCCAGTACATCCCGGCGGTCGAGCAGGGCGTCCGCGACGCTCTTCTCAAGGGGCCGTTGGGCGGCTTCCCGGTGGTGGATGTCGCCGTCACTTTGGTCGACGGCAGCTACCACAGTGTCGACAGCTCGGAGCTCGCCTTCCGCACCGCCGGCCGCATCGCCATGCACGACGCCCTCGCCGCCGCCACCCCGCATCTGCTGGAGCCGGTGCAGAAAGTGGTCGTCGTTGCCCCCTCGAACGCGACCTCCCGCGTCAGCTCGGCCGTCGCTTCCCGCCGCGGCCAGGTGCTGGGGCTTGGGCCCCGCGAAGGCTGGACCGGCTGGGACCGCGTCGAGGCCCTGATCCCCGAAGCCGAACTGGCCGGGCTCGAGGCCGAATTGCGCTCGCTCAGCCAGGGGCTCGCGACCTACGAAGCCGAGTTCGACCATCTCGCCGAATTGAACGGACAGCTGGCCGACAAGGTGGTCAAGGCCACCGAGGCCGAGCCGGCCTGATTTCCTTCTCCCCTCCCCTTGAGGGGGAGGGGTTGGGGGTGGGGTGAACGTCCGCTAAGCCATCGCCGGATGAGGCATTGGCTCAAGGACGACAGCTTCCGGTCGCTCGTCAGGAACACGAGTTACCTGGCGCTTTCCAAGGGGGTGGCGGCGGTTGCCGGCATCGCCACCCTGGCCTTTGCCGGCCGCGCCTTGGGGCTGGTCGAGTTCGGGCTGCTGGTGCTGATCGCCAGCTATGCCCAGGCGGCGAGCGGCCTCACGAAGTTCCAGTCGTGGCAGCTCATCATCCGCTACGGCGGCGCTGCCCTGGCCACCGGCGACGAAGCAACGTTCAAACGGTCGGTCGGCTTCGGCCTCGGCCTCGACGTCAGCAGCGGGCTCGCCGGCATGGCGGCGGCGATGCTGCTGCTGCCCCTGGTGGGGCCGTGGACCGGCATCCGGCCGGAGCTGCTGGGGATCGCCATGGCCTATTGCCTGCTGATCCCGACCATGGGGGCCGCCGCCCCGGTCGGCGTGCTTCGGGCCCTCGACCGGTTCGACCTGATCAGCTGGCAGGGGTCGTCCTACCCGATCGTCCGGTCGATCCTGGCCGGCATCGGCTGGTGGCAGGGCTGGGAGCTGCCGGCGTTCGTCGCCATCTGGTTCATCACCGACCTCGGCGGCGACCTGTTCATGTGGTTCCTCGCCGGCCGCGAGCTGAAACGGAAGAAATTGCTGAAGGGGGTGCGGCCGACCCTTCGTCCGACCGGCCTTGCCGGGGCCTGGCCGTTCGCCATCCAGGTCAACGTCCATTCGTCGCTGATGAGCGCCTGGGGGCCGCTCGCCAGGGTCATCATCGGCGGCCTCCTCGGCCCGGCCAGCGCCGCCCTCTACCGCATCGCCTCGAGCCTCGCCGACAGCGCCCAGAAGCCCGCCGATTTGCTCGCCAAGGCCTATTATCCCGAGGTCGTCCGGATGGACCTCAAGACCAGGCAGCCCTGGCGGCTGATGCTCCGCGGCACGGCCATGGCGAGCGCCATGGGCATCGCCGGGGTGCTCATCGTCCTGCTGCTCGGCAAGTGGCTGCTCGCCACCTTGTTCGGCCCCGACTTCGTCGCTGCCTACCCGGTTCTGCTGGTGCTGGTCGGGATCCCCCTGCTGTGGATGGTCGGCTTCCCGCTGACGCCGATGCTCTATGCCCTCGACCGCCCGGATGCGCCGCTCAAGGCCCGCGCCGTCGGCACATTCGTCTATCTCGCCATCATCGCCCCGCTTTGCTGGCGCTTCGGCACTGCCGGCGCGGCAAGCGCATTGCTGATCGGCAATGTCATCATCGTCGTCCTGATGATGATCCAGCTGCGCAGCCAGTACCGCAAGGTCCGCGGCCGATGAGCAGTCCGCGGATCTGGGTCCTTCTCGGCCCCCGTACCGGCGACAACAACCAGGCGCTGGCCCTTGCCGAAGCGCTCGGAATGCCGTTCGAGACGCGGGCTTTGGACTACAACCCGCTGCAAGCGCTGAGCGTCTGGCTGCCACCAACCGCTTTGACGCTGGACCGCGCCAGCCGCAAACATCTGCAACCGCCCTGGCCGGACCTCGTCATCGCCATCGGCCGCCGCAGTGTCCCCGTCGCCCGCTGGATCAAGAAGTGTAACGGGGGCCAGACCAGGCTGGTCCGCATCGGCCATCCCCGAATCGACCCGGCGCTGTTCGACCTGGTGATCACGACGCGGCAATATCCGGTGCCGCCGGGCGACAATGTCCTGCTCCTGCCGCTGGCGATGAGCCGGTTCTCGACGCCGCTGAAGATGACGGCTGACGAAGCTCGTTGGCTGGATGCCATGCCCTCGCCGCGCAGCTTGCTGGCGATCGGTGGGGCGACGAAATATTGGTCCCTGTCGGCCGACCGCGTCGCGACCGCCGTGGCGACACTACAGCAGCGGAGTGGCTCGCTGATCGTCGCGACCAGCCGCCGCACCGACCCGGCGGTCATCGCTGCTGTCCGCGACAGGATCGGCGCCGCGAGCCGCCTGGTGGACGGCGGCTTTCCCCGCTTCCCGGTGCTTCTCAACCAGGCCGAGGAAGTCTTCGTCACCGGCGACAGCGTGTCCATGCTCTCCGAAGCGATCCTGACCGGAAAGCCCGTCGGCCTGGTGCCGATCGAGCAGGACGACAAAGGCCGGCGCAAGCTCGGCGAGGCGCCGCGAGATGCAGGCCCCGATGCACGCCGCCGCGACCTTCGCCGGTTCTGGAATTATTTGCGAGACGAGCAGCTGGTCGGCACAATCGAGCAGCCAATCGCCGCCAAGGTGGAGAACCCCGTAGACACCGCCGCCCGGGCGGTCCGGTCGCTGTTAGGCGACCTCGGCTAGTCCGTTCCAGCCACGATAGCGGTCGACCAGGTCGAGGCTGTCGTGGCGGACATGGTTCGCGGCCATCTCGGCGACCAGTTCCTGCTTGGAAACGTCGCCGCGGTCGACGAGGTCGGCGAGCAGCGAATAGACGAGCGCCTCCTGGTTGCGGTCGGGGTGCTGCTCGTAGCGGCGACGCTTGAGGCGGCGCAGGAAGTCGAAAGGCCCGCGCTCCCGCAACGTATAATCAATCGGCAAGCCCGCCTTCCACGGCTGCGTCCGGCGCTTCGTGGTGTGCAGGATCCTGGTTTTAGGCGTCAGCCGGTCGAAGTCGTTCCATTCGGGCTCAAGGAAACCGATGGTCGCCGGGTCCTCCCGCTTCAACTCGATCCAGTCGATATAGTCGAAGCGATGGGCGAACAAATCGTCCAGCTCCCGGTTGAAATCCCAATGCCTGAGCTTCGCGCAATCGAGCAGCATCACCGAGGTGGCGATATAGTCATTGCGGCGGTTATGGCCGGGACGCGGCACTGCCATGATCGCCTTGCCGCCCATGTCCCGGTCGAACAGCTCGGCGATATCGCCGACCCCGAAGCAATCGGGATCGGTGACCACCGCCTTGCCCTGGAATTGCATCAGGCTGGGCGGCGCGAAACGCAGCGGCGTAAAGCTCTGCAAGTCGTCCGGGTCCCAATCGCGGACGTGCCCGGCGCGGAGGATCGACTGGCCGGACTGCATCAGTCGCGGAAAATCGGCGGCGTCAATGATCGTGACGTCGAAGCTATCCGGCCGGCTGGAGGCCTTACGATAGGATTGCGCGCTGATCTTGGCGCCCAGCATCTGCCGGGCATTGGCCTGGATGAAGACGGTGTTGCGAGCGCTCACAGCGCCATCTCCTCGAAGCCCGCCTCCTTCACCGTCCGGTCGAGGTCGACCAAAGTGGTGAGCAGGCTTTCCATGCGATCGAGCGGCCAGGCGTTGGGGCCGTCGCTGAGCGCGTTGGCCGGGTCGGGATGGGTTTCCATGAACAGGCCGCTGATCCCCGCCGCGACGGCGGCGCGGGCGAGGACTGGCACATGTTCGCGCTGGCCGCCCGAGCTGGTCCCCTGCCCGCCCGGCAGCTGCACGGAATGAGTGGCGTCGAACACGACCGGGCAGCCGGTCTCGCGCATGATGGCCAGGCCGCGCATGTCCGACACCAGGTTGTTGTAACCGAACGAAGCGCCGCGCTCGCAGACCATGATCACGTCTTCGTTGATCCCGGCGGATTGAGCCGCGTTGCGCGCCTTTTCGACGACATTCTTCATGTCGTGCGGTGCCATGAACTGGGCTTTCTTGATGTTCACCGGCTTGCCGCACGCGGCGACGGCATGGATGAAATCGGTCTGTCGGGCGAGGAAGGCCGGCGTCTGCAGCACGTCGACGACTTCGGCCACCGGCGCGATCTGCGGGATGTCATGGACGTCGGTCAGCACCGGAACGCCTATCTCGTCGCGGACCTTGGCGAGGATCTTCAGGCCCTCGTCCATGCCCGGTCCGCGAAAGCTGGTGCCCGAGGAGCGGTTGGCCTTGTCGAAGCTCGACTTGAAGAAGAACAGGATGCCCAGCTTGTCGGCAATCCCCTTCAGCCGCTCGGCGGTGCGCAGTTGCAGGTCCTCGCTTTCGATGACGCAGGGGCCTGCGATGAGGAAAATGGGCTGGTCGAGCCCGATCTTTCGGCCGTTGATTTGCATTCAAGCGCCCTTAGCTGAGGGAATCGACGACCGCCACCGGTGACCAGTCGCCAAGGCCATATTGTGACGCGAAGCCGGCGGGAAAAGGTTCGCCCGCATGGATCCCGCCCTGGACGAAGACCGCGTCAAAACCCTGCTTTGCCGCGCCGAGCATGTCCGTGACCAAGGCGTCGCCAATCGCCAGCACCGCTTCGCGCGGCGGATGGCCGGCCAGGCTAAGCGCATAATCGTAGATGGTGTGGAACGGCTTGCCGTACCATTCGACGCGGCCGCCCATGCCTTCGTAGACGTCGGCGATCGCCCCGGCGCAGGGCTCGGTCACGCCGCCACGCACCACCACCCGGTCGGGGTTGAAGCAGTGGAACAGCACGTCGCGCTCGGCCAGCAACTGGAGTTGGGCGCGATAGTCCTCGGCTTTCGTTCGCTCGCCGTCGAGCCCGGTCACCGCAATGTCGGTGAACCCCTCATCGACGAAACGCAGCCCGTGCTCCTCCAGGATGGCCCGATCCTGGCGGGTGCCGAGGAATCCCGTCGGATGTGCGAGATCTTTGATGGCAGCGATGCCGGCTTCGCCGCTGGTGGCGATGCCGTCCCAGCAATCGCGCGGCAGGCCAATGCGGCCCAACTGCGCCTCCACCGCATCGGCGGTGCGTGGCGCATTGGTGATGAGGATCACCTTGCGCCCCTGCCCCCGCCACTCGCACAGCCGCTCGGAAGCATTCGGATAGAGCTCCACGCCGTCATGAACGACGCCCCAGATGTCGCACAGGATGACCGAATATTTTGGGTCAAGCGTGTCCCAGAAGGTCATTCGAGCCCGGCCGCGGCTAGCGCCTCTTCGATGGGCGCGACATCCTCTGGATTGTTGAGCTCGCGAAGCGTGAAGGGCGGGGTCTCGACTTCGACGACATCGACAGGAATGCCGGCGACAAGGAAACGCAGTTGTTCGAGTCCTTCCAGCTCCTCCAGCTCGCTGACTGGCGTCGCGACATAGGTGGCAAGCGCCTGCGGCCGATAGGCGTACACGCCGATGTGCAACCGCACCGGCGTCGGATCGCGGTCCAGCGTTCCGCCCGGCAGATACGGAATTAGCTTCTTCGAGAAATAGAGCGCGCGGCCGTCGTTGGCGGTTACGACACTGGTGCCGCCGACGCGGCCTGCCGCCTCCTCTGATTGGAGAGCGCGCACTTCCGACGCGCGTTGGCGCATCGCCGGAGTGGCGACCATAACATCGGGGTTGGCAGCCATATGGTCGATCAGGGCGGTGACGAAGCCAGGCGGCGTCAACAAGGCATCGCCCTGGAAATTGATGACCAGGTCAGCGTCGGGAAGGTGTTGCAGGGCTTCCGCGCAGCGCTCGGTGCCGTTGCGGCAGCTTGCCGAGGTCATGATGACCTCCACTCCGAGCCCCCTGCAGGTCTCGGCTATGCGCTCGTCATCGGTTGTGACGAAGACAGTCGAGACTCCGGGAATTCGGCGCGCCGCCTCGACGCTGCGCTGGATGAGCGGCTTAGGGACCCCGGTCGCGCCTTTCAATTCAACCAGTGGCTTGCCGGGATAGCGCGACGAAGCGAACCGCGCCGGAATCAGAATGACGACATTCATCGCGCCGCCGGGCAGTCGTGGATATGCAACACGCCGACCGGCTTGCCGTCATCGACGACGAACAAGGTGGTGATGCGGTGCTCCTCGAACAGGGTCAGCGCATCATCGATCAGCGATTCCGGCTCCACGGTCTTGGGATCCGCCGACATGAAGACCGAGGCCGGATGGTCGAGCCCCTGCTCGATATGGCGGCGCAAATCGCCGTCGGTGATCACTCCGACCAGCTTACCCTCCTGGTCGGTGACCCCGACCACGCCGAGGCGCTTCTCCGATATGACGACGATGACGTCGTGCATGTTGGTGTCCGTGGCGACCAGCGGCAACTGATCGCCCGAGTGCATGATCCGCTTCACGGGCTTCAGCCGGGCGCCGAGCGACCCGCCGGGATGGAGGCGCCCGAAATCAGTCCGCGTGAAGCCCTTTTCCCGCATCACGGTCATCGCCAGCGCGTCACCCATCGCCAGCGTCATTGTCGTCGAGGTGGTCGGCGCCACCGCTTCGGGGCCGACTTCGGGCCAGTGCGGCAGGACAAGGGGCGCCGCCGAGGCCTCGCCGAGCATCGAGCGAGGATTGCCGGTGATGGCGATGATCGGGATTCCGACCGCCTGGAAATGGTCGATTACCGGCTCCAGCTCGGCCGTCGCGCCGCTCTGCGAGATGAGCAAGGCGACGTCGCCAGAGGCGGCGATGCCGAGGTCGCCATGGATCGCCTCCGCCAGGTGCAGGAAGGTCGCGGTCGTGCCCGTGGAAGCAAAGGTGGCGGCGATCTTGCGGCCGATGTGACCTGACTTGCCAAGGCCCGAGACGATCAGCTTGCCCTTCGCGTCGAGGATCAGGCGGCAAGCCTTTCCGAACTCTTCGCCGAGCGAGTCGGCGAGCGCGTCGAGCGCGCGCGCCTCGTCATGGACCAGATCCTTTCCGAACGAGATCATGCGCTCGCCGCCACCTCATCGGACTCTGCCGCCGAGATCACCTGGGCAGCGACCAGGTCGCCGATGACGTTCAGAGTTGTCCGGCACATGTCGAGGAAGCGGTCGACGCCAAGCACCAGCGCGATCGCCTGGGGATCGATTCCGACCATTGCCAGGATCAAGGCGACCACCGGCAGCGAGCCGGCAGGAACGCCTGCCGTGCCGATCCCGCCGAGGATGCAGACCAGCATGACCATCAGCTGCTGGCCGATGCTGAGGTCGATGCCGAAGAATTGCGCCAGGAACAGCACGGTCACGCCCTCGAACATCGCCGTTCCGTTCTGGTTGGCGGTCGCGCCGACGGTCAGCACGAACCGCGACACCTTAGTCGGCAGCTTGAGCTTGGTCTCGGCGACCCTGAGCGCGGTTGGCAGGGTCGCGTTCGACGAAGCGGTCGAAAAGGCCATCAGGCTGGCTTCTTGCGTCTCGCGGAAGAAGGCGATCGGGCTCTTGCGGCCGAGGGTCGCCAGCAGCGCCGGGAAGACGACGAACATCTGGATCGCCAGAGCCAGCAGGACGACGCCGACATAAGCGGACAGGCGGATCAGCAAGTCCCAGCCGAACAAGGCCGCGAGGTTGAACATGAAACAGGCGACCGCGATCGGCGCCAGCTTGATGACAATCATGATGAGCCGCATCGTCACGTCGAACAGCCCCTCGAATCCTCGCTGCAGGACCCGGCTGTTGGGCGTGTCGGTGAGCAGCAGGCCGATGCCGAAGAACAGAGCGAAGAACATCACCGACAGGATGGCGCTGTTGGTGCCCATCGCTTCAACGAGGTTGTTCGGGACGATGCTGATGAACGCATCGATTCCTGACGGCTGCTCGGCGCCGGTCTTGACGATCTCGCCGGCGCGGCCGGCCGATTGCTCGAGCATCGTGGCCGCTGCGGCGCGGTCGACCCCGGCGCCCGGCTTCAGCAGGTTCACCGTCGCCAGGCTCACAGCCACAGCAATCGACGAGACGATGACCGTATAAGCCAGGGTCCTGAGGCCGATGCGCTTCAGGGACCGCAATTCCTGCATTTCGGAAATGCCGACGACCAAAGCCGAGAACAGCAAGGGAATGACGAGCATGAACAGCAGCCGCAGGAAGATCTGCCCGATCGGCTGCGTCACGTAAGTGGTGACGAACTCGACCCAGGCGGCATCGCGCTGCGTGGCGTAAGCGATCAAGCCGGCGACGAGGCCGACGAGGAACCCGGCCAGCATCTGCCACTGGAGATTGAAACCCCGCTTCGCTCGCTCTTCCATGCCATTCCCCTCTTTGATGCCGCTGGCATCGCGGCTCGTCGCTTTCCGGTCAAGCGGTCAGTCGAAGGGCCGATCGATCGAGGGCGGGGGCTGGCTGAAATAGCGGGGACCTGCCGCCGTCATGTAAAAGCAGTCCTCGAGACGGACGCCGAACTTGCCGGGAATGTAGATGCCGGGCTCGTTGGAAAAGCACATGCCGGGCGCCAACGGCGTCGTCTCGCCGTGTACCAGGTTGACGGGCTCATGGCCTTCCATGCCGATGCCGTGGCCAGTGCGGTGAGACAAGCCGGGCAGCTTGTAGCCGGGTCCATATCCCCAGCTTTCGTAAGCGCGGCGAACAGCGTCGTCGACGCTGCCCGCAGGCGCACCGATTTTAGCGGCGGCGAAGGCAATATCCTGCCCGCGCCGCATCTGCTCCCACACCTTGCGCTGCTCCCCCGTAGGATCGGCGCCCCAGACGTAGCTGCGCGAGATGTCGGACTGGTATCCGTGCACCGAGCAGCCGCAGTCAAACAGCATGGCGATGCCGCGGCTGACGGACTGGGGCTTGCGGGTGCCGTGCGGATAGGCCGTGCCCTCGCCGGTCAGGACAAGCTGGAATTCCGGACGACCGCCGCGCGCGATGGTGGCCGCCTCGATGATGGCGCCGATCTCGGCAGGCGTCATCCCCGCCTTCACCTTCGGCGCGGAGTCGCGATAGGCGGCGATCATGATGTCCGAAGCCGCCTGCATCAGGGCGATCTCGGCCGGCGACTTGTACATGCGGGTGCCCCGGACCACCGGATTGGCGCTGACGACGCGCGCGCCGGGCAGTTGCTGGTTCAATTTGTCGAGGATGAAGAAGCGATTGGTCTCCTCCATTCCGATCGGGGCGCCGGCGAGGCCGCGCTCGCGCAGGAAATCGGCGACCAGCTTCAGCGGCTCGTCATGCTCGTTCCAGGTGCGAACCTCCGCCGGGATCCCGAGGCTCTCCTCGACGGAGGGCTTTTCGAAGAACGGCGTGACGATGATCGGGTCGCCGGTAACCGGGATAATTGTCCCTGTCAGCCGCTCCGACCGGCCCCATTGGACGCCGGTGAAATAATCGAGGCTGGCGCCCGATTCGACGATGATCGCGCCGATACCATTGGCCTGCATCAGACCACGGGCCTTGGCGAGGCGCTGCAGCCGCTCCGCCTGCCCGATCGGCGGCGGCAATGAAATCGGGGCCGCGTCCGCCACCGCATTGACCGCCGCCGAGGCGGCAGTTCCGCGAGGCAAGATGCCGCTCGCGGCCATTGCCGCGCCGGTGCCGATCATGGTCCGCCGGTTCATCATTGTCCGCCCTCCTCGCTCGGCTGGATGTTGCACAGCAGTGTCGAATCCGCCAGCAGCGCGCGATGTTCGATCCAGCCCTCCAAATCGGCAAGCGCCGGTTGCCCGGCACCCGGGAGACGGTGGCGCTGCTTGCCGGTTTGATGGCGCTCAACGCCTTCGCCATCGACGCCATGATCCCGGCGCTGCCGGCGATCGGCGAGGAGCTTGGAGTCGCCGACGAAAACCGGCGGCAATTGGTAGTCGTGGCCTATTTCTTCGGCTTTGGCGCGACCCAGCTCATCTGGGGACCCCTGGCGGACCGCTTCGGCCGCAAGCCGGTGCTTGCCGCCGGGGTGCTGCTCTATACCTTTTTTGCCCTTTTGTGCGGCCTTGCGGGCAGCTTCACGCTGCTGATCGCCAGCCGCGTCGCCATGGGGGCCTCGGCTGCAGTCACGCGAGTCCTTGTGGTCACCATGGTCCGCGACCTGTTCGACGGCGAGGCCATGGCGCGGATCATGAGCCTGGTGTTCATGACGTTCATGGTCGTGCCGGTGCTGGCGCCGAGCGTCGGCCAGCTGATCCTCCTGTTCGCCCCCTGGCGGTGGATCTTCCTCGTCCTGGGATTCTATGGGCTGGCGATGCTGCTCTGGAGCTGGCTGCGGCTCCCAGAGACACTGCATCCGGAATATCGGCGGGCCCTCAACTGGAACGAGATCAGCGAGGGCGTCCGCGGCACGCTGACCGATCGTCAGTCGTTCGGCTACACGCTGGCGCTGACCGCGGTGTTCGGCGGCCTCACGGCCTATATCGCCTCGATCCAGCAGATCGTCTTCGACACGTTCCGCGCGCCCGATGCGATCGCATTGGTCTTCGGCGTCATCGCCGCGCCAATGGCCCTGGCCAGCTGGCTCAACTCGCGGATCGTCGAGCGCTTCGGCCTGCGCCGGGTCGGCCACACCGGAGTCATCGCCTTTACCCTGATTACGACGGCCCATGCCCTGCTTGCGGCGACGATCAACGAACCTTTGTGGCTGTTTTCATTGATCCAGAGCGCCGCCATGGCGAGCTTTGCCTTCTGCTCGTCCAACCTGTCGACGCTGGCTATGGAGCATATGGCGCCAATCGCCGGCACGGCTTCGTCGGTCCAGGGAGTGATCGGCACCATTGGCGGAGCCGGCATCGGCCTTGCCATCGGCCAGTCATTTGACGGCACCCAGCTGCCATTCCTAATCGGGATCGCCATCTGCGGCGCGACGGCATTCGTCCTTACGCTGATCACCGAGCGCGGCCGGCTGATGCATGATCCGCGCCAGCCAGCCGTGCTTCCCGAAGAGATGATACGCTTCCCCGACTAGGATGTCGTGTCGGCCGGGAGGCGCCAGCTGGCGCGTCCGGTCACAATCACTCTGCGTCGGCGTCGTCGGCGTCCGGACCGACCATCAGCGCCTCGCCCACCTCGTCCTTGTGGCCACGGATGGCATCCTCGATGCGCTTGGCCGTGTCCGGATTTTCCTTGAGATACTGTTTCGCGTTCTCGCGGCCCTGGCCGATGCGGATCGAATCATAGCTGAACCAGGCGCCCGACTTCTCGACCAGGCCGGCCTTGACGCCGAGATCGAGGATTTCGCCGACCTTGGACACGCCCTCGCCGTACATGATGTCGAACTCGACCTGCTTGAACGGCGGCGCCACCTTGTTCTTGACGACTTTGACCCGCGTCGTGTTGCCAACGATGTCGTCGCGGTCCTTGATCTGGCCGGTGCGGCGGATGTCGAGGCGCACCGAGGCGTAGAACTTCAGCGCATTGCCGCCCGTCGTCGTCTCGGGATTGCCGTACATGACGCCGATCTTCATCCGCACCTGGTTGATGAAGATGACGGTGCAGCGCGAGCGGCTGATCGAGCCGGTTAGCTTGCGCAGCGCCTGGCTCATCAGGCGGGCCTGGAGGCCGACATGGCTGTCGCCCATCTCGCCCTCGATCTCGGCGCGCGGTACCAGAGCGGCGACGGAGTCGACCACCAGCACGTCGATGGCGTTGGAGCGCACAAGTGTGTCGACGATCTCCAGCGCCTGCTCGCCGGTGTCGGGCTGCGAGACGATCAGCTCGTCAATGTTGACCCCCAGCTTGCGCGCATAGATCGGGTCGAGCGCATGCTCGGCATCGACGAAGGCGGCGGTTCCGCCTTCCTTCTGCGCTTCGGCGATGGCGTGCAGCGCCAGAGTCGTCTTGCCCGAGCTTTCCGGCCCGTAGATTTCCACGACACGACCGCGTGGCAGGCCGCCGACACCAAGCGCTATGTCAAGGCCGAGGCTGCCCGTCGAAACCGTGTCGATTTCGATCTGCTCGCGGCTGCCCAGCTTCATCGCCGAACCTTTGCCGAAGGCGCGGTCGATCTGGGCGAGCGCGGCCTCGAGCGCCTTCTGCCGGTCAATGCTCATGGATTCTCCGCCTGCGACGACTTTCAACTGCGCTGCCATGACCCCTGTCTCCTCGTCAATCGGATTGCCTATTTATCTTTCGTATCCGATTTGTTCGCGAAGAACAAGAGGAGAACATTATAAGTCGTCAGGCCTAGTCTTTTGCGTTCTTTCCAGTGACATGAGCAAGCGCGTCGCGCATGGCGGCAGCGAATTCCGGCCGTTCGTAAATGTCGTTGTGGCTGGCGCCCGTTATGGTCCGGTCGAACGCAAGGTTGCGGACCGTACGCCGAAGCGCGTCCGTCCGAGCTGGCCGTATCAGTGTATCTCGCTCGGCGGCGATGATGGCGATCGGCGTATCCGATCTCGCCAAGAGCTTTCCGGCATCGATCTCGTCGCTGAAGAAAAGGCCCACGGGCAGCCAGGGGAAGAGGTCGGACGCAGCGGCTTTCAGTGACTCGAAGGGCGTCACCAGGATGGCGCCATCCACCAAGCCCTTGCCCGCCAGGAAAGCCGCGACACCGCTGCCGATGCTGAAGCCCGCGGCAATAGTGACCTCCGGCCGAACTTGGTCAACCGCGAAGCCCAGCACCAGCGGCGCATCGGCGAGCAGCCCCTTGGCGGAAGGTTCGCCGGTGGAGGGACGATAGCCGCGATAGTGGAACGCCATGACCTCGGCCTGCGGGTAGAGTCCATGCAGGAAGACGGCAACGTCGGAGCCGTTCCAGGCATTGCCGCCCAAGCCCAGGACCAGGATGCGACGCTTTTGCTTGGTC
>Ga0307505_10002016_pt1 | contig 14965 bp, 10 predicted proteins | sample 23_S_MG_FD_202183 | JGI IMG/M metagenome (GOLD analysis project Ga0307505, IMG submission 202183) | Soil microbial communities from Populus trichocarpa stands in riparian zone in the Pacific Northwest, United States - 23_S | ecosystem: Environmental > Terrestrial > Soil > Riparian zone > Trees...
GTGTCCGGCTCGGCTCCCCGGAGCCCCAGTCAGGTCCCGACGCGTACGGGCGACGCCTCGCCGCCACGCTGCGCGCGGCGCTCACCGAGCGCGGCATCCCCGCCCTGCTGCGGCACGCGGACCGCAACTCGATGCGCTGGTCCATCGAGAGTCGCGTTCCCTTCCTCACCACCGATCTCGCCGACTACGTGCTCTCCCTGCCGAGCGAGTACCTCATCGGACGCGACGGCCAGACGAAGCGCGTGCTGCGCGCCGCCCTGCGCGGCATCGTCCCCGACGAGATCCTCGACCGCCGCGACAAGATCGGCTTCGCCACCCCGGAGCACGAGTGGCTGCGCGAGATCGCGCCGCAGGCCCGCGCCTGGGTCAACGAGGATCTCGGCCTGCCCTTTTTCCGGCAGGACATCGTGCGCCGCGAGCTCGACGCCATCCTGAACGGCACCAGCCCGTTCAGCTGGCAGGCGTGGCGGTGGATCAACTTCAGCGTGTGGTACCGCATGTTCTTCCAGGCGTGAGCCGTCCCCGGGTCGGAATCCTCTCGTTCGCGCCGCTCGCCATTGACGCGCGCGTGCTGCGCCAGGCCGAGTACCTCGCGGAGCACTTCGAGGTCACCGCCATCACCCTGCCCCCGCGACCGGCCTCGCACGCGGGCTTCGAAGTCGTCGAGCTGCCGCGGCACGAGAGCCGTCTCGGCGACGTTGCCGCCGTCGCGGCGCTGGCCGCCGGCAGGATCGTTCCGCCCGCGTATGGTTTCTGGATCGGCGCTCGCCCCGCGCGTCGTGCCGCGCGAGCGCTCCTGCGCGAGCGAGCCTTCGATGCCATCGTCGCCAACGAGTGGCCCGCGTTGCTCGTCGCCCTGGATGCCGCCGATCCGCGCCGGGTGGTCTTCGACGCGCACGAGTTCTCCCCCGAGGAGCTCACCGACGCCGCGTTCCGCCTGCTGCGCGCGCCGCTGGTGCGGCGCGTGTTGCGGCGCGCATCGGCCGCCGGCATCACCGGCACCACGGTGAGCGCCGAGATCGCCGGCCGCTTCGCGCGCGAGTTTGGCCTGGAGCTGACGCCGGTGCTCAGCGCGCCTCGCCTCGTCGAGCTCCCCCCGCAGCAGCCCGCGTCGCCTCACCGCGTGCGGCTCGTCCATCACGGGGCCGCCATGCGCGAGCGCCGGCTCGAGACCATGCTCCATGCCGTTGCGCAGGCCGGCAGCCGCTTCGAGCTGACGATGATGCTCGTCGGTGATCCCGCCTACGTCGCCGATCTGCGCGCCCTCGGCGCGCGCCTCGCCGGCGACCGGATCCGCTTCGTGGATCCCGTTCCGCCCGGGGAGATCGTGCGCGCGCTGGCGGCGTACGACCTCGGGATCTTCGTGCTCGACACCGCCATCCCGAACTACGCCATGGCGCTGCCGAACAAGTTCTTTGACTTCATCGGCGCGGGACTCGGCATCGTCATCGGTCCCAGCCCCTCGATGGCGGCGCTGGGACAGGCGCACGGTGTGGTGCACGTCGCCGACGGCTTCGACGCCCCTGCCGTGGCCAGCGCGCTGGCCGCGCTCACCGTTGACCGCATCGAGGAGATGAAACGGGCAGCGCGCGTGGCGCGGCTTGCGCTCAACGCCGACGCCGAGATGCGAAAGCTCGTCGCGATCGTGCGGCGCCGCCTCGCCTGAGGCAGGGCTAGCGCGCTAGCGCGCTTCTCCGAGGGCCGCCCGCTCCACCCGCACCCGGCGTCGCAGGTCGAGCAGCAGCACCACCAGCGTCGAAAGGAAGAGCCCCACCACCACGCCGATCATGACGCTGCGCTGCTTCGGCCGCGTGTTCGGCCGCAGCGGGATGTCCGGCGCCTCCAGCAGCGTCGTCATCGGCACGTCCTTGATCTCCTCCACCTTCGCGCTCTCGTGCGCCATCACGGCCGACTGGTAGAACCCCCGGCGCATGCCCACCTCGGCCTGGAGGCGATCGTACTGGAACTGGAGGTCGCTCGCCGCCCCGTAGCCGCGGTTCTGCTGGAGGAACGCGCGCAGCCGCGACTCCGACTCCTTCAGCTCGCGCTCGGTGATCCGCAGCCGCCGGTCGATGAAGTCCCGCTCCGCGTCCAGTCGCTTCTGCCGCATGCTGAAGTTGAACTGGTTCACCTGGTTGATCGTCTCCAGCGCGAGCGCGCTCGAGAGCCTGGGATTGGAGGTGGTGGCCGTGAGGTCGAGGATGCTGTTCTTGCCCTGCTTCACCGAGATCCAGGAACGCAGCACCGACACCGCGATCTCCTTGGCGCGGAGCGGCATGGTGTCGCGCAGCTGCAGGAGGCCGAGCACCGTCGTGTCCCGGTTCGGGTCGATCGAGTCGATCTTCAGGGGCGCGTTCGCCACCCCCCAGAGGAGCTCGCGCGAATGCACCAGGTCCTCGATGAACGCGGGCGACTCGAGCAGTGATCCGCCCCCGCTCAGCCCGAGCTGCGCCGCCAGCCCTGACAGCTGTGTCGTCCCCGCGCCGACGATGAACCGCGCCGTGGTCGTGTAGTTCGTGGGCTGCTGGCTCGCCCGCCAGAACGCGATACCGCCGCCCAGCGCCGCCGAGCCGAGGATCAGCCACCAGTACCGCTTGAGCATCGCCAGCAGCGACGACGGCGACAGGACGTCGAACACCGCGATGAGCGGGTCCGGCACCTTCGGGATGAAGCGGCGATAGTCGAACTGCGGCGGCGGAGGCGAGATGGTCATGGGAGGTCAGCCGGATTGTCCGAGCGCGGCGAGACGGCGCTGGTTGAAATACCAGCCCTCATGCGCGCCCAGCAATAGCCAGAATACAGGAAAGGATAGGGGGAACGACGACGCGATCCCCATGAGGAAGAACAGGCGGCTCGCGAGGCTGGCCCCCGGATACCGCATGATGGCGATCAACAGCAGCAGCTGCACGACGAACACGAGACCCATGCGCGCCATGCTGTCCGCGAACGGGCTGAGCACGGCGATGTCGCCGTTGTCCATGCGCTGCTGCCGGATGTAGCTCATGGACACCTGCGGCACGTAGCTGTCCAGCCCCAGCCCGCTCGCGCCCTCCTCGAACACCTGCGTGTTCCCCACCGAGCGCCCCGTGCCCAGCGGGTGGATCACCGCCGTGTAGGTGCCGATGCTGATCTGGGCGTAGCGCGCCGCGATGGATTCATCGATGAGGATCATGGACGGGTTCGTGAACGCCCACTTGATGAGCCGCTGCGCGCGCAGCCCCACGAACGCCGCCCCCACCAGGCCGAGCACGACGAACACGAGGAAGGCGCCTGTGGCGCGCCGGAGCATCACGCCCCTGGTTGGAGACGACGCCAGCCAGAGCGACACCAGCAGGACCCCGCCGAACGCGAGCCCCGTCACGCTCCCCGCCAGCATCACCAGCACGAAGGCGATCCCGCAGATCGTGTAGAACATCCGCCGGTAGGCGGGGCTGTCGCGCTCCGGATCCTTGGCCGCGATCAGGATGAACACGATCGGGAACGAGAGCGCCAGGTACGCCAGGAAGCTCTGCTCCGGCGCGGGCCCCGTGAGGCCCCGCCCGAACCCGGTGTTCGCGAGCCGCGGGATGAACACCTTCGCGTACAGGTTGAACAACGGCGGCAGGAACTTCTGCGACAGCGTCAGCACGAGGTACGCGATCGCCACCCAGTACACCGCGCGCGCCGACATCCGCGGATACAGCTGCTTCACCGCCCAGTACGCTGGAAACGTCAGCAGCATGATCGCGCTCTTCCGGAAGTACCACATGTCCAGCTTCGTCGTGCTCCAGTCCACGTACACCGCGTACACCACCGCCACGATCAGCAGCATCGCGTCGGCGCGGTCCAGGTTCCACACGTACCCGCGCACCACGAACAGCAGGAACAGCGCGCCGAGCGCCAGGGCGATGAAGAAGGGCTGCACGTCGGTGGCGATCGGCACCGGCGATGAATACGGGAACAGCAGCACGATCAGCAGTGCGTTCGCCAGCAGTATCTCCAGCCCTTCCACCGTCCGCGTGGTGGCGGGCATCTCGAAGCGCGTCACCGGCTGGGTGCCCGCCGTCATGCCGCGCGCTCCGGAGACTTCGGCGCTGCCAGCACCTTGCGCACCTTCAGCAGGTCACGATAGATCCGCACCACCGCCTCGGCGCTCCGCTCCGGCGCGAACTGCTTCACGTACTGCGCGCGCGCCGCATGGCCAAGCCGAACCCGGAGCGCCGAGTCGTCCGCCATGCGACTGATGGCTTCGGCGAGCGCGCCCCCGTTCCGCTCGGGCACGATGAGCCCTGTCTGCCCGTCGGTGACCACGTCCTCCACTCGATCCTTGAGCGCCACCACGGAGGGGATGCCGCGCACCCCCGCCTCGAACACGCTGCGTCCCGGGCCGTTCAGGTGGCTGGGAAACACGAGGATGTCGGTGTCGTCCAGCAGGCGGTTGGCGTCGTCCAGGTGCCCCATGAGGTGCACCCGCTCCTGGAGCCCGTGCCGCGCGATCCAGCTGGCCACATCGCGCTCCAGGTCCTCCACCACGCCGATGGCGCGCAGGAAGCGCCCCAGCGGAGAGCGGTAGAAGGCACGGGGACGCGGGTTGGCGCCCGCGATGCGGATCACGATGTCCTTCCGGTCGCGGAGCCGCTCGGCGGCGTCGAGCAGGTCCCAGATCCCCTTGAAGCGGAGGAGTCCCGAGAGGAAGGTCACGCGTGTCACACCGCCCGCCTGCGCCACCAGCGTTGGCGCGGGGAGGTGCCCCGAGAGCGGGTTGTACACGATGTCGCACGACTGGATGGCGCTCAGCGAGCGCGCGACGCTTCCGTCGATCGCAATAACGCGGTCCACGTAGCGCGAGAGCACGCCCTTGCTTAGCCGGCTGTACCAGGGCACCTCGCCGTCCAGCACCGAGCGGGCGTGCATCACCACCGGCACTCCCTCCTCGTGCGCGACGTACGCCGCGTGCAGCAGCCCGCGGTCGTTGAGGTGCACGATGTCCGGGCGCAGCTCGCGGATCACCGACTTGAGACGCCTGGTGTGGCGCAGCGCCCAGGCCGCGCGAAGCACGGTGAGCGCGCGACGCCCCTTGAGCGGCGCGCCGGCAATGGAGTCCAGCGTGGCAAAGCTGCCGATGGTGTGCACCGGGATCCCCGCGGCCTCGAACAGCGGGCGCGAAGGGCCGGCCGGGGCCAGCACGATCGGCTCGATCTCGTCCTTGGGCAGGTGCGACAGCAGGTGCAGGAGGCTGGACGCCGAGCCGCCGCGTGCGAGCGTGTGCGCGAGGTACAGCACGCGCATCCGGCGCGGAGGAAGTCCCGCCGCGGGAACGATGTCCGGCGCGCGGCGCGCCACCGGCCGCGTGCGGGCCACGATCGTCTCCTCGTACAGCCGCGACGCGGACGCCATGACGGTGCCCGCCTCCGCCCGGCGCTCGATGAGCTCCACGTTGTGACGGGCCGCGCGCTCGCGCAGCGTCTCGTCGCGCAGCGCCCGGCTCACCGCGTCCGCGATCGAGCGCGGATCGCGCGCGTTGCAGAACAGGCCGTTCACGCCGTCGGAGATCCACTCCTTCACCGAGTCCAGCTCCCCTGCCACCGGCAGCGAGCCGCACGCCATGGCCTCGAGCAGGGAGTTCGGCATGCCGTCGCTCACCGACGGGCTCACCGTGACGTGCGCGATGCGATAGAGCTCCGCCATCTCGCGCTGCGTGAGCGAGGGGAGCAGCCGCACCGACTCCGGGTCGGGCAGCCGGTCGCGCCAGGCCACGGCCAGCGGGTGGTCTTCCATGCCCGCCCAGAGGAAGATCGCGTCCGCCCGCTCCCCCTGGAGCAGCGCCGCGGCCCGGAAGCTCTCTTCGGTGCGCACCTGGTTGGGGCGGAAGTTGCGCGGGTTGAACACGACCTTCCGGTCGCGCGGGATCTGCCACTTCGCGTAGGTCGCGTCCGGCTCGCTGCCCGGGTGGAACACCTCGCGCCGGATTCCGCCCCCGCCGGGCAGTACCGCGCTGGGCCGCGACTCGTTGAACCCCCACTTCCGCGCCAGCTGCACGTCGCGCGAGCAGTCCGAGTGCAGGGCGTCGGCCCGGCGCAGCGCGCGCCGAGTGAGGGCGGCCACCAGCGGGTAGCGCTCGGCGAAGTAGATCAGGTCCGACCCCCACGTCGTGAGCAGGAGGGGGATCTCCGTGTCCCGCAGCGCCTCGGCGGCCAGGAAGCCCTCGTAGGGCAGGCGCATGGCGTGGACGAGGTCGGGCTTCAGGTCGAGAATCACGCGCCGCAGCCGCTCGCGCTGGCGCATGACGTCAATGGGTCCGAACACCCAGTCGCCCAGGGGGCGGAGCCGGAGCGCCACGCGGCGCAGGATGGTGACGCCAAGGCCCCAGCCGAGCGAGTCGTCGCCGGGGCGGTGGGTGGTGCCGGGCGGGAAGCCGGCGCCGCCCGTGGCGGCGACGTAGCGGCGGAGGACGGGGTTGGCGGCCGCGAAGCCGAAGCCCACGGGGATGATCGTGAGCGAGGCGATCGCGGGGCTGGAGCTGGCCGCGTAGGTGGAGACGACGTGGACCTCGTCGCCCAAGGCCGCCACTGCTTCGATCCAGTTGCGAGCGTGCGGGCTCCGGAAGTCAACGACGAAGCAGAGACGCCTCGGCACGATCTCGGAAAATCCTGGTCTGGGGAACGGGCTAAGTTATTACGTGAATTGCACCTACGCCATGCTGTCTCGCGCGTACGACCCGGCTGCGCAATCAGCCTCTCTATAGACACGCCAAAATCGTGGTTTCGGCCCAGGTCGTCTTCCGGATCACCACAGCGGCGGTTTCCCGGCGAGTAGACCCGCAGGCACAACGGTTCGTCCTACTTCGGTGACGAAGTGTGTCGGCCGGACGAGTCGAGACGGGCGGTTTGCTGACCTTGCTCGCCCGACTAGCCGGGGCTGTCTCTGTTCATCCAGTGCCTCTATTCGATCCGCCGACGTCGGAGCCGCTTTTACTGAACGAGAGCCTCGCGGCCAGAAACCACGGGGCGAGGTCGGGGCCGCCATCGCCTTCCACGCAAGCCCCGCGAATTCATCGCGGTGCCGGTTTATGCGTTGGCCGATGCACCATGAATGACTGACCTGACCAGCGGAACGTACGGTACGGAACAAGTACGAGTTCCGGATGTCCCGCCATCCACTCCCGACACGCGCGTTCCTCGCCTTTGTCCGGATGCCCTCCGAAGCAAAACCAGTCGTCAAAGACCACGACCGCGCCATCACTGAGTCGAGGCGCAAGATACTCGAGCACTGGTACCGTGGACTCATAGAGGTCACAATCGACCCAGGCTAAAGAGATCGCGCGAAGTTCCGCCGCGTCCGGGGAGCGGAGACTCTCGGAATAGAAGCCCTCGACGACGCGCAGGCGCGATATGTCGACCCCGGCGCGCTTCACTCTATGCTCGAACCGCGCCCGAGTCACCGCGTACTGCCCCTCGGTGAAGCCCCCGCCGACATCCGGCCCGGTGATGGCCGGAAGACCTCGAAACGAATCAAAAGCCCAAAACTTCATGCCGTCCGAAATGCCGACGACCCTAGCGGCACGCCAAGCGTCAACAAACGTCGCGCCGGCGGCGACGCCAAATTCCGCATAGTCACCCCGGACGCGATTGTGCCGGATTGCGCGGACAATCATGTGTAACAGCCGCTGCCGCTCGCGGCGGTCGTCGTAGGCAGGCCAGAGGTGCTCGCGAGCTTTTGCGAATAATTGGCGTATCATGTATAGACGGAGGTCGATTCCACAAAACTACTATGGCCGATCACAGTGATTCCGAAATCGCGAAGCAGTTCCTATTCGATCGCTATGTGTCCACACTCCAGAGTGGACCACCAGCGCCGGGTCGTGGTGATCTCACGCTCCGGAATCCATACTACGATTGGATTGTGGAAACTTCTCTTCCCCGCGATCGAGAGGCACGAATACTCGACTTGGGGGCCGGCTATGGGGCTTTTCTCCAGGAGGCGCGGCGACACGGTTATGTGAAGTGCCTAGGCGTCGAGCGATCGGTCGAGATGAGGGCTCGCGGCGACCAGTTGGGGGTTGACGGCCTGATCACCGGCGACATGTTCGCCTTTCTCGAGCAGGAATCCGATGCGCGATGGGACGCCGTGACGCTGCTCGATGTCGTCGAGCATCTCCGTCTGCCCGAGTTGCTTTCGCTGCTCCGCGGTGTCTCGCGGGTGTTGAAGCCCGGCGGGCGAGTCGTGATCCAGACAGCGAACGGAGAAGGTATTTACACAGGCAGCGTCCTGTGGAGTGATTTGACCCACGAACAGGCGTTTACGCGCGTATCGTTGCGCCAGGCGTTCCTGGCGTGCGGCTTTGTAGATCCAAGCTTCGTCGAGATCGAGCCCCGATCGTTCGGCATCAAGGGCCTTGTTCGAAGACTCGCGTGGCGGTTGCTCGTCTTTCCGCTCCGTGTCCTGTTCTATCTGGAAACCGGAGACCGCGGGGTCATTCTTTCCAGAAACCTGCTGGCACGCGCAACGAAGCCGTTGGCTCTCTGATACCTCGCGAGTCGTGCTGACCACGCGTGGAGGATCAGCCGGTCATCGCAGTGACTTCGCGAATGAGTGGCGATAGCTCGCTGAAAGAACCCTGAGCCACAAGCCGCCCTGAATCCATGACGCAGACGCGGTCACACCAGTTCGCCGCCGCCTCGCGGTGGGCGATGACGAGCACCGTCACCGTCCCCGCGATGTGCTGGAGGGACTCCACGATCCGCCGCTGCGTTGCCGCGTCCAGGTCGCTCGTCGCTTCATCCAGAACGAGAAACTGAGGCCGGCGATACAGGGCACGCGCTATTCCGATGCGTTGTTGCTGGCCGCCACTGAGACGGACGCCGCGCTCCCCGATAATGGTCAGCAATCCCTCGGGAAGGTCCGTCAGAAATTCATCCATGTTCGCCAGTCGGGCCGCTTCCTGCACGCGCGCTGCGTCAATGTCCTGTTCGGCAACCCCAAAGGCGACGTTAGCGCTGATCGTGTCGTCCGAGAGGTAGATGCGCTGTGGAACGTATCCGATTTGCCGCTGCCATCCTCCGACATTCGTCGGCGTAATCTCAGCCCCGTCGACGAGGACGCGCCCGCTCGTCGGCTCCATGAGTCCCATGAGCACCTCCGCGAGGGTCGATTTTCCGGCACCGGTCTTTCCGATGAGGGCGAGACTCGTACCCTTTGGAATCGCGATGCTGACATCGACGAGCGCCGCCTTTCGGCTGCCGCGCACCAATGAGACGTGATCGGCACGCAGGACCTCCCGAAACTCCACCTTGGGAGCTTCTATCGCCGCCGCAGGAGACGCCAATTCGGCCGACAAATCCTTTGCAATGGCGTCGAACGTCGGTCGGTAAAAACGGAATTGTGTGGCGCTCGCCAGTAGGCGATGCAGTGCTGGGAGCATGCGGAAAGTTCCGAAAACGAAAAAGCCCACCGCGGGCGCGATGCCGATGGCACTGCGGCCAGTCGCGACGTGATGCACGACGGCGCCGACGATTACGCTGACAGCGATCGCCTCGATGATGTACTGCGACCCGCCCTGAAGGATTTGATTCTCGGCGTGCAGTCGCGCGTAGTGCTGCGACGGGGTCGAGAACCGTCGCACGAATTCGTCCTCGAGCCCTGCGACCTTGATCTCCTTCAGCCCTCCGAATACGTCGGCGACGACCTTGGACCGCTCCTGGTTCGCCATCATCCGACTCGCGCCGATTCGATGAATCCGTGCCCGACGGACGACGTAAAAGCCTGAGTATGCAAGCCCGAGGATCAGGAAGATGGCGAGCGCGGCTCGCGTCGAGACTCGCATGAGGACGACGGCGATGGCAATTAGCGTGACGCTGCTTTCGCCGATCTGGAGTAGCGGTCGTAAGGCGGCCCCAGCGAACACCTCGCCCTCCTGTAGCACGTGTCGCCGGGCTTGTGTCACATCGACGTTGACGAGGCGTGAATAGGGCTGCGACAAATAGGACGTGAGAATGCGACGCGCCAAGCGGTATCCGGCGTCGAAGACGAACCGCAGCTGATAGGTCGTGGCGACAAGCCAGAGCCCGCGGGACACGACCACGAGCGCGATCAAGGCGATGCCGAGCGCCACCGGCGGCCGGGGATCAATGAACTCGAGGGCCGATAATACGGCGGGCATGATGCCCTTCGGCTCGCGCGACGGTGAGAATAGGAACGTCAGGAACGGGCGCATACCGGCCACCACTACGGCTTCGACAAGCGCGGCGGCGCTGAGTAGCGCGAATATTCCCGCTGCTCGCCACCGATCGCCTGGCAGCAGTAGCCGGAGTACCGCCCGCACGCTTCCTGTCATGCGTCGCAGGCCCTGATCGTCATCCGTCGATCGCGCGTAGCCACCGGCCGAACATAGTCATCGATGCGGACGGGCGTGGGAATGACTTCGCGAGGTCGAGGTCCAGCGACTTCGCTTCCTGATATCGCTGCCACAGCGAAGGCTCGCGCCATGTGTCTTCCGGTGCGAGAACGAAGTGGCCGAGACCATGAGTGCGCGCAAAGCCGTGCTGCTTCACGTACGAATACTGATTCGCGCACATCCCGACAAAGGGGGTGTCTGATGTGCCCGCGAAAACCACAAAGTGATATCGCCCCCCGACGGCGACCACGCACTCGGAGATGAGCCGTTTGAGCCTCCCCGCGCGCCAAAGTCGCGTGTCGGGGAGGCACACTCTCCTCTGCAGGCGAGGCGAGATCATGCGAAGGATCGCAATGTGGTTATTCCAATCCTGTGTCGCATGCGATACCAGAACGACCGCCTTGTCGTCGTCGACGATGAGCCGCTCACAGAAGCGCGCCATGAACTTGCGGTGCGCCGATGCGCTTCCAGTATAGGTGGTCGTGTTGACGGCGACGGCCTCGCCCGCCTCCAGGAATGCTCGCAGCTCGTCTGGCAGCGCCTCATGCGCATAGGGCACCGTGGCTGCATCGTCGTCCGTTTCCAGGAACTCTCGCGGCCAAGCGCCGATGCGGCCAAGGTATTCCCTCGAGTACTGGCTGTCGCGGACGGTGAGGACGTCCACGGAGGCAATGATCTGTCGGGCGAGCGCGTCATGCGCCGCATTCACGCCGAGCGGCCCGATGGTCTGTCCGCTCATGAAGATCGGCAGCCCGCAATCACGAAAATAGCTGACGATGCGGTGCATCCGGTGCAGGCTCGCGGCGCGGGAATCACGGGTATTGATCGTGCCACCGCCGGTGATGAGAGCTGCGCGGGACGTACGAAGGCGCTCGTCGATCTCCGGGGCGAAACCCTCCCTGCGGCGGCCCAGCAACCGTGTCGCGAGGCCGCGCAGCCCTGTTGGCCGGAGCGACATGCCATTTTTCGCGCCCCAGTTGACCTCGAGTTGCCGCGAAGGGAAGCACGAGGATGGCGGATGCTGGTGATAACTGGCAACGTATCCGGGATTCCCTCCGAACAGCAGGATTTGGTCGCGGGGAAGGCCGATCACTTCGGTGATGTACAGCAGGTCTTCGGTCAGCATGGCTTCGTCCCCGATGTCCATGTAACCGAAACTGCCGGCGACGGCCACCCCCTCACGACTAGAGAACGATCCCGCCCTACTCGTCGCCATCACGGACGCGCCGGACTTCTAGGCGCCGAATGCCGCGATCCAGCAAGCGAACTACGCTCAGTAGTGCTCGGATGACCGCGGCGAGGGCTGCTACTGCGCCGCGTGCGCCGTCTCCCCGGCGATCCCGCATTACCGCGGAGGCTGTCCGCTTTCCGATGAGATACTGCTCAACCGGCCCGCGCTCCACTGGACGCCACATCGTTGCGCCATGGTGTCGTTCGCCAGCGGGTAAGCCACTCTCGTCGAGCTTCAAGGGATGGCCGAGCAGGACGATGCCCTGGAGCTTGTAGTGAAGCGGGATGTCGTAAGTGTTCAGCGCTGTCCGCCAGCTCTGGCCCGACATCAGTCGCGAATAGTTCATCTCATCCGATGCCGATATCCAGCAGCTGGCGAGACGCATGCTTGTCGCGAGCAGCAGGATGTTCTGAATGGCCGCAGCGCTGTTCTGGATCTCCAACTTCTGCCAGATGTGATACTCGCCGGCGTCGCGGCGATCGGTTTCGAGGCAGTCCGAAAAGACGAGGATGCCCGCTGCCGCGAGGCCGATCAGGCCCGTGGCGTCGCGAGCACGCGCACGCGAGCTGTTCTTGTAAGGCCAGACGAAACGGATCTTGCCGAGACGCCTGAGCTCTTCAAGATCGTTGATGATGAGGAAACGTTGATTCTGCGCGTTCGAGCCGCTGGGCGCCCATATGCCGGCTTCCACCAGACGCAGGAGCGTCGCCTGCGCTACGGGCGCCTCGGCAAACCGGCGTGTGGAGCGCCGCTTTCGAATGATGCGCCAGACGACCGTGGCATCAGCGTCGTCGCTCGTCACGAGACCCCCTCGGCTGCGGCTTGGCATTCCTGCTCGACGAGAGCAATAATGCGATCTGCAACCGCGATCGACGCCGGCTCGGTGCCAAATGGCACGAAGGGCAGGAGATGGCGCATGGCGTACACGGCCGCTTGCCGATCGGTGAATCGCTCGTACAGACTGCGGCCGAGGATCGTCACGGGCTTGCCCATCAATCGCGCCTCGAGTCCTACGGTGGAATTGATGGTGATGACTTCCGTCGCCCCCTGAATCAACGCGGCCGTGTTGGCCACGCTCAGGATGTAGCGGCGGTCACGGCACATCTCGAAAATACGCGCGAGCAGGCGCGTGTCGTGTTCGGCCGGGTGCGGCTTGATGACGAGATCGCAGCCTAGCTCCGCAGCCCTTTGGGCCGCAAAGGCGATGGCAGCCAGATTGTCATGGGATGAGTGGACGAGCAGGTTCGAATCCGTACTGACCTGCAATGGAAGGAACACGTACGGCGCTCGCGGAAGGACTGCAGGCAGCGAGGGCTGCAGGCGACGACGCCACAACGCCACTTTGGTTCGGAGGCGGGATCCCAGATGCAGCGGCGCCGGCTGCGGGGTACGCAGAAGCGCGATGCCGACCAGATCGAGGAGGAACCACGGGTTGATCGTGATGAGCCTCCGTTGTTGCGGGATGCTGAGCTGCGCCTGCTTGCGCTGAATGAACGCGACCTTCCACTCCGCGATCTCCGCATCACTGACGTCGTACACGTCGAGGATGTCGGGGCAGCGCGCAAGGCGAGCAGCGGCATTGACTCCGTCAGGATCGAGAAATGTCTTTGGTTCCACATTGCCGAGCTCGAAGTGCAGTGTGGCCAATCGACGCGTTTTGGCAAAGGACTTCAGCACGTGGTCGTGCGGACCGCTTCCCCAGATGGCCACCCCTCGGACGGGCAGCGACTGGCACAGGGTTTCCAATGCGCGCCTCACGCTCGAGTCGAAGCGACGTGCGTCGGGCAGCGCGGGCTTGCCTATCGGCGAACCATGGGCGCCGACGGTGGCAGGTCGCAGGAGCCGACAGTCGATACCTGCCAGCCGGCTCCGCAACCAGATGCTCAACCGGGCGGTCACGACCGCGCAGCTGTAACTCCGTGCGTCGAGCGCACCGACGAGGCGCGCCACCCGCTGGAAGGTGTGCATTCCGGCGCAATAGAAGATGATCGCGGCCCGTGGTTGACGCGCTCCCGAAACAGGATTCGTACTGCCTGCAGACGACATGGCGTCACTCACGGCAGAGGACGCTCGTTTCACGCAGCATGCGCTCCGCAGCTTCCCGGGACCAGTACTCTTCGAAGAAGTGACGACCGTTGCGGGCGAGCGTGCGGGCCAGCCCGGGGTCTTGGAGGAGACGCACGATCGCGGACGCGAATTCCGCCGCCGAGGATGCGATCAGGCACTCCCGGCCATCCCGCACATCGAGCCCCTCCAACGCCTCCGGCGAGGCGACAACGGGTCGGCCGCGCGCCATCGCCTCGATGAGCTTGAGAGGAACACCTCCGCGCGCAAAAAGGGGCAGGGCGAAAATCGTAGTATTCTCGAACAGGGTTCCGGAATCGGCCACGCGACCTAGCAGGTCGACGTTCTTCATCTGCGACAGGCTCTGGGTTGCTGCGGCGGGCATGTCCGCACCCGCGAGCAGCAGGCGCGCGGTGTGGACCTCCCGCAGGACGAGAGGAAAGACGTCGCGCGCCAGGAACATCGCAGCCTCGGCGTTTGGCTCATAGCTGTACTTCGCGATGAAGCCGATCGTGCTCGCGGGTGGCAGATCCGTCACACGAAGCTCCGGGCTTGCGAACGAACTGGCGACAGGGATGATCGGAACAGATGCGACGATGGCACGCAGAGATGCCGCCTCCGACCGCGATGTTGCCCATATCTCCCGGAAGTGCGGCAGGAACAACTGTTCCTGCGCCCGGCAGGCCAGCCAGTTGGCGTACAATCCCATGCGACCACCACGCGCGGTGGCGCCGTATCGGCGGAACCGCCATGCCACCTCGGAAAGCACGTCGGCCGCGTCGCCGATGACGGTGAAGCCATCCCGGCGCAGTCGCGGCGCATAATGCGCCATGAACGTGGGAAGCAGCACGAACGACGCTTTCACGGCGCGCGCATGCGCGAGGATGAGCTTTTCGGCCTCTACCGCATCCCAGCGCATTGAGTACGGATAACGGTGCGATGGACGTCCCAGCCCGCCCCTGACCAGAAAATCGATCTTGTGCTGTATCAATGTCCAGGCGCTGAATGCATCCTGCTCCTTGCGGGGTCCGGCATGCGTCACCGACGCGCACAACTCCCATAGCCGCGCATTGCCCGGATTATGCGCGCGCCCCTCGGTCGAGAAGTAGAGCAGATGGCTGTCGCATCCGAGCCGGTGGACGAGGTCGAGGTTGCTCATCATGCGAAGATGCAACCCGGTTTCCGCGGGGAGCGGGAAGTCCGGCACTACCGTGAGGACGCTGCGTGCGAGTGAGGAGACCTTCACGCTCGCGCGAGCCTTTTCGCGAGGCCGTAGATCGCCAGGACATGAAGCCACG
>Ga0307505_10002017_pt1 | contig 14945 bp, 13 predicted proteins | sample 23_S_MG_FD_202183 | JGI IMG/M metagenome (GOLD analysis project Ga0307505, IMG submission 202183) | Soil microbial communities from Populus trichocarpa stands in riparian zone in the Pacific Northwest, United States - 23_S | ecosystem: Environmental > Terrestrial > Soil > Riparian zone > Trees...
CGGCGAAAATGCCGCCGAGACGAACGGAATTGATTTTCTTGGTTGGGATTTCGCGTTTGACGTCAATGAAACTGCGGCTCATTTTGCGAACGCTAACAACGTGAAGGCCTCGTTCAAAAAGATCCCTCGCGAAGTGCTGGAGAAAAAGGCTGTCGAACAGGGCGATATCAAGTTCTACGAACTTGCTTCGCTCGGGGTGAAGGTGAAAACAGCCAAGAAGCAGATCGAAGTTACTTTGTCGGATTTCATTATCCCGCCGGACGATGTTCCCGAAGAGGTTCGCGGAAAGATATCGCACTGGAGCCAGTGGATAGATTACTGGGCGATAGATTGGAACTATCGCGACGACACGTTCCACAACGAATGGCAAAGCTATCGTACGAAGAAAGAACCGAAGATCGACCTAACGGCATTAAATTCCGACGTAAAACCCGGTAAATATACGGTTCTCGTGAAGGTCATAGACATTCTCGGCAATGACACCACCAAAGCAATCGAGGTCCACGTTAGATGAACATCACTGCCGAGGAACTTGCGTATTGGTATCTCCGACTAAACGGCTTTTTGACGATTAACGGATTTGTAGTGCATCCGGATCAGGGAAGGAGGCAGAGGACTGAGGTCGATTTCATTGCAGCAAGATTTCCGTTTCGATCGGAGCTCGAGACAAACCCGATGGTTGACGACCCGCTTCTCGTCTCGGACAGCCGCAAAATAAGACTGATCTTGGGAGAAGTGAAGACCAGCCGGTGCGTGCTCAATGGGCCTTGGAACAGAAGGGAGGCTCGGAACATGCAATTGGTTCTCCGAGCTCTCGGCTCGTTTCCTCTAGACCGAATTGAAGATGTGGCGCAGGCCCTTTACTCGGAGGGTTTATACGAAGACGAGTTTTACCTGATGAACATTTGCTGCATTGGAAACGAGAAGAACATTGATGTCGAGGAGAAGTTTCCTTTAATCCCCCAAATTCTTTGGGATCAGGTCGCAAACTTTATCTTTGAGCGGTTTCGTACTTATCAGCAGAAGATTGAACATCCGCAGTGGAACACTAGCGGAAAGCAATTGTGGGTTTGGTGAAGCGCTCGGAGAACCAACAGCAGTTTCGAGCAGAATTGAGATTCATTTAGCTAATGCCAAAACGAAAGGCAAAAGACGATCAAACCCCTGATCTTTTCAATCTCGAAGACAGATTGAGAACTGCCGTTTGCGTTCCGGCGATAAGAGCCGAGTTCAAGAAATGGCGTGATGCCGGGTATCCCGGCATCACGCCGACAACCGACGAACTGCTCAACTTCTGGTTCAAGAGCGACCACGTTTTGCCGACCGGAAAGGCGTTCAAATTCCATGATGCTCAACGTGAAGCGATTGAGACCCTTATCTACATCTTTGAGATAGCTAAGGTCCGAAACCGCACATCGCTCTTAGAGACATACGCAAAGAACACGCCCGATCTTCGATTGCCTCAGTACGATGAATTTGCCCGCTATTGTTTGAAGATGGCGACCGGTAGCGGAAAGACTCTCGTTTTCGCAATGGCCATCGTCTGGCAGTTCGCCAACTACATTCGCGGAAACAAAGAATACGCGAATAACTTTCTGATACTTGCCCCGAACATCATAGTTTTTGATCGGTTGAAGTCCGACTTTGAAAGCGGTAAGGTTTTTCGCGAACTTCCGTTGATCCCAAAACATCTCAAGTGGCTCTGGGAGATGGAATATTACATGCGTGGCGATTCCGAACGCACCGCAAGCGAAGGTTCTCTATATCTATCGAACATTCAGCAGTTTTACGAGCGAGCTACGAAAGCGGCTGATACCGAGCCGAACGTGATGACCGCGATGCTAGGTTCGCCCCCGCCAACAGCGAAAACCGAGATCACGGATTTTGACGATCGCCTTGCCGAACGCGACGGGCTTGTCATGGTTCTCAACGACGAGGCCCATCACACGCACGACGAAGAGAGCGAATGGAACAACGTCATCCGACGCCTTCATGAACGAAAGCCGCTCGCGATGCAATTGGATTTTTCAGCAACGCCTAGATACAGCAAAGGCAGCCTCTTCGCATGGACGATATATGACTATCCGTTGAAACAAGCCATTCTCGATGGAGTAGTAAAACGCCCGATCAAAGGAATCTCGAAGATCGAGGAAGCAAAATCCGACATCGCGAATATTCGCTATCAAGGTTTTCTCACAGCGGGCGTACAACGATGGAAAGAATACCGAGAGCAGCTTGAGGATCTCAACAAGAAGCCGATCTTGTTCATCATGATGAACAGCACTGAACAGGCCGACGACATTGGAGACTGGCTGCGAACGAAATACCCTTCGGAATTTGGCGGCGACAAGACGCTCGTGATCCATACAGATAGGTCAGGGGACGTCTCAAAGAAGGACCTGGAGATTGCACGAAAGACAGCTCGTGACGTTGACCATGATGCGAGTCCGGTGAACGCCATCGTTTCGGTGTTAATGCTTCGCGAAGGTTGGGATGTGCAGAACGTGACCGTCGTGGTCGGCCTTCGCCCGTACACGGCAAAGGCGAACATCCTTCCCGAACAAACTATCGGACGCGGACTTCGGCTGATGTTCCGCGAACTCGCCGGACAGTATCAAGAGCGAGTGGATATCATCGGCAACAAGGCCTTCATGGAGTTCGTCGATGATCTTGAAAAACTTGAGGATATAAAGCTCGACACATTCGAGATCGGTAAGGACAAACTCAAGATCCTCATCATCCAGCCGATGGATGAGAAGAAAGATAAAGACATCGGTATCCCCGATATCTCACCGATCCTTAGTCGAAAGCAATCGCTCGCCGAAGAGATCGGCAAGATCGAGGTAATGAAGTTCAACGTCAATCGACTTCCGATGAAGAAGACTGAGTTGGAAGCGACGAAGACCTTTATTTACGAAGGCCGAGATATTCTTACCGACGAAAAACTTATCGAACGGGAGTATCAGATACCGCCGGTCCAAACCGCCGAAGAAGTCATCGGCTACTATGCTCGCCGGATCGCTCAAAACATAAAGCTGCCGTCGCAGTTTTCGGTCCTTGCACCGAAGATCAAAGAATTCTTTGAGCACAAAGCTTTCGGTGAAACGGTTGACCTCACTAAGGAGGATGTCATCCGTGCGATGTCCAGCAACATTGCAAGCTATGTCGTGCTGAATGCTTTCGAGAAGGCTCTGCGCGAGATGATCGTCGAAGAGAAGACGCCCGAGTTGATTTCTGCCGATCGCTTTTTGTCCGAGACACTACCGTTTCCGTCTTCTAAGAAGCCTTACGAATCGAAGAAAACGATCTTCAACTACATACCGTGTGACAACGCATTCGAGACTGCATTCGCGAAATTCCTCGATAAATCAGAGGACGTAAGCTCGTTCGCGAAACTGCCAGAGCAGTTCGGCTTTTCAATTCACTACACCGACACGAGGGCGAACATTCGGAACTATTTCCCGGACTTTATCGCCATCGCCTCTGACGGTACGAAATGGGTGATTGAAACTAAGGGTCGTGAAGACTTAGACGTTGCTCTCAAAGATCGAGCCGCCATTACCTGGTGCGAAAACGCAACTGAACTCTCCGAGGAGAGTTGGCGATACCTGAAAGTACCGCAAAAGGATTTCGAGAGCCTCCATCCGGATTCGTTGGAAGAGCTTGTTGGCGCGTTAAATCCCCCTGCTTTGTTTCTAGATTGACCAAACCGGTATTAGACCCATGCCCAATTTTGAGACTAAGATTACCCGTCGACAGGAAGAATTCAGCCTTGCTTGGCTTTATGCGATCGCCTCAGCAGCAGGTTATTGCGTTCAAGATGTTCGAGCCGATGTCGACAGCGCAGACGCTCAAATTAGACAACAGGCAGACGGCGAGAAGTGCCCAAAGCTTAACTTGATTGAGGTGCAGCTGAAATGTACTTATGCGAAGACCCCGAAGAAGGAGAAAATTAGTCTTCCGATTTCCAAGAAAAATTACGATGAGCTCCGTGGGAAGCGACTTGTTCCTCGAATCTTAGTTGTACTACATGTTCCGCGAACAACTACTGATTGGCTGCAGCATGGAGACGACTCGATCTTACTTCGACATTCGGCTTATTGGACCACGTTATATGGTCAGCCAAAAACAAAGAATACAAGCTCGGTAACGGTGTCGATTCCTACCACGCAAAGGTTAACGGTCGCCGAACTTAAGAAGATGATGAACCTTGCGGCAAAGGGTAAATCGCCGAAGGAAATGATATGAAGGTCGAGATTCTTGACGATAAAGTTTTTGCGTCTCTTGATACCAATATCATTGAGCGCTATCTGCGAACGCATGGCTGGACTACTAAGGAAGTGTCGGCAGAAGGATTCTCGATTTGGGAATCGAAGTTAAAGAAGAAGTTTGCTCGGGTCTGGCTTCCGATCGATAAGGATTTTCTCGACTTCAATGAGGGGATCGGCAGATTGGTGAAGGATGTTGCATCCTTCGAGGATCGTTCCCAGCTCGAACTTTTTGAAGACCTTAACACTGTAGCAGTCGGCGATGTGGTCCGGCTCACTACATACGATAGACGCAATCGTGAGAGCACAACAATACCAATTTCCGAAGGTCTTACTTTGGTTGAGAAGGCTAAGCGAATGGCAACGGCTGCTGCCCTCTCAACGGAATCCAGACAGGCCATCTTCTCGCCATACCGCCCCACGGAAGTCGCTGAGTATCTAGCGAGTGTTAGATTGGGACAAACGGAAAAAGGAAGTTACAAGATAAAGATAATTTCACCGCTACCGATCCAGGCGCAACTTCCGCATATCGAAGACGTTCCCTTCGAGCGCCGTGTTATTACGACCTTAATGGAAAGCCTTGATGCCCTCAAGACAGTCTCCAAGGATGCTCAGAAGAAAGGTAGGTATCAGTTCGAGGCTTTCAGAGAGATAGTCTCGCATGGGGTTAGCGCGAACCTATGCGAGGCCCTTACCGAATCTGACAAAAACAGATACCAACAACCAATCGACGTGCAAGTAACCTGGTCTACCGCAATTACTGCTCCCACGTCATCAATCAAACACGTCGACTTTGACGCCAACGTGCTCTACTTCGTCGAAAAAGCGGGCCGCGACTTTCGCGAGCATCACCCCGAACGAATCATACTTCGAGGAATTGTCACTACCTTGAAGAAGGTACCCAAGAAGAAGGGCCGGATCCCGAAGAGTATTGTCGTTGTCGGCATCGTAGACGACCGATTCCATACCGTACACATTGATCTCGATGACCCGGTTCTATATGACACGGCTATCGATGCACACAGAGAGGAGAAGGAGATCACGTTTTCCGGCATCATTCGGCGAAAAGGTACGTACTTCAGTCTCGATCAACCCGAAGTTTTAACAATCTAAGTCACGATCTACCTCTCTCCAGGAAGCGTACGTCTTGCAGATCCTATCTCCGCAACTCTCTCCCATTCACATAACACACATTCACACATATGACCAACGATCTAGAACTAGCGATACAGATGTTTAGGAACACGGCGGCGAGGTATCGGCGGTATGAGCGGTACTACAAGGGCGAGCATGATCTGAGCTTTGCGACGGAGAAGTTTGAGTCGGCGTTCGGGTCGATGTTCAGGGAGTTTGCGATGAACCTGTGTCCGGCGATAGTGGATGCGGTGAAGGATCAACGTGTTGCTTCCGCGGCTTTCTACGTTAGGGGCTTTTGGTGGTTAACGAATTACGATCTAGCTGGCGAGAATCTTCTCAAGCGCGGTCCACTTCATCCCGGTACCCTGGTAGAAGATCGAGCGAACCATTCCTGAATGCGGGAACCGCTCGTCGCCGAGCCTGCGAAAGTCCCGTAAGATCTCAGCGATCCGTGTCCGATCATCTCTCTTTGATGCCTCATCCAGGTCCTTTACTAGAAAATGAGCCCGCGAGGCATTCTGAATTCGCCAGTAACGGAGACTCTCCCGATCAAGTCCACAAGTTTGTATTGTTGCCAGACCTCTCGGGCTTTTGTTAAGGGCACTGATCTGTCCAAGATCGTCGAAATATAGGTGATCCGCAGGGTCATATTTTCTGTCAAATGGATTCAGAAGAAGTGCCTGTTCCTTTATCACCTTAGTAGGCGGTAGGCTACGGGGCGTGTCCGCAACGGGAAAAAACGACAACTTCCAATATTGATTGCAGACCAGACACGCAAGAAGATAATTATTCCAGTCATACGCAAGCCACCAGTAGCCCCACTCGGACAGCACATTATGTTTGCGGCCCTGTACGGTCGAGAGATCAGTGCGTTCGATACCCCAGGTCTTCGGATCTTCGTGCAATTCCCAAACCTCACCCTTCGGGAAAAAATGTTCGACGTCCCCCGGATGACCTCCGATTACCGGCATCTCACAGTAAGCACATTTCTTGTTCTGTGCTTTAGAAAACTCATTCTTAAAATCCCGCCACTTGTCCGGAAAATCCGGTTTTGTCGGCGCCGGCGCTTCGCCCTGGCTTTCGCCGACCTTCGCCAGCGCTCGAAAGAATGCATTCAGGGCCTTTCGAGCTTCCTTCATCTTCTCGTCAAACTTTTCGGGTTTTTGGGGGCGATCAAACCTTTGCATCTCTGTCCCCTGCCTCAGTCAGCAGCTGCCTGAGCTTGCTTTTGATGTTCTTCCGCATCACGACACGATCATCGTAACTGATCTTCGAAAGGTCCTCCGAAATAACCTCGGCGGCTACGCTTTGAGCCATCCTGTCGACCGAAGTGTCGTTGAACGTTCCAAGCCTTGACCGAAGGGTATCCTCCAACTCGTTCCGTTCCTTCCGTTCCTCATCTCTCGGTGCTGCTTCCGAAGCTTCCTTGCGCAACAGTTCGCGATGGCGATTCAGCATTCTCAGCGTATCGTCATCGAGTGTCGATCTAAGCCCGAACCAAAAGCCCGTCAACACCTGCTCGGCCGTTGTCCCAGGCGGTACGTCGTGTTGTACAACCTCCACCTTCTTTGTCTCCAGATTGCGTCTGAGAATATTTACCTCTCCCGGCAAAGTCCCCAGAAGACAGAGTGGATCGTGCGTTGCTACGATGAACTGAACACGCGGAAATACTTTTCGCAGCAGATTTACAATTTCGATCTTCCACCGCGGGTGAAGGTGAACGTCGATCTCATCGATCAGTACGATACCTTCAGAATCTTCAATGAAATCGTAGTGTTGAAGCATGATCTCAAGAATATCGAAACAGAGAGCGATCGTTGATTGATAGCCATCGCTCAGGGTTTCCAGCGGATCTGCGGTTTCAAGATATGTCGATTCGAGAACGATGTCTGTCGGCTTCTCGGGCGGCACCCTCACGAGCGTACCTGCCTCATCCTGACCTAGAAGTTCTTTGATCGCCCGGGCGCTGAATCCGAATCGCTCATCGTCGAGACCTAACAACCATTCTTTTGCGTCGATAAGTGGACGGAACGGATCGAAGAGGTTCCTAACTCGAGAGTAGCCGTCCGTGCTTTTGTGCTTTCGGGCCTTCTTGTTTGGCAATAATCGGGTTCCTCCGTAGGAAAAGAAGAGCGAATGGAAAACATTCGAATCGCTCCGGAATCTGCGCGATCGACTATTGAAATCGATTCTGAAAGGTTTTGTATACCCGGTCATTTCGACCTCGACAAAACCTTCCTGGGCTCCCCTTTTCAGGCAATCTCTTGGGGGCATACCAACCGCGGACCGTTTGTCGTCTGGCATTAGAGTGAGGGCGATCGCCTTTAGTATCGAGCTTTTCCCCATTCCGTTCTCGCCGAGCAGGACCATCCACGGCTTCTTTCCTTCCTGAGGATCGGGGAATACTAGATCAAGCTCCTCAATGTTCCGAAAGTTCTTGATCCTTACCCGGGTTATAAACTGCGTCTTTGCGTAAAGAAACTCCGTGCCGACAGCGGAACTCGTTGCGGCGGTCTCGCTCGTTTCTTGCGATATCTGAAAGTCGCTCTCAAGCGAGTTCTGCTTCTTGCTCGATATATATCGCGACTTCTCTTTGACACCTTTGATTATTCGCTCCCGATCACGAACTTGAAGCGGATGCTCGCGCAGGTACCGAAGTACACATTGACGCCGCGCGGCCGAGTACTGCTTCTTAGGCGACAGCTCTCGCTCCAACCACTCATTGACGTTTCGTTTTGCTTCCACAACCAAGGCGAGCGTTTCGAGCAGTGTTTTGACCTCCTGCGAACGTGCCTCAACCAGACTCTCCCTATTAAGACTTAAAACCTCGATTGTGACACGCCCTTGCTCAGTGATCGGAGAAACCGTGCCGCCTTCGCCGAATGCAAGGTGTTTATCGGGATCGTCCACGCATGGATCGAGTAGCAGCGCTTGTTCGGTCTTTCGTAGCTTCTTTATCGGATCCTTTATTGCACCACGCTCTTGTACGGGAAACTTACTAGCCTTGCTGAAGTTGCATTTGTGACATGAGAGAAACAGATTCTCCCACTCATAGGCGAGCCACCAGTAATGGTCTGGTGCCTTTTGTTTGTCCAAGTTGATGGCACCCAACTTCGGCCGAAATAGGTCAACCTCGCCCCGATCGCTGATCAAGAGTGATTCGCAGTAGGCGCATTTTCCGTTAAAGACCTTGTAAAGAAAAGGGCGTAAGGCTTTCCACACCGCATCCTCGAATTTTGGCGTCTGTTGGATCCGCAAACTGTGATCGTCCTTAAAGAAACCATTGAGGTATATCATCGACCGTTCGACGCGCCGACGCACGGCTGGAGGATAAGTCAATTCGTATCGTTCAACCTTGATCATACGATTACTGGTTTCAGTCCCCGAAAAATGGCCTCCGCGAACTAGTTCCCCCGCCCTAGCAGCCCGTAAGAATTCTCATCCAATCGATACCAGTGTTCCAAGGCTAATGTGTAAAGCAGCGCCTCCTTCGACGAAGCGATCTTAATCTCAGCCATCTTCTGTTTTTCCAGGTATCTTATTACCTTGAGACACAATGTCGCCTGACCGCATGAGATAAGGCTTTTCAATTCATCTTCATCGAAGAACCAAAGATTGGTCTCGTATTCCTTAGCCTTCAGAACCGTGGCGACAAGCTGATCCGAGCACTTCTTCGGGCTCCTGTCGCTTTCGTCGATGGTGGTGTCGGCCGCTGCTGCATCAGGAAAATATTCAGGGTCTAACAGGTCATAGATAAGTGCCGGAACCAGTCGGTCCCTATACTTTGAATGAGTGAACAGCCCATAGAACGTGAGATCCCTGATCCGTTTCATGAAAAGGCTCGAACTCATTGTTATCAGAGACGAGATTCGAGACCTTCCAAGATTGATTAGGTCAGGGATCGACAGGGGTTTCAAAAAGGGCCAAAGGTCAACTCCGGCGGTCTTTTCGGCAAGATCGCTGACTTCGTTAACTTTGCCTCGAACATAAGCCATTGCCGCCAATACGGCAACGGTGAAGAGCCCGGGCACGCCGAAGAGCAGGCCGACCATCAGTGGCGATAGTTCACGAGATCGATATGAAACGTAAGCGAAGAGTGACAGTAAACCAAGGCTGATCACACCGGTAACGAATAGGCCCCATGAAAGATGGGTCATTGTTCCGAGGCTTATCCAACCTTTCGCTTTCGACGGCGGAATCGCGTAAAGTTCGTCGGCACGGTTATCGACATCCGAAATAATGAAAAGACCTATCTCCTTCCCCTGCCTCCGATATACCTGTTTGATACTGTCAACACCCTGATTATCAAATATCCCGCCGTCCATTAGCGCTATCGGCTTTTCGAAACCAGCGCCCAGACCTTCCCGAAGCGTCTCGATAGAATGGTTCGCATCCCAGTGGAAGTCATCCGGAAATGCGAGCGGCTCGAACACGGACGGGAAGCATGACGACGCAGCCACTATATCCGCGAGCCGGACCTCCCTCGCAATCTCTTTCGGCATCGAGGCGTATAGATTTCCTATCAACGCTCGATCGCTATCGCTCTTTAGAAACCTAAACGACACGCCATGCAGAAAATCGGTCGCATTGAAGATCTGTTCCGAAAGGTGGGTCTCGTCAGAGTCAAGCAATAGTCCAAACCTTCGATCTCCAAGAAAGTCGTCCGAACCATAGACTTGGGCGGCAGCTTTGATCAGACTTGGGGACACGTTGTTTGCCGGCGACCCTGAAATTATCTCGAAGGCTCTAGAAACGATGTTTCGATTATTAAGGAACCCGTAGAGTTCCACGAAAAAGTGGTCGAACGATTTCGACTCAGTCTTGCAAACCGCATAGTACAGGCCCGTGATGGTCCCCCCGGATACAGTCGACAGCGATCCGACATCATTCAGGAGATCCAGACGATCAAGCATATCCAAAACGCCAAGATGATATGCCGCCGCTCGGTATCCGCCACCCGAAAGCGATAGTGCAATTTCTCCAAAAACTTTGGGTTCTGTACTCATCATTTTTCTGTAAAGAACGGTACCGATCTATAGGAAGTCTGTTCGGTTATTGTCCGGGCAGAAGCAGTTCGACCTTGCCCGAAACCACTTCGATTTCAAGTGCGAACTTCCCGGCGTCGCCGAAGTCGAACTCAAGCTTTATCATGCCCGGCCCCGCAGTAACCCCCTTTGCCCGCAGGTTCCTCAGGGTGATGTTCGATTTATCCCGCACATGACCTTCGAGCACGTCGACCGTCTTGAACTTTATTCCCTTGAGTTTGTCGAAATGATCGCTCGTCACTACGAGCTCGTCAGTCCCGGCCGCGATCCTCGTTTTCGACGTTACGGTAGGTTTCGGCTCCGGCATCGGCATCGGCACGAAGACCGGTCGGATGTCGCCGGCCTTTAGCAAAACGATGTTCTTCAACGCTCCCGCTTCGTCCGTGGTCAGGTCGAACGCCCGCACCGTATCTTCATTCGCCACCGCGTAAGGCGGTGTGAAAGCCAACTTCTCCGGGATCAAGATCTCGGCATATTTCAGGCGATGCCCGTAAAGCAGATACCGCGTCTTCCCGTTGGCCAACTTCCCAAGAGCGACTATCTTATCCGCGACGTTTTCCAATCCGAACTCATAACTAACCAATGGTTCGAAACCGGGATTAAAGAACAGCGGTTTGATCTCGATCGAGGGCGATGAAAGGAGCAGGCTGTTCGGAACAACTGCGGTGAACCTCGCACCATTTCCAGCTTTAACTCGTTCTATCGGAGAGTCAGCGAAACCGAACACCTTTCCGTTTATCACGATGTAGTGATGCTCCATTTGTGGGCCCGCCGTCTCGAATTTCTCGACACAAACCGTCACCAAACTGTTCGCCGAATCGAACGCGGTCACCGTCGAACTTGCTCTCGGCCGCGAGGCAGGGGGAAGGAACGCATAAATGATTGGTGTTTCAGTTCCGTCACGATTTACAAGAAAGGCTCCGTGCCTGGCGATGTCGAACGCACTCGCTGCAAAGCGGACCCGATCCAACTCATGCGTGAACCCGGTTCCTCCCACGCGAAAGAGATTCGGACCGACCCGAACATAAGTTCCGGTGACGAATCTCCCTTTGAGGCCAACGACAAGATTGCCGTCCCGAAGGTCTTGCGGCGCCACGTCTTCGATCATCGGGCTCGTATCAAAAACCGGAACCGTATATTCGGTGTACTCAACGACGGATCCGGGAATCACCTCTTTCAGAACGCCACGCTTCCGGTCGTATTTCTGCCAGTACGTCTTTACCTTCAAGTTCCCAAACGAATCCGACTTAGCGACTGTCGGCAACGCGTATTGAACAAAGGTCTGCTTCAGTCCGGATTTCACGTAAGGCTGACCGAGCACGGGGCGAAATTGCCATGAAAATGCAGACTTCTTCTCATCCGATTCGCGTGTCAGGGCGAGTGTGTCCTGATCCCGCACTAGGTAATATGTCTTGCGGCCGCGCAGAAACGAAAAACCCGCGGTCGCAAGTTTTATGGGAAATGCCCCACCGATCTAAGTCATGTTGTCGGTTATCGAAGCAACGTTATAGGTCTTCTCTCGAGGCAGTAGCGCGGTTATGCCCGGACGTTCAGTTGGATTCAGATTCTGGTCCTTCGGACTCTCGACCTCCACCTCAACAACGGCGACGGCGTCCTTATATTCGTTTCGGGTAGAGATCGAGATGTTGAATCCGAGAGTCGTTCGACGTTTCAGCATCCGCGTGCCGGATACATATTTGTCCGACAGCGAACCTTCCAACAGAAGCTCCAGATTTGCGATCTCATAGTTCAGTTGCATTATCTCGCCGAGAGCGTCGAGCGAAGAAATATTGAATCCGCTCGTCGGAAGCGCCGCGCTCAGACTCGGCAATCCGGGCGCGGTTGGCGTAATTTGCGGATTCGTAGTCGTGATGTTTTGAACGGGTTGGCCTGCGGTCGTCGTAGCCGTTTGCCCGCTTGGACCAACGACCGTCTGAGTGCTGCCGGTCCCACCCAAATTCGTAACGGTCGAGCCCGGTATAATGGGTCCGGCGATGTTAGCGGATATCGCCTGCTGCTGCAGCGAAGCCCCTGTCACGGCACCGATCCGCGAGGTCAGGGCCGCCTGATCGAATACCTGAAGAGCCGCCAGCCGCTGTCTCGCCGCCTGCAGCAGCAACTGGAGAGCGGTGTCGTCATAGACTTTTGCTGTCTCGACATGGATACCGTTCTTCCATTTCCCCCCAATAGCCTGCGCCTGGTCCCGCTGCGCTTGTGTGATGGGCCCCTGCCCGAGAGCCGTGTCGCTGGCGGTCATCAGAACACAGACCAGCAAGATAAAAGTGATCGGCTTATTTATGTTCAGCAATTTCTTCTTTTCTTTCATGGAAATATTCATTTCCTCGAGGTCTTCTTCCGCGTCTCAGCCTTTGTCGACTCTTTTGCAGCAGGTTTCTTCTTCGCCGCAGGTTTCCTCTTCTTCACGGCCACGGCCACGGCTGCGACTGCTTCCATTCGTTCCGCGTCTCCGCCTGCGGGCCAAGCATCTCTAAACACTATGATCGACACAGTTCCGACACTTCCGTGCTTTCCATCAACCCCAATAAACTGTCCTGACTGTAGGTGCTTAATGCGAACGAGAAACTGAGTCGCAGCGATTGACCCGGTTCCGACGTCTGAATATCCCTCCATGACCAGAAGGCCGTCCACCGCTCCATCCAGGTAAGACTGGCTACCGATTATTGACAAGATCCCAGTGTAATTAGGCATAGTGGAAACTCCTTGTATTGTTGTCATAAGCAACCATGTTGATCTCCGACTTGATTCTAATTCGGAGCAAACACTTGGCCCGCGATGTTTCTCATTCTCAATCTGCCTTTTCTCCGTAGTTACCTCGTACGTCTGGGGTCTGCACGGAAGCAATCCTGCTTAGCGCGGTTTCGCCTGGCATCGGCTTTCGTCAGCTCATACCCGACCCATACGGGCACGCGTCGATCGTCGTCATACCAGGTGATCCATTCGAACTGGAGAAGCGTTCGCTCGTTCTCTCCTGCAGACGAAGCCCGATGCATTCCGTATGGAAGGTGACGCGCCATCACCGCCGCCGAGTTTGACTCGACGGCGAGAAGGCTCTCATCCGCGCGAGCGATCCGCCCATTCCGACGGTTCGGAGCGATCTCGCAATCGGAACAATACTGTGCGAGCAGAAGCCCGGAATCCGAAAGGAGAATCAAAAGCACGAAGACGGAACCGAGAATTCGCATCATACAAACTTCGAGTGTTGTGCTTTGGAACTGGGAGAATCTTTGTGGCAAGCGCCGTGGGATCAACCTAGTTCAAGCCGAAAAAGGTAAAAGGGTCAAGGTTGGGGGTCGAAAGGTCGATCCTCGAACCGCGTCTACTACAAGTTCCTTGCTTGAATGTGGAAAGATAATATACCTGTTCCGCTCAATGTCAAGGCTTTTCCTTCCGGTGAGTATTGAGACTCACGATGAAAATCTTTCACCTTATTTCGTTCGGACGGATCGCAGGCGTGCTTCGGCACCCAAGCGTTTGAAAGACCTCGAATAGTGCGGCTATCCTAACTGCCTCCACTTCGACTCCGCCCGGAGTTGGATTTGTGAGATTCACATCGGGCCCGCTTCTTTATCCGAGAGACGAGAAGCGGGTTCGGTGCGTTGTTACAGGAATGAGATTGAAGCCTCGAACAATCTACGACGACGATGGCGTGCTTTTTTCGGAGAGGGCGAAGAAACTTGCTATGGTAAGAATCCCAAACCAGCAAAGTGGTAAGAATATCTTGATCCGATGCTTCCCCGGGCCGGGTGGCCGTTTGACAGAGGTCGTATAATACGGCATTCTGACCGTCCGCAATCAAGTCCCGCCAGGGGCTAGGTTTCGCAAGAATCACCCGAGCCCGCTTCTTTTCCGAGAGAGTAGAAGCGGGCTTTGGTGACTCTATCAGTCTGGTTTGGGAATCTCGTCTTGAATGATCTTTCGAAACATTTCCGTCTCGATATCAGAAGCGTTTACGGATCGACGAGCGGTATCTAAGGCGCTACGTTCCTTGTCAGCGGCGTTCCCCGGCGCATCCGCCAGCCAGACCAAGGCAAATTCATAAGACTCGCGAAATTTGAGAAACTTCGCGTTTAGTTCGGGAGTAAGTTCAAACATTTCACTTTAGAGGCAGGACTCCGCAAGTCGGCCCTGCAACGTCTCCCACTCCGTTGCAAGGCTTTGTTTGACCGAGCCGAGGCCCGATCAAATCCACATCAGTTGTCCTTCCTTGAAGGAAGAGAGAAGTTCGAATCAACCGATGTTTCCAGCAAACGCTGGTGATTCTTCAGCCCTCTCTCGATGTCTCGGAAGCGGGGCGGCGGGTATGTAACTCTCGAATTCGGGATCTAAATGGATCTCGCATTTCAGGTCCCGTCGGATTTCCCCTCGTCGATCGCTTCACGATCTCCCGGCCGAGTTCAACGATCTCGTCTGTGATCTCGATGAGTTTCCTTCTCGTTTATCATCTATCTCCGACATACTTCCCCCACGACATCGA
>Ga0307505_10002018_pt1 | contig 14942 bp, 15 predicted proteins | sample 23_S_MG_FD_202183 | JGI IMG/M metagenome (GOLD analysis project Ga0307505, IMG submission 202183) | Soil microbial communities from Populus trichocarpa stands in riparian zone in the Pacific Northwest, United States - 23_S | ecosystem: Environmental > Terrestrial > Soil > Riparian zone > Trees...
TGCGACCTGCAGAACAAGGTCATCGACGAATGCGTGCAGCTGTTCGGCGGCTACGGCTACATGTGGGAGTACCCGGTGGCGCGGGCCTGGGCCGACGCGCGCGTGCAGCGCATCTACGGCGGCACCAACGAGATCATGAAGGAAGTGATCAGCCGTTCGCTGGGCCTCGGCGCGCGCAAGTGACCGAGGCTGTGGCGCCGGCGCTGCGGCGACCGCGCGGCCGGCCGCGCAAGACTGCGGACGAGCGCGACGAGGGCAACCGCCGGCAGGAGCTGCTGCAGCATGCGGCGCGGCTGTTCCGCCAGCAGGGTTATGCCGCCACCACCACCCGCGACATCGCCGCGGCCGCCGGCATGCGCGCCGGCTCGCCCTTTTATCACTTCGAGAACAAGGCGGCGCTGCTGTTCGCGGTGATGGAGCAGGGCATGCGCGCCGCGCTGCAGCGCCAGGCGGCGGCCGTGCAGACGGTGCCCGCACGGGCTGCACCCGAGACGCTGCTGCGCATCCTGGTGCGCGCGCATTTCGACGTGCTGCTGGGCCCGGGCAGCGACTTCGTTCCGGTCATGCTCTACGAATGGCGCTCGCTGAAGCCGGCGCAGCGCGAGCACATCTCGAAGCTGCAGCGCGACTACGAAGCCGCCTGGGCCGACGCGCTGCAGGCGCTGGCCGCCGCCGGCAGCATTCGCGCCGACGCGCGCATCGCCCGGCTGATGATGCTGGGCGCACTGAATTGGTCGGTGCAGTGGTACAAGCCGAAAATGGGCGCATCGCTGGACGAACTGACCGACGCCGCGATGCAGCTCTTCGTTCCACAACTCGACAGGAGACTCCCGTGAACGACCGCGCCACCTTCACCCGCATGGACCAGAGCACCGCCCAGGACTGGCAGGCCATCAGCGGCGAGTTCATGCACTTCAGCAAGGCACTGCCCGAGCGAATCCTGGCGCACCTGAAGCTGCTGGACGGCGACTACGGCGGCTTCCCCATCGACCGCCACAGCCACTGCCTGCAGACCGCGACGCTGGCGCTGCGCGACGGCCGCGACGAGGAATACGTGGTGTGCGCGCTGCTGCACGACATCGGCGACACGCTGGGCTGCTACAACCACCCGGACGTGGCGGCGGCGATCCTCAAGCCCTTCGTCAGCGAAGCCAACCACTGGATGGTGCAGAACCACGGCATCTTCCAGGGCTACAACTTCTTCCACCACATCGGGCTGAACCGCGACATGCGCGACATGTTCGCCGGCCACGAGCACTACACGCGCACCGAAGAGTTCATCGCGCTGTACGACAACCCGGCCTTCGACCCGAAGGGCGAGACATTGCCGATAGACGAGTTCGAGCCCATGCTGCGGCGCGTGTTCGCGCAGCCGAAACAGTCGGTCTACAAGGCGGCGCTGCAGCAGCCGGACGCATGACGAAGGCATCGCGCACGGCACTGCGGGTCCTGCGCGCATGCGCGCTGGCCGCTGCCGCGGTCGGCGCCGGCGCGGCGCATGCCCAGCAGAAGTTCGTCTTCCTGACCAACTGGTTTGCGCAGGCAGAACACGGCGGCTTCTACCAGGCGCTGGCCGGCGGGCTGTACGAGAAGGAAGGCCTGGAGGTCACGATCAAGATGGGCGGGCCGCAGGTCAACGGCATGCAGCTGCTCGCCGCCGGACAGGCCGACTGCTTCATGGGCTACGACGTGCTGACCATGAAGGCGCGCGAACAAGGCGTCGACGCCGTGACCGTGGCCGCAGCCTTCCAGAAGGACCCGCAGGTGATGATCGGCCACCCCGGCGTGGTCAACAAGATGGAGGACCTGAAAGGCAGGACCATCCTCATCTCGGCCGACGCCAACACCAACTACTGGCCGTGGATGAAGGCCACCTTCGGCCTCAGCGATTCGCAGCTGCGGCCCTACACCTTCAACATCCAGCCCTTCGTCGCCGACAAGAACCTGGTGCAGCAGGGCTACCTGTCGAGCGAACCCTACGCGATCGAGAAGGAAGCCAGGTTCAAGCCGACGGTGTTCCTGCTGGCCGACTACGGCTGGCCGCCGTACGCCACCACCATCGTGTGCATGGAGGACACGCTGAAGAAGCGGCCGCAGGCGGTGGCTGCCTTCGTCAAGGCCAGCATGCAGGGCTGGAAGGACTACCTGAAGGGCGACCCGTCGGCGGCCAACGCGCTGATCAAGAAGGACAACCCGAACATGAGCGACGACAGGATCGCGGTGGGTATCAAGCTGATGAACGAAAGCGGCATGGTCGCCGGCGGCGACGCTGCCAAGCTGGGCATCGGCATCGTCACCGACGAGCGCATGAAGAAGACCTACGACATGATGGTGGCGATGAAGCTGCTCGACCCGAGCAAGGTCGAGCTGAAGAAGACCTACACCACCGAGTTCGTCAAGGATCTGAAGATCCTGCCTTGAGGGGCGAGGGGAGGGCTCGATGAGCGTGCCGTTGATCGACCTGTCGGCCGCGCCCGACACGGTGCTGGCGCAGCACATCGACGCCGCGCTGCGCGAGTCCGGCTTCTTCGCGGTCGCCGGCCATGGCGTGCCGCAGCCGGTGGTCGACGCGGCCTTCGATGCCTCGCACCGCTTCTTCGCGCTGGCCGAGCACGACAAGGCGCGCTGGTACATCGACGGCTGGCCGATCAAGCGCGGCTTCGATCCGATCGGCTGGCAGTCGCTGGACGTCGGCATGCCGCCCGACGTGAAGGAAAGCTTCTACATGGGCAACACCAGCCTGGGGCCGAACCAGTGGCCCGACGAGGCGCTGGTGCCGGGTTTCCGCGCGGCCTGCGAGGCCTATTCGCAGGCGATGCACCGGGTGGCGCTGCGGCTGATGGCGCTGTTCGCACAGGCGCTGGGCATGGCCCCCCATGCCTTCGACGGCTACATGCGCGACCCGACCTGCACGACGCGGCTGCTGCACTACCCGCCGCAGCCGGCCACCGCGGCGCCGGGGCAGATCGGCTGCGGCGCGCACACCGACTGGGGCGCGTTGACATTGCTGGCGCAGGACGATGCCGGCGGCCTGCAGGTGCAGCGTGCCGACGGCTCCTGGCTCGACGTGCCGCCGGTGCCCGGCGCGCTGGTGGTCAACACCGGCGACATGATGCCGCGCTGGACCAACGACCGCTGGCGCTCGACCATGCACCGCGTGATCAACCGCCTCAGCGGCCGCGACCGCTGGTCGATCGCCTACTTCTTCGACCTCGACCCTCAGGCGCGCATCGCGCCGCTGCCCTGCTGCATCGACGCCGGCAACCCGGCGCGCTACGAGGCGGTGACCGCGGGCGAACACCTGATCGAGATGTATAGGCGTACGACGGTGGTGGCGTGAGCAGCGTGCCCGCGGTCGAAGTCCTGTCGGTCGACAAGACCTACCCGAACGGCACGCAGGCGCTGCAAGCCGTCAAGCTGAGGGTGCAGGAAGGCGAGCTCGTCACCTTGCTCGGGCCTTCGGGCTGCGGCAAGAGCACGCTGCTGAAGATGATCGCCGGGCTGCTCGAACCCAGCAACGGCCGGCTGCTGCTGTGGGGTCAACCGGTGGAGCAGATCGACGGCAGCGGCCACGGCCTGTCCTTCGTGTTCCAGGAGCCGACGCTGATGCCCTGGGCGCGGGTGATGGCCAACGTGCGCCTGCCGCTGGACCTGGAGGGCGTGCCGGCCGCCGCATCCACGCCGCGCGTGCACGAGGCGCTGGCCATGGTCGGGCTGGACCAGTTTGCCAGCCACCTGCCGCGCGAGCTGTCGGGCGGCATGCAGATGCGCGTGTCGATCGCGCGCGGGCTGGTGACGCAGCCGACGCTGCTGCTGATGGACGAACCCTTCGGCGCGCTCGACGAAATCACGCGCCACAGGCTCGACAGCGACCTGCTCGAGCTGTGGCAGCGCAAGCAGCTGACCGTCGTCTTCGTCACGCATTCGATCTACGAGGCGGTGTATCTGTCCACGCGCGTGGTGGTGATGGCGGCACGACCGGGCCGGCTGATCGAGGAGCTGAACATCGACGAGCCCTATCCGCGCGGCCCGGACTTCCGCGTGTCCACCGCCTTCAGCCGCCATGCGAAGCGGCTGCAGGACAGCCTGCTGCGCGCCAGCGGCGCGCAGCCCGAAGGAGCGGCCGCATGACGACCGGCACGACGCCGCTGCTGGCGCGCCCGCAGTTCCAGCGCATCTTCTATCCGGTGCTGGTGGCGGTGCTGCTGATCGGCCTGTGGCAAGCGCTGGTCACCGTCTTCGAGATCCCCAGGTATCTGGTGCCGTCGCCGCTGCTGGTGGCGCAGACGCTGGTGGCCGACGCCGGTCTGCTGTTCGGCGCGCTGCTCACCACGCTGAAGATCACCGTCTTCGCCTTCGTCTGCGCCACCGTGCTGGGCGTGCTCATCGCCTTCGCCTTCGTGCAGAGCCGCATCATCGAGACGGCGTTCTTCCCCTACGCGGTGCTGCTGCAGGTGACGCCGATCGTCGCCATCGCGCCGCTGATCATCATCTGGGTGAAGAGCCCGACCGCGTCGCTGGTGATCTGCGCCACGCTGGTGGCGCTGTTCCCGATCATCGCCAACACCACGCTCGGGCTGCGCAGCGTCGACCCGGGGCTGATGAGCTACTTCAAGCTCAAGCGCGCCAGCCGGCTGCAGCTGCTCTGGCGGCTGCGCATCCCGAGCGCGCTGCCGTACTTCTTCGGCGGGCTGCGCATCAGCTCCGGCCTGGCGCTGATCGGCGCGGTGGTGGCCGAGTTCGTCGCCGGCACCGGCGGCACCGGCACCGGGCTGGCCTATCAGATCCTGCAGAGCGGCTACCAGCTGAACATTCCGCGCATGTTCGCCGCGCTGCTGCTGATCACCGTTACCGGTGTGCTGCTGTTCGCCGCGATGGCCTGGCTGTCGAAGTGGGCGCTGGGAAACTGGCACGAGAGCGAAACGAATCATGGGTAGTTCGAGCGAAGCAGTGCCCGACCCCTTCTGCCCGATGCCCCCGCCCCGCCTGCCCACCGTGCGCGAGCGTCTGGACCGCCGCCTCGGACTGTGGCGCTCGTTGTGGATGTACCGCGCCATCCCCTGGCGCGGGGCGCAGCTGCGCCGCTTCTACCGCCGTTTCGTGCCCGCGGGCGGGTTGGCCTTCGATGTCGGCGCGCACGCCGGCAGCCGGGTCGCTGCCTTCCGCCGCCTGGGCGCGCGCGTCGTTGCACTGGAGCCGCAGGCCGACTTCGTGCGCCTGCTGCAACGCCGCTTCGGCCACGATCCGCAGGTCACACTGCTGGCCCAGGCGCTGGGCCGTGCGCCCGGCCAGGCGCGGTTGCTGGTCAGCGCGCGCACGCCCACCGTGTCCACGCTGTCGGCCGATTTCGCGCAGCGCGCCGGCGCCGCGGCCTCGTTCCGCGGCGTGCGCTGGACCCAGGGGCCCAGCGTGCCCGTGCTCACGCTGGATGCGCTGATCGTGCGCCATGGCCGGCCCGATTTCGTCAAGATCGACGTCGAGGGCTACGAGATCGAGGTGCTGCTCGGGCTGAGCCAGGCCTTGCCGGCACTGTCCTTCGAATTCCTGCCCGCGGTGCGTGACATCGCACTGGGCTGCGTCGACCGGCTGGAGAGTCTGGCCGGGCCCGGCCGCTATCGCTATGCGGTGTCGCTGGGCGAACGCCTGCGCCTGCTGCAGCCCGAGGGTGTCACGGCGCAGGCGCTGCGCGACTGGCTGCAGGCCTTGCCCGCCGATGCGCCCTCGGGCGATGTGCATGCCTGGCTTCAGGGCTGAGGGGCCGGTGCGTCGAAGGCCTGCAGCAGCAAGCGTGTCAAGCCGTGCATCGGGCCCAGGCTGTGCGCGGGCAGCTGCAGGCCATCGACGAAGCCGCTGTCCACCAGGCGCTGCAGCAGGGCCGAGTCGTCGCTGATCACGTGCACCGGCACGTCCCAGTCGGCGCCGGCGCCGCTGACCAGCGCCGGCGGCTGGTGGTCGCCGACGATCACCATCACCATCGGCCGCGGTGCGAGTTGCTGCAGGTAGCTGGACAGCCACTCGAACTGGTAGCGCATGCTGTGCACGAAGTTCGGCAGCGGCCGGCGCATGTCCAGCGGTGCGGCCAGCGCGGCCTCGACCTGCTCGCGGCTGTAGGCCTGGGCTCCCGCCAGCCGCTGCCAGTCCGCGACGATGGGCGCCAGCGGGTGGAAGGGCGCGTGCGTGCTGGTGCTGGGGAAGACGACGAAACGCGGCGCCCGGCCCGCCGCCGTGCCGTCGCGCCCGAGTTCCTGGACATGCAGCAGCGCCATCGCCGCCTGGTCGGGGATGCGCCAGTAGCCGAAGTCCGGGCCGCGGTAGCCGACGCCCGCATCGTCGGCGAGCCGGTCGAAGCCGTAGAAGCTGCCTTCGGGCCAGGCGCGCTTCAGGCCGGGCATCCAGCCGACGGTGCGGTAGCCGTGGCGCGCGAAATGGCCCACCAGGCTCGGGCGCCGGCTGGCCAGCAGCAGCTCGTGCCGTGCCGGGTCGCTGGTGTCCACGCCGGCCAGCAGCGCCGCATGCGCGAGCCACGAGGCGCCGCCGAAGGTGGGCGAGCGCACCCGTGTCGAGACCACGCCGCGCCCGCTGGCGGCGATGGCCTGCGCCAGCTGCGCGCGCGGCGCCGCCAGCGCGGGTTGCTCGAAGCTGCTGGCGCCGTAGGACTCGGCGAAGATCAGCAGCACGTCCGCCGGTCCCGCCGCACCCGACAGGCCGGCCAGGTTGCCGTCGAAGGCCGGGCTGGGGCCCAGCGCCATGTCGGCGTGCTCGGGCAGCAGCACCCGCGCCAGCACCAGCGCTTGGCGCTGGATCGTCGGCGTCAGCGGCAGCGAGAAGAACCAGCGCGTGTCGCGCTCGTCGGGCACATGGGCGGCGAAGCTCAGGCTCAGCGCCGCCACCGCCGCCAGCAGCACGGGGCGCGGGCGCGGCCAGGCCAGGCACTGCGCCAGCGTGAGGATGGCCGCGCGCGCCAGCAGCGCCAGCAGCGCAGCGCCGGCGACGAACGCGGCCGCCGCCGCAGCCAGATGCCAGGCCGGCAGCGTCTGCGTCGCCATGCGCAGCAACTCGGCGGCGTGGCGGCCGTCCCAGTACAGGTTGACCGGCCGCCCGAGCACCGCCGGCGCGGTGACGTCGGCATAGCGCAGCACCACCAGCACGACGAAGCCCGCCCCCAGCACGCTGGCCGCGCGGCGCGAAAGGCCGCCGCGATGCGCCACCCAGCCCGTCAGCCCCAGCACCGCCAAGCACAGCTCGAAGGACAGCCTGGGCACGTAGAGCACGCCGAAGCCGGGCCAGCGGTTCTCGAAGCTCAGCAGCGTGTTCAGCAGCCCGAAGGCCAGGCCGAAGCGCAGCAGCCAGACGGCCGGCGACGGTGCCCCGCCCGACGCGCCGGCCGGGCGGTTCACTGGCGCACGGCCTCGAACTCGATGATCAGCGACACCTCGTCGCCGACCCAGCCGTTGGCGACCGCGTAGTTCATGCCGAAGGCGCTGCGCTTGAAGCTGCCGCGCGCCGACACGCCCATCACGTAGGGCTTCTGCAGGATGCCGCCCAGCGGCGACGTGGCGCTCTTGTTCCAGGTGGCCTGCAAGGTCAGCGGCTGCGTCTTGCCCAGCAGTTCGAGCTGGCCGTTGATCTCGAAGCTGCGCTCGCCGGTGCGCCGCGCGCTGTCGGCGGTGAACACCATGTGCGGGAACTCGGCGCTGTTGAGGAAGTCGCGGCCCTTCAGGTGTTCGTCGCGCTGGCGCTGGTTGCTGAAGACGCTGGCCGTCTCGACCTCGACGCGCACCGCCGACAGCGTGGCCGTGGCTTCATCGAATTGATAGCTGCCGCGCGCCGTGCGGAACATGCCCAGTATCTTGGCGTAGCCGATGTGGTCGACCAGGAAACCCACGCTCAGGTGGGTCGGGTCGATCTCGTAGCGCGCGGCCTGCGCCATCGCCGGCGCTGCCGGCAGCAGGCTGGCAGCGCAGGCCAGCGCGACCAGGCCGCCGAGCGCCAGCGTCTGCCGGCGGCGAGCGCGGCAGGGGTGTTGCGATCGGAGCGGTATCGAAGCTTGCATCTTCAGGCCTCCACGGTGTCGTGCCGCGCGCGCGCCAGCGTGCGCACGTCGATGGCGAAAGAAGCCGTCAACAGGGCCAGGCTGGCAGCGGCCAGCATGGACGTCAGCGCTGGCGGCACGATCGGGCCCAGGCAGACGATCAAGGCGGTGATCTGCAGCACGCACACCGTCTGCCGGCGCCGGCTGGGCGGCAGCGGCGCGGCCAGCCAGGGCCAGGCCGATGCGGCAGCGACGAAGGCGTAGCGCATCAGGCCGGCCGCCAGCACCCAGGGCCCGGCCTGGCCGGCCTGCAGCACCAGCGCGCACAGCACCAAGGTGAAGGCGGCATCGGTCTCCATGTCGAAGCGCGCACCGAAGGCGCTGGCCAGGCCGCTGCGGCGCGCCAAGGCGCCGTCCACCGCATCCAGCAGCGCCGTCAGCGTGGCCAGCGCCACGATCCACCAGGCCGCCGGCATGGCCTCACCCACTAGCGCGGCCAGCAGCACTGCCAGCGCCAGCCGCCCCAGCGTCACGCGGTTGGCCGCACCGAAGCGAGCGTGCGGATGCGCGCCGCGTCCCAGTGCGCGCCACACCAGCCCGGCGCCCGCGGCGTAGAGCAGCAGGGCCTTGATCGTGTAGTGCGGGCCCAGGCCGGCGGCCCAGGCCAGCAGCGCGGCCCCCAGCGCGACGGCGAGGCCAGCGAACGAGAGTTCGCACACGGCGTCGCGCTGCAGCGCCGGCAGGTCCACGGCGCCATCGACTCGCTGCCGCACGGCGGGCGTCGGCAAGGCATGGCGCCCCGGCGGGTTCATCGGCGGCACCGCGACATCGTGGAACGGCGCTGCGGCGCTGCGCGATTCAGCGCCTGGGTCGGCGAGCCGTGTTTCAGCGCTCTCATCTTGACCACTGCTGCTTTGACTTCGTCATTGCGCGCCCCGTTCCAGTCCGGCGAGTTTCTGGTACCGGTCAAGTATGGCCATGTCAGCGCCGGCGTGGTCGAGGCCGGGCCGCATGACCTGCGCGGCCGCACGGTGTTCTGCTTGTACCTGCACCAGACTCGGTGCCGGGTGCGGTCCGCAGTCGCCAGTGAAGGCCGATCCGGTTACGCTGGCGAACCTGCAGGCCACACCCCAGCGAGGAAGAAAGACCCAGATGACCGAACGGACCGGAAGCTGCCTGTGCGGCAACGTGCAATACCGCCTGACGGCAGAGCCGGTGGTGACGAGACTTTGCTGGTGCCGCGATTGCCAGCACATCTCGTCGAACGGCACCGTGAACGCCATCTTCCCGACCTCGTCCATCGAGGTCTCCGGAAGCCCCGGCGAGTACGTGCGCGCCGCGGACAGTGGCCATCAAGTACGTCGCCGCTTCTGCTCGCAATGCGGTTGCCATCTGTTCGCAGACTCCACCGGAAGACCTCTGTTGGCCGTCGTGCGTGTCGGCACCCTGCAAAACCCGTCGTCGGTCAAACCCACCGCGAACATCTGGAGTGCCAGTGCTCCGGCGTGGGCCTGCCTCGACCCGGGCCTCGTGCGCATCGAACGCCAACCCTCACCACCTCCTGCGCCGCTTCGGCGCGCCGGCCGCCGCATACGGGCGAGGTAACCATCGAGTGACGGCCCTGCCATTCACTCGAGCGGAGTTCCACCGGCGCGGCTCTGCCGGTTGACCGGCATCTCCCTGATTCCAGGCGGCTACCATCCGCGCTGCCTTGACCACCGGACCGCAAGCAGTGGCAGACGACCCGCAAGCGCCTGAGCATTTCAGGCTGACCTATTCGACGATGTTCGACCCGCCGGCCGAACTGCACGCGCGTTTCGATGCGGCGCTGGCCGAGAAGTGGCGGCGGGGCGCCTGTCCCTGGCGACGTTGCCGCGTTTCCGAGACGCCGATACAGGCGGCTCCGGCAGACGCCCATCTTCTGTCGATTGCGACTAGCATTTACGTTGCTCTGGGCCCCGACCCGAGAGCTTCAGCTTTGGCCACGAGGCGAGACCGACATGGACTGGACTCGACGTGACTTTGCCGGCTTGTCCGTGGCGCTCGTTGTCGCGCCACGCAGTGCCCGCGCGCAGAGGCCTGCCGCAGTTGCCCGCGTCGGTGTTCTTGAGACCAGCTCGCCAGCGGCGTTCCCGGACCGCCTCGAAGCCCTTCGCCAAGGTCTTGCGGAACTCGGTCATGTCGATGGGCAGACGCTGGTGCTCGAATACCGATGGGCTCATGGAAAGAGCGCCGACCTTCCCAGACTCGCTGCCGAGCTCGTCCGGCTGAGGGTGGACGTCATCGTGGCTGGCACGACGGCCGCCGCGCTGGCAGCAAAAGAAGCCAGCAGCACGATTCCCATCGTGTTCGCGGTGGCGGCCGATCCCGTGGGCGTGGGCTTGATCTCCGGCCTGGCCAAGCCCGGTGGCAACGCCACCGGGCTGACGACGGGCAACGTGGAACTCGTCTCCAAGCGCATGGAGCTGCTTAACGAGATCGCAGGCGGCAAGGTGTCCCGCGGCGCGCTGCTCTTTTATCCGGGCGACTTGTCCAATGTGCTCGTCGTGCCGGTGGCACAGGACGCGGCCAGAAGATTGGGATGGCCGTTGAGTTCCTTCCCGGTGAATGGTGCGCAAGACTTCGAGGCGGCCTTCTCGGTCATGGCATCGGATCGAATCGACGCACTGCTGGTGGCCGCCGGCGCGCTGACGGACTCTCACCCCAGACAGCTCGCGGAGCTTGCTGCCAGGATTCGTGTGCCGGCGATGTACAGCGCTCGGGGCTTCGTCGAGGCCGGCGGGCTCGTGTCCTATTCGGCGAGTTTCAGCGACAACTATCGTCGCGCCGCAGCCTATGTGCACAAAATCCTGCGGGGGGCCGCGCCCGGCGATCTCCCGGTCGAGCAGTCGAGCAGGTTCGAACTGGCGATCAACCTTCGAACGGCGAAGCAATTGAACTTGAACATTCCGCCTTCCTTCCGCCTGCGGGCGGACTTCGTGATCGAGTGACAGGAACCGAACCGTGGCCGACCCTACGCAGTCCTCCGCGCCCTTCCGGCTGACCTATTCGACGATGTTCGACCCGCCGGCCGAACTGCACCAGCGTTTCGATGCGGCGCTGGCGCGTGTGCGCGCGCAGCTGGGTGCCGAGCATCCGATGTGGATCGCCGGCCGCGCACGCGCCGGCACCGAGTACTTCGAAGTGCGCTCGCCGATCGACCGCGACCTGCTGCTCGCGCGCTTCCCCTGCGGCAGTGCCGCGGACGTGGCCGATGCGGTGTCCGCCGCGGTGGCGGCCTATCCCGCCTGGTCCGCCACGCCCTGGCAGGAACGGGTACGCATTCTGCTGCGCGCCGCGGAGTTGATCGAGCAGCGTGTCTACGACATCTCGGCCGCAGTAGCGCTGGAGATCGGCAAGAACCGCATGGAATCGCTGGGCGAGGTGCAGGAGACTGCCGACCTGGTGCGCTGGTACTGCGAGCAGATGCAGGCCAACGACGGCTTCGACCGCATGCTGCCCGATGACCCGCTGCCGGGCTTTCGCAGCCACAACCGCACGCGGCTGCGTCCCTACGGCGCCTGGGCGGTGATCGCGCCCTTCAACTTTCCCTTTGCGCTGGCCGGCGGGCCCATCGCCGCGGCGCTGGTGGCCGGCAACACCGTCGTCTTCAAGGTGGCCAGCGACACCGCGTGCAGCGGCGTGCTGCTGATGCAGGCCTTCCACGATGCCGGCGTGCCGCCGGGGGTGCTGAACCACCTCATCGGCGCCGGCGGCGAGGTCGGCGCGGCGCTGGCGGCCGATGCGCGCATCGCCGGCATCACCTTCACCGGCTCGTACGGCGTGGGCATGGGCCTGGTGCGCGCCTTCGCGCAGCAGGCCTGGCCGCGGCCCTGCATCGCCGAGATGGGCGGCAAGAACGCGGCCATCGTCAGCCGCCATGCCGACCTGGAGCGCGCTGCCACCGGCATCGTGCGCTCGGCCTTCGGGCTGCAGGGGCAGAAGTGCTCGGCCTGCTCGCGGGTCTATGTCGAGCGGCCGGTGGCACAGGCGCTGCGCGAGCGTCTGGTGGCGCTGACCGAGGCGGTCTCGGTGGGTGATCCGACCGAACGCCAGCACTGGATGGGCCCGGTGATCAACGAAGCCGCCTACCGGCGCTATGCCGAGCGCACGCGCCAGCTGGGCGAAGCCGGCGCAGTCCATACCGGCGCGCGCTGGCTGGAGCAGGGCGTACTGGCGCGTGGCTGGTTCGTCGCGCCGACGGTGGGCAGCGTGCCGCTGGGCCACGCGCTGTGGCGCGACGAACATTTCCTGCCGCTGCTGCTGGTCGGCGAGGTCGATTCGGTGGGCGAGGCGATCGCGCTGGCCAATGCCTCGGACTATGGCCTCACGGCCGGCTTCTATGGCGCCGGCGACGAGATCGCCGGCTTCCTCGACCGCATCGAGGCGGGCGTGACCTACGTCAACCGGCCGCAGGGCGCGACCACCGGCGCCTGGCCCGGCTACCAGCCCTTCGGTGGCTGGAAGGCCAGCGGCAGCACCGGCAAGGCGATCGGATCCTTCTGGTACCTGCCGCAGTACCTGCGCGAGCAGTCGCAGACCGTCGTCGAGTGAGGGCTACAGCGGCTTCTTGATCAGGTTGGCGATCTCGCCCACCACGCCGCGGCGGAAGGCCATCACGCAGATCACGAAGATCAGGCCTTGCACGATGGTCACCCAGGCGCCGAGCTGCGCCAGGTAGTTCTGCATGGTGATGATGATGGCCGCGCCGACCACCGGGCCGAAGATCGTTCCCATGCCGCCGAGCAGCGTCATCAGCACCACCTCGCCGGACATCGACCAGTGCGCGTCGGTCAGCGAGGCCAGCTGGAACACCAGCGACTTGGTGGCCCCGGCCAGGCCGGCAATGGCCGCCGACAGCACGAAGGCGATGAGCTTGTAGCGGTCGGTGTCGTAGCCCAGCGAGACGGCGCGCGGCTCGTTCTCGCGGATCGCCTTCAGCACTTGGCCGAAGGGCGAATGCACGATGCGCCAGATGAGCAGGAAGCCGAAGATGAAGATGGCGAACACGAAGGGGTACATCGTGCTGGCGGTGCCCAGGTCGATCAGGCCCAGCAGCTTGCCGCGCGGCACCGCCTGAATGCCGTCCTCGCCGCCGGTGAAGGGCGCCTGCAGGTAGAAGAAATAGACCATCTGCGCCAGGGCCAGCGTGATCATCGCGAAGTAGATGCCCTGGCGGCGGATGGCGAGCAGCCCCACCAGCCAGCCCAGCAGCGCGGCGCAGCCGGTGGCGAAGAGGATGGCCAGTTCAGGCGTGAAACCCCACACCTTGGCCGCGTGCGCGGCCGTGTAGCCGGCCGTGCCGAGGAACATCGCATGGCCGAAGGACAGCAGCCCGCCGAAGCCGAGCAGCAGGTTGAAGGCGCAGGCGAAGAGCGCGAAGCACATCACCTTCATCAGGAAGATCGGGTAGATGGCGGCCGGTGCAATGGCGAAGAAGGCGACCATCAGCACGAAGGCGACGATCTGGTGGCGCGGCACACCGCCCGAGCGCGTGTGTGCCTGATGCGTGGTCGAAGAGACGATGGCACTCACGGGCGGGCCTATTTCTCGGTGCCGAACAGGCCGGCGGGTTTGAGCAGCAGCACGATCGCCATGATGACGAAGATCACCGTGTTGGACGCTTCGGGGTAGAACACCTTGGTCAGCCCCTCGATCAGGCCCAGGCCGAAGCCGGTGAGGATGGCGCCGAGGATCGAGCCCATGCCGCCGATCACCACCACGGCGAAGACCACGATGATCAGGTCGGCCCCCATCTGCGGGCTGACCTGGTAGATCGGCGCGGCCATCACGCCGGCCAGCGCCGCCAGCGCGACGCCGAAGCCGTAGGTCAGCGTGATCATGCGTGGCACGTTGATGCCGAAGGCCTGCACCAGCTGCGGGTTCTCGGTGGCCGCGCGCAGGTACGACCCCAGCTTGGTGCGCTCGATCACGTACCAGGTGGACAGGCACACCACCACCGACACCACGATCACCCAGGCGCGGTAGTTGGGCAGGAACATGAAACCCAGGTTGCGCGCACCCGTCAGTTCCTGCGGGATGGGGTAGGGCTGGCCCGAGGAGCCGTAGTAGTGGCGGAACAGGCCCTGGATGATCAGCGCCAGGCCGAAGGTCAGCAGCAGCCCGTACAGGTGGTCCAGCTTGTACAGCTTGGACAGCATCAGCCGCTCGATGACCACGCCGCTGGCGCCGACGATCAGCGGCACCAGCAGCAGCGCCCACCAGTAGCCCACGCCCAGCAGGTTGGCCAGCAGGTAGGCGACGAAGGCGCCCATCATGTACTGCGCGCCGTGCGCGAAGTTGATGATGTTCAGCAGCCCGAAGATCACCGCCAGCCCCAGCGAGAGCAGCGCGTAGAACGAGCCGTTGATCAAGCCGATCAGCAGCTGCCCGAACAGGGCCTGCGTCGGTACGCCGAAGATTTCGGTCATGGGGCGGGGTTGTCGCGATCGGTCGGGCCGGCGCAGGGCTTGCGCCGGCCCGTTTTGCGGTTCAGGCCGCGCCTACTTCACCAGCGGGCATTCGCCCTGCGCCATCGGTCGGAAGGCCTGGTCGGCCGGGATCGTCGCGCGCACCTTGTAGTAGTCGTACGGGCCCTTCGACTCGGCCGGCGCCTTCACTTCCAGCAGGTAGGCCGGATGCAGCTTGCGGCCATCGGGGCGGATGCTGCCCTTGCCGAACAGCGGGTCGTCGGTGGGCAGTTCCTTCATCTTGGCGACCACCTTGGTACCGTCGTCGGTCTTGGCCGCGTCCACCGCCTTCAGGTAGTGCAGCACCGACGAATACACGCCGGCGTGCACCATTGACGGGTACTTGCCGCCATTGGCCGCGGCGAAGCGACGGCTCCAGGTGCGGGTCTGGTCGTTGAGAT
>Ga0307505_10002019_pt1 | contig 14940 bp, 16 predicted proteins | sample 23_S_MG_FD_202183 | JGI IMG/M metagenome (GOLD analysis project Ga0307505, IMG submission 202183) | Soil microbial communities from Populus trichocarpa stands in riparian zone in the Pacific Northwest, United States - 23_S | ecosystem: Environmental > Terrestrial > Soil > Riparian zone > Trees...
AAGAAAGCGGCGCGGTCGGCGAAGCCTGCGTCCGCCTCGAGGAAGCCCAGCGCGACGGTCGCACCGGCCAGATAGGACTGCACGTTGACGAGCAGGATGCCCGCCAGTGCAAAGCCCCGCAGTGCATCGATGCGCGCATCCCGTGGACCGCGCGCATCGGGCGCGCTCGTCACTCGATGGACCCGCCCATCTGCTCGATCTTCGCGCGCAGCCACTTCTCGACCGAGGGGAACACGAACTTGCTGACGTCGCCGCCGAGCTGCGCGATCTCGCGCACGATGGTGCCCGAGATGAACTGGTACTGGTCGGATGGCGTCAGGAACATCGTCTCCACGTCGGGCAGCAGGTAGCGGTTCATGCCGGCCATCTGGAACTCGTACTCGAAATCGGACACCGCGCGCAGCCCGCGCACGATGACGCGCGCGTTCTGCTCGCGCACGAAGTCCTTCAGCAGCCCGCGGAAGCCCGCGACCTCGACGTTCGGATAGTGCGACAGCACTTCGCGCGCGATCGCGATGCGCTCGTCCAGCACGAAGAACGGTTTCTTGTTGCGGCTGTCGGCGATGCCGACCACCAGCTTGGAGAACAGGCCCGCCGCGCGGCGCACCAGATCCTCGTGGCCGCGCGTCAGCGGGTCGAAGGTGCCGGGATAGACAGCGATCACCATGAGGGCTCCGGGGCGCAGCGTCGGGCTGCGGGGGCGCCGCGATTATTCATGCAGTCCGCGGTTGCAGCAAATGGAAGGTGACCCGGCCGGCGCGCCCGGTGCGCACGATGTCGAACCCCGTCCGCGCCGCCTGCTCGGGCGGCAGCGGCCGCGCGGCCTCCACGTAGACCAGCCCGCCGGGTGCCAGCAGCCGTGCCGAGGCGGCCAATGCCGGGTCATGCAGCCCGGCGTCGAACGGCGGGTCGACGAAGATCAGATCGAAGGAAGCCGCCGGCCACTGCGCGGACAGTGCCAGCGCATCCCCTGGCACGATGTCGACCTGCTCCGCCGCGAGCTTCGTCTTTGTCGCGCGCAGTGCCTGCAGCGCGCGCGCGTTGGCCTCCACCAGGGTGACACGCTGCGCGCCCCGCGATGCCAGCTCGAAGCCCAGCGCGCCGCTGCCGGCGAAAAGGTCCAGGCCGCGCAGCGCCGCGGTGTCGGGCCGCAGGTGCGCGATCCAGTTGAACAGCGTTTCGCGCACGCGATCGGGCGTCGGCCGCAGACCCGGCACGTCGGCCACTGCCAGCGGCGTGCGCTTCCACGCGCCGCCGATGATGCGCACCTGCTGCGGCGCACGTGCCAGCGCGGGTCCGCCGGAACGCCTGGCCGACGCCGCATCTGTCGCAGGCTGCTTTGTTACACTGGCTCGCGACTTCGCGCGCGGGTTCTCATCACCCTGCGCCGCTCGGCGTGCCGCGCTGCCCGATTCGCCTGACTTGCCTGACGCCCGCCCCCGCATCGTTCGATGATAAGCCGCGAGACCCACGATGGCGCATGCTGACGACGGCGCGAAGTCAGGCTGGCTCGCAAAGCTCAAGCGCGGGCTGACGCGCACGCGCGTCAACATCGTCGGGCTCTTTTCCGGCGGTGTCGTCGACGATGCCTTCCTGGAGGAGCTGGAAGCCGCGCTGATCGGCGCCGACGTGGGTGTCGCCACTGCTTCCGAGCTGATCGACGCGCTGCGCAGTGCAGTCAAGCTGAAGGGCCTGAAGACACAGGACGAGGTGAAACTCGCGTTGCGCGACGAGCTGGCGCGTCGCCTCGCGCCGGCCGAAGGCCGTTTCCGCCCCGGGCAGCACAAGCCCTACGTCGTCATGGTGTGTGGTGTCAACGGCGCCGGCAAGACCACGTCCATCGGCAAGCTGGCGAAGTGGTTCGCCGGTCACGGACACTCGGTGCTGCTGGCGGCCGGCGACACCTTCCGAGCGGCGGCACGCGAGCAGCTGGCGATCTGGGGCCAGCGCAACAACGTCGAGGTCATCGCGCAGAGCGGTGGCGATCCGGCGGCCGTCGTGTTCGATGCGGTATCGGCCGCGAAGGCGCGCGGCGTGGACGTGCTGATCGCCGACACCGCGGGTCGCCTGCCGACGCAGGCGCACCTGATGGACGAGCTGAAGCGCATAAAGCGTGCGCAGGACAAGGCGCTGCCAGGCGCACCGCACGAGGTGGTGCTGATCGTCGACGGCACCAACGGCCAGAACGCGCTGACGCAGGTGCAGGCCTTCGATGCGGCGGTCGGATTGACCGGCCTGGTGGTCACCAAGCTCGACGGCACTGCCAAGGGCGGCGTGCTGGCAGCGATCACCGCGGCGCGCGGCACGCGGCCGCTGCCCATCTACTTCATCGGCGTCGGCGAGGGCATCGACGACCTGCAGCCGTTTTCCGCGATCGAGTTCGCCGACGCGCTGGTCGGCGCGGAGGCCGCCTCTTGAACCTCGCTGCGGTCGACCTGGGCTCGAACAGCTTCAGGCTCGAGATCGGTCGGGTCGAAGGCTCGATGCTGATGCGCGAGGGCTACTGGAAGGAAACGGTGCGGCTGGCCGCGGGGCTGGACGACAGCGGTCGCCTGAGCCGCAAGGCCATCGGTATCGCCACCGACACGCTGGCGCGCATGAACGAGCGGCTGCGCGGCATGCCGTCGCAGCAGGTGCGCGCGGTGGGCACGCAGACGCTGCGGGTCGCGCGCAACATCGACGAGTTTCTGCTGGAGGCGCAGCACGCGCTGGGTTATCCGATCGAGGTGATCTCGGGGCGCGAGGAAGCGCGACTGGTGTTCGAGGGCTGCATGCACTCGCTGCCGCCCAGCGACCGCAAGCGGCTGGTCGTGGACATCGGCGGCGCATCCACCGAAGTGATCGTCGGGCGCGGTTTCACCGCGCAGCGCGCCGAGTCCTTCAAGGTGGGCTGCGTCAATACGTCGCTGCGCTTCTTCAAGGACGGCCGCATCGACCGCGCGTCGCTGAAGAAGGCACAGGTCGCGGCGGCAGCGGAGTTCGAGGAGGCGACAGCGGACTTCTCGCGTTCGCAATGGGACGACGCCTTCGGTTCCAGCGGCACCGTGGGCGCAGTATCGGAGATCCTGCGCGCGCAGGGCTGGTCGGACGGCACGATCAGCGGCGAAGGGCTGCTGAAGCTGCGCCACGCGCTGCTGGAGGCCGGCGAGATCCGCCGCATCCGGCTGGCTGGGCTGAAGCCTGACCGTCAGGAGGTGCTGGCCGGCGGTGTGGCGGTGCTGTCGGCGATCTTCGATACGCTGGGCATCGACACGATGCTGCCGGCCCGTGGCGCGCTGCGCGTCGGCGTGCTGTACGACCTGCTGGGACGCCGCGAACACAAGGACGTGCGCGACGTGACCGTCGAGCGCTGGCTGGAGCGTTTCGGCGTGGACCGCGCGCAGGCGCAGCGCGTTGCCGCGTGCGCATTCGATCTGCACGGTCCGCTGATGCCGGATGCCAGCGAGGAATCGCGCAAGCGCCTGCGCTGGGCGGCACTGCTGCACGAAGTGGGCTTCGCGATCTCGCACAGCGACTACCACAAACACTCCGCGTATCTGGTGCAGCACGGCGACCTCGCCGGCTTTTCCACTTCCGATCAGGAGCTGATCGCGCAGCTGGTGCTGGGCCAGCGCGGCAACCTGCGCAAGGTGCACGCCGCGCTGGAGGACCCGGACAGGCTGGCGCAGATCATGGTGCTGCGGCTTGCGGTGATCTTCAACCACGCACGGCGCGATTCGGACGTTCCGCGCAAGTCGCTGAAGTTCGGCAAGACCGTTGAGCTGGGTCTGGACGCCGAGTGGCTGGCGCGACACCCGCTGACGCAGTACCTGTTGGAAGAGGAAGCCGCCCACTGGTCGCGTGTGGGTGTGACGCTGGCGGTACGCGCGCTGTGACGCGCGCAGGCGTGGACACCGGCTAGAGCTGATCCGGGCTGACCACCGCGCGGAGCACCGTCTGCTGCACTCCGTCCCGTTCGCGCGCGCTGAGCCACCACACGCCGGCTTTCTTCACCGACCAGTCCAGCACTTCTCCGGCCAGCAGATAGCTCGCGACCTGCCCCAGCGTCGGCTGGTGGCCGACGACCACCACCGGCGTCTTCGCGCGCGGCCAGTCTGCGGCGGTCAGCACGTCCTGCAACTCGGCGCCGGGTGCGATCTCGTCGACGATGCGCAGCTTGCGATGCCCGGCGGCGACCAGCGCCTTCGCCGTCTGCTGCGCGCGCGTGGCCGGGCTGACCAGGATCTTCGCGCTGTCCGGCAACTGCGCGTGCAGCCACGCGGCCACGCGTTGCGCCTGCTTCTCGCCGCGCGCCGTGAGCTTGCGGCCGAGGTCGGGTTCGCCGATCTCCGCTTCCGCGTGACGCCACAGAATCAGTTCCATCGCAGCTGCCCCATGCTCATACGCCGATGCGCGCGGCGAGTTGCAGCAGCAGTTGCTGCTGCGCGGACCGCGCCTTGGCGCCGCCGCGCGGCGGCTTGTAGGTGCCGCTGGGCTGCAGCACCCAGGCGTCGCGCGTATCGGCGAGATAGGGTTTCAGCCCCTCGTCGATGACGCGCCGCGCGAGCTTGGGCTCCAGCACCGGCCATGCCACCTCGATGCGCTGGAACAGGTTGCGCCCCATCCAGTCGGCGCTGGACAGGTACACACGCGCCTTGCCGCCGTTGCGGAAGTAGTAGATGCGATGGTGCTCGAGGAAGCGGCCGACGATGGAGCGCACGCGGATGTTGTCCGACAGCCCCTTGATGCCGGGCCGCAGCGCGCAGGCGCCGCGCACAATGAGATCGATCTTCACCCCGGCCTGTGATGCCGTGTACAGCGCCTGCACGGTCGCCTCGTCGGTCAGCGCGTTCATCTTCGCGATGACGCGTGCGGGTTTGCCGGCCTGCGCGAGCTTCACCTCGGCGGCCAGTGCCGCCAGCAGGTTGCGGTGCATGGTGAAAGGTGCCATCCACATCTGCTTCAGACGCTCCACCTTGGTCAGGCTGGTCAGGTGCATGAACACCTTCTCCGCATCCTCGCACAGCTCTGGCCGCGCGGTCAGCATGCCGAAGTCCGTGTACAGCTTGGTGGTCGCCGGATGGTAATTGCCGGTGCCCAGATGCAGGTACGGCACCAGCCGCTGCTTGCCGTGCTGCTCCTCACGGCGCAGTACCAGCGTCATCTTCGCGTGCGTCTTCAGCCCGACGACACCCCATACGACCTGCGCGCCCACCGCCTCGAGGCGCTCGGCGAGATTGATGTTGGTCTCCTCGTCGAAGCGCGCCTTCAGTTCCACGACGACCGTCACCTCGGTACCGCGCCGCGCCGCATCTTCCAGGATGTCGATGAGCACCGAGCTGATGCCGGTGCGGTACAGCGTCATGCGTATCGCCACGACCTTGGGATCGACCGCGGCCTGGCGCAGGAACTCGATGACCGGCTCGAAACTTTCGAAGGGATGGTGCAGCAGGATGTCGTTACGGCGTATCGCGTCGAAGATGTCGTTGCCGCTGGCGAGCTTGGCGGGCCACGCCGGCACGAAGGGCGTCCAGCGCAGCGACGGCTCGATGACATGGTCGACGAGCTGGTTCAGACGTACCAGATTCACCGGACCATCGACGCGGAACACCGCCTGATCGGGCAGCTGGAACTGCTCCTGCAGCAGCGCCTGCAGATGCGGCGGGCACGTGGCCAGCACCTCCAGCCGCACGGCGTTGCCAAAGTGGCGCTGCGTCAGCTCCATTCTCAGCGCCTGCCGCAAGTTGCGCACCTCGCGCTCGTCCAGCGACAGGTCGGAGTCGCGCGTGACCCTGAACTGCGAAAAACCCGTCAGCTCGCGCCCCAGAAAGACATCCTGCAGGTGCGCGCGTATCACCGACGACAGGAACACGAAGGCCTGCTTGCCCGGCGTCAGGTGTGCGGGCAGCGGAATCACGCGCGGCAGCACGCGCGGCACCTTCAGTATCGCGGTGGCCGAGGGACGGCCGAACGCGTCCTTGCCCTCGAGCTGCAGGATGAAATTGAGCGACTTGTTCAGCACCTGCGGAAACGGGTGCGAAGGATCCAGCCCGATGGGCGACAGCAGCGGCCGCACCTCGTGCTGGAAGTACTCCTGCACCCACGCGCGCTGGGCCTCGTTGCGCTGCGCGTGATTGATGACGACGATGTCGCGGCGCTCCAGCGCCGGCATGATCGTCTGGTTGAACAGCGCGTACTGCGCTTCCACCAGCCGGTGCGCGCGCTCCATGATCGCGGCGTACATCGGCGCCTGCGGCGATGCGCCATGGGTCTCGCGGATCTCTTCGGAGAGATCGGAGATGCGCACCTCGAAGAACTCGTCCAGGTTGGACGAGACGATGCACACGTAGCGCAGCCGCTCCGCAAGCGGCACCGCGGTCCGTGTGGCCATCGCCAGCACGCGTTCGTTGAACGCGAGCATCGACAGCTCCCGGTTCAGGTACAGCTCGGGGGTCAGCAATTCGGGCTTTCGCCGGTGGAACTTGTGTTTGTGGCGGCGGACCATAGCGGGGCGCGATGACGGGGCGATGACAATCGTACCGTCCGGCCGTTGGTGCACACTATGAATCATGTCTTTCGTGGTGACCCCTTCCACGCCGCTGGTGGTCTTCGACCGGGTCGCAAAGCGGTATGGCGCGATGCCGGTCTTGCGTGCACTCAGTTTCTCGGTGACGCGCAGCGAGTTCGTCGTCGTCAGCGGCCCGACCAGCGCGGGCAAGTCCACCACGCTGCGGCTGATCGCAGCGCTGGAACGGCCGTCCGAAGGGACGATCACCGTCGCCGGCAGCCCGCTGGCCGGCCTGCGCGGCCGCGCGCTGCTGCATCTGCGCCGCTCGATGGGCATCGTCACGCAGCCGCCGCTGCTGCTGGACGATCGCAGCGTGCTGCACAACGTCGCGCTGCCGGCAGCGGCAGCCGGCATGCCCTGGCGCGAAGCCTGCGATCGCGCGGCCGCCGCGCTGAACAAGGCCGGACTGGTCCCGTCCGAGCAGCTGCTGCGACCGTCGCACCTGTCCGGCGGCGCGCGGCAACGCGCCGCGCTGGCGCGCGCGCTGGTGAACCGGCCCGCGCTGCTGCTGCTCGATGAGCCGGCCGCACAGCTGGATGCCGCCGCCAGTGCGGACCTGATGCGGGTGCTCGATCAGTTCGTCGTCAGCGGGGTCACCGTCGTCATGGCCTGCGCGCACCCCCGCGCCATACCGCTGCCCGCGCGGGCGCGCGTCATCGCGCTGGACGTGGAGGACGCGCGATGAGCGCTGCGCTGCGCCGGGCCGCCGCGCTGCTGGGCAGCCGCCCGTGGCGCTTTCTGCTGGGCATGCTGACCGCTGCCGCCGCCATCGTGCTGCTGCTGACCGTCGCCGTGGTGGCAGCCGGGGTCGCGCCGCGCATCGCCGGTCTGAAGGCGGGACCGCAGCTCAGCGTGTTCGTTGCGACCGAAACCCCACAGTCCGAACTCGAGGCGTTGCAGTCGCGGCTCGCCGCACTGGACGGCGCGCCTGCGGTACGGTTGATTCCTCGCGCCAGGGCCTTTGCCGAGCTGAGCGCGCGCGCCGGCGTTGCAGCCGGCACGGAGACACGCGCCAACCCCCTGCCGGACGTGCTGGTCGCGCAGTTCGGGCTGGGCGTTGAGCCCGCCGCCGTCGAACGTGCAGCGGCGCAGGTCCGGACATGGCGTGGCGTGGACGCGGTGCAGGCGGAGGTGGGCTGGTACCGGCGGCTGGCTGCGCTGGCCGCCGGCGCCGGTGTCGTAGGCGCTGTGGCCGGGGCCGCCGCGTTGCTGTTGGCGGCCATGGCGCTGCCGGCGGCCGCGGCCGCCCAGGTGCGCCTTCCCCGTGAAGAGGCCGCCGTGCTGCGCATGGTCGGCGCGAGCACTTCGTTCATCGTCCGTCCTTACGCCTGCGCGGCCGCGCTGACCCTCGCGCTGGGGGCGACGTTGGCGCTGGCGCTGCTGGCGGTGGCGCTGAGTTCGGCACAGCCGCAGCTGGATTCCGCTGCGGCCGCGCTGGGTTCGACCTTTGCATGGCCACGGCTGCCGGTATGGCTGCCGATCGCCGTCGTGGTGATGGCTGCCGTGCTGGGCTGGCTGACCGGATGGATCGTGACTCATCGCCACCTCAGGTCATCTGATGCACCCCAATAGCAGGAAATTACATGATAGTTAGTGTATACTTACTCTCGGATCTTCCTTTATACAAGCTTTTCCCGAGTGATTCCCTCGGGATTGAACTTATGCAAAACAGCTCTTTCTAATCGTTAGCACTCTCCGTTACAGAGTGCTAGGATTCTTCTCAAAGGAGAGAGAGCCAGTGACAGACACCCGTTCCCGCACCGCTGAATCCCGCGCCCTGATTCCTGCTGCGTCGCACGCCTTGGTCATGCACCCGGGCAGCGTCGGCAGCATCGACGCGTACATCCAGATGGTGAACCGCGTTCCGCTGCTGACGGCGGATGAGGAGGTATCGCTGGCACGTCGCTACCGCGATTCCGACGACCTCGACGCCGCCGGGAGAATGGTGATGTCGCACCTGCGACTGGTGGTCGCGGTTGCGCGTAACTACCTGGGCTACGGCCTGCCGCATGCCGACCTGATCCAGGAAGGCAACATCGGGCTGATGAAGGCCGTCAAGCGCTTCGATCCGGAGCGCGGCGTACGGCTGGTGTCGTTCGCGCTGCACTGGATCAAGGCCGAGATCCATGAGTACATCCTGCGCAACTGGCGGCTGGTGAAGGTCGCCACGACCAAGGCGCAACGCAAGCTGTTCTTCAACCTGCGCAGCATGAAGCAGGGGCTGGGCACGATGACGCCGGACCAGATCGAAGGCATGGCGCGCGAGCTCAACGTCAAGCCCCAGGAAGTCGCGGAAATGGAAACGCGGCTGTCGGGCGGTGACGTCGCGCTGGAAGGCCGCATCGAGGACGGCGAGGAGGAGTTCGCGCCGATCGCCTATCTGGCCGACGAGGGCGCCGAGCCCACCGAGGTGCTGCAGCGGCGCGAGTACGACGTGCTGCAGTCCGACGGTGTGCGCGCCGCCATCGACGAGCTGGACCCACGCAGCCGCCGCATCATCGAGGCGCGCTGGCTGAACGAGGACGCCGACGGCAAGGTCGGTACCGCCACGCTGCACGACCTGGCCGGCGAGTTCGGCGTTTCCGCGGAACGAATCCGCCAGATCGAAGCCAAAGCATTGCAGAAGATGCGCAGCTCGCTCGCGGCGCGCATGTAACGCACCACCCCGGGCCGGCGCCTGCGCCCGCCCGGACGATTCAAGGGTCCGCCTCCGATCCTCCCCCTCTCCTCCGACGAGGCGGACAATCGCCCCAGCTGCCGCTGGGGCTTTTTTTGTCCGCGCCGACCACCATGCAGTACCTGACCATTGATGCCGCCCCGCTGCTGGCGCGTGCGGCCATGTTGCGGCCGGTCGCCACGCGTATTGCGCACGGGTTCCGGGCGCCGGAGGCCGCACTCGCCGCGCGCGCAGCCGCGCTGGCGCCTGAGATCGCGGTCGGCCGTGTGTGCACGGCCGGCGCCTGGGAGGACGACACGGTCCACGCGGCGCTGAGCGACGCGCTGGACACGCCGCTGCGGCCGGCGCTGCGCCGCGGCTTCGAGTGGCACCTGTGCCGGGGCGCGTTCTTCCATACCGATGCGCACTACGGCGACGTGCTGTTCGGCGTGTGGTGCGCGGCCGGACCGGCGATGAACCTGGTGTTCCCGCGCGCAGGCATCCGCCTGAGGTCGGAACCGGGAACGATCGCGATCTTCGATCCCTTCGAAGTGCACGGCGTGCTGCATGCAGGGGCGCGCGAATACCGCACCGAGGACTACGCGACGGCGGCGATCAGCGCGTTCGTGGGCTTCGAGCTGACGATCGACGATGCGGTGCGCGAGCGCTTCGGCATCGCGGACAGCGTGCCCGACGCACGCATCGTGTCCAGCAACACTCGGGTTGCCGCCACCACCGGGATCTTCGAGTAGCCGTCGCTTACAGCAGCTGCTTCAGGTCGGCGACGATGTCGTCCACCGGCGTGCCGTGCCGGATGAACAGCCGTATGCGGCCTTCCCGATCGAACACGTAGGCGCCGGCCGTGTGGTCCATCGTGTAGGAAGTCGGCGTCTTGCCGACCGCCTTCTGATAGAAGACCTTGAACTCCTTGGCGGTGGCGGCGATCTCCTCGGGCGTGCCGCCCAGCCCCTCGAAGCTGGAGTCGAAGCCCGGCACGTACTGTGCGAGCAGCGTGCGCGTGTCGCGCTCGGGGTCGATGGTGACGAAGATCACCTGCAGCTTGTCGCCGTCCGCGCCGAGGCGCTTCTTCGCTTCTGCGAGGTCGCTGAGCGTGGTCGGACAGACGTCCGGGCACTGCGTGAAGCCGAAAAACACGACGACCAGCTTGCCGCGGAAGTCCGCCAGCGTGCGGCGCGCACCGGTGTGCGACGTCAGGTCGAAGTCGTGCGCGTAGTTCGCGCCGGTGATGTCCACCGACTTGAAGGCCGGCGGCGAGCAGGCGGCAAGCAGCGCCGCCGCCCCTGCGGCCAGCCATGCGCGTCGCATCATCGCGGGCTACACGTAATGGTCGGCCAGCAGCGCCGCGAACAGCGCGGCCAGATAGACGATGGAGTAGTTGAAGGTGGCGCGTGCCAGCGCCGCATTGGGCGCGCGATACAGCCGCCACGCGAAGCCGACGAACACCGCGCCCAGCAGCAGCGCGCACACCAGGTACAGCAGGCCCGACATCCGCACGACGTACGGCAACATCGTCGTCGCGACCAGACCGATGGTGTACAGCAGGATGTGCAGCCGCGTCAGCGGCTCGCCGTGCGTGACCGGCAGCATCGGCCAGCCGGCCTTGCGGTAGTCGTCGATGCGGTACAGCGCCAGCGCCCAGAAGTGCGGCGGCGTCCACACGAAGATGATCAGCGCCAGCAGCCACGCTTCGGGCGGCGCGCTGTCGGTGACCGCGGCCCAGCCCAGCACCGGCGGCATCGCGCCGCTCATGCCGCCGATCACGATGTTCTGCGGCGTGTACGGCTTCAGCAGCACGGTGTAGACGACCGCGTAGCCGACGAAGGTGGCGAGCGTCAGCCACATCGTCAGCGCATTGACCTGCGAGTACAGCACCCACATGCCGGCGCCGCCGATCAGCGTGGAGAAGGCGAAGGCCTGCGCGGACGTCAGGTCGCCGTGCGGCAGCGGCCGCATGCGCGTGCGCGCCATCCGCGCGTCGACGTGCTGTTCGATCAGGGAGTTCACCGCGAAGGCCGCGCCGGCCAGCAGCCAGATGCCCAGCGTCGCCCACGCCACCGTGCGCGCCGACGGCAGATCGGGCGTGGCCAGGAACATGCCGATGATCGTGCAGAAGATCGCGAGTTGCGTGACGCGCGGCTTGGTCAGCGCCCAGTACTGAGCCGCGAGATGGCTCAGTGAACGCTGCGGAAGGATCTGGTCACGCACGGCGGTGGACGTCGAAGTCGTTTCGCGATAGTGCACTGGGTCGCGGATTTTACCGCCGCGCCTGCGCTGTGCGCACATTCGCGGCGACCAGCAGCGCGACCAGCAATGCAGCTCCGCCGCTATGCAGCACGGCCGCCGCCAGCGGCCAGTCGAACACCACGTTCGACAGCCCGGTCGCCAGTTGCAGAACCAGAACAGCCAGTGTCCAGCGCGCGATGCGGGCCAGCCCCGCCAGCCGCCACGCACGCCCTAGGAAATACCCTGCCGCGATCACGACAACCACCGCAAACAGACGATGCACCCAGTGGATCGCCACCAGCGCCTGGAACGGAATCAGTTCCCCGGCGCCGGTCATGCCTAGCGGGCGCCACAGCGTGAAGCCGTGCGCGAAGTCCATCGCCGGCCACCAGCTTCCCTGGCAGCGCGGAAAATCCGGGCAGGCCAGCACCGCGTAGTTGCTGCTGACCCAGCCTCCCAGCGCGATCTGCAGGACGACTACCGCGAGCGTGACCGCCGCGACGAAGCGCAGCCGCCGCGCCGCCGGCGCGATGGGCGGTGTCGGCGTTTCCCGCAGCGCCAGCCACACCAGCAGTGCCAGCAGCACGACGCCGCCCAGCAGATGCGCGGTGACGATGGCCGGCTGCAGCTTCATCGTGACCGTCAGCGCGCCGAACGCGCCCTGTATGCACACCCAGACCAGCGTCGCCGTGGCAAGCCACGGCGAGGAGGGTCGGGTCAAACCCGTCGGGTCGCGCCGCGCACGGCGCCACGCCTGCACCGTCAGCAGGATGATGATGAAGCCCACGCCCATCGCGAAATAGCGATGCAGCATCTCGATCCATGCCTTGGTCATCGTCACCGGGCCGGTGGGCTGGGCGCTTTCGGCCGCGCGTATCGCCTCCCCCGCGGACAGCGGATTCGAATGTCCGTAGCAGCCGGGCCAGTCGGGGCAGCCCAGCCCTGAGTCCGTCAGCCGCGTGAAGCTGCCGAACATGATCAGGTCCAGCGTCAGGAAGGCCGTGACCCACGCGAGCTTGCGGTACTTCGCGGGATCGCGCGACAGCGTCACGTAGGCGAGCGGCAGCGCGGCGACCGCGATGCCCTTGAGGGCGAGCCATGCCAGCGCTGCGGCGTCCATCGCTACTTCTTCTGCACGCGCACCCAGTGGCTGGAGGCCGTCAGCAGCCGCGCCAGGTCCTTCTTCACGCGCTGCGGTTCGGGATCCAGCGGCCAGCGCAGCATCAGATTGCCCATCGGGTCGACGAGGAACACGTGCCCCTCGACACCACTGCCGTCGGGCGCCACCAGCAGCGCGTTCACTGCGTCGGCCGGCGCGCGCAAGACGTGCATGCCGTCGTAGGCGCGCAGCAATTCGGGCGCGATCGGCGCGGCATCGGTCACCAGCCACACGCGCTCGATGCGCTCCATCTCCTTGCCGGTCATCAGCCGCTGCTGGCGCATCTGCAGCAGCGCCGCGCGACAAGGCTCCGTGCACGCGCCGCCGCCCGCGGTCACCAGCACCCAGCGGCCGCCGAGCTCGCTGAGCGACAGCGACGGCCCGGTTTCCCGCAGCAGCGGCTGCGTGAGCACCGGCCGCGGTTCCAGCAGCGTGCCGTAGTTGGTGCGGCCGCTGGGCTGGAACACGTAGTACGCGAGATAGGACGCGATCACCGGTGCAAGGCTCACGGCGATGACTGCATACAGCACGCCGTAGCGCCGCCAGTGGCTGCGCGGGCGCGGAACCTCAGCCGCGGGCGCAGGGCTCATCGCACTCCTCGCAGCGCGCGCACACCGAAAAACACCGTCAGCCCCGTCGCCAGCGCCGCCAGCGCATACCACTGCAGCGCGTAGCCGCGATGCGTGCGCACGCCGGTGTCCACGCGCGGCCAGTCGCGCCGCAGCCCGTCGTCCGCAGCACTGGTCTGCTGCACGATGAACGGAAACGCCGCGACACCGGTCGCCTTCGTGTACTCGTCCGGCGCGAGATTCGGCCATACGGCGGGCGGCGGCGGGCGCGGCACGTCGCCCAATTCCAGGATGCGCGGCACGCGCGCGACCGCCAGGCCTTCGATCACTGTTTCGGTGGTGGGCGTTTCAACCGGAGGCAACAGCGCCGGATCGCGCGCATCGCGTGCGATCCAGCCGCGATTGACCAGCGCCACCGATCCGTCGGCCAGCCGCAGCGGCGTCAGCACGTAGAACCCCGCGGCCGCGCCATGCATGCGGTTGCCGACGAACACGGTACCGCGTGCATCGAACATGCCTCGCGCGCGGACACGCTGAGGAAGCTGGGCCACGACGGCCAGCGCGTCCGCCGGACCAGCCACTGACAGCGCGGGCGCGCTGTTTGCCGCGTCCCACGCATCCTGCAGCGCCTGCTTGGCGTCGCCGCGCCGCGTCTGCCACTGGCCCAACATCGCCGCGAGGATCGCGATCATGACGCCGAAAGCTATGGCCACCAGTACGCGTCCGCGACGGCCACGGTCTGCGCTGTCGGCGGCCGTCATCGATGCGGCCGATGGGATAATCCAGGCATCGTCGAGTCTTGAATCATGCGCATCATCATCGTCCTGGCACTGATAGGCATCATCGTTTCGCTGGGCTCGGCGCTGGTGTTCCTGGTACGCGACCGCGGCACTACCAGCCGCACGGTCAACGCGTTGACCGTGCGCGTGGGTCTTTCGGTCGCGCTGTTCCTGTTCATCCTGTTCAGCTACTGGATGGGCTGGATAGAGCCGCGCGCGTACTGAGACTCCGCCAACGCCGCGTTATACGCGCGCCGCAAACGACTGCGGCGCCCGCAGGCGCCGCAGGACCGATCGCCGTGGGCTACAGCCAGTAGACGACGATATACAGCCCGATCCACACCACGTCCACGAAGTGCCAGTACCAAGCGGCGCCTTCGAACGCGAAGTGATGGTCCGGCTTGAAGTGTCCGCGCAGCAGCCGCAGCAGCACCACGCTCAACATGATCGCGCCGACGAACACGTGGAAGCCGTGGAAGCCCGTCAGCATGAAGAAGGTCGAGCCGAAGATGCCCGACGACAGCTTCAGGTTCAGGTCGGAGTACGCATGGCTGTACTCGTAGATCTGCACGCACAGGAAGATCGCACCCAGCAGCACGGTGGCCGCCAGCCAGAACGCCGCCGAGTTGCGGTGATTCGCGCGCAGCGCGTGGTGCGAGATGGTCAGCGTCACGCCGGAGGTCAGCAGCAGCGCGGTGTTGATGGTCGGCAGCCAGAAAGGCCCCATCGTCGTGAAAGGATCGACGATGCCGGCGGGACCGGCGTGCGGCCAGCCGGCATTGAAGTCAGGCCACAGCAGTTTGTGGTCGAAGTCCCCGAGCAGCGGCGCCGTGATGATGCGTGCGTAGAACAGCGCGCCGAAGAACGACGCGAAGAACATCACCTCCGAGAAGATGAACCAGCCCATCCCCCAGCGGAACGACACGTCGACCTTGCGGTTGTACAGGCCGCGTTCCGACTCGGCTGACACCATCGAGAACCAGCCA
>Ga0307505_10002020_pt1 | contig 14927 bp, 1 predicted proteins | sample 23_S_MG_FD_202183 | JGI IMG/M metagenome (GOLD analysis project Ga0307505, IMG submission 202183) | Soil microbial communities from Populus trichocarpa stands in riparian zone in the Pacific Northwest, United States - 23_S | ecosystem: Environmental > Terrestrial > Soil > Riparian zone > Trees...
CGGCACCGCCACGGTGGTCACCCATCGGACCATCCCCATCCCGCTGTACTTCGCCGGTCACTGGGTGGAGATCCGCGACGCCGCCGGAACGCTGAAGGGAACCTGGCGCATCGCCACCATCAGCGGAACGAGCTTCACTCTCGAAGGCGCTGACGTATCCGTGGCGGCCGGAGACCTGTGGCAAGGCGTCTACCGTTTCGACAACGTCACTCTGCGCGGCGTGCGGCTCGAGAACACCGATCCCATCCGCGTTGCGGATACCCAGACCCTCGAGTCGGCCATCGAGATCGGAGCGATCTCAGCGAAGAACCTGCACATCGCCACTGGCGGCACGCTTACGCACATCCGCGGCACGGAACTGACCATCGACCTCACCGGGGAGTTACGAGTCGACGCCACCGGAAAGATCGATGTGAGCGGTCGCGGCTATGCGTCGAACACCACCTATCCCAACGAAACCCTTCCGACGAGCAACACCGGCGGGAGTCACATCGGCTATGGCGGCGAGCATGGCGGCACCCGTGGCTCGACCTTTGGCAGCGTCTATCGCCCGTTGGAGAAGGGTGGTTCCGGGATGGGCGGCAGCGTCGGGGGAGGCGCGGTACGCATCAAGGCACAGTCGGTGGTGGTGAACGGCAGCATCGTCGCCAACGGCATCACCGAGAATGTCGCCGGCGGTGGAGGCGGCTCGATCTGGATCCGCACACAGTCCATGTCTGGCGCCGGCTTCATCGAGGCCAACGGGGGACGCTCGAACAACGGCTACGGCAGCGGCGGCGGCGGCGCGATCTCCATCGAGTACACCGATCCCACCAGCGTGCTGCCCGCGCTGCGCTCCACCTCCGGCAACGCCGGCATCATCGGCGCACCAGGCTCGGTCTTTGTCTTCGGGCCCACCTCGACCTATGGCAACCTGACCATCGACAGCGGAGGCATGTCGAGTCTGCAGTCCACCGCCCTCCCCTCCCTCGGTCGCGGGAACGTCATCGGCGTAACCAACGGCGTCACCGTCCTCACCGACCGCGCTTCCATCCCGCCCTACTTCGTCGGTCACTGGGTGGATATCTCCACTCCCGGCGGCACCTCGAGAGGAACGTGGCGCATCGCCGCGGTCACCGGCAACTCCTTCACCCTCGACGGAGCCTCGAACATTGCCGCCGGTGACACGTGGCGCGGCGTCTATCTCTTCGACACGATCAAGCTTCGCAACGCGAAGGTGGTCCTCCTCGACGACCTCCGCGGCACGCGCGACCTCGACGGCGTCTCGACCATCACCATCAATGAGCCGCCGGTCTTCGCCCCGAGTCTCCTTGCGTCCATCGTCGTCGAGAGCCGTGCGGATGCGGACTTCGTGATCGGTCCGGCCGGCGCGGTGAGCGATCCGAACGCGCCCATCGTCATGACGGCCAGGAACCTGCGCACCGGGCTGGCGTTCACCGCCAATGCGCTCTCCAACGGCTCCTTCCGTGTGCCGGTCGCCGGTACGTTCGGCGACACCTTCTCCATCAAAGCCACGGACTCCAATGCGCCCCCGGCGACGTCGTTCAGCATCCCTGTGAATGGCGCGATCGTCGACACCAACCGCGTAACCACCGTGTCCGCGTCGCCGGCGACGACCCTCGGTGGCAATCGCGTGGCCGTCACCGTTCGCCTGCTCGCTCCGGTTCGCCATGCCACCGACGGCATGATCACCCTCACCAGCTCCAGTGCCAGCGCGCCGGTCCCAAGCACCCTCACCATTCCCGCCGGCGCGACTTCGGCCGTGTTCAACATCGACACGACTTCCGTCGCCGCTGACACGACCGTGACGATCACTGCTTCGTCCTACGGTGTTCCGCAGTCCGGATCGTTGACTCTGCTCGCCGGCGTGAGCACGCTGGCGCAGCTCACGCTCGACGATGACAGTGTGGACGGAGGCACCAGCATCAATGCCTTGCTCGTCCTCGGCGCGCCCGCACCCGCGGGCGGTGCTCAGGTCTCCGTGTCCAGCTCGGATACACGCCTGGCCACCGTTCCCGGTATCGTCGTCGTCCCCGAGGGGGCGACGTCGGCTGTCTTCACCGTGACGACGTATGCCGTCGATGTCAGCGGGGACGTCGTCATCGGCGCGACCTACGGCGCGACTGCTTCCGCGACGGCCACCATCGCCGAGTGCGCGTCGCTCTCGACACTGATCCCGCCGCCGGCGTCCACAGCTCTCGGCACCACGTGGATCGAAGACACCTTGCCCGCGGGTGCGACGCTCACCGGCGACGGCGTCATCGACTCCACACAGTTCGCCTCGGGCTCCGCATCGATTCACCTCAGCGGCACAGCCGCCGGGGTCCGGACCTTCGCCTTCACCGGCGGTGCCGCGCTCGCGGTCACGCCCAACGACAAGCTCGTCATCCACGCCTTGATCAACCCGTGCGATCCGCCGCGACAGATCCTCGTGGGATGGAAAACCTCATCGACCGAGTTCCGGGCGTCCTGGGGCCAGAGCCGGATCGAGCCCAAGACCACGCACCGCATCATCGGGGCTGTGCCGCGCGGCGGTGAGTGGGTCCGCCTGGAAGTGCTGGCGCGTTCGATCGGCATCACCAGCAACGTCTCCATCACCGGACTCTCGCTGCGCACCATGGATGGCGAGGCCTGGCTCGATGCAGTGGGCAAGAGCGCCTGCGTCCTGACCACGGCAACGGCGCCCGCGCTCAATCCCAACGAGATCGTCTGGTTCGACGACGACGTCCCCTCCGGCGCCGTCCTCTCCACGAACAACGGCAGCAACACGAGCTGGACCTGGGATCCGATGCAGTCCGCGAGTGGAGTCAGATCGCATATCGCGCTCAATCGCACCGGCCTGAACCAGCACTTCTTCACCAGCGCAGCAGCCCTCATTCCCGGCCAGGGCGACCTGCTCTACACCTACGTTCTCCTCGATCCGTGCAACCCGCCGAGACAGGTCCTGTTGCAGTGGAGCCTCGACAACGGAGACGGGGAGCACCGCGCCTATTGGGGTGACGATCTCATCTCCGGCGGCACGCACGGAACGGCCAGCAAGTTCCGCGTCGGTCCTTTGCCTGAGCTCGGGAAATGGGTGCGACTCGAAGTCCCCGCCGGCGCAGTCGGTCTGCACGGGAAAGGCATCTCCGGCGCGACCTTCGCCATCGTCGACGGCCAAGCCTGGTTCGACCGCTCCGGAAAGATCTCACGCATCAACGTCGCGGCCGGAAAGACGGCCACCCAGTCCTCGAACTTCCAGGATCTCACCACCGTCGGCGCTGAAAGAGCCGTCGACGGCAGTCTCGACACGATCAACAACACCAAGAGCGAGCCGCAGTCCTGGTGGCAGGTCGACCTGGGAGCGTCGTATGCCATCGAGCACGTGTGGATTCACAACCGCTCCGATCTGAGCCCCGAGCGCCTCACGAACTTCTGGGTGCTGGTCTCCGATGACCCGATCACCTCACCCAACCTGACGACGGCCCGGCAGGAGCCCGGGGTCAGCGCCATGCGGTACAACAGCTTCCCGCTCTACGAAGCGGCCGTGCAGGTCAACCGCACGGGCCGCTATGTCCGCGTGCAGCTCGAAGGAACCAACTTCCTCCACGTCCGCGAAGTCCAGGTGTGGGCTCAGGCCAGCACCTCGAGAACGAACCTGGCCATCGGACGCACTGCGACTCAGTCCAGCGATTTCCAATCGGGGTTTGCCTCGCACGGAGTGGACGGGCAGGCGAACGGCTTCAACCCGCACACCAACGGCGAGTTGCAAGCGTGGTGGCAGGTCGATCTGGGCAGAGTCGAGACCATCTCCACGGTCACTCTGTTCAATCGCCTCGACTGTTGCAGGGACCGTCTCACCAACTTCTACGTGCTCGTCTCGGACGACCCCTTCCCCACCGATCGAACGGCCGCGATCAACCAGGCTGGCGTCAAGGCCTACTTCTTCTCCGCCATCCCCGCTGCCGTCTCGGAAGTTCCGGTTGACGCGAGAGGAAAGTTCGTGCGCGTACAGCTCGACGGCACCAACAGCCTGCACGTGACCGAAGTTCAGGTGTGGGGTCAGCAGCCCGTCCTCACGCCCCTGGCGCGCAGTCCGGAGTCTCCACCCAAACGCTGACTCGAGCGAATCGCGTACACGACATACGAGAATGCCTATGGCGCCGACACACTCGACGAAACGACTGACCCTCTCCTCACCCGGGGAACTGTGTGGAGTCGCGGCTTTGATGCCGCAGACCGACGATCAGAATCTCGGAGCCTCGGAGCTCATAGAAAAGGTAGTAATGAGTACGGTTCAGGCTGAGGCGGCGGACATCGTTGAAAAGATCATCGTCGATGGGTCGACCGGCCATCGGGTGCTGGAACAGGAGCAAGACAGCCTCACGCAACTCATCCACCAGAGCCGACGGCGCCTTGCTTCGCTCCCGGCGCCACCACCTCTTTGCCTCTCGGATTTGAGCCTTTGCGGCGTCCGAGATCAGAACGCGGGGTGGAGCCGTCATTCCGATCTCTCGAGCTCCTCCAGGAACGCCAGCGCGTCGGTGGGCTCCAGTCGGCGGGAGTCCGTCAGAGCACCCCGGAGCCACGCTGTTTCTTCCTGGTTCAATCGGACGGGCTCATCCTCGAGAAGGACCACCTTCACCCGCTTCCCTTCAGGCAGTGCGCCAGCGTCGACATCCAAGCGGCCATTCATCACTCGAGCGGTTGTGACTCTCATGGATGAGATCTTACTCCTGCGGCAGGCCGAGCGCCCTTTCACCTCTGCCAGATCGGAGAACCTGACGTGTCGAGCACCCCGGCTCAAACGAAGGGTTCTCACCGCGCTGATCCATGCTGGCGCGCCCACGGTTCACGGAAGCAAATTCGATCCGCTCCAAACACAAGAAGGCAATCGCGTATGTCCAAGATGACCACCCAGACAACTGAGCTCCTCGCGCTTTCGCGGCAACTGCACGTCCGCGCGACCGCGTTCGTCATCGCGTGCGTCGCATCCTTCGCCGCGCTCGCGCAAACGCAGCCCGACCCCTTCGCCATGCATGAGTCCTTCGCCTCCCAGGCGGTGTTCTCGTGTACGGGCGTGAGCATGTCCGGCAGCTCCGTGGTCGACTCCGCCGGCGCCGGGAATCCCACCCCGGGAGCCCAAGGCCACGTGCTCACCAACGGGAACATCTCGATGTCTGCCAGCAGTCGCATCAATGGCAACGCCACCGCAGGTCCCGGCAAAACCATCAACACCTCCGGCTCCGCCGTCGTGACCGGAACCCGGTCCAGCGCCACGGCCGCCACGAACTGCATTCCGCTCAATCTCACCACCATCGCACCGGCCATTCAGGCCAGCAACAACAACGCTCAGATTCCCCTCACCGGATTGGGCAAGAACCCGCTGTCCGGCTCCGGTCCCTCGTTTTCGATGAGCGGCACCGACACCCTCTTCCTTCCCGCGGGCACCTACTACTTCACGAGCTTCTCCATGTCGGGCAGCTCCACCATCACGCTGGGCGGACCGGTTCGCATCCTCACCACCGGCAGCGTCAGCATCAGCGGCGGAAGCTTCGTCAACCAAAACGCCTATACCTTCCGCTTCTGGACCAACGGCTCGTTCAACATCAGCAGCTCGACCTTTCAGGGCTTCGTCTACGCGCCGAACGGCACCGTCTCGCTCTCCACGTCCCAGCTCACTGGTGGCGTTTTCGCCAAGACCTTCTCCATGAGCGGAACCTCGCGCCTGCGCCGACTCCTCGATGACCGTGCGCCGCAGATCGCCATCACCTCCCCGGCCAACGGCGCAACCGTTTCCGACCCGGCCAACGTCGTGGTCACCGGCACCGTCACCGATGCAGAAACACCCGTCACTGTTCGCGTCAACGGCCAGGTTGTCAGCGTCGTGAACGGGACGTTCACCGTTACGCTGAATCTCACCGGCGCAACTTCTCCCGCGACCATCACCGCGGAAGCCACCGACGTCGCGGGCAACATCACAACGGCCTCGATCCAGGTCGTCACCACACCCGTCAATCCCGATCTGCAACCGCCTTCCGTGACCATCACGTCCCCCGCGGACGGCACCCTCACGAACGCCTCCACGATCACCGTCACCGGAATCGCCGAGGACGACATCGCCATCGCCGGCGTCACCGTGAACGGCGTCGCCGCCACGCGAAACGGTTCCGCCTGGACGGCCAGCATTCCTCTCGCGGGCGAAGGCGTCGTGACCATCACCGCCACCGCCACCGACACGAGCCAGAAGCAATCGTCCGCCAGTGTCCAGATCACGCGCGACACCGCGCCGCCCACACTCGCCGTCACCTCGCCCACCAGTGGCCAGGTCTTCACCACGCGCGACGTGATCGTCACCGGCACCAGCAACGACGCGATCTCGGTCCAGGTCAACGGCCTCGCGGCGACGCTCACCAGCGGCACGTTCTCCGCGAGCCTCGTCCTGCAGGAAGGTGAGAACGTCGTCACCGTCACCGCGCTCGATCCCGCCGGCAACCTCGCCACCGTGACGCGCACCGTCGTCCTCGACACGCGCGGTCCCGAGCTCACCGTCGAAGCCACGCCCGCCTGCACCAGCGCGACGTCCCTCGAGCTGCGCGGCACCGTCGCCGATCCCAACACCGACAAGGTCGAGATCCGTCTCGGCGACACGACCCTGCAAGCCACGATCACCGCCGGCAACTGGACCGTCCTCGTGCCCCTCGGCGCGGAAGGCCCCAAGTCCCTGCTCGTCGAAGCCAGCGACACCAGTGGCCATCGCACCACGCGATCCGTCACCATCGTCGCCGATCGCACCGCACCCGTCGTCGAGCTCACCGAGGGCGGCGCGCCCTTCACCGCCAGCATCACCAGTCACGCCATCGCACTCTTCTTCCGCGCGAATGACGCCGACACCGCGGCCTCCGTGACCGCCACACTGGACGGCGCGCCGTTCACGTCCGGCGCGCAAATCGAGACCGAAGGCGCGCACACGATCCGCATCGTGGCCACCGATTGCGCCGGCCACGAGACCACGCGCGAACACACCTTCACCATCGACCTCACGCCGCCGCGCTTCCTCACCTTCACCCCCGCCAGCGGCACCAAGGTCGGCACCACTCCGTCCACTCTCAGCGGCACGACCGACAACGACGCCGTGGAAGTCCGCATCCTGGACACGACCCTCACCGCGCCGGTGACGGGCGGCAGCTTCACCATCGCCAGTCCCGGCTTCGCGGACGGCCTCAACGACTTCACACTCGAGCTGATCGACGGCGCAGGCCACACGACGCGCACTTCGTACACGCTCGGCGTCCGCACGACCGCGCCGATCATCGAGATCACCGAGAGCGGCGACGTGCTCGTCGACGGCACCGTTTTCCGGCGCGCCATCGAGCCTCGCGTACGCGTGCTCGATCCCGGCGTGACCTTCACCGCGACGCTCAACGGTGCACCCTTCACCTCCGGCACCATCGTCTCCGCGGACGGCGCCTACACCCTGAGCGTGACGGCCACGGACTCCGCTTACGGCCAGACCAGCAGCAGCACGCGCACCTTCACCATCGACCGCAACGGTCCGGCCGTGACCATCCTCTCGCCCGCGAACGGCGCGAGCACAGAGGCCGATAGCATCGACGTCCGCGTCCACGCGCCGGACGCCGCCAGCGTCACCGTCAACACTCTCGCCGCGGCGAGACAACCCGACAACTCCTGGCTCGCCGCCAACGTGCCGCTCGACCTCGGCGAGAACAGCATCGTGGCCACGGGCACGGACGCCGCCGGCAACACCGGCAGCGCGGCCATCGGCGTCAACCGAGGAGGCGGAGGTCCCGCACTCGTGCTGACCTTTCCGCCCGACCTCTACGTGACCAATCGTCCGCGCCTCGACGTCACCGGCCGCGTCCTGCGTCCGGGCTCCGCCGTGACCGTCACCGTTCCGCCCGCGGGCGCGGTCTCCGCCGCGGTCGATCCGGCCGGATCGTTCCGCGTCTCGGGAGCGCTGCTGGCCGAAGGCGAGTCGACCATCCGGGCCTCAGCCACCGAAGGCGGACAGTCCGTCGAAGCCACCGCGCGCGTCATCGCCGACTTCACTCCGCCGCACGTGCGCATCCTCGAGTCGGGTCAGCCGCTCGCCGAGAGTGCCGGCTTCGCGACGCAGGCCGTGCTCTCAGGAGAGGCAACCGACAAGAATCAGGCGATTGCCTTCGAGCTCGTCATCGACGGCAACGCCGCGACCTCACCGACCACCATCACCACGCTCGGCGGACACACCGTCGTCGTGACCGCGCGCGACGCGGCCGGCAACGAGACGCGCATCGAGCGGACCTTCGTCATCGGCTCGGCGGGCGCGGCCGGTTGTCAGTTGGAGGCCTTCGATCCGCCGCACAACGCGGTGATCACTTCGCAGCACGTCGAGCTCGTGGGCCGCTCCGGCGGCGCCGCGGGAGTGAAGGTCAACGGCGTGCCCGCGACGATGGCGGCCGGCTCGTTCAGCGCGAACGTCGAGTTGCCGCAGGAAGGCGCGAACGTCATCACCATCACCTGCACCGACGCGGCCGGCCAGCATAGCGGCGAGCCCGCGTCGATCACGCTCATCCGCGTGACGGACGAGCCGAGCGTCACCATCACCTCACCCGTCGAGGGCTTCGTCACGCAGGAGCGGACGCTCGACGCGATCGGCACCCTCGGCAACGGCGCCGTCAGCGTGACCGTGAACGGCAAGCCGGCCACGATCACCGGCACCAACTGGAGCCTGACCGGCGTCGGCTTGCAGGACGGCATCAACGTTCTCGTCGCGCGTGCGAAGAACGCCGCGGGCAAGACCGCCATCGCCTCGCGGCGCGTCACGTTCCTGGAGAATCCGCCGTCGCTGACCATCACGTCGCCCGTGCCCGGCTACGTCACCGGTGGCGCGACCGTCGATGTCAGCGGAACGTGGACGAATGTCGACCCTGTCTCCATCGCCGTAGAGAATCAGGCCGGCGCGATCAGCACCGAGACCTGGAGCGACACCACCGGACGCTTCACCGCCGCCGCCGTCACGCTGCAAGCCGGCAACAACACCATCCGCATCACGGGACGCGATCGCACGGGCCGCCTCGCTCAGGCGGAGCTCGTCGTGCAGTCCGCGTCGACCCTGCCGATCCTCTCGATCACCTCGCCCGCCGACAATCACGTGTTCGGCGGAGGGCAGGCCGATCCCTTCCGCGTGAGCGGGACGTTCACCGCCGCGGAAGGTTCGAGCATCGACGTCAACGGCGTCGCCGCCACCATCGACACCGCCGCCAAGACTTTCTTCGCGGACGTGCCCTTCGCGAATGTGCCCGGCGGCATCACGCCGGTCATCGCGCAACTGGCGCAACCCGCCGGCGGCAGCAGCGCCTTCGACAGCATCCGCGTGCTGCGCCTGGCCGAGGCTCCTCGGGTGCTGGAGACGTTCCCGATCGATACCGCGGTCGAAGTCGATTCCGGCGCCGTCGTGCTGGTGCTCTTCTCCGCGCCGATGGACCGCATCTCGACCACGGCCGCCTTCGCGCTCGAAGGCGCGAACGGCGCACCCGTGAGCGGCGTGACCGTGCTCGACAAAGACGTGCTCACGTTTGCGCGCGCGACGACGCTCATGCCCGGCGAGCGCTACACGATTCGCGTCGGTGTGGGAGCAAAAGACCTCGCCGGCCAGCCGCTCGCGGTGCCCGTGGCGAACACCTTCTTCGTCACCACCACCGCTCCCGCCGCGCCGCCGGTGATCACCACCGCTTCCGGCCAGGTCTGCGCGCAGCTCGTCGACGTCACCGGCACCGCGCCCGCCAACGCCCGCGTGCGCATCGACTACGGTCCGATCTTCTTCACCACCACCGCGTCCGCGACCGGCGCGTTCTCCTACAAGGTCCCGCTCTCCGGCCAGCAGGGCTACCACGTCATCCGCGTGCGCACCCTCGGCGCGGACGGCAGCCTCTCGCCCGCGGCCGAACTGAAACTGAACGTCGACTGCAACGGCCCGCGCGTGCTCAGCGCCGTCTACGACCGGACCGTCAACACGTTGACGATCGTCTTCTCCACCGCGGTCAAGGCCGAGTCCCTGACCACCGGCGCGGGCGGGACCATCCAACTCGCGCTGACCAACGGCACCTTCGCCGGCGGCACGATCTCCGTGAACGACGCCAACGCTGTCGTCACCCCGTCTCCGACATTGGCCGAGGCCGAGTTCACGCTCAGCGTCACCACCGGCGTGCAGGACACGCAGAATCGCAACCTCGAGCAGCCTTACTCGCAGGCCTTCCCCTTCGGCGACGGGCAGCCGCAGCCCGGCGACGGCCGCGGCTCCATCAGCGGCGAGGTCTACGACGCCACCACCGGCCGCCCCCTCGCCGGCGCCGAGATCACCATCGAAGCCCCGACCGCGGCTTTCCTCCGCACCCCGGGCGTCGCGTCCACCCAATCCTCAATCCTCAATCCTCAATCCTCGAGCCAAACCATGATCAGCGACGCGCGCGGTCGCTACGCGGATCGCTTCCCCGAGGGCGCGCACACCATTCGCGCTTCGGCCAATGGCTACACCACCGTGTGGCGGCAGATCATCGTTCCCGCCGGCGCGGGCGTGACGCCCGTCGACATCCGCCTCACCCGCATCGGTGAGACCGCGACCGTGTCCGCGGGCGCGCTCACCCTCGCGCACGGCGGCACCAGCGCTGTCACGCGTCGCGCGGAACTGACCCTCCCCGCGGGCGCGGCCACCAGCGGCGCGACCGTCACGCTCACCTCCGTCGGCGCGCAGTCCCTGCCCGGCCTCTTGCCCCTCGGCTGGTCGCCCCTCGCCGCAGCCGTCCTCTCCGGCAACGCATCCGCGCTCCCCGGCTCCACGCTATCCTTCGACGTCCCCGGCGCCGCGATCACCTCCGCCGCGCAGACCCTCACCGCCGTCCGCTACGACGACACCCGCGACGAATGGCGCGTCCTCGCCGCGGTCGTGAGCATCAATAGCGACAGGGCCGCCTTCGCCGTCGACACCACCGCCGCCTACGCCCTCGTCTACGCCGACCGCCGTCCCGGACTGAACACGCCCCCGCAGCCAACCCTGGGCGCCGCACTCCAAGGCGTCGCCGACCCCTGCGCGCCTCTCGTCAATCCGCAGTCCACGTCGTCCACGAATTTTCAATTTTCAATTTTCAATTTTCAATTGGCATCCTCCCCCTGCCCGCCCATGGTCGCGCGCAGCTTCCCACTCGACCCGCCGGTGGTGTTGCCCACGGGCAGCACCGTGGCCACGCTGAACATCGAAGGCGCGAGCCCGCATCTGTTCCCCAGCGGCACCGCCGTGCAGGCGTACGTCGATGAAGAGCTGCGCCTCGCCGACGGCGGACGCGAGCTCGCCTCCCCGTTCGCCACCGACCTCCTCCTCTATCGCGACCTCGGCGGCGACACCGCTGTGGCGGCGTTCCACCTTGCGCCCAGCGTCCGCGCCGCCGAGGTACTGCTCGAAGTCGGCTTCGACCACATCCGTGTCGTGCCGTATCCGGGCCGGCTCGATCGCGGGACACTCGTCGGCCCCGAGGGCGGACGCGTGCCCGCCGATGACAAAGTCGCGGTGGAGATCCCCACCGGCGCCACCGCCATCGAACTGCGCGCCACTGCCTCGTCCATCGACAACCCGGAATCCTTCGGACCCATCGCCGGCTACACCATCCTCGCCGGCGTCCAGCTCACCTTGCAACACGTCGCGCAATCACAGGGCGACCCCAGCGAGCCCATCGAGCTCACCCGCTCCGCAAGAGCAACGTTCATCCTCAATCCTCCATCCTCAATCCTCAATCCGATTCTCGTGGAGGTGCTCGACGCGACTCCGTTCGGCAATCGGATCTTCCGCTTGGCCGCGGAGATGACCGCACTCGACGCCACGCGCTGGACCACCAAGAGCATCGATCGCGCTCTCTTGCCGGTGGACGGCATCATCCGCGAAGGCCGCTACCTGCTGCTCGCGCCGCAGGCGCCCATCGCCTTCGCCAAAGGCCTCGTGCGCTCCGGCCCGAACAGCGTCGCCACCGCGAACGCGCGTGTGACCACGCCGTCCCTCGGCGTCAGCGATCTCACGCGCCTCACCGGCATCTTCGCGCTGCCTGTCCCCGCCGCACCCGCCGCACCGTTCACCCTCGTGCCGCGCACGCTCGCCCTCGGCGACGGCGCCACCTATCTACACGCCTCCGCTCCCGCGCCCGGCACCGTCGTCAACGTCGGCGACCTCGTCGTCGTCGCGCAGCCGCCGCAAGTCGCGTCCACCATTCCCGCGCATCAGGCCACCGCGGTCTCGCTCACCACGACCGTGGAAGTGACCTTCACTCCCGGCATCGATCCAGCTTCGGTCGGCGCCAATGCGTTGACCGTCATCGACTCGACCAACGACACCGCGGTGTCTGGAACCGTCACCGCGATCGGCGCGCTCGGCATCCGCTGGACCCTGCCCGCCGGCGACGCGCTGCGCGCAGGCCGCCGATACACCGCCGTCGTCGCGCCTTCGGTACGCGGCACCAGCGGCAGTCCCCTCGGTCTCGCCTACTCGTTCAGCTTCACCACGGCCTCCGTCGTCACGAACGAAGAGGTGCATCCGGAGCGCATCCGCATCCTCATCCCCGACGCGAACGGCGTCGCACGCATCATCGGCGCGGCCGGTGCGCTCAAGACCGGCTGGCTGGCCGTGCCCGTCCGCCGGGGCATCGACTTCCGCACGCGCTACAGCGCCACCGCCGGAGCCGACGGCAGCTTCACCCTCGATGCCGGCACCGATCCGCGCGACCGGATCTCCATCGTCGACGACATCGACCTTCGCGTGCTCAACACCAACGGCGCGCTCGTGGCCATCGTGCCGCTCACTCCGTTCGTCTCCGAGGATGGACGCGCGTTCGTGACTTCGCCTCGCGGCTCCGTCACCTTCACCAGCGCGGACGGCGTCGCCGTGACCGTGCCCGCGGGCTCGTTCGAAGTGCCCACCCTCATCGGAGTCACGCCCGCCGCGGAGTCCGTCTTCAGCGGCGTGCCCAGCTTGAGCGACGAACTGCGCATCGCCGCTTCGGTCACACTCACGTTCGAAGGACGCGCGCGCATTCCGCTCGAAGTGCGTCTCACGCCGAACGCCGGCACCAATCTCAGCCGCCCGCACTTCCTCGGCATCCTCGGCAACTCCGTGCGCGGCCCGCGCATCATGGCCGTGGACACGCTCTACGCCGACAACGGCGCGCTGACCACCGTGCGCCCGTCCTCCGGCAACGCCGGCGCCCATCGCTTCGCCACGAACGCGCAGCTCGGCAGTAACGCGCACACGTTCGCCAGCAACGATCCGGGCGACTTCACCCAAGGCGTCATCGAGAGCGGGCAGTACGCGGCCTTCGACATGCGCGACACGGCCGCTTCGAATGGTCTCGTCTGGGCCTTCATGGACGGCCTGACCGCCGTGGTCGAGCTCATCTTCGACGCCCTGCACTCGATGTACGTCAGCCACCAGTACGTTTCTGAAGCGCGGGGACGCATCACCTTCCCCGTGCCCGGCGGCGTGCAATTCACGGTGACCGGCTTCGATCCGTCCACCTCACTCATCGACTTCGAACAGACCTACACCGCGCTGCCTGCCGGCGATCCTGGCACGGGCACCGTGATCCCCAACCCGGCCACCGATTTCGCAGGACCGCATCCCGTCTTCGGCACCCCGTTCCGCATCGAGGCCGTGAGCGCGCCGCCCGCTGGCCTCACCCTCGAGGCCACTTCCGGCATCCGCTTCTCGCTCAGCGACACGGGCGTGCTCTCCACCACGCTGGTCCCGCCGCTGACCCCGTCTACGAAGATCTCGATGCTGCACGTCCCCACCGGAACCCTCAGCACGGGCACGCCCATCAGCGGCGTCAAGCAAGGCGATGAGCTGGTGGTGATGATCGAAGAGAAGAACGTCGATCCCGCCACGCCGTTGTCCGTCGTCTTCAATGAAGGCATCAACATGGGTGGGACGAACCTCACCGATCGCGATGCCATCAGCGATTACCTCAAGACGCTCGTCCGCCTGGAGAACGTCCCCACTGCCGGCGGTGCGCCCATCGACCTGCTCGGCAACGCGTTGCTGCTGCTCGACTCCGGCAACCGCCGCGTGACCATCGCCCTGGCCTCGCCGCTGCCCGCGGGCGCGGACCTCCGTCTCACTCTCGACGCGGACCTCGCCGACAACTCCGGCAACGGTCTGGGACTCGGCCAGGCCGGCGCTCAGGCCTCGGGCGGCGGCATCACGCCCATCGGCTCGGCGAACGATCTCGTGCTGCGCTTCTCCACGCGCGCGCCCGCCGGCAACATCGGCGAGTTCGACATCCGCCAGAGCAACACCCTCGAAGGCGGCGCGATCCGCGAGCTCGCCCAATACGACAACCTCCTCTTCGTCGCCGCCATGGGCGGCGGCATCCTCGCCTACGACCTCTCCGATCCCGCCGCACTGGACGACTCGTCCACGACCAAGCCCACTCCCGTCGGACAGGCGCCGGCCGGCGTCTCGGACTACTGGACGCTGCAGGTCGATCATCACGGCCGCGTCTTCGGAGCGGGCACCTCGTCCAATCTGTTCGGCGTCCTGCGCACGTTCCGCGTCGAGGACTTCATCAATGCCAAGGCCGACCCGAACGACGACTGCATGCCCGCGGTCGACAACGCCGTGTGTCGCATCGTCGGCGCCACGGCCGTGTCGCAGATCCCCGGCTCTTCCTCCACGATGGGCATCGCCAGCGCCATGGTCGTCAGCGATCGCGTGGAAGCGATTCCCCGCAAGCTCAAAGTCGTCGTGGGCGATGAAGCACCCGAGACCATCACCCGTCAGGTCCTCATCGACGCGTACGCGAACGGCGTGGGCACGCCCGTGGATCCTGTCGCGGGCGCGGCCGGCCTGGTGCTCATCCAGCCGAAGATCCCGGCCAGCTCGCAGACCTATCGCCTCCAGCGCATCACCA
>Ga0307505_10002021_pt1 | contig 14917 bp, 9 predicted proteins | sample 23_S_MG_FD_202183 | JGI IMG/M metagenome (GOLD analysis project Ga0307505, IMG submission 202183) | Soil microbial communities from Populus trichocarpa stands in riparian zone in the Pacific Northwest, United States - 23_S | ecosystem: Environmental > Terrestrial > Soil > Riparian zone > Trees...
CCCGGAGTACGGGTTGACCGTGGCCTCTCCGGTGTCTGTCAACTGCTCGGGGTCGGTGGCAAAGACCACCAGCTCGATTCCCTTCTGGGTCGAGATGCGCTGAGCGACATCCAGCGCCATCGCCGCGTCTTCCTCTCTGACGGTCCAGTCCTTGGACAAGCCCTGGAAGAAGAGGACACGGTTCCAGTCGGAGTCGATGAGCCGAGCCGCGACGACCGGGATGGGAGATCGCTCACCGATCTCGTCGATGGAGTCTCCGAAGAAGAGATTGCCCGGGAAACGGGGGCCGCTCCATGGAAGCAGGAGCAGGGAAGCCTCCGACTCGGCGGCCAGGTTGAGGGCACCGTCCACCGACGACTGGGCGATCCGGGTTACGCCTTCGGAGTCCTGACCGCGCTCGATAGCGCCTGCCACCACCGTCTCCAGAGTCTCGGCCAAGTCGGCGCAGCCACCGTCGTCACAGACGATGAATGGTGTCAACAGCCCGTTTTCCTTGTGGGCTAGTGCGACCCCGACATCGAGGACACCGTCGAGATTCGCGCCCGAGGTGGGCACCCGGACCAGGACATGTCTGCCGATCTCAGAGGAGTCCCGTGGTGCCGGCTCCAGACGACGGGCGAAAGCCCGGGTTGCGAAAGAGGTGATCACGACAGTGATGACCACGGTGAGCACCGCGGCGTTGAGAACATCCTGTCCGAAGATCCCGTTGCTCACCCCGACCTGAGCAATGGCCAAGGTGGCCGCCGCTTGACCGAGGGTCAGAGCCGACATCATCCCGATCTCGGCCCACGCGAACCTGAAGATGAGCCCCGCGATGACGGCCGCCAGCACCTTTCCGACCAGCACGATCGCCGTGAACAGGACGGCGAGGCCGATGGTCGACGGTTCGGCGAGGGCAGCGGGGTCTATGGACATACCCACCGTGATCAAGAAGGCCGGGACGAAGAGGGCGGCTCCGAAGAACTCGATCCGCTCCATGAGTTGTCCGTTAGCCGGGACCTGGCGATTGATGCCGATGCCGGCGAGGAATGCCCCGACCAAGCCTTCCATGCCGCCAAGCAGACTGGCGAAGGCGCCGAGCGACATGGCTCCCAGCGTCCAGACGAACCGTTGCACCCGGGACCGCCCTACGTGTGTGAAGAACCACGAGGTGAGCCGGGGGAGCACCCATAGACAGAATCCAGCGAGCAGTACGACACCGACTCCGACCGGGACGATGGCGATGTGCCCCTCAGCTGAGCCCCCCGCCTCGGCCCCGGCCGACACGGCGAAACCCAGGATCACCAGGGCGAGCACGTCGGTGATGATGGTTGCGGACACCGCCGCGCCGACAGCCCTGTTCTGCTCCAAACCAGCGGCCTTGACCTCGGTGTACGCGACCAGCGTATGCGAAGCCCACATGGCGCCGACCAGGGCGGCGGCGGCCCCTGTGTAGTCGAGGACCCAAAGACTGACAGCGAGGCTCAGTCCGAACGGGACGGCAAATGTGAGCAGTCCGAATGTGATCGAAGCGGTTCGATTGGCGATGAATGTGTTGATGTCGAGCTCCAACCCGGCGAGGAACATCAGGTAGAGGAGGCCGATGGCCCCGACCACGGCAACCAGCCCGCCGGGGAGCGCCCAGCCGAGGACGAAGGGGCCAAAGACCATCCCGAGAAACACCAAGCCCACCAGGCCGGGGAGACGCAGGCGTTCGGCGAGGATCGGCCCGGCGAGGACCACGAGCGTCAGCATCAAGAACCTGAATTCCACGGTCTGGGCGATGGCAGCCATCTCAGGCATGGGTGTCGGTCCCGGTCACGGCGCGGCATCATACGGTGGGGGCAAACGACGACAGCGTCGGTACGATCGGTGCCCCGATGACCGCACCGCTGCACACCCTCCTGTCCGGCTGGCGGAGTGCGCCACTTCCCGACCTCGGCTCCACCTGGGCCGTGGCTGCGGGAGGTCGTGCCTTCGCCCTGGCCGGGTTGTTCGCCAGTCTCGACGAGACCTTGCTCGTGGTGGTGCCTGGCGAGGGAGATGCCGAGGAGCTTGTCGACGACCTCCGTCTCTTCCACGACGATGTGGTGCTTGCCCCGGCGTGGGAGACCCTCCCTTTCGAGCACGTCTCACCCAATATCTCCACGATGGGGCAGCGAGCCGAGGCCCGCCATCGGTTGGGCTCTGGAGAGCCCGTGGTGGTCGTGGCCTCGGTCCGATCCGCCATTCAGCGTCTCAGCCCTTCGCCGGTCGCCCCCTTCCGGCTGACCTCGGGTGAGGACACCGACTTCGACTCCATCGCCGGGCGTCTCGCCTCCCTGGGCTATCAACGCACCGACCGTGTCGAAGCAAGGGGGGAGTTCGCGGTTCGGGGCGGCATCGTCGACGTGTTTCCAGCCCAGGCCGACCTTCCGGTGCGAGTCGACTTCTGGGGCGATCACGTCGAGGAGATCAGGGGCTTTTCCGTGGCCACCCAACGGTCACTCGAAGAACGTGACGACGTGACGGCTTATCCCGCTCGGGAAGTCAGGCCTGGCCCGGAGATCGAGGACACGGCCCGGGAGCTCTTGGTGGGAGCACCGTGGGCCGCATCAACCTGGGATCGCCTCCTGGCCGGCCAGATCTTCTCCGGCATGGAGTCCTGGCTTCCCTGGTTGGCCCCGTCCTTCAGCCTCGTCGACGAACTGCCCCAGAAAGGGTCGTTGGTGCTGATCGACCCAGTCAGGGCGCTCGATCGGAGTCGAGACTTGCTCAAGGAAGAGGCCGAGTTGGCAGCGGCGCTGGCGCCCACCTGGGGCGAGGCTGCTCCGGAAGCGGGCGAGCACCCGCCCTTGTATGTCGACCTCGAAGGTTCCGTCTCCCGGCGTCCCCATCTGCAGATGCCCGCCGCGCCGATGCGGCCAGGAGACGACGTCCTCGCCATCACCGGGTTCGATGCCGTGGCCGGCGACCCAGAGTCGGTGGCCGCCGGGCTCAGCCGTCTGATCGGGAAGGGGATCACGACGGTCGTGGCCATGGATGGCGACCCGGCAGCCGACCGCGTCGCCCGGACCCTGGCCGAGGAGGGCCTCGCCATCCCGCGGCTGGGAAAACTGGACCGTCTCAGTTCGGCGGTCGTTGCCACCGGCATCCACCGTGGCTTTGTTGCGCCGGGCTTGGGTGTTGCAGTCCTGGGCGAGCAGGAGATCGCGGGACGACGTCGGGCTCATCGCCGGGCCAGCCGGGCCCGGTCAGCAGGTCCCCAGCAATATCGGGACCTCACTGAGGGCGACTACGTGGTCCACTTCCAGCACGGCATCGGCCGGTTCGAAGGTCTGGTCTCCCGCACAATGGTGGGGGTCGAGAGGGACTACCTGGTGGTGGCGTACGCCGGCTCGGACAAGCTCTACGTCCCCGTGGAGCAACTTGCTGCGGTCAAGCGCTACACCGGTGGTGAGGCTCCCCGGGTCTCCCGCATGGGAGGCAAGGACTGGTCGGAGCAGAAGGCCCGAGTCCGGCGCGAGGTGGCCGCAGTGGCCGCCCAAGTGGTGGAGCTGCATCGGCAGCGAGCAATGGCCCAGGGACATGCCTATGACCCCGACTCCCCCTGGCAGCGTGAGCTCGAGGCCAACTTCCCTTTCGAGGAGACCCACGACCAGCTTCGTGCCATCTCAGAGGTGAAGGTGGACATGGAGGACGACAAGCCGATGGATCGCCTCGTCTTCGGTGACGTCGGCTACGGCAAGACAGAGGTGGCGATCCGGGCCGCTTTCAAGGCTGTCCAGAGTGGCAAGCAGGCGGCAATTCTCTGCCCAACGACTCTGCTGGCTCAGCAGCATCACCAGACGTTCTCGGAACGTTTTGCCCCTTACCCGGTGAGAGTCGAGGTCCTCTCCCGGTTCCTCACCCAGAAGCAGGCGAGGAAGGTGGTGGAGGGTCTCGCAACGGGCGCCGTCGATGTCGTGATCGGCACCCACCGCCTTCTCTCCGAAGACGTCAAGTTCGAGAACCTGGGCCTCCTGGTGATCGACGAGGAGCAACGCTTCGGTGTGGGGGCCAAAGACGCCATCAAGCGTCTCCGAGTCGGTGTCGACGTTCTCACCCTGACGGCCACCCCGATCCCGCGGACGCTGGAGATGGCGCTGACCGGGATCAGGGATGTCTCCCACATCAGGACGGCACCTGAGGACCGTCACCCCATCCTCACCTACGTCGGGCCCCAAGATGACCAGGCGGTCTCGGCCGCGATCAGGCGCGAGTTGCTTCGCGATGGACAGGTCTTCTACGTCCACAACCGGGTCCAGTCCATCGAACGCGCCGTGGCCCGTCTTCGCGAGATGGTCCCCGACGCCCGCTATGTGGTTGCCCACGGCCAGATGTCGGAGGGCCAGCTCGAGCAGGTGATGATCGACTTCTGGAACCACGAGTACGACGTGCTGGTGGCGACCACGATCATCGAGTCCGGCCTCGACCTCCCCAAGGTGAACACCCTCATCGTTGAACGGGCAGACCTCCTCGGCCTCGCTCAGCTCTATCAGCTGCGTGGTCGGGTGGGGCGGTCGAGCCAACGCGCCTATGCATACCTGTTGCACCCGGCCGACCAGTCGCTCTCCGAGGACGCCCACCGACGTCTGGAGGCGATTGGCGAGGCCACCGATCTCGGGTCCGGCTTCCAGCTCGCCCTGCGGGATCTCGAGATCAGGGGTGCCGGTTCGATCCTCGGCGAAGTTCAGTCGGGCCACATCGCCGCGGTCGGATTCGACCTGTATGCCGAGCTCGTCGCCCAGGCGGTGTCTGAGATGGAGGGGCGCACGATCGAGGACATCGGGCCTCCCGAGGTGCGCATCGACCTGCCGGTCGATGCCCATCTCCCGGCCGGCTACATCGAAGACCAGGAACTGCGTCTGGAGGCCTACCGGCGTCTGGCCGCAACTACTTCGAACGATGCCGTCGACGACGTGGTCGCGGAGTGGATCGACCGTTTTGGGCCTCTTCCGGAACAGGCCGAGTCGCTCATCTCCCTGGCTCGGCTCAGGGTCGAAGCCATCAGGATCGGACTCGACGAAGTGGTGAAGCTCAGAGACGAGATCCGTATGGGACCGGTCGATCTGCGACCTTCCCAAGAGGTTCGTCTCGAGCGACTACAGCCCCGAGCGGTGCTCCGGGCGGGGGAGGGTGTCCTCTTCATCCCGGCCCCGAGACCGCTGGTCGCAGGCTTGATCGACTTCCTGACCCGCATGTGGGAGCCGTGAATCTCAGATAGCGGGGCCGCCGGTCCTACCATTCTCGGGTCTTCCCCCTCCTATAAGGATCCCCCATGAAGAAACTCTTGTCTCTCGTCGTGGCTGGAGCAGCGCTCCTCGCCGCCTGCGGTAGTGGTGGCGGAGTCGCCGCCACCGTCGATGGCACCGACGTGACCGTGTCCGATGTCGATGCTCTCATCGCCTCAGACGGCGAAACCGTCCCCGTCGAGCAGTTCGCCCAGTATCTCGCCGCCGCAATCCAGTTCAACATCTTCTTCGACGCAGCCGAGGCCGATTACGGCGTCAGCGCCACCGAAGAGGAGATCGAGGCCGAGGCCCAACGTCTCTTCGAGGAGCTCGCCACCGAGGGAGAGACACGTGAGGACTTCCTCGCCACCAGGGGGGTGACCGAAGTCTTCCTCGCCAAGATCGCCGAGCAGAGCGTGATCGACACTGCCATTCGCGAAGTGCTCGTCGCCGAGGCTCCCGAGCCCAGTCAGGAAGAGATCGACGCAGAGCGGGACATCGCAACGTCGGCACTGACCAACGCCTGCGTGTCCCACATCCTCGTGGACACCGAAGAAGCGGCCAACGAGGTCATGACCCGTCTCGACGACGGCGAGGACTTCGGCGAGATCGCCACAGAGCTGTCCACCGACACCGGGAGCGCCGCCAACGACGGTGCACTGCCATGTGGGTCCCCGGACGGCTACGTCGAGCCCTTCCGTGATGCCGTCCTCGCCGCCACCGTGGGCGAGGTCTATCCCGAACCGGTCGAGTCCCAGTTCGGCTTTCACGTCATCCTGGTCACAGAGCTGACTGAGCCGGCAGAGGCGGATATCCCAACGGATGAGGAGCTTGCCGAGAATGTCCGTCAGGCGAGCATCGGCACCGAGGTCCAGGATTGGTTCAACGGGATCATGGAGGCCGCGGAGGTCACCGTGAATGAGGAGTACGGCACCTGGCAGTCGGCCCCGCCGGCCGTCATCCCGCCATCGCAGAGCTCTTCCACCACCACGCCGAGCTCTCCCGACACCACGGTGGGCTCCACCAGCACCACGACGGGCGAGTGATAACGATCACCGGCCTCGGCCCCGGCTCACTGGAGCGGGTGTCGGCGCCGGTGAGAGAGCTGTTGCTCGACGAGAGCCGGACGCTCATCGTGCGTACCCTGAGCCATCCTGCTGCCGCCGAGCTTGCCGGGATGCGTGATGTCGTCTCATGTGACGATCTATACGAGGGGGCCGACCGGTTCGACGACGTCTACTCGGCGATCGCCGCGCGTGTGGTCGCCGCCTCCGGGGAGGGGCCCGTGGTCTACGCAGTCCCGGGGAGCCCCGCGATCGGTGAATTCGCTGTCCGCAAGATCCTCGATGCTGTGCCCGAAGCCGGGTTGGTCCCGTCCGAGTCGTTCGTCGACGCCGTGCTCGGCGAGCTGGGCTACGACCCCCTGGACCGCGGCCTGCAGATCCTCAACGGGCACGACCTCCCCGATCCGCTGATCCTGGACAAGCCGACGATCATCGGGCACCTCGATCGCCCCGAGATCCTCGCCGATGTCCTCGACGGGGTGTCTCGGGTGGTCCCCGAGGATTCTGTGGTGACGGTCCTCTGCGCTCTTGGATCTCGGGATGCCACTGTGGTCACCGGAGTGGCGGGCTCGATCGACCTCGACCTTGCCGGCTATCGCACCTCCCTGTTCGTCGACGTCGAGCCTGGAGGACTGGTGGGCGCGATCAGGGTGATGCGCCGGCTTCGCGAGGAGTGCCCCTGGGATCGGGAGCAGACCCACGCCAGCCTCGTCAAGAATCTCATCGAGGAGTCATACGAGCTTATCGAGGCCATCGGCCGTCTTCCCGAGGACGACATCGATTGGGTGGCTTACGCCGCCGTGGAGGACGAGTTGGGCGACGTCCTTCTACAGGTTCTGTTTCACGAGGCAATCGCACGGGAGTCGGGTGCCTTCGACATCGACGGCATTGCCGAGGTCCTCCGGCAGAAACTGGTGAGGCGTCATCCCCACGTCTTCGCCGATGTCGACGTCTCCAGTGCCGAAGAGGTGAAAGACAACTGGGACCGCATCAAAGAGGGAGAGGTCGGAGGCCGGCCCGAGTCGAGTCTCGACGGCGTGCCCGCCGGCATGCCGGCCCTGCAACGAGCGTCGAAGATCCAGAACCGGGCGGCCAAGGTTGGCTTCGACTGGGACAGCGCCCCCGACGTCGTCCCCAAGGTTCGGGAGGAGCTGGGCGAGCTGGTGGATGCCATGGGCGGAAGCGGGGACATCACATCCGAGTTGGGCGACCTCCTCTTCACCGTGGTCAACCTGGCACGGCATCTCGGCGCCGACCCCGAGCTGGCGCTCCGTCAGGCAACTACCCGCTTCGAAGCGCGGTTTCGGCGGATGGAGGGTGAGGGCGCTCTCGATGGCCTGGACATCGATGCGCTCAACCGTCGCTGGGACGACGCCAAGGCGTCTGAGCTCCCATAGCCCTGGAAAGCGACGACACAGTGGTAGCTTGGCGCGGCCAGGCAAAAGCGGATCCATGAGCAGCTTCACCATCGAGCGAATCCACGCACGACAGGTTCTCGACTCGCGGGGCAACCCGACGGTCGAGGCCGAGGTCATCACACCCGACGGCTTTGGTCGCGCCATCGTGCCTTCGGGCGCCTCGACGGGTGCCCACGAGGCCGTCGAGTTGCGCGATCAGGGAGACGCCTACGGGGGCAAGGGAGTCTCCACGGCCGTCGATCACGTCAACAACGAGATTGCCGGGGCCATCACCGGCTGGGACGTCACCCGTCAGGAGCAGATCGACCAGGCGATGCTCGATCTCGACGCCACCACCAATAAGGGGCGGCTGGGCGCCAACGCCATCCTCGCAGTCTCCATGGCCGTGGCTCGTGCCGCCGCCGCCAGTGTCGAGCTTCCCCTCTACCGCTATCTGGGAGGACCTTCGGCCCGGTCTCTCCCGGTCCCATGTCTCAATGTCCTCAATGGTGGTGTCCACGCCGCCAACTCGGTCGACATCCAGGAGTTCATGCTCGTTCCGGCCGGTTTCCCTTCGTTTCGGGAGGCCCTCCGCGCAGGTGTCGAGACCTATCACGCCCTCAAAGGGGTCTTGTCGAAAAGAGGATTGACCACCAACGTCGGTGACGAGGGGGGCTTTGCCCCCGACCTCCCCAACAACGAGTCAGCCGTCGAGCTCCTGATCGAGGGGATCGAAGCGGCCGGGTACACGCCCGGCGAGGAGATCTCGCTTGCCCTCGATGTCGCCGCCACCGAGATTCACAAGGACGGCCGCTATGGCCTCGAAGGTCGTGAGCTCGAGTCGGGGGAGTTGGTCGAGTTCCTGGCGGGGCTCGCCGCCGGCTACCCCCTCGTCTCGATCGAGGATGGGATGTCCGAAGACGATTGGGAGGGATGGGCCGAGCTCACCCGGCGTCTCGGCGAGACGACCCAGTTGGTCGGAGATGATCTCTTCGTGACCAACTCCGAAATCCTTCGCCGCGGAATCGACGAAGGGGTCGCCAACTCGATCCTCATCAAGGTGAACCAGATCGGCACGGTCTCGGAGACTCTGCACACGATGGAGCTGGCCGAGCGCTCCGGGTACACCCAGATGGTCAGTCACCGCAGTGGCGAGACCGAGGACACCTTCATCGCCCATCTCGCCGTGGCCACCAACGCCGGCCAGATGAAGACGGGCGCCCCAGCCCGCGGTGAGCGCACCGCCAAGTACAACCAGTTGCTCCGGATCGAGGAGCGTCTCGGTGATGAGGCCCGTTTCGCCGGCTGGGACGCCTTCCGGAGGGGCCGGTGACCCTGCTCCGTCGGCCCGGTGCCGCCCTGGCCACCCTGCTCATCCTGCTCATGGGGGCCGCCTTCCTCACCCAGGTGGTGCCTTATCGCCAGATCATCGACACCCAGCGCCAGGTGGCTTCGGCCCGGGCCGAACTGGCTGCACTCGAGTCCGACAACGCCGTGTTGCAAGCCGACGTCACCGCCTTGCAGACCGATCAGGAGATCGAGAAGCTGGCGCGGGAGAAGCTGGGGTATGTCCGCCCGGGTGAGACCGCTTACGTCGTGCTCGATCCGCCCGGCACCGAGGAGGCCGATACGGTCGCCCCTCCTGCCCCACCTGAGGACAGGACATGGGTGGAGTCGGTCTGGGAGTTCCTCACCGGGGCCGACCTGAGCTCCTGACATGAGCGCCGATGGTGACCGCGAGGTCATCGAGACCCAGATCGGCCGTCCCCTCCGTGCCCCTTCCGAAGTAGTGGCGCGATGTCATCTCGGGCTCCCGGTCGTTGTCCGGGTGCCCCCACATCTCGAGGACGGCACACCGTTCCCCACCCGGTACTGGCTGACCTGCCCGCTCGCGATGACGAGGATCGGGCGACTCGAGGGGGCAGGGGGCGTGAAGCGGATGGAGGGCAAGGCCCAGTCGGACCCAGTGTTCGCCGCCGCATTGGAGCAAGCTCACGCCGCCTATGCCGCCGAGCGCGATGACGCCATCGAGCAAACCGGCGCGCCGGCTCCCTCCGGCGGGGTCGCCGGTTCGGCACGGGGTGTGAAATGCCTCCATGCCCACTATGCCCATCGAGTCTCCGGTGCCCTCAACCCGGTGGGAGAGTTGGTGGACGGTTGGATCGGGCCTCTCGACTGTGTCGTTCCCTGTGTGCTCGACGGTGAGATGAACCCCGCTTGGGTCAACCGCCCGTGAGAGTCGGGGTCGTGGACATCGGGACCAACTCGATGCGTCTGCTGGTGACCGACGGCTCCGAGGAGCTAGGTCGATGGGTGGAGGTGACCGGTCTCGGCAGGGGCGTCGACGCCACCGGGGAACTGGCTGCAGATGCTGTGGACAGGACGATCGGGGTCTTCGCCCGGTTCGGGGAGATCATGGCCCTCCACGACGTCGGTCGACGAGCCGCAATCGCCACATCGGCGACCCGGGACGCCGCCAATCGAGAGGTGTTCCTGGAGAGGGCCACCGCCGCCCTCGGGGTGCGCCCGGATGTGATCTCCGGGAGCAGGGAGGGACGCCTCGCTTACTCCGGGGCCACCGATGGTCTCAAAGGAGGGCCATTCGTGGTCTCAGACATCGGTGGCGGGAGCAGCGAGTTCGTGACCAGTGATCAGTCGGTCTCCGTCGACCTCGGCTCGGTGCGGCTCTCGGATCGGATCCTGTCCGATCGGCCACCTCCCGCTTCTCAGATGGAAGATGCACAGGCACACGTGGGCGACCTGTTCTCCACGATCGAGATGAGGGGAGACCTGATTGGGGTAGCCGGGACATGGACCAGTCTCGGTGCCATCGATCTCGGGCTGGACGTCTATGACCGCTCCCAGGTGCATCACCACCGGATGACCCGGGATGGCCTCGCCGCGTTGATCCGGTCCCTGGCGACCATGACCGTCGAGGAGACCGCCTCGATCCCATCCCTCGACCCGGCGCGCGCACCAGTGATCCTGTCCGGCGCCGTCGTGGCAGCCGGCGTCATGGACGCCGTCGCCACCGCCACCGTCCTCATCTCCGAGCACGACACGTTGGACGGCCTCGCCGCCGAGTTACTGGCCGTAACCTGACCCAAGACCGTTCTGTGAAGATCCTTCGCGAAGGGGTCGCGGAAGATCTTCACAGAACGGTGGAAACCACGCCCGGGTGGCGGAATTGGCAGACGCGAGGGGCTTAAACCCCCTTGAGCCGTGAAGGCTCGCGTGGGTTCGAATCCCACCCCGGGCACGAAAGAACCGCAACCGATTCAGGTTGCGGCGTGGGGGGGAAGAGGTCGCGGGACCCGGGCCGGTGGGTGGGGGAGGGGAGAGGAACCGGGCCCGGGTCCCACGAGGACACGGGTAATCGAATCAAGGCCTCGAAAGTGGAGACATTGCCCTCCTCGACATACCCCCGTGCAGCGAATTGTACCGATCCATCCAAGACAACCAATCATCCGGGTCGGCTATTTCGCCGCAGCTGTGTTCGGTTAGGTTCCCTATAGAGATGGTGCCCAAACATGGCTGAATATCCTTCCGAATACGAGCTCGACATCGTCCTCCGCGACGGGGGCGGGGCCCGAGTCCGCCCGATCCGACCTGCCGACGCCGGGCTGGTGAAGGCATTCTTCGAAAAACTCGGCCCTGAGTCGCGCTACTACCGGTTCTTCCAGGTGAAGAACACGCTGGAACCGTCCGAGATCGAGCACTTCACCAATGTGGACTACCACGATCGCATGGCGCTGGTCGCCCTTCACGAGGGTGAGATGATCGCCGTGGCCCGCTACGACCGAGAGCCAGGTCCAGGCGACCATGCCGAAGTCGCCTTCGCCGTCATTGACGAACAACAGGGCCGTGGCCTCGGGACCCGATTGCTCGAGTTGCTCACCGTCTATGCCCGCTCCCACGGGATCAAGAGCTTTCGGGCATTCGTCTTGGGAGAGAACCGCCAGATGATGAGGGTCTTCCGCAACTCCGGCTATGAGCTCAGCCGGACCATCGACTCGGGTGTGTTCACGGTCGACTTCCCGGTCTCCGAGTCGGAACAGTCGCTCGCCGCCGGGGCCGACCACGAGAAACGTGCCGTGGCTGCCTCTCTTCTTCCTCTCTTCTTCCCCAGGTCGGTGGCGGTCATCGGCGCCTCCAACGACCGGACGTCGATCGGCGGCAAGCTCTTCCACAACATCCTGGCGGAAGGTTTCGTCGGCCCCCTCTATCCGGTGAACCCCAGCTCACGGGTGGTGCACTCGGTGAAGGCTTACGCAGCGATCGGGGACGTACCCGACGAAGTCGACCTCGCCTTCATCGTCGTCCCTCAGCGTTTCGTGCTCCAGGTCGCCCAGGAGTGCGCTGACGCCGGTGTCCGCGGCATCGTCGTCATCTCCGCCGGCTTTTCCGAGGTCGGGGAGGTGGGCGCCGCCGAGGAGCGCGAGCTGCTGGAGATCGTTCGCGAGTCGGGGATGCGCATGGTGGGACCGAACTGCATGGGTCTCCTCAACACTGCGGAGGCGGTCCGTCTCAACGGCACCTTCGCCCCCGTGTACCCGCCCCCCGGGAACGTCGCCATGTCATCACAGTCGGGTGCGCTCGGCATCGCCATCCTCGACTACGCGACACGGAACAACATCGGCATCTCCCAATTCGTCTCGGTGGGGAACAAGGCCGATGTCAGCGGTAACGATCTCATCATGTCGTGGGAGGACGATCCGCAGACAGATGTGATCACCTTGTACCTGGAGTCGTTCGGAAACCCGGCGAAGTTCTCCCGTATCGCCCGTCGCATCGGGAAGAAGAAGCCGATCATCGCCGTGAAGTCGGGGCGGACCGCTGCCGGAAGCCGAGCCGCCTCATCACACACAGGAGCCCTGGCTTCGTCCGACGAGGCGGTCAACGCCCTCTTCCGACAGGCGGGTGTGATCCGGGTGGACACCATCGAGCAGCTGTTCGACACTGCCAACCTGCTTGCCAACCAGCCGGTTCCCGGGGGAAGACGGGTGGGGATCGTCACCAATGCCGGAGGCCCGGGGATCCTTGCGGCCGACTCGCTGGAAGCCAACGACCTCCACTTGCCCGAGCTCTCCCAGGAGTTGCGCGACCAGCTGGCGGCGCGACTGCCTGCCGAGGCCTCGACCCGCAACCCGGTGGATCTGATCGCCTCCGGCGGTCCGGATCAATTCGAGCACGCCACCTCGCTCCTCCTCGAATCCGGAGAAGTCGACTCAGTCATGGTCATCTATGTCCCGACCACCGCAGAAGGCGCAGGTGGCGTGGCTCGCGCGATAAAGGACTGTCAGGCCCGTCATGACGGCGGTGTCACCTTGCTCTCGGTGTTCATGCAGGCCGCGGGTGCGGGAGACCTTCTCGCCGGCGGCCCCGACCGACGATCGATTCCGACCTACACGTTCCCGGAGGCGGCCGCGCTCGCCCTCGCACGCGCCGTTCGCCACGGTGAATGGCGGCAGAGGGACACCGGGCAAGCCATCGAGCTCGACGAGGGGACTTTCGAGGCGATCAGAGAGGTGGTCGACCCGGTGCTGCAGCGGATCGGCCCGGACGGAGGGTGGCTCGACCCGGGCGAGGTCGACCGCTGTCTGATTCTCGCCGGTTTGCGCACCCCTGTGACCAGGGTGACCAGATCCTTGGAGGAGGCGAAGCAGGTCGCCGAGGAGATCAGGGGACAGGTCGTGCTCAAGGTGATCAGTGAGGACGCCCTTCACAAGTCGGATGTGGGTGGTGTCGTCCTCGGGGTGGAGGGCGACGAGGCCGTGGAACGCGCATTTGCCCAGGTCACAGATGCTGTCCCCTCTTACGACGGAGTCCTGGTCCAGGAGTACGTGCCCGGTGGCCATGAAGTCCTCATCGGGATGGCGCAGGACCCCAATTTCGGCCCGATGGTGGTCTTCGGGCTCGGCGGGATCTATGTCGAGTTGCTCAAGGACGTCGCCTTCCGCCTGCAGCCAATCACCGATGTCGATGCCGGGGAGATGGTGAGGGAAACCCAGAGCTTCCGTCTCCTCGAGGGCTACCGCAACAACCCCGAGGGCGACGTCCCCGCTCTCGAAGAGGCCCTGCTGAAGGTATCCGCCCTCATCGGGGCCATCCCCGAACTGATGGAGATGGATCTGAACCCGGTCAAGGTCCTGGCCCCGGGTGAGGGCGTGGTCGTGGTCGATGCCCGGATGCGTCTGGAACCCGTTGCTCCGGGGAAGAGCCCGGACATGAGGGATCTACCCGGGGTGACCACCAACCCACCGGTCTAGGGCTCCCGGCACGCCGGAGACCTTGGAGTTTCCTTCGGAAACTCTAAGGTCGCTGGATGGAATTCGTATCTCTCGACGTGGAGGGCCCGGTGGCCCTGGTGCGTCTCGATCGCCCCCCGGTCAATGCCCTATCCGAGCAGGTTGCTGTCGAGTTGGATGAGGCTTTCAGCCTCTGTGAGGACCCGGCGATTCGGGCAGTCGTGGTCACCGGTCAGCCGCACTTCGCCGCGGGCGCCGATATCAAGGGCTTCAAGGAGACCTTCGATTCCGGTGGCAAGGAGACCACTGCGTCGACATTGCTCGATGCGATCGCCCGTCTCGATGCCCTGGCCAAGCCGACGATCGCCGCGGTCCATGGCTACGCCCTCGGAGGCGGCTGCGAGCTCTCGCTCGGATGTGACTTCCGCTACATGGCGGAGGATGCCCGTATCGGCCAGCCCGAGGTTCTTCTCGGCCTGATTCCCGGCGCCGGAGGCACCCAGCGTCTGCAGAGGATCGTCGGCTATCAGGCGGCCAAAGAGATCGTCTTCACCGGTCGACAGGTGGGCGCGGAGGAGGCTCTGGCCATCGGTTACGCCGACAAAGTGCTCCCCACCGACGAGGTGCTGGACACCGCGATGGCCGACGCCCGTGAATGGGCCACCAAGGCGACACGCGCCATCGCCGAGGCCAAGGCAGCCCTGGCCGCCGGTCGGGGGGTGTCGCTTGAAGAGGCGCTCGCCATCGAAAAGACCGGCTTTCAGGCCAGCTTCGCCACCGAAGACGCTGTCGAGGGTGTCAACGCCTTCATCGAGAAGCGACAAGCAGACTTCAAAGGGAAGTAATCAGTCTTCAACCGGCCGGAGGCCGGCGGGGGGTTTGAGGGGGGTCGTCCCCCCTCATTGTCAGAGGGACTCCTCCAGCCTCTGCAGATTCCCCCGCCAGATGGCGGTGAGCACTGGGCGGGCCAGCCAGGC